>OLIT01000334.1_pt1 | contig 49621 bp, 40 predicted proteins | sample 1601341 | NCBI WGS metagenome assembly OLIT01 (sample SAMEA2452121, study PRJEB22498) | human gut metagenome | biome: human feces; feature: human gut; material: feces | place: Australia | collected 2012
ATCTGCTGTTGTGTATCTGCTACACAGACAGGTAAGGAAATGCAGTTCTTCGGAGCTAGAGCTAACCTTGCTAAGTGCTTACTTTACGCTATCAATGGTGGTGTAGATATGAAGTCTAAGGTTCAGGTTGGACCAGCTTATAAGCCAGTTACTTCAGATGTTCTTGAATATGATGAAGTTGTTGCTAAGTTTGATAAGATGATGGATTGGTTAGCAGATCTTTATGTTAATGTACTTAACCTTATCCATTATATGCATGATAAGTACTACTATGAAGCTGCTGAGATGGCTCTTATCGATACAGATGTTAAGAGAACATTTGCAACAGGTATTGCAGGATTCTCACATGTAGTAGATTCACTTTCAGCTATTAAGTATGCTAAGGTTACTGTATCAGAGAGAGATCCTGAGACAGGTATCGCTATGGCATTTAAGACAGAGGGAGACTTCCCTAAGTATGGTAATGATGATGACAGAGCTGATGATATCGCTGTATGGCTTCTTAAGTCATTCCTTGACAAGATTAAGAAGAGACATACTTACAGAAATTCTGAGCCAACAACATCTATCCTTACAATTACATCTAATGTAGTATATGGTAAGTTTACAGGTAACATGCCAGATGGACGTAAGGCTGGTACACCACTTGCTCCAGGTGCAAACCCAAGCTACGGTGCAGAGCAGAACGGACTTCTTGCTTCACTTAACTCTCTTACAAAGCTTCCATATGAGTGGGCTCTTGATGGTATCTCTAATACACAGACAATGAACCCAGATGCTCTTGGACATGATGATTCAGAGAGAGTTAACAACCTTGTTAACGTAATGGACGGATACTTCGATCAGGGTGCTCATCACCTTAACGTTAACGTATTTGGTAAGGATAAGCTTCTTGATGCTATGGAGCATCCAGAAAAGCCAGAGTACGCTAACTTCACAATTCGTGTATCTGGATATGCTGTTAAGTTCATCGACCTTACAAAGGAACAGCAGATGGATGTTATCAGCAGAACATTCCATGATAGAATGTAATTGCTGTTTTTGAGTTTTTTCAGATTTTATAATACAGTGTTTATGCGGGTTTGAGAGATTTGAAGAAAAATCAGTTTAATGTAAATTACTATAAAATAGTATATTTTCATTTATAAACTGGACCAAATCTGGACCAAATCGAGAAAAAAACTGGACCAGCTATAATGTCTGCAAAGATGCATGAAAACTGGGAAAAGTCGATATTAAGTTATAACAAGATATAATAAGATATAAAAAGCACCATTTATAATCTGAATAAAAAAGGAGTGCAGATTCTAACTGAATCTGCACTTTATTTTTTTTATTAGTTGTTAAATTTTCACGACATCAAATTTGGCTTGAAGACATGATATATGCAAATTAACATTTTGCGACAAGTTTAATTAAAATATATGTTGTTGTAAGAAATTATATAGAAAATAAATAGTTAGTAATTACTTTAGACTGTTGTTAATAAGCATAAGTCTGGTTAAAGTTGCTTCAGAATCAGGAGATTCATTATCTATATCCCATTCAATTTCAGTAGCATTGTTCATTTTATTTACCAGTGAAATTATGTCACTTATAGATTTGACTTCTATTCTTCTGGTAAAAATCCGGTATATTACCCGACAGATATCAGTCAGTGCTTCGCGATGAGAATTGATGGATCGAGAGATGAAGGTGCTTAGCGGCAAGGTAAGTTATTATAGCGGATGGATAATAAACCACAAGAGAATTTTTGCAGATGTACAAGGATGATTCTTTTCATTCGACAAAATTCTCCACAGACAGGGGATATGCGATGAGCCTTGATATGAACATCTATTTATGGAAAGAGGATATTGAATAGGCAGAACTACAATATCCTTGCAGGAGAAGGAGATATTCTGCGGATTTTAAAAGAAATTGACAAAGCCGAAAATAGAGAGAGTATTGGAGCAGGAATTCAGAAACTACTTGAAGTTCTTGGCAATTATGGAAATGCAGATGGAACTTATCTTTTTGAAACGGTTCATACACCAGAGATATTTACAAATACCTATGAGTGGTGTGCAGATGGAATTACAGCTCAAAGAGATAATCTTCAGGATGTGAAATTTGAAGAATAAGCACACAGGATCTTGTTGAGGATATAGTCAATATCAGCAATAAAATGATAGAAAACAAGAGTGTTGCCCAGAATCTTAAGAATAGTACTAATATATTTGCAAAGTTCTGATTGCAGGAATTGCATAGGAATAAAGCTATGTTTACTATTTACGGTTTACAATTTACATCTGAAAGATATTTGACATTTTCATATTTTTTTAATAATATTATATTATGTACGTTTTTTGCATAAGAATATTAAGAAAGAGAGAAAGAGTATGAACGAAAAGAAAGAGTTCAAGCCTTATATTCCAGCTGATAAGGTTATGCCTGAGTTAACAGTTACATCTGTTATTATAGGTGCTTTATTAGCTATATTATTTGGCGGTGCTAACGCATATTTAGGACTTAGAGTTGGTATGACAGTTTCTGCATCCATACCAGCAGCGGTTATCTCAATGGGAATTATCCGCTTTATATTAAGAAGAGATTCCATATTAGAGAATAACATGGTCCAGACTATTGGCTCTGCTGGTGAATCGGTTGCAGCAGGTGCTATATTTACACTTCCAGCATTATTTATGTGGGCGCAGGAGGAAGGTACAGTTATGCCTTCTTTAGTTGAGATAGCGCTTATTGCATTAATCGGTGGTTTCCTTGGAGTATTATTCATGATTCCACTTCGTAGTGCATTGATAGTCCAGGAGCATGGTGTGTTACCTTATCCAGAAGGACAGGCATGTGCTGAGGTATTAGTTGCAGGTGAAGAAGGTGGTGCTAAGGCTGGCACAGTATTTGCAGGTCTTGGTATTGCTGCTGTTTATAAGTTTATAGCAGATGGACTTAAGGTGTTCCCAAGTGAGGTTGATTTTACAATTAAACCATATAAGGGTTCAGCAGTAGGTGCAGATGTATTACCTGCACTTTTAGGAGTTGGTTATATATGTGGACCTAAGGTATCATCATACCTTCTTGCAGGTGGTTCTGTTGCATGGTTTATGATTATGCCATTAATCGCATTATTCGGTGGAGATAATATCATTGGACCAGCACTTATTCCAGTTTCACAGATGAATCCATCACAGATATGGTCTAATTATGTACGTTATATTGGAGCCGGTGCAGTTGCAGCTGGTGGTATTATAAGCTTGATTAAGTCATTACCACTTATTGTAAGGACATTTAAGCAGGCACTTAAGGGATATGGTAAGAAGGCAGATGGAGTAGAATCAAGATTAACTAAGGATATTCCTATGATGTTTGTTGTATTAGGAATCGGAGTACTTGCTATTATTATGTGGTTAATCCCAGCTATTCCTGTAAATCTTCTTAGTGCAATTATCATTATCATATTTGGTTTCTTTTTTGCAACAGTATCATCTCGTATGGTTGGATTAGTAGGTAGTTCCAATAACCCTGTATCAGGTATGGCTATTGCGACACTTCTTATTTCATCAGCGATTCTTAAGGCAACAGGTACTGTTGGAATGAAGGGTATGGTTGCGGCTATAAGTATTGGTTCTGTAATATGTATAATTGCTGCTATAGCAGGAGATACATCACAGGATTTAAAGACAGGTTATATAGTAGGTGCAACACCTTACAAGCAGCAGGCTGGTGAACTTATTGGTGTAGCTGTATCAGCAATTACAGTTGGTGGAGTACTTTATTTACTTAATGCAGCATGGGGCTATGGTTCAACAGAATTACCAGCACCACAGGCAACTCTTATGAAGATGGTTGTTGAAGGTGTTATGGGCAACAGCCTTCCATGGTCACTTGTATTTGCAGGAGTTGCAATTGCAATAGTAGTTGAGATTCTTCAGATACCTGTGCTTCCATTTGCAGTAGGACTTTATCTTCCAATCTATTTAAGTACACCTATTATGGTTGGTGGACTTGTAAGACTTTACTTTGATAAGAAGAAAGGTATTACAGAAGAAGAGCGTAAGGCTAAGGTTAATCAGGGAATACTTTATTCATCAGGTCTTATTGCCGGTGAAGGACTGGTTGGTATCCTTTTAGCGGTATTCGCTATTATTCCTGTTGGTGCAGATACTCTTGGCGATGCTATTAATATATCAAAGATTATTAATCTTGGTAATATCGGAGGACTTGTATTCTTTGCATGTCTTGTTGCAACATTAGTAGCATTTATTAACAAAAAAGAAAAGAAGACAAAATAATAAATAATATGTTATAATGAGTCTGCCGGTTATTTTGCCGGCAGATTTTTATTTTCTAGGATTAAAGGAGAAGGCTTGATTTATGGCTAAGCAGAAGGATAATTACTTAGACTATGTTCCAAAGCATAATTCGTTGTTCGAATGCAGGGAAAACAAAAAAGGTCATGTAGAAGTCAAAGTACACAATAAGGGGATTTTTAACAGAATAGCGCAGCTTATTGCACGAAAGCCCAGATATAGTTACATCGAACTAGATGATTTCGGTACATTTGTATGGCATTGCATAGATGGTGTAAGAAGTATTTATGATATAGGACAGCTTGTGAAAGAGCATTTTGGAGATAAAGCGGAGCCGCTGTATGAGAGATTGTGTTATTTTATAAAGCTGCTTCATAAGAATCAGTTTATTGTATATATGAACAAGATAAATAAGCAGATAAACAAATGAATAAAATAGATTTGTAGATTATAAATATTTTAAAGGAGACAGTGTTATGAGAGTATTATCTGAATTAGAACCTAAAAATGTATTTTCTTTTTTTGAGGATATATGTAATATCCCACATCCATCATATAAGGAAGAAAAAATCAGCAATTATCTTGTTGATTTCGCTAAGGAAAGAAAGCTTGAATATTATCAGGATTCACTTAACAATGTAATCATAATAAAGGAAGCCTCAAAGGGTTATGAGGATGCAGCACCTATAATACTTCAGGGACATATGGATATGGTATGCGAGAAGACACCTGATTGTGATAAGAATATGGATGAGGATGGACTGGATCTTGAGGTAAATGGTGATTTCATATCTGCTAAGGGAACAACGCTTGGTGGTGATGATGGAATAGCTGTTGCCTATGCACTTGCAATACTTGATGACGACAGTATCGCACATCCACGTCTTGAGTTCGTGTGTACAGTATCTGAGGAAGTAGGCATGGAAGGTGCTTCTTCCATAGATGTATCTATGTTAAAGGGCAAAAAGCTTCTTAATATGGATAGTGAAGAAGAAGGAATCATGCTTGCAAGCTGTGCAGGTGGCTGCAGTAGCAGAGTTACACTAAAGCTTGATAAAAATAAGGTTACTGGAACAAAGCTTAGTATTACTTTATCAGGACTGACAGGAGGCCATTCAGGTGTTGAAATAGATAAAGGCAGAGGTAATGCTAATGTTCTTATGTCAAGAATATTAAGGGATGTTATCACAGACAATAATGTATATCTTGCAGCGTTTAACGGTGGAAGAAAGGATAACGCTATTCCAAGAGAATGTATGGCTGAGATTATTGTAGCAGCAGACAAGACAGCAGAGGTTAAAGCAGCTATTGAGACTGCAGCAAAAGAGATAAAAGAAGAGTTTGCTACATCTGATGCAGACTTAAAGTGTGTTGTAGATATATCAGAGGGTTGCAGCACAGAGGCAGTAACATATGAAGATAGCACAAGGGCAGTTTCACTTATACAGGCATTACCTAACGGAATAATGAGAATGAGCCAGGATATAGATAATCTTGTGGAAACTTCGCTTAATCTTGGTGTGATTTCACTAGATGAATCAGGTATATGTCTCAGATTCTCACTTAGAAGTTCTGTAGGGGCTGCTTTAAAGAATCTTAAGAGCCAGATCAAATTCATTAGTGAAGCATTCAGGGCAAATGCTGAATTTACAGGTGAATATCCAGCATGGGAATATAAGAAGGATTCTAAGCTGCGTGATGACATGGTAAGGATATTTGAACAGATGTATGGTAAAAAGCCAACTATCGAGGCTATTCATGCAGGTGTTGAATGTGGTATACTTGCAGGCAAAATAGAAGGACTTGACTGCATATCAATGGGACCTGATATTTTTGATATTCATACAACTGAGGAACACTTAAGCATATCTTCAACTAAGAGAATGTATGAATATATACTTAACGTAATAGCTTGTAAATAATAATACAATAATGAAGCACATTGAAGCAGGGTGAGTCTATGTATAAAATATTAATAGTTGAGGATGACAGGATTATAGCTGATAATGTATGTGAACAGTTATTAAAGTGGGGATATGATGTTAAAATAGCAGATGATATCAATGTGCTTATAGCTAAGGTGCAGGCAATGCTAAGACGGACATATTCATTTGCAGAGAGTATGAATATAATAGAACATAACGGCTGTATACTTAACCTGAATGACCAGACATTTACGTATATAATGGGAAAAGGATTGAACTTACTAAGAATGAGTACCGTATACTGCAGAGTCTTCTTGAGAATATAGGTAAAGTAGTCTCGCGTGATAATATTATGATGAAGCTTTGGGAAAGTGATGACTTTATTGATGATAACACGCTGACTGTTAATGTTACAAGATTAAGGAAAAAGCTTGAACAGGCGGGGTTCATAGATTATATAAAGACTAAAAAGGTGCCGGAATACAGGCAGATATAAAGACAATGACAGCTAATCGTGTATATGCGATGAGTGCAATCACAGCCCTGACTGCGCAGAACACTACTGGTGTAACAGATATAATGGAGGTATCTCCTAAGTTTTTAGCAGAGCAGCTGGATGGTATATTTACAGATATATATCCGGATGCTGTCAAGACAGGAATGGTTGCTTCAGGTGAACTGATTCAGGTAATAGCAGATAAGCTTACAGAGTATAAAGCAGGAAATATAGTTGTTGATCCAGTTATGGTGGCGACAAGTGGTGCAAGACTTATAAGTGAAGATGCTATCAGCATATTAAAGAGCAGATTATTACCACTTGCAACAGTTATTACTAGAACATTCCACGACAGAATGTAATCATACGAATAGTATAATTGCTTGAAATTAGAATGCAGTATTTAAGCGGTTTGACAAAAAATGTATATACTAATACTTAATGTAAATTGGTGTAAACTAGTACAGTTTTTTTTTATCTGAACCAAAACTGAACCAAACTGCTTAAAAACTGAACCAGATAAAAGTGGCTTTAAGTTGCTTGTTTACTGGTGATAAGTTACTATTTATTAAAATGAATGGGATGTTCCAAAAATTGGCGTACTTTAATAAACCTATATAGGTTTTTAAAATTTTTATTTTGATATTTCTAAATTCAGGCACTTTTTAAAGGAAATAAATGTGTTCCTGTCTTCCCGTTCTGAATCTTATTATGAAGTTTATTTATGTTTCTTGCAATTGCTAAAAGAGTACTTTAAGCGAGTACATTCGCAATCCCTTTGCTTAGGTATCTTCTGAACTGCATGTCCTGTTTTAGTTTTATTGTGTCTTATATGTGATACTGTAAGTTTCCAGTTATTCTTACATGTATAAAAATCGGATATTTTATCGTATTCCATGTTTTCTATCTTTCCAATATCATGCTTGTATTTCCTTGTTTTTGATATCTCATAATTAGCTGGCTTTAATAATTGTAAAGGGCTATATGTTTTACCAAGCAGCATACACGAACTTATATTAGTTCCTGATAATGGTGATATGAATAAAAATTATATGATGCAGATGGTGCGTGAAGTTAATTCAACAGAAGTCAGACCAGATGAAATATAATGGTAAGAAATAATTGACGTTTAGCACTATGTGAGTTAGCATAGTGGTAGATAATTACTTCTTTGTATCACGCAAATCTAATTTTCCGAAATTCTTCATAAAAAAGGAAATATAATTTTTCAAAAAGAAGCAAGGTGAAAAGAAGAAAATGAATTTATTTAATGCAAAACTGGGGAAAAGAAAGTGAAAAATAAATTCCATTTTGGGGGCTAAAAAATGGAAAAATAGTTTCCCCTGATACAAAAGCCTGTTTAGAACATATATCCATAAGAACCTTAAATATATCGTCCTGTTTTGGATATTGTAAAACTATGAGTGATTTATATGACAGAAAGAAGGGTAAATATGATAATTGAAAAGGAATATTTTGATTCAGAAGAAGTCAGGAAAGCGAATGCCATGAATGATAAGACGATGGCACCACCAAGAAGAATACGTCTTGCGACAACGGACAGTAACAAATATTATGCCAAAGCTGTATTTGTAGCCGATAAAGAAAATATAATTACCGGTGAGCTTCTTTACAGACCAGATTTTCAGGAGTCAGAAGAGGGAGTGGCATTCAGTGAGGTTGTTGTTAAGCAGACAGCAGATGTGGAAGAATATTTCAAGAATCTTATAAGGTTTGAAGGCTATAAAGTGATTCCGGAAGAATATGATGAGAGTGATATGCTTATGCATTATGATGAGCTGAGCATACAGGCTAATAAGCTTTTGTTTCTTGAGAGCAGGGAGGAGTAGATATGACAGATACGCAGAATGAGGTGTTTAAGACACCAGTAAACAAGATAAGGCTGTTTGAGCATGGGGCTCCGGGTTCGCAGAACCTTAAGCTTACAAGAAAATATTACACTGAAGATATGCCTGATGGAAGAGTAAAGCATATAGTGCAGAACATTACAGATCCGGATATTGTTCCTTATATACCTGATGGTATTGGTAACAGTACAGACAGACAAAGGATTCCGGCAGTATTGATTATTCCAGGAGGTGCGTTCAGACGCCTTGTATACAACTTTGAAGGTGAAGATGTTGCAAAGTGGCTTAATAGTATGGGAATAGCTGCATTTGTTCTTGAATGCAGACTTCCATCAGATGAACATGATAATGCAGAGGATGTCCCACTTATAGATGCTATGCGCGCAATGAGAGTTATAAGAGGAAGGGCGCAGGAATTCGGTATAGATGAAGCTAAGATAGGCGTTATGGGCTTTTCAGCAGGAGGCTTTATGGCAGCGTTATTATCAACAGCGTATGAAAGTGATGTGTATGCGGATTATAAGTATAAGGATGAATATGATAAACTATCAGCAAGACCAGATTTTGCTGTTTGTTCATATCCGGTTATAAGTATTGACGATTGTATTGAAGCAGGCAAAAGATATATGTCTGAGGAACAGGTGCTTGAGAGAATCAGTGACGGTAAGGCAAAGATACTGCATAAGTATAATCCGGATAAGCTTGTAAGACCGGATATGCCGCCAGTATTTATATGTGAAACGGATGATGACAGAACAACATTGTCTGAGAACAGTGTGGGCTTTTATATGGCAGCAAGAAAAGCCGGGGTAAGTGCTGAACTTCATATATTCAGAACAGGTGGCCATGGTTATGGCTGTGGTGATGATTTTGCACAGACTGGTGAGTGGAAAGTACTTTTTACAAAGTGGATTAAGAGTATTGGAATTCTTAGTTAAGATGGATATAGTATACGAGGATAAAGATAAGATTATATTAAACAAGTCGGCGGGACAACCGTCGCAGAGCGGAAAGTCGTTTGAGATGGATCTTGTAAGTAAAGTTCTTACATATAGAAAAAGCAAGGGTGAAGAAGCTTACGCAGCTATAATAAACAGACTTGACCGTCCTGTATCGGGGCTTGTGCTTATGGCTAAGAATAAAAATGAAGCAGCAAGATTGTCTTTACTTATGCAAAAAGAAACACTATGTAAACATTACCAGGTGCTTGTATGTGGAAAACCAGATTCTGATGAGGGCGAACTTGTGGATAATCTTATAAAAGATGCAAAGAATAATGAATCATCGGTAGTTTCAAAAGGAACGGCGGGTTCTAAGGAAGCAAGACTTAAGTACAGGCTTCTTTCTTATGATGTTATAACAGGCAGACATCATCAGATACGTGTCCAGCTTGCTTTAAGAAACATGCCGGTTGCTGGTGATGGAAAGTATGGTGGAAATATGGCAGTCCAGGCAGCTGAAAGGATAAAAGGCATACAATCAAGACTACAGATAAGGATATAGCAAAGACAGCACTTCTTGCAAAAGGATTTCGTGAAGCAGGGCAGACAGCAGCCAATGCATTCCGCACTTTTGCTGACAAATCGGAGGTGGATTATTCACAGAAAGAGCAGAAACATCCAATTACAAAGGCAGTGCTTGCCCCTATGAAAGCAGTGAAAAAGATGCTGGTATCAATGGAGCTTCATTTGGATGCATCTATTGATAAGCTGGATAATCTGGCTATGAATGTGCAGCTTGATAAGGAGAAGCATATGGAGAATGAGAAGAAGCAGGAACAGACAGAGCCGGAAAGGGCAGAGGCTGAGCGAGTGGAAGCAGAGATTGTATACTCTCCAATGGTCGCTGAACCACAGGAGTATCAGTATAATGCAGATGCATTTGAGGCTAGAGGTGTGGATGTGGTGAAGCAGGAAGCAGCACATAAGGAAACAGCGAAGGTAAGAGAAGATAAATCCAGATAGATGTGAGGACGTGGGAGAAATCCTGCGTCCTTTTTCATGTAGATGAATAGTATATATGGGTATGAATTTATTCAGGAGGAGTATATTGATAAGTTATAAGCTAAGGATACTATAGAAGGTGCTATGCTTAATGCAAGCGAAAAGAGAAAATATTGCTAATCTCTCCTCGCTAATACTTGCTTGCATAGTTACTATACAACTATATCAAACTGAATCATCATGCCGCCAAAATTGTCGATAAAATAGGCATATTGCTTTGGATGAGTTTCTTTCAGCTTTTGATAACGATTGGATTCTGGAGCTTCAAGGTGAACTCCGAATCCACAAAACATACAACCATTTCTTGTATAACCCATATTGTATAAATCTGGGATTTTAACATTATATTTTTTAATATATTCATTGATATCATCATCAGTCCAAAAAGAGAGTGGCTTACATTGGTTGTCTTTAAATTTATAAAAAACATTACAGCCATATTCAAGCCATGCCTTTTCGCGTTGGTAACTTTCGGATGCCAAAATTCCTAATATAACACATTCCATCCCTAACTCTTTTGCTTTACGGCGAAGTGGCTCCTTTTTTAGTTTGTCGCAACATTTATCAGAAATAGGTAATTCCATATATTTTTGATATTTCTTGAAGTTGCGTTCTATGTAATCGATAGAGTTTTGCTTAGTACGAGGCGTTTTTGCATGTTGATATGTTCTGATGGCGTTTGAAACGCGTTTGGAGAACATAGGATACCCATAGTGTTCTACTACTTTTTTGAAATTCCACATTTCTCCCTTAGAATCTATAGGATAGACAATCATGATATTGGTATGGTTTTCTTTAATTTCCCATTGAATGTGTTTTAAGGTTTCAGGATATTCATTAGTGGTATTTGCAAATAAATGTAATATGTTAGGGTACAATTGTTTAGTAATATGAGATAACACGGTAGAGTCTTTTCCACCTGAATAAGATATGTAGCAGTGGTCTTCTCCAAATGTTCTAACAGCTTGATTAATAAGAAACTTTGTCTGAATTATTTTAGCTTCAAGAGGCATAGAACGCAATGAAGCTAAGGTGTCACGTCTGTAAGAGAGATATTGAGTGCGCTCTTCTCCACATTTTTTGCAGTATCTGGAATCACGACTATAACGCATGTTTTCATCGTACTCTTCATCGCATATTTTACAAATAAACATTGTTTTAATCCTCCTTTTCTGTTTTTGAACTAACAAAATCTTTGTATTTTTATTATAATACAAAGATTTTGTTAGTCAAGACCTAAAATACAAAATTTAATTGTGAAAAAAGCTTAATTATAGTACAATAAACAATTGGAAAGGTGGGCATTTCTATGGAAATTGGAAGCAGATTATCTGAATTAAGAAAGAAATATGGATATACACAAAAACAATTAGCAGAGGCTCTCAATTTGTCTCAACAAAGAGTGAGTAACATAGAAAGGAATACCACGGCACCAGATGTGGAATTTCTACATGGTGCAGCTGATTTATACAAGATTTCTTTAGATGAACTTATTGGTAGAAGAACACTTATCACTGAGGAAAGCAGCTATGAACAGCAGATATTAAATGTCGTTGAAACTATGGACGACACAAAAAAAGAGCTGAGCTTGCGTTTATTAAACGAAGTGGCTCAACAAAGAGGTGATAAAGATGGCGAATAGTTATTTTAACGAAAATACGCTTGAGGAGTTAATTGAAGAAATTAAGTATGTCTACAAGTCTGATGACAGACCATGGGTTATAGGATATAGCGGTGGTAAGGATTCTACAACTGTGGTCGAACTTGTTTATAAGATGTTATTGGGATTAGATCCAGAAGATAGACATAAAAATATTTATATTGTATCTTCAGATACTCTAATCGAAAATCCACTAATAAAAATATATTTGAGTAAAATGAATGATTTGTTGGGGCAGGCAGCAGATAGAGATGGGCTACCAATAAAGTCGGCTATGGTTACACCTCCACCAAACAATTCGTTTTGGGCAAATGTAATTGGAAGAGGATTCCCTACACCTAGAATGAATGGAACATTCAGATGGTGTACAGATAGATTGAAAATAAATCCTAGTGGTGAATATATTCAAAGAGTTATTGATGAGGAAGGAAAAGAAGTTGTTGTTCTCCTTGGAGTCAGAAAAGCTGAAAGTATAGCACGAAAGAGAAGAATTGAAGGCAGAGAACTTGCAAATAGACTTCTTAATCGACATGAAACCATACAAGATGCATATGTTTATAACCCTATTGTAGAACTTACCACAGATGATGTATGGGATGTTTTACTTAGGTGTGATGGCGGAAGAACACCTTGGGGATCAGATAATAGCGAGTTGGTATCGCTTTATGCTGATGCAGATAGTGGAGAATGTCCTTTTGCTGGTATTCAAGCAGGTGGTCAGACACAGAGCTGTGGTAATTCACGTTTTGGGTGCTGGGTATGTACAGTTGTAAAAGAAGATAAGTCGTTAAATGGATTTATAAAGAGTGGACATAGAGAGTTGATACCACTTGCTGAATTTAGAAGTTGGCTTATGAGTATACGAGATAATGAAGAATATCGAGAGAAAAAGAGAAGAAATGGAACGGTATATCGTGATAAGCAGGGTAATATGGGATTCGGTCCATTTAACTGGAAAGCAAGAAAACTTATTCTTCGAAAGTTGTTAGAAACCCAACAGGTTATGGGATATGAACTTATAACATTAGATGAACTGAAAGCAATAGATGAAATCTGGGATCAAGAACTAGACTTGTCTCGAAGAGTTTTAGTGGAATTATATGAGGAAGTAACAGGGGAAAAACTTCCTTGGTATGACTATAAAGAACCTTTGATTGATAATGAAACTGTTGTTGAATTAGAAAATCTGGCTCAGAAAAATAATGTGCCAGAGGAATTGATCCGTAATTTGTTATTATCGGTTTATCGAAATAAAAACTATTCAAATCAAAAAATACTTAGAGATGGAATAGATAGGCTATTGAATCAGCAATGGCTACATTATGAAATAATAGAGGAGATTGAAAATGAAAATCAATAAAGTAAAATTACATAATTTCAGCTCCTATGAGGGTAATAATGAATTTGATTTCGAGATAACAGATGCTGGAAAAAACATTGTACTCATTGGTGGAAAAAATGGGGCAGGTAAAACTTCTCTTTTTACGGCAATAAAAGTTGCTTTGTATGGACCATTAGCATATGGATATGTAGGTGTAAATAGTCATTACATTTCTAAAATTAAAGATTTAATAAATTCAAAAGCATTTCAACAGGAGGTTGTGGAATCGGAAGTACAGTTAACGCTACAACTTAAGATTGAGCGTGATATTAGAAATTATGTGATAACAAGAAAATGGGATTATACCAATCAAAAGCTTACAGAGGAATACACAGTAGCAAGGGATGGAAAGCTACTGAACGATCAAGAATTATCATATTTTGAAAACTATTTGCGTAGCATTATTCCTCCAGATCTGTTTGAGTTCTTTTTGTTTGACGGAGAAGAGGTTGGTAATATTTTCTCCACCAGTGCATACAACACATATGTTAGAAATGCAGTATTCACCATGTGCGGAATGGATGTGTTTGAAATTATCCGTAAATTCACACGTGGGTATGTAACAAAGAACAATTCTAATGATGACGATGAGGTCTATGACACATATGAATCGGCAAAGCAGCAGATAGAAACATTAGAAACCGAAAAGGAAAACCTTGATGTCGAAGTAGGCAATTTGACAAAAGAACTAGAAAACATTGATATTCAACTTACTGAATTGGCGACTGCTTTTAAAAATGCAGGAGGAATTTCACGTAAGGAGAAAAAACAGTTAGAAGATGAGTATGCTCTAGCTGAAAAGGTAAAAACGGAATCACTTACAAATATTAAGTTGTTTGTGGAAGGGCTTATGCCATTTTATATACTGAGAGATTTTGCTAATCCTATTATGGCACAATTAGATTTTGAAGAAAAAGGTGAGATATTTTATTACGTTCAAAGTAAGCTGAAACGAGATGCAATATCTGATTTACTAAAAGGTGATGTGTCCGATGCAAAAGTAGATCAGTTAATGGATCATCTGTTGGATACATTTAGACCAAAAGGTTTCCGTGAAGACATGGAAATGATGTTTGATCTATCAAAGGAGGATATTGGTCGAGTAAATGGAATTGTATCATCTTTGGATGATTTCGATGTATCAGCAATGGTTGATATGGTCAATAAAAGGAGGGCAGCTTCTGAAAGAACAGCAGAAATTAATAGAATTTTGAAAAACTCAATGAGCGAGGAGGACATTAATGAATTTGCTCAGAGAGAAAATGAAATTTTAAAGAAAAAAGATGACCTATCAAGTATACTGTATGATTCACAACATAGATTAGAAGAAATTGATAGAGAATTGCAGATGCAAGAACAAATTAGAGATAAAGCTATGCAAATTCTTAAATCAAATGCTCAGAATAGGCATGTGTACGAGCTAAGCTCCGGTATTTCTTCTATGATGGAACAGTTCTTAGAAGAGAAGACTGTGAGTATAAGAAGGAAACTAGAAAAGGATATTGTTCAAAAATTGAAGTCAATTTATAGAAAGAATAATTTGATAACGCATATTGAAATTGGAAAGAATTTTGATTTCAATTTGTATCAAGACGAGGAATACAATGGCAAGGAACTTTTGACACTATATAAGAATTTGGGTAATTCTGAATTTACAAATCTTATTGGTACTAAAGGTGAAAAGCGACTAGTCAAAATGTTGGAAGGTACTTCAATAAATGTGCTAAAAAATAAGTCTGAATCTGATTTTGGGCAGGAACCAATTCGATTGTATAAGAAGATTGAATTGGGAAGATTATCAAAGGGAGAGCGTCAGATTTTTATTTTGGCATTATATTGGGCGATAATTGAGATATCAGGACAGAATGTCCCGTTTATTATTGATACTCCGTATGCGAGAATTGATGCAAATCATAGGAGAGAAATCTCAGAGAAGTTCTTCCCTAATATTAGTGATCAGGTAATTATTCTGTCTACGGATGAAGAAATAAATGAGGAGTACTATAAGATAGTAAAACCTTATGTTTCTAAAGAGTATTTGTTAATTAATGACGAAAACGAAAACAGAACTACAATTAAGAATAATTACTTTTTTGAGGTGTAACTAATGATATTTAGATTAAAAACATCAAAGAGAACACAAGAAATCTTTGAGGAACTAGAAAATAGAACAAATTACAAACCATATACATTGGTAAAGCATGCAATAGCGTGGTCTATATTAGAAAAAACATCTGTTGCTGATTATAAGTCAGATTCAGATGGACTGGATTTGAATAGACAGACTATTACAGGTGATAACGATACATATTTCAAGGTGCTTATTGAACAGGTTGAAGGAAGATATTTAACTGATGAGGAATATTTCCCGCAGTATGTAAAGGCACATATTGATAGAGGCAGTCAGCTATTATTGGATATGTACAATCATGCTGGAAATATGGATAAATATATTCTTCAGGTTTTGGGAGAAGGAGATACAGTATAGAGGAGAAAAGATGGGAGCAAATCGAAATAAATTTATAGAAAATGCATCGAAAATTCTATTGAGTAAAAGTGAAGAATATAAATGTATTATAGATAAAATTGAGCAGTATTTGAATAAATTACTAGAAGATGTAAAGGGTATAACTATTAGCGGGCGTTCTAAAGATGCAAACAATATTGCAGAAAAAATCTATAGAAAAAACTATATGATGAAATATAATGATGCAGAAAAATTTATTGAAGAACTACCTGATGGAATAGGTGTCAGAATTATTTGTCTATTAAATCAAGATGAAGAAAAGATTTATAAGCATCTGATTGATAGAATGCCAGATGAAAGGCGAATAGAGAATAAGTCGTTCAGATATAGACAAGATGGGAATTTTTTAGTTTGCACAGAAAATCAACCAGAGAAGCAAAAAAACAATCTTGACATATATCGAATGGATTGTAGATGGGTTGAAAAAGGAAAAAAACCAGTAAGAGTGGAATTACAAATAAAGTCTCTTACAAACTATTTCTGGGGTGAAATCGAACATTCACTATTCTATAAAAACTATGATTTTACAATAGGCAATAGTTTTTATAGTGGACTGATGAAGAATATTCATAATGAGCTACAAAATATTGATGTTGAAATGGCATCATTAGAAAATCACATGAAAAAAAGCGAACATAATCAAATTTTGGAAATAAGACAAATATCAGCATCTATGATATCTCAAAAATTTTCTGTACCTATACAGAAAATAGTCGGATGTAAAATTGATCTTAGAGAGTCGTTTATGCTTTTGACGGATATGCATTTTGGCATAAGTTCTAATGTGAAAGATAATCTTGAAAAATTTAATAGGCTTATTGATAAGCTGGATAAAGCAAAAACTGACACTATGGATGAAGAATATATCAATTTGGATAAGCAAAATTTAGATGAAAGAGAAATATCTGAATTTGGAAAGGGAATTGCTAATATTATACATACCAATATACATAATGGCGATGTATTTTGGCAGTTCTTGTTTTTGATGTATAAGAATCTCTTTTCAGATAAAGAAAAGAATTATTCAGAACTTTTATCTGAAATGTCAAGGAGTATAAGAAAGTTATATATTGATATTCAAGATGAGGCGGATGCATTGAGCCAATACCCTGAAATAGATATTTCGGGTATTGTTGATAACATTTTTTTGAGATTAGCCAAAGATAGAAATAAAATTAGCTTTTTTTCATTGGAACTAGAGTTGGCAAAAACAAAAGAAATTCTAAGAAATGAGTTGGCGTGTGTTCAGAAAAAAGTAGAAAATGGAATTGAACCGATTGATACGGACTTATTTAAGGAAAATATTGAATTGTTGGAATTAATTATATATGTTTCTACGACCTATCGTATGGGACGAAGTCTAGAAGATGGTCAATTAATTAAATTGTTAGAATTGGCAGAACATAAGAATGATTATAGTTTAGAATTGTCCGAAGAGGTTATAAATAATATTAAACAAAGAAATTGTCTTAATCAAGAAGACTTAGAGAGAATATTTTTACTTAGAAAGGAGGAGGCGTAATGTTTGAATCATTGCAGTTAAAACAAGAAAATGTATTGATGTACATGACCAAGATGAAGATATCAGAACTAGAAAAGTATTCTGTAGTCAAACACTATAACGCGACAAATGAAACAGATTATCAACGTCCTCCAATGCCGGCACATTATAGAAAGATTGCTAAATATTTTATGACAGAAAGCAAACCGATACTGCCATCGGCTATTATTGCTGCTATGGGGAAAGATGATTATGAATATGATGGAACCAATCTCATAATTAAAAATAAGATTAGAATTGTGGATGGACAACATAGAATTGAAGGCATGAAGTGCCTTAAAGAAGGTTATTCAAAAAATAGTATTGATAGATACAAAGAGCTAAATGAAACTTTTGATTTGCCGGTAATTATTATGGTTATCGAGGATCCAAATGATTTGATTGAAATTGACGCGTTCATTAATCTTAATAGTAAAGGGAAAAAAGTTAGAACAGACTTAGCGGTAGCATTAAAGAACAAGAAAACTAAATCTGCGATGGATAATAGTGAATGCTGTGCAGTTGATGATGACATCAAGTTGGCTATTTCAATGGAGGTATCAAACAAGTTAAATGGTAATCCTACAAGTAAATGGTATGGTCTTATTATTCAAGCTGATGAGGTGGGAAATCGAAATGAACAACCTATATCAATAATTGCGTTCTCTAGAAGTATTCGACCAATAGTTGATAGGTATTGTGAATTAAAGTTGAATAATCAATTATGCGCGGAAAAATACGAAGAAATTGTTGATGATATATGCGGCGTGATTGAGAATGTGTGGAAATGTGTAGAGGAACGATGGTCAGAATGTTTCAACGATGATGGTTCATATAACAGCTCATATAATATATGTAAAGGAATTGGTGTTAATACATTATTTGGGGTGTTTTCTGAAGTATATGATAATAATGTAACTGGCTACGACAACTTTAAAGAAATCCTAAATAAAACAGAAATTGATGTAAAAGATTGGTTAGTTGGTGGTACTTTTACTGGGTATGCGTCATATCAAGGTTTTTCATTGATAAAAAAACTAATTAAGGGTCAATTATCAAGAAACGAGTTTTGAACGGAGATGATAAAATGATTTATTTAGACAATAGTGCGACTTCTCCTATTGATGAGGAAGTTAGAGATGCGATGCTTCCATATTTGAGTGAGGAGTTTGGAAATCCATCTAGTAAATATTATTGCAAGGCAACCAATGCAAGGGATGCAGTGGAAAACGCAAGAGAGAAGGTTGCCAAATTACTTGGTGCCGAACTAGAGGAAATAATTTTTACGGCAGGTGCAACGGAAAGCTCTAACTTTATAATAAAGGGATATTTGGACTATAGAAAGTTTTATGGAGATGGACGAAATCATGTCATTACATCTCTTGTAGAACATAAAGCAACATTAAATACTTGCAAATATTTGAACGGCGAGCTGTATTCAAATAATGATCCCACTACATCTTTATTTGGCAAAAAGAAAAAAGTAGATAGGGGATACGAAGCATCATTTGTCGGAGTCAACTCTGATGGAGAGATTGATATTGAAGAGATTTCTTCTGCTATCAAAGAAAATACAGCACTTGTATCAATGCTATATGTGAATAATGAAGTAGGAACGATAAGTGATGTAGAGACTGCATCAAGTATATGTAAGAAGAATAATATAGCACTTCATGCTGATTTAACTCAGGCATTGGGAAAGATAAAAATAGATGTCAAGAAAATGGGAATTGACTATGCTTCATGTTCGGCACATAAGATATATGGTCCAAAAGGTATTGGAGCAGCATTTATGAAATCGGATGCCTATGGAATTGCACCTATCACAGCATTTATGCATGGTGGGGAGCAAGAATTTGGATTTCGCGCTGGAACGCATGCAGTACACAATATTGTTGGTTTTGGAAAGGCTGCTGAAATAGCACTTAGAGATTTAAAGAAGAATGATGAGTATATAAAACATCTAGATGATATGTTGATCGGAGGTATAAGAACAATAGATGGAATACATACAACTGTAGATTCTTCAAAACGTATTCCAGGTATTGTTAGCTTAGTTGTAGAAAAATCAGATTTTCATAATGAGAGATTTATTAAGAAAATAAGTGATGAAGTAGCACTGTCTACGGGTTCTGCATGTAGTGCAGGGGAACCTTCTTATGTGATACAAGCATTGGGACTAGCGGATAAAGTAACCAAGGTACTTCGGGTATCCATAAATAAATACACAACTGAAAAAGATATAGAAGAATTTATTAAATTACTCAAGACAGAAAGTTAGGAGGAACGATTCGTTATGGCATTAATGATGGATAACAAGCCAACTGAATATAAAGGTGAAGCATTAGTTTGGAAAAAACTGTCTTCATTATTGCCTAACGATGTTGTCGTCTACAATCATCGAGAGGTGGTTGATGATCGTGAATTTGATTTTACATTGCTTATAAAAAATGTTGGAATTATGGTCATTGAAGTAAAAGGATGGCAGTCTCAGTACATCTTTGATGTGAAAGGTCCTGATGAAATTGTGATTCAAGGAGAATCCCAAATTTATGGTTCTCCAGAGAAACAGGCAAGAGGATATAGATTTGATTGGCTGAATTTTTTGAATGACAAGTTTGCAATAAGTCCCGTTGTATTATCAATGGTATGTTATCCATTTATATCAGAAAAAGAATATAAGGATGTAAGGTTAGACATTGTATCATCTAGGGATTTTACTATTTTCTCAGATGACTTGAATTCAACAACTAAGCTAGGGCAGAAGATATCAAATGCATTTGTCAAGAAAAAGCCGTTAAATAGTACTCCATTTGATGAAAAAGCAATGGCTATAGTAAGGCAACATTTTGAACCATCATATAAGGCAAAGGATAATCAAATTGTAGAGGTTTCGGATGCATATTCATTACTGAAGATATTCAACAAAGAATTAACAGAAAAGGATTCAGATGAACTGATAGAAATGTATTTTGCCGGAACAAAGATTGTTGTATTTGTTAAGAGTGAAATAGATTTGTCATCCGTTTGCAATAAGTTGGAAGCAGGATTTAATGCCAGAGGTATTATTTCTGACAAAGGAAATGTGAGATTGGCAGAAATAGATGAAAGAAATGATTTTAGTGGTGTATTTGGCTCATTTAGAATATTTAATTTTGAAATCTATACACATAATTTGGATTTGAATAACGATGAAATTATTGTAGAGGGACAATATACAGAACAACAAAAATTGATACTTGAAGAAATTGCAAATTCCACAAGTTGGAATTTTGATCAGTATAAGGTTGAACATGCAATGGGTGATAAAAATGTACTTGTTCAAGCAGGTGCGGGAACTGGTAAAACCTATTCAATGGTATCTCGTATTGCCTATTTGTGCATGAGTAGAAAACGATTTATAAATAATCTTGTAGATGAGATTGCTATGGTAACTTTTACGAATGAGGCTGCTGATAATATGAAATTAAGACTAAAGCAGTATTTTATGAATTGTTATATTCTTACCAAAAACAAAAAAGTGCTACATGAAATAGAGGCTGTAGACTTAATGCAGATTTCGACCATACATAAATTTGCTAAAGCTGTTTTGCAAAGCAACGCTATGGAGTATGGACTGGGTGCGGATTTTGCAATTTCCTCAAGTGAGTATGCGAAAGAGCAGATATATGAGAAATATCTTAATGATTTTCTGGTTGAAAAGCAAAAAGAAGATGCGAATTTTGCCCAACAACTAAGAATGCCTGTTCATAAGTTCAGAAAGTTGTTAATGCATTTTTCACAGCAATTATATAATAAGAGCTATGGGATTAAAGAACTTAAAGCAGAAAATCTGGGAACATTTGAAGAGTGGCCATTTTTTAATGATGTCATAATGAAGGTTATGATACCAGCAGAAAAAGAATACGAAGAACAGATATTTTCAAAAAATAAAATTGATCTAAAAGAAAGTATGCTATTACTGAACGATGCAGTAAATGGAGCATTTAAGGAAAAATGTGGTCTTAAATATAAGTACTTATTTATTGATGAGTTTCAGGATACTGATGATGTTCAGATTGATTCTTTCTTAAAGTTACAAAATGTGATTAAAGACACAAAGCTTTTTGTAGTTGGCGACTTAAAGCAGAGTATTTATCGTTTTAGAGGTGCGACAATTAGTGCGTTTGACCTAATTAGAACAGATAAAGAAAAATGGGAAGAATTTTCACTTACCATAAATTATAGAACTGATAAGAGATTATTAAATAAATTTGATGCAGTATTTTCTAAAATGGGTTCAAAAGGATATTTGCCATTTCATAAAGGAAAGGATTCGCTGACCAGTAGTGTTGAGACATATCTATCAGAACATGAGTTGGTGACCAAATTAGAGTATAACAGCGATGAGCAGAGGATGGAACAGCTCTTTGCAGAAATCGAAAGGCAGAAGGATATTATAAAATATCTATCCAAGCATCATAAACTATCTTCGAAAGATAAGATAATTGCTATTTTGGTAAGAGATAATTGGCAAATTCATAATATTTTGGAAGAAGCAAAGGTTCGAGGTGAGTTTATAGAAACTCAAGTAGGTGGAGATTTATATCAGCTTATGCCTGCTTTAGATTTGTATAAATTGATAATTGCGCTGCTTAACCCGAGAGATCCAGTGAATCTTTTTAATTTGATAGATTCAAATTATGTAGGAATTCAGTTAGATATACAAGGATTACATGGTTTAGGCACAGAGGAGCAGGTAAAAAAGTTAACAGATGTACTTAATCAGTATTTCACAACTGTGATGAACACAACATGGGAAAAGATAATTATGGATACTAAGGTTCAACCAATTTTAATGCTGCTGAGGAGTATCTATGAAGGATGTCAGCCTTGGTATCAATATTCAGATACCGATAGTGAGCAAAGATTCTATAAAGCAAATTATGAATTGGTATTAGAGAAAATAATTAAAACATATAGCGTAGATTTTTTAACTCTCAATGTGATAGAACACAGCATGCATATAAATATTATGACAAAGCAGGAAGAACTCGCACGAAATATTGAAGTTGAGACGGATGATATGCGAGTGATTTGTACTACTGTTCATAAAGCAAAAGGATTGGAATATGGATGCGTAATTATGCCATATATGGGTATGGATATTGCATCAATGAAGAAAGCTGATTTAGATGTATATGTAGAAAATGAAAAACTGGCATATGGAATTAGAATTGGAGATGAACCAAACAAGAAATATAATTCCAATTATGATGTATCGCAGGAACAAAATGAACGAATTAATGAAGAAAGTCGAGTATTGTATGTAGCACTAACACGAGCTATTAGAAATGTTGTTTGGATGAAGGATATTAAATCAAAGAGTAAGATTTCATGGCAGAATTTAATGGAGGTATAAAATGTCATTATCAATATATACTTACAGCAATCCATATGAAATAAATAATGAACCATATTGGGATTCAATAAGAAACTGTGCTCATTTTTGCGTTTCACAGACAATGGTAAATGGATTGTCAGCAGTATATGACGAATTGGATAATGGACAATTAGCAACAGTAGAAGAATTAGTAGAAGCATTATACCCAAGATGGTTTGATACAAAAACATACATTGAACAGTACACAATTTTAACCAATACACTAGATAAAGTGACACCAAACATTGAACCTGAAAGATGGAAGAAGATAAAACAATCTCTACGATTCAATAAGAGTGCATTGTTGGATAGTATTCGACTGATGGTTGAAATGGGGCTGTTATTAAAAAATATAAAAATCAAAAAGATAACGGAAGAGCAAATGTATTTGGTTGCTGCTTATAATGCAATTCTGCGAGGCGAGAATGCCGAAATTTTTGCATTAAAAAAGAATTTTTCGGAAGGTGAAATTGATAATGCTGTTAAAACAGCACTGGTGGCAAAAGATAAAAGGCGAGGTAAGGAAGTGAAATCTATAGAGAGTGTTGATTGTAATACGGTAGTTATTCATGGAATACATCAATTTACTCCAACAATTCTTTCAATGATTGAAGAGGTTTCAAAATACAAGCGTGTCGTGCTGTTGTTCAATTATCAACAACAGTATAACGAGATATATCAAACATGGCTGGATGTTTATTCCTGTTTTGATTTGAATATAAAGAGTCAGTTCAATAACGAATTTAAGCCAACAACATTGCTACAGCCTAGCTACGAAGGAAATATGCTCGCAGATCAAATTGGAAGATTAGTTAATGGAACACTCATTGAAAAAAGCAAGGATATAAATAATGTAAAGGTTGTAGAGTTTGATAATATTACAGAATTTTCAGCATATGTTGCACGAATATATGAAGAGGCTGCTAAAGATTTTCATGCAGAGGAACATAAGAACGGCTCAGTTCTTTCGTACATGAAGGAGCAGTTTTATTCTGCCAATAATTCTGTAAATGATATATTGAAAGTTTATTTTCCAGAACAATTTGGGGAAAGGCATTTCTTAGCTTATCCGATTGGACATTTTTTCGTAGCCGTTACCAATATGTGGGACAGCGAAAATGGTGGTATTAGAATCGAGAATATGAATGATATTGCAGAATGCTTGTATTCAGGGGCTCTATATGAAAAGAAAGTAGGTTCATTAATTACTACCTTTAATCAGACAAAAAATTATTTTTCTAGGGCGACAAAGCTGAAGGGAGATAGTGAGACTGATGGTGTAATTGATTTGCTGATAAAACTGAAAAAACAAATGTCCAAGCTGAATAAAGGTAAAATAGAGTATACAGAACAATTAGAGAGGTTATCATATTTTAATGTTCAATCGGATGAAATAGATGAGTTGATAGAATCTCTTGAGGCACTAAACACTATTACAAAACTATTCTACGAAGACTTTGAAAATGAGAATAATAATTTTAAGCATTTTTATGAGAAATTGAAGGATTTTGTAGAAACACAAATCCTTCCAACCGCAGATGCTGAAACGGAGTTTCAGGATATTTTGTTGAGACTATTAGCTAGACTAGAAGAAGTTGAAAAAATCGAGTCAACTAGCACATTTGATTGTTTAAAGGATACAATGGCATATTATTTGAAACAGGAAAGTCAGAAGGGTGAAAGTGCAAACTGGATTGTCAGAGACTTCCAGCAGATTGATGGAGATATATTGAAAAGCTCAACTCAGGATCCAGACACAATCTATCATTTTGCATGTGTGTCCGATTCTGATATGAATGTAAAACGAGAAGATCAATTCCCATGGCCATTGACTATAGAGTTTTTTGAAAGAGCATACGAACCATTAGATTGGAAATATCAGGTTTATGTGAAATCAAGAAAAGAATTTAAACATTTTAAAAGATATGCACTGATTTATGGATTAGAGTTTAATAGATGTAAGTTTAAACTTAGCTTTATAAAAAACGATGATAATAAAGAAAATGAACTGTATTATATCTTAAAACTGTTAGGGGTTAAAACAGAAAAAAATATTCATGATACGACAGAGGTTCATGAGAGACAAAATATCACATTTGATTTGGGTAAAAATACAAATAATTTTGTGGATTTAGACGGATTTAGAAGACGCATATGTGGATATAGATTTGCATTAGAGTCATTAATAGAAAATGGTACTAAGTACCAAGATAGATTCCTGCAGACGAAATATCTAGAGATAATTCTGGCAAATAATGTGCGGCGTAAATTAGAAGGTCAAATTGCCACAGAGGCAATAATGAATGAGACACTTGATGATTCAGCAGAACGCTTGAGACGATATTTTAGATTTTTGAACGAATCTGAGATAACAGATATCAAATCGAATGCTAAGAGTGCGATTATTCATCAAGCGTTGCAGGATGGTAAGATAAAACAGTTTCCAAAGGTAACAGATATTGATTTTGAAATGATGAGAAAGAAAGAAGAATTCATATACCTGCATTTGGAAAATGAAAATCAGGAGAATGTATTACTTGGCAAATTCAATGATTTGACGACGGCAGAGAAAAAACAGTTTTTGCCGGATAATCTTAAAAATGCAAGTTACGACAAAGAAGCAAATATATGGTGTCAATGGTGTGCAGTAAGAGAGAAGTGTCTTGAAAACTACAAATCATTGGTTGAAATATAAGGGAGGTTGAGCTTTTGGAAAGAGGAATGTACATAAGATGTCCGATAGCAGAATTTGATGACCCAAGAAATTTTATTGTAGGTCGCATAATTCAAGTGGATGATTTTACAGAGAATGTAACAGTGGCATTTTTAGATCCATTTGGATTTAGAAATTATTACGAGAATATACCGGAGAAAGCAGAATTACCATATGACTATGTAAAGAGATGTACTTTGCATCGAGAATCTTATGTTATTTATAGAGGAAATAGATATAAGATATTGTCAGCACTTAAGGAGGATGAATGGTATTACTATTACTTCAAAGAAGAATTTACAGATAAAGTTATAAAAGTTAGAGAAGACGTTATAGATGCACCATTTAATTGTGGCAGAATTTCGCCAGCAGAGCAGCTTAGAAGTTATGAGTTTCAGAATCCTGCGTGGTATTTTGGAAGAAATGTCGTGAGTAAAACTGTAAAAGTTCTTGATAATTCAGTATTTGGATTCAAAGAATTAGCAGGATGTAAGATATTTTTAAAAGAACACCAGCTCAGAACTATTATGCGTTGTTTACAAGAAAAAAACTGTAGAGTGATGTTAGCAGATGAAGTTGGTATGGGTAAAACTATTGAGGCTGCCTCTGTTTTAAAAGTATATACATTACATAATTCAAATAAGAGAGTTTTAATAGCAGTACCACGACCTCTTGTAGCACAGTGGAGAGCGGAATTACTCATTAAGTTTGAAATAACACCAGGAAATAACGTGAATGATAATTATGTTGAACTTATTGCGGAAGAAGATATTGAGAAATATATTAACAGCCGTTGGGACTTTGTTATAGCGGATGAGGCTCATAAACTTTTAGCAAACAAAAGGTTATATACATATTTTCATTCGCTTAGTAAGCGCTCAGAGAATATTTTGTTGTTATCAGCCACTCCGGTTCAACAAAAGAAAGAAGCATATTTGGCGTTACTTCAACTTATTATGCCTGACAAATATGACCATTTTTCAATAGAAGATTTTCAAACTCTTGTAGAAAAACAAAAAAATATTACCAAGAGTACATACCTTGTATTACAGGATTTTGATGACTATATAAATAATATTGCTGATACTTTGGAAGATGGTGAGAATCCTTTAGAAAATGATGATTGTACAGATTTGTTTGATGATATACAAAATGGCCTTAGAAGAATTTCTAGACTTATTGAGGATGAAGGTTTCGATAAGGTTTTATCAGAAATAAATCTGGAGAGTGAAGACTATGGTAAGGGTGCAATACAAGAGGCTCTTCTGTATGTATGCGAGAATTATCAGCTTGAAAAAAATATTATCAGAAATAGACGTAGATATATGGAAGAGGAACTTCCACATAGAACAGTCAGAGAAATCGAATATGAGCTTAATCCAGATAAGAACACTTACGAGCATACAACATATGAAGCTATTGTTGATTGGATAAGCGGACAGGAAATTTCTGCACAAGATTTTGAAATACATTATATTCCATTACTTACAGCATTTTTTAGCTCATCTTGGGCGTTCAATAAGGAGATTGAGCAGCAAAGAAAAAGCGGATTAGCTATTAATCAGGATGTAGAAGAAAATGCAAAGGAATGGCAAAGTGCAGAAGAATGGATGCTTGAAGAGCTTGATAATGTATTAGCAGAGCCATATAACTATTCAAGTAGAATACTTAGCATAGTTGATTTCATTGATCAGGAAATATATGAGGAAAAAGTAGTAGTATTTACAAACTATGCAGAAACCTTTGAAAAATATGGTCAAGTATTGAGAGCATATTTTGGAGAAGAAAAGATAGCTCTCTTTAACAAGAATATGAACGAAGAAGAATTGGAATTGAGTATTTATCGTTTCCAAAATGATGATGAATGTAAAATACTTCTTTGTGATGAGACTGGTGGCGAAGGTAGAAATCTTCAGGGAGCAGACTTTGTAATTCATATTGATCTGCCTTGGGATGCAAATGCCATTGAGCAAAGAATAGGTCGATTAGACAGATTAGGACGACCAGCAGATAAAGATGTATGTTCGGTTGTAACTTATGCAAAAGAAACTTTAGAAGAAGAATTATATAATTTCTGGAATAAAGGACTGAATATATTTTCTCAGTCTTTAAGTGGATTGGAAATTATTATGAATGAAATCAATGAGAGCATTATTCATGCAGTAACAAGTGATTTCCGATATGGTATTTCTAATGCAATTAATGAGATTATAGAATCTTCACAACGAATGGAAAAAGAAGTGAGAGAGGAGCAACACTTTGATTCAGCAGCGTTTATATATGCAACACTCAATCAAGAGCTAAAAAGACTTTTACACTACTACACATCCAATGAGAACGAATTGTTTGCCAATACAATGATGGGATGGGCAAGTCTTGCAGGATTAAAAGGTCAGTTTAATAAAAATGGTGTTGTGAGATTTAATGAAAATTCATTCTCTATAAAGTCAGCAGAAAACTCAATGTTGATACCACCGAATTGGATGGAATATGTAAATCGTACATCAAATGCCTTTTCAAGGAGGGTTAGGGAATTATACGAAGAAAGAACTGGAAATAAAACATCTACAGGCAGCAGGGAAATTGTAGGAACCTTTAATCGTGAACTTTCTATTGAAAATGATTATTTACACTTCTTTGCACCAGGGGATGAGGTCTTTGATTGTATTGTAGATAATGCAATGAATTCGTACAAAGGAACCTGTACAGCTTTTGCACTTGAAGCGGATTTTGATTGGCGAGGAATCGTTTATACTTGGAATTTATACCCCAATGAGCAACTGTTATTGGAAAATGGGATTCCCTTAACTGCGATAAGACAATATAAGAGTTATGTTTCTGCTGATCAAGTCATAACTCCTATCAGTACACAAAAGTATGAGCATGTACCTACAGATAAAGTATTAAAAATTATTGATGCCGTTTCAAGAGAATCAACATCTGATATTAGAAGGGATGTAGTGCATCTAGGTAGGAGATCAGTAAAAACTGATGGGCTACATATTAAAGAAAGATATGGTTGTTCTAATGTTGATTGGTTTAGACAAGCTTATCCAGAGGACAAGTGGATTAATTTCGTTTCTGCGTCAATGAAGGCGGCCAAAAATCAGGTAAAGGAAAAAATGAAGGCTAGTAGCAATTTAAAACAAGCAGCAGCCAGTATAGAACAGACATTGAATGCAGAAGTTGCACAAGCTAAGTTTTTTGGTGTAGATGCAGGCGAAATTGAGCAGAAAAAGCAGGTTTATCAGACGGTGCTTGAAGCACTGAGAACAACTAGAGTAGAACTCGAGGCAGCAGCATTTGTAATGGTGAGGAAGACGCATGATTAAAGAGCACATTCAAGAATGCATACAAAAAATTTTGGATAATGAACTAGGTGGGATAAGCACAAATAATTGTCCAAGAGGCAGAATAGAAAAATATAGATATATGACAGCATATAGGTTGTCTAAGTATGTGAATTTTTATAGAACACGCAGAATATCGCTGGATGACTTTTTGATTTCGCTTAGAAATTATTTGCTTGTTTTTCAGACAGCTGTACGATTACCTATTGATATTGACATCACAGATAATAAATATGGACTCCGTATCGACTCAGAAGGTCTTTGTTATGCAACCTTAAATTTGCCGGATTATCTCAACATAGATATTATCAAGCAAGGATTCATGGTAGACTATGTAGAACCAGAAAAAGATGAAAGATATTTTCTTGGGGTTACACCTAATATATATCGTTTAACAGGGTTCCAGAGATTCAAATCAATACGTCAAAAACTTGCGGTTAATGGTGCACTTAATATGCCAGAAGGATATACAGCATTGGTTTCTTTGCCGACAGGTGGAGGAAAGAGTTTGATTACGCAAGCTATGGCGTATCAAAAAAATGATGGATTGACCATTACTGTTGTACCAACTGTATCATTAGCAATGGATCAAGTTAGAGTTGCAAGGGATAATATTCGAGTCGCATCCAAAGCAGAAATCGCTTGTTATTATAGTGATTTAGCAAGTGAAGAGAAGAGAAGCATTATAGATAGAATAAAAAACAGAAAGCTACGATTATTGTTTATTTCTCCAGAAGCACTTATTAAGAATGAAGTATTTAAACAAGTGATAGAGACTGCTAATGATGCTGGATATTTAAGAAATCTTATTATAGACGAAGCACATATTGTAATTGAATGGGGGAATTTTTTTCGAGTTGATTATCAGTGTTTGGAACCTTGGCGTAATAACTTATACGAAAAGAATTCTAAATTGAAAACAGTGTTATTATCTGCAACGTACGAAAGAACAACAGTTAAGATTTTACAGAGTATGTTTGCTACTGGAGATAAATGGATTGAAATAAGATGTGATGCATTAAGAAGAGAACCAAGATTTGAGTTGGTATCAGCAACTTCATATCGGGATAAGAATGAAAAAACAAGAGAATTATTACGATGTTTACCTCGACCAATGGTTGTATATGTAATGAGACCTGATCAAGCTCAAAAGGTTAAGGAAATGGCAGCAGATATAGGTATTACAAATGTAGAGACATTTACTGGAAAAACGAAGTCTGATGAACGTTCTAGAATTATAGAAGAGTGGTCAGAAAACAAGTTTGACATTATAATTGCAACTTCAGCATTTGGAGTCGGTGTTGATAAAAGTGATGTCAGAACAGTTTTACATTTATATGTACCAGATAATCCAAATGCATATTATCAGGAGTTGGGAAGAGGAGGGCGAGATGGTCTTCCTTGTCTTAGTGTAATGTGTGTATATCCAGAAGAGGATTTGGAATCGGCATTTGTTATGACTGACAAAGTTCTTGGAAGTGAAAAAATTCTTGGACGATGGGAGAGTATGCTTAATAGCCATACTTCCACAAGAGGGATAGATTCATATACTTTGGATACATCTGTTAAGCCTAATTATAATAGTGTGGATTATGCGGAGGATACCAGTACTGTTGATCAAAAGTGGAATATTTATGTAATTCTTCTGTTAAGAAGATACAATTTGATTAAAATTTTAGATATGGTCGTAGATCCTCATACACAGGTATATTTTATAAGAATATCTATTTTGGATAAAAGATTACTGCAGACTTCGGAGGATACAAAACGGTTGATAGAAGATGTTCGTACTAAAGAATGGAATAAGAATGAAAGAGCATTTAAGACCATGAGTCGTTCTGTTAAGCTTGGAAAGCGCATGTGCTGGTCAGAGATGTTCTTTAATTCTACATATAGTAGGGTTTCAGAATACTGTGCTGGTTGCGACAATCATAAGAATATTGTTGAATCAGATCCAAATAGATTTGAGTTGGTAAAGAAAATTCCGGCTCCAACAAGAAAGTTTTCTGTTGAGTTGAATAATATGTTTGCTAATTCTAATGAGGCTATTTTATTTGCGGATAGTGATAATACAGAGTTAATAGGAAATGTAATTAATAGAGGATTTTCAACTGTTATTATAAATGATGATGATCAAAGCAGTTATTTTAATTTGTTAAATAGTATTTCAGAATGGACAGATGTAAATTTGCTGGGAATGAATGAGTTTGTTCGGTTGGTTGACCATGGAGATTATTATTTCTTTGCAGGAGATGCAGTTGTTTTGTATGGAAATAAATACTCGGGCATATATAAGAAAATTAGTAGATTACGGAAATCATTACAAACCGGTGAAATACGATTATTGCATGTTTTCAAAGAAGATATTTTTTGTAATGAAATAGGTAAAACCGTTTCATCAATTGTCGATGGACCGGTACTTGAAGAATATTTGATAGAAAGGATGTAGAGATATGTTTGAAGATAGAATGAAAACATCTGCAATTCCGGAAAGGGTATATGCCCTTTGCCAAGCGATTAAAAGCAGAACAATGAAGGAAAGCGATTTGCGAGAGTTGTTAGAACCATCGGATTTAGGTGGTACAACAAAATATTTTGGAATGGTTCGTGATGCAGCAAGACAGTTAGGGCTTATTTCTGTAAAGGAAGGTGATATATCATTGGCAATAGACTCAAAGTATGTATCATCATATGATTCAATGCGAGAATATATTGTAGTCAATATAGATACAATATCGGAAGGATTATTCTTTGCTGTATCAAAAGAATATATATCGATGAATGAACAAGTGTTTAAGTTTAAAGGAGTGTCTGAAGCTGCATTAGTAGAACATATGTCAAAAGTTATAGGAAAACCAGTATATGAAGATGATATGAGAGCTTGGAGATTCTGGGCTACATATTTGGGGCTTGGTAATCTTCATGATATGCTTTTATTGCCTAACATGTATACGTATCTAAAAGCCGTATTAGCAGTATGCAACATAAAAAAGGGAGAAGAATACACATTTACTGATTTCGTGGCTGCAATAAAGCCGTATGCTGAAATAGGGTTATCCGATATTGATGGAAATAAGAAAATCAATCTTGCTATGTCAAGTGGTTTACGAGCATTACATGATGAAGGAATTATCCAATTATCACACAAGCTTGATAGTGGTGATATGTGGTTCCTATATGAAGCAGAATTACATCCAATTAAATCAACAGTTACTCATGTAACAGTAAGGAGATAGCTTATGAATTCAGAAATTGCAAAAAGTAGAATAGGTGAAGTAATTCGTATTGATACTGTTACGAGTACACAAGCTGATTTCTTAGCTACTCATGTGCCTGTTCAAAATATTCATATAAGAAAGAAGTGGGATAGTAAAACAGACAAAATTATGTCTGAAGAGAAAGTTTTTAATAAATATGTCTTGAATACTGAAAATGAGCATCAGTTTATTATAGTGATAGGCTCAAGTGGTGCTGGAAAATCACACCTTATTAGATGGTTTGCGGCTAGATTAGAACAGGCGGCACCAGAAAATGAAGTAGTTCTTTTTGTTCGTAGAAGTGATAATAGTTTGAAAGGAACGATAAAGCAATTACTCGAATTGCCGGAAGTTGCCAATATACCGAATAAGGCTGTGTATGACAGGCTGGTTCGAGCAACTTCAACGATTGACAATAAGAAGCTTAAAGATATGATATATCAAAACTTCATTGTTGAAATCAAGAACGATGAAAATGATGAGATTATAAGTAATAATGAAAAGAAGAGATTAGTTGAATTATTGCAATACGAACAGTTTCAACTAAATCTAATGAAAGAAGAAGGTGCTATCGATCGTATTTATCAAAAAGTAGCTGAAAATGAAACTGGTGATAGCAGAGATGTAATGGCGTTGTTTGAAACTTCAGATTTTGAAGTGGATGTTAATTTTTGCGAAGATATGTTTACCAATGGTGCAGCTAAAAATGCCATGAAAATGGCAAATGCCATTCTTGCGGATGATGAAATGCCAGAAAGACTAGCTGATTATATGAATACTCTGGTAAATAAGGTTATTCAGACATGTGCTGGATTGGAACCAGGAGATTTTGAACAGGTTTTTGTGGAAATTAGAAAAGAGATTAAAAGACAGGGTAAAAATCTTACTCTATTGATTGAGGATGTTACAGCATTTACTGGTGTAAATGTTGCACTGCTAAATGTTTTGACTACTGAACATACTGGAATGTATGAAAGTCAAGAACTATGTAGAATTTCCTCTATTGTAGGAACAACTGAAAAATATTTTAACGTAAACTTTATGGATAACCATAAGGATAGAGTTACACAATTCTTTGTTATTCCAAATGATGTGTTCGGTGAAGATCAGAATTCGCTGTATGAATTTGTTGGTAGATATCTAAATGCAATGTCTTTGCGTGGCGATATTTTAGATGACTGGGCGAAGAATGGTGCTTCTATGAAAGAGTATCCTATTCATAAAGGAGAGGAAAAATCTCTTTGGGATACAGTTGAAATTGCAAAGGGGAAGGAATTATCGTTATTCCCATTTACTAAAAAAGCAATTACGAATCTATATATGTGTATTTTGCAGCCGGATTATAGAACTCCTAGATATCTATTAAGAGATGTTATTGAGAGAGCTATGAGAAATTATCTATTCAAAAAGGAGAGTTTTCCTGAATTTGCAATTGAAAGGATTAATGATATTCCATTTGAGAGTCTATATGTAAGTACTTATATTCATCAGCAAGTTGAAGAAAGCCAAGCAGACAGAGTTGAAAGATTCATAAGAGTTTGGGGTAATGCATCAGATCTGGAGTATGAAGAAAGCGGTATAAAATATTTAGGTGGAATGCCAATTGGATTTTTTGATGATTTAGGAATTCCAACTTTTACAGGAAGAAAAGGTGATAAGCCGGTTAAAGCATCTGTAGATCCAGTAAAACAACTATCGGATGGATCAGATATTACTCAACCACCAGAACATATCGTACCGAAAGTTGATCCGGCAATGGCTGATTTCTTGCTTGGACAGAGAACACTGCAAATTTGGATTGATGGAGGAGAACTAAATGTAGGTGCTACAACAAAAGACGTTGTTAATATTACAAAAGCTAGAGATGAAATAAATAAAAGATTCTTGATATCTGCAATTAATTGGCAGATAGAAGGCGTATCTTTGGATAATTTGAATCGTGTAAAAGCTACAAAGGACTTTATAGGATTTGAAAGACAGAAAAGAGCAGCTAAGAATGCATTAACAATTTTGCCAGCAGATAGAGAAACGCAAGGTGTATTAGAGGCGTTTTTGGCATATGTAACATTAGGAAATGGAAGCTGGAATTTTGATAATTCTGCTATGATGGTGTATCGAGTTCAGACTTGGCTTGAAAAGTGGAAAAAAACAATTATTAAGACTGTAAATGTTTTTGATAATCAATTAGTAGATTATCAAGATTGTGCGATTGCTACTGAAATGATACGAGAGATAATGCAAGGAGTGTTTACAGGAACAAAAGTTGAAGGTATTCCAACAACAAATCTGATGGCTAAAAATCTGAAAAAAGTTGTACAAAATTCACATTGCACAGAATGGAATTCGCTTGTAAGTATGCTTTTGAATAATGATGAAAAAGTAAAAGATGTGATTACGCAGTATTACAATATTATTCAAGGTAACCTGAAGTCATCGCAAGTGTTTATTAGAGCGACAGAATTTAATTCTGACGTACGCAAAGTTCAGAAGGTCAAGTTATTGATACCAGATGAACAAATTCTGTTAAATGATCCAATTCCACAACGTCGAGAAATTCGTGAGATATATGAAAAGATATATACGCGTATTCCAAAAGTTGCAGAAGCGGAAAAAGAAAAAGCAAACCGTATACTGGAACAAATCGGTACATATTTGGATTATGAGGATATTGATGATGAAGATATAGAAGATTTGATTGATAAAATAAAGGACTTTTATGAGACTGCAAGCAATTCATTAGTTAATATTCATGGTAATATTCAGGTCCTAGATGGAATAAAAAAAGATGCTAAGACCATATCAGTAGCTTTTGGCGAGGTGGAGAAGGGCATTGCAAGTACAGATGATTTAGATACATTGCTGATGTTCTCGAAAGATCCTTTGACGAAGCTTGAGCGTGTATTATCAATATTACAGACAGTACAAAAGGATATTGAATATGTTGCACGAGATGTTGAAAAAAGAAGAGGCAATATTTTTGTAGATAATGGTGGTGACTTGAGTACGAGATATGCAGAATCACGCAATAAGATTGAGTCAGATAGTAAGACTGTTATGGATTGGAAGGTGATGTAATGCTAGTAGATTTATTAGATCAGAGCATAATTGCTATGAAGGAAATATATGAATTAGAAAAATCTTCTAATGACGTACAAAAACAGGAAAAAAACGATAAGATTTTCTCTAATGTCGTAAGTGAGAATCATCTGATGGTTAATGCTGTTACAAACAGTATGTCTCAATTGGGATTTGTTATCTCGCAGGAAACTAGGGGAAGGGTTATTGGATTGCTTAAATCATCGAGCGATGCAGTATCGAGAGGATTAATACAAGAATCTACGGCTAATTATTTGCAAAAGGAAGTATTTACTATTAAGAAAGCAATACTTCAAGAATGGTCAGACTACTATCATAAAGTGGCAGACCAAAAGATAAATATGCTTCAGACTATAAAAGGTATTGCACCAGAGCGAGAAAAAGTAGATTATGCATCCAATAAAATTAAATTAGGGGCTTCTTGGGATTTTAAACAGGATAATCTGGACAAGATGGAAAAAGGGTTACAGGAAGCAGACGAGATAATAAATAGTTTGGGTTTTGGAGAAGATGGTGCCGAAATTATTGCATTTCTCAAGAAAGTGGCATCTGGAAAAGCAAGTGTTCATGATTTAACCCCAGATATATTAAATTGGTTGATGGAGAACAACATGACATCCAAACTTGCAGTTAGCTTTAAATAAAGGTGGTAATGAATCGTATGGATTTAAATAGTAAACATTCATGTGATTTTTCCTATCATAACATAACAAGAAGTCAGATCTCGATTGATAAATACAATGGCGAGAGTAAGCGGATTAATATACCGGAAAAGATTTCAGGACAGGAAGTAGTAGAAATAGGAGAAAAAGCATTCTCGAACAATTTAATAATTGAGCATATACAATTACCTGATTCAATATTAAGAATCAACGATTTTGCTTTTTTTGGATGTCGTAATTTAAGAAAAGTAAAATTTGGATTAGGTATTAGAAAAATTGGAGATAATGCATTTGCTGAGTGTGAGTCACTGCAAGACATACAGATTCGTTCGAAAATGGATTGTATCGGTGCTAATGCATTTTCATTATCAAGTATTGAATCTGTTGAAATAAACACTATAGAGGATTTACGAGAAGAAAGTTTTTCTCTGTGTAGTAGGTTAACATCTTTTTCAGTGAAAAAAATTGATCGAATCCCTGAAAATTGTTTTTTACATGATATATATTTGTCGAGTGTAAAAATGGAATGTAAGACTGAAGTTGCTGATAGTGCATTTGCAGATTGCAGAAGATTATCGGATATAGAGTATGGTCAATGGGACTTTTCAGATACTGAAGATATTTATATTTCCGATGTACCAATGCGTAAAACGAGGAGACCATTTTTTAGGATTAAAGTGATACTTAAGAATGAACCAAGATTGGAGAGTGAGATTGTAATGGAGAAAGCGAAAAGATTATATGAGTATATTGCAGAACACTCTGACCTACAGAAGGAAATTTCTAATATTTTGCCAGATGATATTATAAGCAATATTTTGAATGGCTCACTACCGGTGTTCCCGCATGAAGATCTTGGTATAATAGTAGATGAGAATGAACTTATTCATTATATGAATCATGCAGTATTATATAAAGAAGTTGGTGATGGACAGTATATATCTATTAAAGGAAAACTGTACTTGTTTTCTAACAAAATTGGATTTTATGGTGGAAGTGATATATATGAGATTCTGTTGGACGATATTGCAGCAATAATGGAATTTGAAGGAAGCCCAATAATATTAGAAGTACTGACTAATGGTGAGAACCTATATATATCGACACCAAATACGGAAGTATTATTTAAAGTATTGCATACTATTGAATCTTCAAAAAGTGAAGATGATATGAAATATATGAAAATAGAGACTACTATTAAAAAAATCATAGAAGGGGCAGACTTGGATTCATATATTTTTTATTTTGAAGATGTACAGCATAGTCAAATAAACGAAGATATGGAAAAGCAAATTGGTATTCTTATAGAAAAGTTACACAAACTTAGTATCGCCCTGGAAAAGTATCCAGATAAGGTAGAGGGGACGCATAGATTTTCAAATTACTATTTGCCAGAAACATTAAGGTTAATATTTGCACATCAGCAGTATTTAACGGCTGGTGTATCGAAAGAACAGATTGATAAAGTATATACTAAGGTTATGGAATCGATTGACACAGTAATAGCGGCAGTGGAGAGAAAAATAGATAGCATATATCAGGTCGCAACTATGGATACCATAGCAAAAGCGAATGCCTTGCAGAAAATAATGGGACAAGATGGATATGTTAAGGGCGAAGGCCCATTAAAACACTAATGCGTAAATTGAAAGGAGACTAGCTATGGAAAATCAAACAAAAACAAAACTTACATTAAATCCGGAAGAAGATAAACAGTCAAATATCTTACTAGAGGGCGCTCCTGTGAGGCAGACAGTTCAACCTATTGTACAGACACAGACTGAATATAATGCAGGATCTATTGATGAAAGTATGCTTAGTAATGATGAGAAGGAAATGGTAGCACAGTTCGCAAATGAGATTGACATTTCTAATGCCAAGCAGGTTATTCAGTATGGTTCCAGTGCACAGAAAAGTATTTCAGATTTTTCTGTAAATATTTTAGGAAAAGTAAAAACTAGCGAACTGGGAGATGTAGGAGATGCGCTAAAAGAACTTACTGTTGCTTTGGATGCAACCACAGAACCTGAAAAGAAAGGAATTCTTGGAATATTCCAAAAAGCTAAAAGGGGCGTAGATTCTATTAAGGCTAATTATGCAAAGGCAGAAACAAATGTTTCAAGAATTGAAAAGGACTTAGAAAAGCATCAAGTAGTTTTGACACAAGATGTTGAAATGTTTGAGCAAATGTATGATCTGAATTTACAGTATTATCGAGAATTGACCATGTATATTATTGCTGGCAAAAAGGCATTGGATAAGGCAAGAGGAGAACAACTTGAAGCGTTGAAGGTAAAAGCTGAAACATCACAAATGCAAGAAGATGTTGAAAACTACAATAAGTATGTTAATTTATGCAATCGCTTTGAAAAGAAGCTACATGATTTAGAGCTTACTAGAGTAATCGCAATGCAGGTTGCACCTCAAATTAGGTTGTTACAAGATAATGATCAAGAAATGTTGGAAAAGATACAATCATCTCTGGTTAACACAATTCCACTATGGAGACATCAAATGGTTTTGGCACTTGGTATTGAACATACTCAGAGAGCATTGTCTGCTCAAAATATGATAACTGAAAAAACGAATGAGTTATTGACTAGAAATGCTGAAACTCTCAAAATGGCAACGGTTGAAACTGCAAAAGAAGCAGAACGCTCAGTTGTGGATATAGCAACATTAAAGAGATGCAACCAGCAGCTTATTTCTTCGATATCAGAGGTTGTAAAAATTCATGAGCAAGGAGCAAAGAGACGCCAGGATGCAGAGACAGAACTTGTAAAAGTAGAACAAGAACTTAAGCAAGCTCTTCTGGAGGCTGGAAGTAAGTAAACAGGGAGTGACTGAAGATGAAAAGAAAAATAAAAATCACATTCAATGCTCCGGTTGTACTAGGCTTTGCGGCAATTTGTTTTATTGCAACATTATTGAATTATATTACCAATGGCAAGAGTAATCAGATGATATTTATGACATATCATTCGTCTTTAATGTCACCACTTACATATTTACGCTTATTTACACATTTATTTGGACATGATGGGTGGCAACACTTTATAGGGAATATGGCATATATCTTATTGCTAGGTCCTATGCTTGAGGAAAAACATGGACCAATGAAAATTATAGAGGTAATAGCAGTTACTGCTCTGGTGACGGGCGTTATTAATTATGTTTTCTTTTGGAATACGGCATTATGTGGTGCTAGCGGGGTTGTATTTGCATTTATTTTAATGGCTTCATTTACTAGCTTTCGAGAAGGAGAGATACCAATCACTTTCATACTTGTAGCTGCCATTTATTTGGGACAGCAGGTATATGATGGAGTTGTTCTGGATGATAACATTTCTAACATGGCGCATGTAGTGGGCGGCATCGTAGGAGGAATTTTAGGATTTTCACTAAATAAGAGATCAAAGTATGGAATTTGAAAAGAAGGTGTGAGATATGAGAATAGTAAACAATTATGAATATAATTCTATTGAATTATACTTTGATGGAAAACCAGATGAAATGACAAGAGAGACACTTAAAATGTTTAAATGGAGATGGAATCCTAAGAAATTTTGTTGGTATAACAAAAATACCGCAGAGAATAAGGCTTTGGCTGAATCATTGAATAAAAGCACCGATGAAATGAAAGATAAGAAGATTCCAAAATCATATTCAGAAAAATATGAGAAGAATGAAACAGAGCAATCAATGGATATTAAGGCGTTCGTTGATAGTTTATTTAAAACAAGTGATGAAGAAAATAAGGCAATGAAAGTTACAGTACAGACGGATAAAAAATCGAAAAAGGTATCGGGAAAGATTATTGATATAGATGATGACAATTTTGAACTAGACTTATAGTTGAGACTTCAGGTACGGGCATATGTTTTTGTGTATGTGCCTATAATGAGTAGCCAGATATTGAGATTAATTATGTAACAGGAGATAGTAATATAAAAGACTAGATGAAGGGAGATTCGCTTATGGCAGGATGGAATCTAAAAGCTGGAGCTATAACTGAATATGTTGTAAGCGAAGACAAAATTTGGTCATTGTTTAATTTTGTATTCTCAGATGCTTGCAAGAAGAGAAACACATATAAATTTGGATTGATAAAGTCTTTGTTAGATAGCGCTTTTTCGGGAGAGATGACAGAACAAGGTGTCAGATATAGTTACGAAGAGTTGTTTGGTCGATTCGCATATAATTATTGGAATTTAGTAGTGAAATATGATTTGCGACAGATGAGAAAAGATGGGAAATCAGAGTTTTCAAAGATCGAGTTGATATTTAAAGATGTTATTAAAGAAAATAATATATTTATTAATTTGGAATTTGAATCACTTAGTGCGGATATTAAAAACAAAATTATTAAGCAGGTAACAGCAGAATGTAAAAGATTTGTTATTGGTGCTTTGTATGATGACTTTGATGGAATAATTTATAGTTTTAATCTGAAAGAAGACGGAATCGTTCTTAATTCCAGTGTGTATAATTTTATGTTGAAGTATAAATCAGAATTAGAAAAATTGAATTATTACGCATGGGCACGATTTTTGGAACAAATAAATGATGATAATGTGTTGGTACGTGTAATAGACAAACTGGAATTGGCAACGCCTAAGAGAGAAGATCTGTCAGTTTACAGAGAAATATTAAGAAAAGAATTTGAAGAAGATACTTGTTTTTATTGTGGGAAAAAGCTTGGAAAGAATATACATGTGGATCATTTTATTCCGTGGTCATTTGTAAAAGATGATAAGTTATGGAATTTTGTATTGTCATGTGCAAAATGCAACGAGAGAAAGAGTAACAAGTTGCCTAAGCAGGATTTTCTTATAAAAATAGAACAGAGAAATAAGGGGATACAAGTAGTAGATAATATCATTGTTCAAAAGGACTTTGAGAGGTATTCTCAGGATCTCTTAAACAGAATGTGGAAATACGCCAAAATGAGCGGGCTAAAAGAAGTTGAAATGCGAACATAAATTATATTTGAACAAAGCGGATTTTATGGAAAATGCAGATATTTGTAGATGCAGATGCATGTCCGGTAGTGGGCATTGTAGAAGAGATTGCGGAAAAATATAATACTCCAGCCACATTGCTGTGTGACACGAACCATGTATTCTATTCAGATTATAGTGAAGTAATTGTGGTTGGCGTTGGAGCAGATGCGGTAGATTATAAGTTGATCAGTATATGTCATAAGGGAGACATTGTGGTATCTCAGGATTATGGCGTTGTTGCAATGGCGCTTGGAAAGGGTGCATATGCAATTCATCAATCCGGCAAGTGGTACACGGATGAGAATATTGATCGGATGCTTATGGAAAGACACCTTAATAAGAAAGCAAGACGAGGTTCTTCTAAGAATCATATAAAAGGTCCAAAGAAGCGGACGAGTGAAGATGATGAGCGTTTTGCAAAGTCATTTGAGAAGCTTGTGCTGTTGGCACAGGCGAAGGAAGGTGAGCAAAATGGGGCTGTTTAAGAAGAAATGTGTAGTACAGTCTTATGATAAGGAAAACAAGAAGCCGGTAATCAAAGCAAGCATTTGTAATGGCGAGCAGGTAGCTGGTTTTAAGGATATCCATACAGGTAAGATAGAAGAGGTAATGCTGATAAAAAGTCCGGCAGACCTTGAACATTTTAAGGCTATGTATGGAATTGATGAAGAGATTGCAAAGGAATACTGATTATGAATATACAGATATTTGGAACTAAGAAATGTAATGATACTAAGAAAGCGGAGCGTTTCTTCAAAGAGCGAGGCATCAGGTATCAGTTCATTGATATGAAAGAGAAAGGCATGAGCAAAGGTGAGTTTAACTCTGTGGCTCAGGTCAACGGTGGTCTGGACAACATGATTAACTGGGAAGGTAAAGACAAAGATTTACTTGCACTTATTAAATATACTGCTGATGAGGACAAGCTGGAAAAAGTGCTTGAGAATCCGCAGGTAATTAAAACTCCGGTAGTAAGGAATGGAAATCAGTCCACACTTGGTTATCAGCCGGATATCTGGAAAGGATGGAACTAATGATAAAGAAAATAGTAAAAGATCCATTATTTCTTGCACAGAAATCTGTGGATGCAACAGAGATAGATAAACAGGTGGTAACGGATTTGCTCGATACATTGCGTGCTAATCTTGATCATTGCGTAGGTATGGCGGCAAACATGATAGGCGTTAAGAAGAATATTATTGTGGTGGCTGCAGGTCCATTTCAATTTGCAATGATTAATCCGGTAATCACAAAGAAGTCCGGAGCGTTTCAGACAGAGGAAGGATGCCTGTCTTTGGAAGGCGTTCGTCCTTGCACCAGATATCAGGAGATTGAGGTTGATTACCTTGACCAAGGATTTAAGAAACAGCATGGGAAATATTCCGGCTGGACAGCACAGATAATTCAGCATGAGATTGACCATTGTAATGGTATTGTGATATAGAACAGGAGTATCAGATGGGAAACGAATCTGGCACATGGGTTATGTATGGTGTGGATTGGGATGATCCGGAATGCATACATACTGTGGAAGAAGCAACAGAATATATCAACAGAATAGGTTTCTTGCCTTTATTTAAGAATGACATACCAGGGTTTTCGTTGGAAGAGCGAACAGTCCCTGAATATTGGTGGTGTGATGATGTTGACAAAGATCCATGGCTTTGGAGAACTGTAATTGCAAGAGGCAAAGATATAGTATATAGCAAATTTTTTGACAAGAAAGCCGGATTTATTTCAAAGAAATGGCTTCCTGTATTTGCTAATTATCGTAGGGATGGTTATGATTTTGATGCTTTGTATGAAGATGGAAAAGCACCTCATAAGCACAAGAAAATCATGGATAACTTTATGGAAGAAAAAGCTGATGCAGAAATGCTTTCTAACGAACTCAAAATAAAAGCTGGGTTCGGAAAAGATGGAGAAAAAGGTTTTGATGGAGCAATTACTAATCTTTGTATGCAGACATATCTTTGCAACTGTGATTTTAGAAAGCGTAAAAATAAAAAGGGTATCGAGTATGGATGGGATGTGGCGGTTTATTCATCTGTAGAGCATATACATGGATATGATTATGTGACAAGCTGTTACAAGGAAGAACCGGCAGAATCGTGGAATCGTCTTGTGGAATACATGCATGAGGCATATCCGATAGCAACTGATAAGCAGATTAGAAAGCTGCTACGATAGGAGAGTATATAAAATGATTAGCTGCATGAAGGTGCTGTAAATTATATGAAATCGTGTGAGGAATACTTCTATGGGAAGAACAGATAGAAGCTATAAAGATTTAAAGCAAAAACAGAAAAGTGCTATTGCTGATAAAACTTATAGCATGTATATAAGGTTTTATCTTGAAAATCATAGAATGCCAAATGTTTCCGAAAAGAGCAGTATTTGCAGAAAACTATATGCAACAGTACAGGCACTTGCTCCTAAAACAGAGTATGAAGAATTTTGCAGCATTGTAGATAAGCGAGAAGCAGGTTATGAAGAACCATGCAGTAGAAAATAATACAAGTCAGGACGATACATTTTTCTATATTGCAGGATATACTTCTGGTGGAGCACCATATGGAGTAACCTGGGAAGAAATGGGACTGGAACCATGGCAGGAATTAGAAGAGGAGTAATGAAAGTGTACATAATAAAAACTATACAAGACGATATAACTAAAATTAAAGACGTGCAGGCAATCGTTAATGCAGCCAATAATTCACTACTTGGAGGCGGAGGTGTTGATGGTGCCATTCATCGTGCAGCTGGACCGGGACTTTTAGCCGAGTGCAGAACACTTCATGGCTGTGAAACTGGAGAGGCAAAGATTACAAATGCATATAATCTGCCATGTGATTATGTAATACATACTGTTGGACCGGTATGGAATGGTGGTAGGAACAAAGAGGAGGAGCTTCTTGCAAACTGCTATTTTAATTCTATGAAGCTTGCTATGGAGAATGGAATCAGAACCATTGCATTTCCATCTATATCGACAGGAGTATATAGTTTTCCGGTAGAACTGGCAGCAAAGGTAGCGGTTTATACAGTTAATAGATTCCTGCAGGATAATCCGGACTGTTTTGATTTGGTGGAATGGGTGCTGTTTGATGCACATACTGAGGCAGTGTATGAAGCTGAGGTGGACAAGTTATATAAGTAATAGATGATTTTAATTTGATGATTTGGAGGATGACTATTGAAAATAGATGAGTATTTACAACTTCTTTTTGAGGGCAAAATGGGTGCGGCTAAAGCAGTTAGGTTTTCTACTATACCAGATAAATTAATAAAATTCATTTGGCTTGATGATTCTGATTCTGACGATAAGAAATTTCTTTCATTGAAAAGAAATGAGATATGGTTTGCACAAAAAGATTTATTGAATGATCCATATGAATATAAGGGTATGTTGCTTGATAGAAATAGGATGCACAATGCAGGATATAGCAATGATATCATAGATTATTATCAGCAATTATTTGATTTTAGTGATTATGGTATAACATGTCTGTCAGCTAATAGTATAGATTATTTACCAATGTGGGCTTATTATACAAATAATCATAAGGGATTTTGTGTCGAATATAATGTAATCAAAAAAGACTGTATACATGAAGTATTATATGAACCGGAAAGAATTAAAGTGGCATCATTAATATTTCAAAGCAGAGAAGCTATTAAGAAAGCTATTACGTCAGGGCATAGAGAACAAGCAGAGTTTTATTCGACTATATTTTTACAAAATTTATTCATTAAAGCAAAATCGTGGGAACATGAAAAGGAGTATCGTATAGTTTATCCTTTGGATAATAGTATAGGCATGAATGTATCGGTAAGTGATTTAGGGCTTAGAACAAGTCGAATTATTGCTGGTATAAATTGTTCTGAAAATAATATTATAAAACTTAATGATATTTCAAATGAGCTTGGATTAGGAAATGTTTATAAGAGTAGGATTCATTCTGAAAAATATACATTAGATTATATTAAGTGGCGTTGATTGGAAGTTGATGAGCATATGCAGGCTGACGGTATAAATTTGAAGGAAGGTGAGTAAGTGAAATTTTTTGACTATGATAAAAATATAAATAACGTTGAATACTATGAGATATTAGAGGATTTAATGGAACGCTGGGAGCATGAAATTGTAGAATTCAAAGAGGCAAAAAGTGGCTATGATACAGATAAAATTGGACGTTACTTTTCGGCAATTAGCAATGAAGCGAATCTTAGGAATCAACAGTATGGCTGGCTTGTGTTTGGCGTAAGTGAAAAGGATAAGGTTAAACATGTTGTAGGAACTGCTTATAAGGAAGGTGACAAAAGTCTTCTTGAAAAATTCAAATATGAAATTGCAAGAGACACAACCAATGGTATGACATTCTACGATATTATTGAGTTATTGCCAGTTGTAAATGGAAAAGAACTGCGTGTGTTGATGTTTAAGATACCCGCTGCAGCAACAGGTATCCCAACAGATTGGAAGACCAATTACTATGAAAGATCTGGAGAAAGTCTTGTACCTCTAAAGCAATACAAGATTGATGCAATCAGATCACAAGAAAGAAAAGACTGGTCTAAACAGATTATAGAAGGTGCAACTATCGACAATCTGGACCAAGGTGCGATTCAGTTAGCTCGTGAAAAGTACAAGGAGAAGATGGCACAAGAACCAATTTCTAAAGAAGTTGATGGTATGTCAGATGAACAGTTTTTGACGAAGATGAAGCTGTTAATAGGTGGCAAGGTTACAAATGCTGCAATGCTTTTGTTGGGAAATTCTGATTTCGACTATTTATTCACAGCCGCTCCAAGTATTATGTGGCGTCTCTATGGTGCGGATGGAACAGACAAGGATTATGCTATTTTTAAGATTCCGTTTATCAATGTTGTTGATAAGGTATTTGCAAAGGTAAGAAATCTGACATATCGGTATATGCCAAATCAAATGACGTTATTTCCTATGGAAACAGAACAGTATGATAGTTGGTTGATGAGAGAGCTTTTAAATAACAGTATTGCTCATTCAAATTATCAATTAGGCGGTAGAATTTATGTAAACGAATTTGATGACAAAATTAAGATTACTAATCCGGGAGATTTTATTCCACAGAGAATAGAGAATGTTTTGGAAGTTAGCTACAATCCACCGTTTTATCGTAATCAGTTGCTGGCAGAAGCAATGGTATCTTTTCATATGATTGATACTGCTACACTCGGAATTAGACGAGCTTACAATATTCAGAAGGCAAAGTATTTTCCGATGCCAGACTATGATTTTTCATCTGGTGTTCAAGTGGACGTAACAGTTTATGGCAAGACTTTGGATGATAATTATATGCATATTTTATATGATCATCCAGAACTGAATTTGCAAGATGCATTTTTACTTGATAAAGTGCAAAAGGGTATTCATATTGAGAAGAAAGATGCTGATAGGTTACGAGCATTAAAGCTTGTAGAGGGCAGACTTGGAAGCTTATATTTGTCTGCATCAGCTGCAAAAAGCATAGAGGATCAAGCAGGTTATATTAAAAACAAAGGATTAGATGATCAGTATTATAAGACATTGATTATTGAGTATCTAAAACAATATACAAAGGCAAACAGAAAAGAAATTGATAGATTATTATGGGACAAGTTGCCAGACTCGTTGTCAGAGGTTCAGAAGAAGAATAAGATTCATAATTTGCTTACATCAATGAAAAACAAAAATCTTATCGAAAAAGACAGCGACAATCAACAGAAATCAAACTGGGTATTAAAGTAGAGCTCGGTTAAGCTCGGTTTAGTTTGGATGTAATTTAACCAAGATTAACCAAGAAAAACCTAAATTAAAAAGAAATTAGGATGACCTCTTGGTTTGATCTCGGTTGAGAATTTTTTTTAACCGAGACTCTAACTGAGATTTAACCGATGTTACTATTGAGATGGCAGAAAATAATTATTGCAAATGATGTAATGGATATTGATCTGGTAATGTGAGCGAATGGGCATATACTTTATTTAGTAGTATATGCCTCAAATTTAAAACATAAATACTAGGTTGACACTAAAAAGAACCGCATATATACTATATCTAAGATATGGAGGTGCTCATATGGTTCAAGATGAAAACTTATATCAAAAAGTAATTGCAGACTATAGGATTACCAATTCTGTAAAGAAAACCGCACAAAATGTGGGGACTTCACTTGTAAAAGCTCAGAGGATACTGATAACTGAGGGGTTATGGAGTAGTCATACATCTGAACAAGTCGGAGAACTATTTCGGAAAGGGATGACTACATCAGAGATTTCAAAGCAGTTAGTGATATCAGAGAAAACAGTCCAAGCATATCTGCCATATACACGAACGGAAACTGGTTATGGAGAAAGTCGGTCATATAACTCAAAAAAAAGTGAAGATTATCGAAGACGTATGTATATAGCGGCGGACAGTCAAGTTTCCAATAAATTCGATGAAATAGTCAGACAGAGTAAACAGCATGATGAGCCTATTGGGACGATAAGAATTATGACAGAGCATGAACTTTTACAGGTGCAAAAGAAATTATATGAAGAAAGAATAAAGAAAAAGGAGAGTGAAGAAATGTCAGAACAGAAGTATTCTGTATTAAAATTACGTCTTTCCCTGAATCTGGAAGAAACAGATGTTAAAGACAGAGTTGTTCTTAATAGATATGGAAAAGTAAAGCAAGGTATTATTAGGGAGGTACTTGTCCCGGCTGATATTACATTACATGCGCTGCATTATGTGATTCAGCGTGCTTTTGGATGGCAGAACAGTCATCTACATCAGTATCTTTTGCCAGAAGAAGTTTTTCAGAAGATGACTGGTGGAAAGAATAGACCGGATGAATATGGAAGAACTCTATATGATGGGAAACTAACGGATTGGATAGATTTGTGTGGTGTGTATTTTCGCTTTCCGTGCGATGATTTTGAAGATATCTATTGGGATGATGATTATAAGCAAGGAGTCAGCATCAAGACATGGTTTTGCAAGAAATATACAGCACCTTATTCCTACGGTGGTAAGTGGGAACATTATGCATTTGCAAATGCTACAGCAAAAAGTTTAATTACAGAAAATTCGGTAATTAGAGTTACTCCATCCTTTGATGAATGGATGGAAATGAAAAAGAATGGAATTGATGTTTCTAAGCAGAAAGATAAAATGATTCCTGTGACGGATGCAACGATTGAACAGGTTGGACTGGGATTTGAGAGCAGAATGGACGAACTTCTGGAGCGATTGAAGGTAACTGAGGTCTTGGCTGCTAAAGATGAAAAAGTTCCAGATGATATTAGAGAAGCAGTACAGTTTGTTGCAAAAAGACTAGCAAAGGTGAACGAGGAAATCGAAGTAACACCAATTACAAAATCTCTAAAATATAATTATGATTATGGAGATGGATGGGAAGTTGATATTGTCATGGAGGAAAAATATTATACAAAGAATCGTTTAGACACAGCATTTGAGGGAAATGTAGACGGCTTTGTAGTAGTTTCCAATGAGGAAGGTCTTATAGAGGAAGCCAGAGCGTATGATATGAGTGATCATCTCCAAGATGAACTGTTATCAAAGATTATTCAAACAGTGGAGATAAAAGGAAAACCAATATGCATATTTGCAGACGGTCTCCCTGTTATGGATGATGTCGGTGGAGTACACGGGTATATTGATTTCTTAATGACAAGCAGACTGGGAAATCAGGAAGAAAGAGATGAAATAAGAGACTGGGCAAGTGGAATGGGTTGGACAGGACGCATGTATAAGCCTGAAAATATATTATAAGAATAATGGCACTAGAGAAAATTTCCTCTTACAGCTAATGTTGAAAGTAGATAGTAAAAGAGCTGGGTGTCATGTGCCCAGCTCAATCTTCCACATGGAATACATCTTCCACTAGCATATTAAAGTACTTTGATATTCGCAGCATAAATTCGGCAGATGGGGTGCTGTCCACACGCTCTATCCTGCCGACAGTTTTAGTGCTGTATCCGATAGCAGCGGCAAGGTCATCTTGATAAATGCCACGCTGTTATCGGATTTCTCTGATATTATTGGTAACCGCCATAAAATCCCTTCTTTCAGTTCTATATTTCTATATTTTCTTATTGTCATTATGCAAAATAATGTGTCCAATAAAAAGGACTTGTGCTTATTATTTACAATGTCCTGTAATAGCAGAAGCATCAGATTTTCCAAGAACTTTTCCAAATATGTCTAAGCGGTCGTTTTCTCCAACCTTGATAGGTGCATACTTTTCATTAAGCGAGATAAGGAAAATTCCGTCTTTATCGTTTTGTAATTTCTTAATATAGGCTTCTCCGTTTAGAGCGAAGATGCCGATTTCTCCATTAGCAACAGATTCCTGTTGTAATACCCATGCAATCTGACCATC
>OLIT01000364.1_pt1 | contig 47055 bp, 38 predicted proteins | sample 1601341 | NCBI WGS metagenome assembly OLIT01 (sample SAMEA2452121, study PRJEB22498) | human gut metagenome | biome: human feces; feature: human gut; material: feces | place: Australia | collected 2012
AACTTTGTTAACCTTAAATCTAATACTATTATGAAAAAACCACAGTACAAAGATACACCTGTAGCAAGCGTTTGTCAAGCTTTTTACAGACAATATATGTTAAGCCTCCAAGCATCTTTCGCCAAAAAGTGTTAGCTAAGATAAAACTATATACAATACTGGCAAAAACTGCTAAAATTAACAATTAAAGAGAGCATTTTATCCGCCAAAAACGTTCCGGTAGATTTACAGAACCAACTCCGAAAACAACTTTTCAAACGTAACCTCCAGGTCAGTCGAAAAGCCGGGATGCGGACGCGAAGTCTGAATGGAAGAACTGCGCACTGCCGTCAGCCAACGGAAACGCTCGGGAATATCCATAGAGGCTATCGGACCACCGTCGGCAGTGCCGGAGCAGATGCGGTCGAATACTTTCAGACTGGCATAGAGCGAATCCATATCCAGTTCGGAAGAGAACAGACAGAGCTTCTTTTCATCCACCTGATAACGCGCCTTTATAAACCGGGCCCGTTTAGAGAACATGATAAGACCCACATTAATAAACTCCTCCCGTTCCACCCGGGGAACAAAACGGATAACGGCGTATTCATATAAGTGCTTTCCTTGCATGCTGCGCTTCTTTTATAAATGTTTCGGAATGGGCAATCCTTTCTGTCAGGAATTCAATATAAACGTCTCTTATTTCCTGCGGCGTACCGGGACTTTCGTTCCACTGCAACCAGTCGTCCGGAACCAGAGAAACAATTTCACGGATTTTATCCGGAGTAAGAATACGTTTAAATTCGGTATCCGTTTCCTCCAACTTACCGGCTTCCGGCAACAGGGCATGGTCTTTAATCTGGATAAACGGGCTTAAAGCATGTTTGCGCCAGTTCGACCATGAATAATGGAAATAGAGTGACGCACCATGGTCAATCAGCCATAATTCCTTATGCCACATCAGCATATTGGTATTGCGGGTCGTACGGTCCACATTCGTCAGGAGGGCATCCAGCCAGACTATTTGGGAAGCGAGTTTTTCTCCGACCTTATTGATTACCGGGTCAAATGTCAGGGCACCCGACAGGAAATGCAATCCCAGGTTCAACCCACGGCTTGCCTGCAATAAATCCTGTATCTCCTCATCCCCTTCGGTACGCCCAAAAGCCTCATCGAGATTAAGAAAGACCAGTTCAGGCACACGGAAACCCAATGCCCGCGCTATTTCACCGCCAATCAATTCGGCTATCAGGGCCTTGGTCCCATGACCGGCTCCCCGGAACTTTACGACATATTTATATTCATCGTCGGCTTCTGCCAAAGCCGGCAACGAACCTCCCTCCCGGAGAGGCATAATATATCTGACTACATTCGCTATTCGCAATTCCATAATAAATGCTTTTGACAAAGATAAAGATACTTCCTGTTTACACAAAAGAAACTATCTACATCTCTAAAACAAAATAACCGAACCGTTGTTTTTATTCAAAGGACGTTATCATATCATGTCAGAAGTTTATAGATATTTCCCGGCAGCGCCTTAATCCGTCCGTTCATTTCCAGTTCAAATAGTAGGGAAGACAGTTCGCGGACAGGCAGATTCAGTTCCGTTGCCAGTTGGTCGATATGTATTTCTCCCTTTTCGCGAAGAAGTTTTATGACTGTTCCTGCACGGTCGTCTTCTTCGAAAAACAATTCAGCCTGGACAGGGGCAGGCGAAGGCGTTTTATTCACGTCCCAACAAAGTGCCGACACCAAATCGGAAGCCGATGTTATCAAACCCGCCTTATTCTGCCGGATTAATGCGTTGCATCCTTTGGAATAATAATCGTTTACCCGTCCGGGGAATGCATAGACGTCATGCCCATAGGAAAAAGCAAGGTCAGCCGTAATAAGCGAGCCTCCTTTTTCTGCCGATTCCATTACAATCGTTGCCTCCGCCAATCCGGCAACAATCCGGTTACGCCGGACAAAGTTCGGCTTATCCGGTTCCGTTCCGCTGGGGAAATCGGACAACAATCCGCCATGAGACAACATTTCAACGGCTACGGAGCGATGTGAGGAAGGATAGATACGGTCCAGACCATGCGCCAACACACCTACAGTCGGCAGTCCATACTTCAGGGCACTCCGGTGGGCACAGATATCGACGCCATAAGCCAGTCCGCTCACGACCAGCAAATCCGGATAAGAGGCCGACAAGGCATGTATCAACTCTTCCGTCATCGTCCTGCCATATTCTGTTATGTGGCGCGTCCCGACAATACTGACAATATGTGTACTATTCAAGTCGGTCTTCCCTTTAAAATAGAGTAGTACAGGAGCGTCGGAGCACTCTTTCAAACGTTTGGGGTAACTCTCATCTGTCAGGAAATAACAGCTTATCTGGTTCTTTTCAATAAAAGTCAACTCTTTCTCGGCTTGCAGAAGCACTTCCGGGCTTTTGACGGCAGCAGCGGTAAGGCTGCCGAAACCCGGAATCTTCTCCAATGTCTGTCTCTTTTCCGCAAAGACAGCCTCTGCGTCGCCGAAGGTTTGCAGAAGCTGACGGGCCAGGACATCTCCCACCCCGTTTATCATAGTTAAGCCAATCTGGTAAATCCGTTTATCTGTCATGATACTGTCATAGTTTGTCTTGTATCCTTTTCAACATTTCGTCAAAATATTCGCCGCGGGTCAGCTTGCCGTCCTGTACGACAACCGATTCGACTTTCCCCTTAGTTGCCAGCGCACCGTCGGAGGCTCTGTAGATATCCTGTTCAAAGACCAACTTTACGCCTTTCTTATATACATTCAGGCAGGAGATATAGCTGTCGCCGCTCTTCAAAGAGGTCTTGTAGTCGATCTCCACATGAGAGACAAACCCGTCCACTCCCTTATCATGCATGGCACCGAAATTCTCTCCCAGCGACTCGAGGAACTCATGACGGGTATGTTCCATATAATGCTGATAGTTGGAGTTATTCACTACGCCCTGCAAGTCGCATTCGTAGTCACGCACTTTGTCTGTCAGTTTAAAAATATACTCTTTCATTATTTCAGTTCTTTATCGTTCGTTGATACCATTTTATAAAGACGGTCCGAAGGACGTACTTTATCGGAGACTTTAAAGGAGAAGCGTTCGCCCTTGACTGTCTCTTCCACCGGTTTGAGGTCGACACGTATTTCATCGATGGTCTGCATCACCGCACCGGTTGTCGGGCCGGTAATCAGAATCTCGTCGCCCACCTTCAGCGAACCCGATTCCATTTCAAACTCCGCCACACCGATACCGCTGAAATATTTGATTCCTTTCGCCACATAAACTTTCTTTTTGGTCGAACCGGAACCATACTTGCTGCTCCATTCACCCAGGCGCTGCCCCAGATAATAACCATCCCAGAACCCCCGGTTAAAGACACTTTTCAGACGTTCGTCCCAAACAGCGATTTTCTCTTCATCATAACTTCCGCTGCAATAAGCCTTCACCGCCTCCTTGTAACACTCCGTTACGATACGCACATATTCCGGTCCGCGGGCACGGCCTTCAATCTTAAATACCCGAACGCCTGCATCCATCATCTTGTTCATGAAATGAATCGTCTTCAGGTCTTTGGGCGACATGATATACTGGTTCTCTATATCCAGTTCGATATTGCTGTCCTTATCCTTCACCGTATAGCCGCGGCGGCAAATCTGCATGCAGGCCCCGCGGTTGGCAGAGGCATTCATCTCGTGCAAACTCAGGTAACATTTGCCGGAGACAGCCATACACAAAGCACCATGTGCAAACATCTCGATACGAATCAGTTCGCCTCCCGGACCGGTAATCTGCTGTTCAACGATTTGCTGATAGATTTCAGAAACCTGCTTCAGGTTCAACTCACGGGCCAGCACCACCACATCGGCAAACTGGGCATAGAACTTCAGCGCCTCCACATTCGAAATATTCAACTGGGTAGAAAGATGTACCTCCTGTCCGATACGGTTCGCATAACTCATTGCAGCCACATCCGCCGCAATGATGGCAGAGACTTCCGCCGCCTTCGCCGCATCGATAATCTCGCGCATCAGAGCCAGGTCTTCCCCGTAAATAACTGTATTGACCGTCAGATAACTTTTAATCCCGTGTTCCTTACAGATAGAAACAATCTTGCGCAAATCGTCTGTCGTGAAATTATTGGAAGAACGCGAACGCATGTTCAGTCCCTCAATGCCGAAGTAGATAGAGTCGGCACCTCCCTGAATAGCCGCCATCAACGATTCATACGAACCTACCGGCGCCATTATTTCAAAATCTTTTTCGTTCAAAGCTGTTTGGTTTTAAATTAGAAACCACAAAGATACGGGTTTCTTCCTAATATTACATGAATAAAATCGGTTAACTTTTAGCCTCTTACCGGCATGCAGTCTTTAAAACACCCAATCATTGCTACTGTTTCATCCTAATGAAACAAGTGTTTCTACATAATGGAACAGTTGTTTCATTATGTAGAAACAGATTCCCTTAAGGATGTACCAGACCGATGCTTACGCGGCTCTTCCAGGCAGCAACCTTATCTATAAATACGTTTCATCCGATACCTTTTAAGCCTTTCAACGTAAATGATAAATAGTAACGAGCGGATTCGAATCTTCCGTTACCTGTTGCAGGACAGGGTGTTTCCTTAGGTCGGGATATTTCTCTTTGAGATATTCGATTTCTACTGCCGTATTGAATTGTATCATCAGTTTTTTAGCCGGAAAGGAGAAGAAAGGCCAGATGGGAAGCCCCCCGTCCGTTTCATTGCGGATACCGATGCCGGTCAAAGCCCTGTTGTATCCGAACAATTCGTCTGCGTCGATAAGAGAAGTCTCACGACACAAGACTCCGGTTTCTTTATTCAGGCTGTACAAAAAGAAATTAGACTGGTCGGACCCTTTGAAACATTTGACAAAATAAGACCGGGGAGTTTCAAAGATATTGAAAATACTGAATTTACCATCCACAGCGGCATTTCCTGTTTTAGAGGAACGTATTTCTTCCTCATCGGCAGCAGAATAACCATGCCTGATAAGAAATGCCGGTGAAATTGCTTTTGCATTCACATTCCAGACAGTATCTATCCCATCCGAATAGCAAAACCAACCATCCATGCTGCCATTATATATCCATCCTTTCAAACTGACTTCTTCCAGCGGCATTACATCCACATTTCCAATCGTCCGCCGAAATGCAATCGTATCGTCCGTTGCCCAGTTGAAAATTCCAAGGCTGAACATTCCCGGAATATTCATAGGGACATACATCCGGCCTAATTCGGCCATCGTATTCGCCCCGACGGAAAGCTGATAAGAATTAGGACGCAGACTCGTTATCTTTTTAATAAATTCGCCGTCAAAAGAGTAGAACGAGGTAGAAAAATACTCGTTAACACAAAAAAGGCGGTTTTCTTCATCGATGGTGAGCGATATAATCTGTGCGACTTCTCCCGGACCATTCCCTGTCTTTGCGATAGGACGGACAAACTTTCCTTTCCGGTCAAACTGCAAAACGCTTTCCTGCCGGGTAGAATAAATAAAGATATACTCGTCGGAAACACATGCATCCAATACATTTGCAATCAGAGATTCATCGGTCAACTCCAGAGGAATATACTCAATCGATTCTATTTCGTCCGCTATTCCAACCTTATCGGAAGAAAACATTTTTGCCGTCAAATCAATCTCCGGTAATTCGCCGACCGACTGCTTTGACCCGCATCCGGTTAAAACCATCATGGCTGCCATGAGCCCTAATAACATCTTTTTCATACGCTTTTTCTGACAAAAGTAGAAGAAACAGTCTCCTTCACGGTTTCACATCAGTTCACATCTGCTTAAAAATCACGAATAAAGGAGTCACACAGTTCCGGCGTTCCCTTTTCACCCGTCATTTTCTGGTAAAGACGGACGCGGCGCATCGAAATAGCCTGATTGGTACAACAGAGCAACATAGCCATTGTAGAAGGGGGAACATCCATTTTAATCAGGCAGCACATGCGCCATTCCTGTTCACTCAGTTTCGGTATTTTCTTTTTCAGCCGTTCGCGAAACTCCGGGTAGGTCCGGTTGAAAGCTTGCAACAACTCTTCCCAGTCCTTACTACCCGCCCTCCATTCTTCTTTCCGGTGGAAACGCTGATAAACTTCCGAAGAGAGGAAATCTGTTTCCGACAGGGAGACGGCCGCCTTTTTCTTCCGGTAACGGGAATACCCCAAGAGACTTGTACCGCAAAGGATAAACAGGGCGCTCCAGAGATACAACCGCCCTGTTTGAGTATTTTCAGCATTCGAGAGACGTCTCTCCCACTCTTTCTGCTCCGAAGTCCAGAGAAGTTGAGTTATTTGATTGTCTTCCTGCTGCCGTCGTAAAACGGACAGGTTGTGGAGATAATTCTTTTGATAAAAATCAGCTTGCAAGCTGTCTCCGCGACATTGGGCAATCCGGGACAAAGCGGCATATAAATGCGGATGGGAAGAGGGTACCTGACTTAAATTCGTTTCAGCTTCTTCCAATTTACCCATGTTTATTTGCAAATCGGCCAGAGCCAGAAAGAGTTCCGCTTTTTCTTCCCGGGGGATTGTTTGTTCCAATTCAGTTTTCAGTAAAGCCTCCGACTCCTTATACTGTCCTCCCCGCTGCAATACTTTCGCCTGTTTTATCCGGCAATCACCCATTTGATAATAATAGAAGGCACTGTCCGGCATTCGGGACAACATATAAATATCCCCCATCTCCCGGTAAAGCACTGTTCGAAGTGAATCACCGCCTGCACCTCCGAGATAAGACAATGCTTTTTTCTCGCTTTGCAGGGCCTTTTGCTTCAAAGATTGATTCCGGTAAATTTTTCCCATTTCCAAATAGCCATGAGAAAGAGCAAGGCTGTCTTTATCCTTTTCGGCCAGCCTGATAGCCTGTTGATAAGTATCTAATGCAGGAATATACTGTAACCTTTCCCCATAGAAAGCAGCCTGCCGGAAAAGTTCCCCGACAGTTACAGCCTCTTTTCGCTCAGCTGAAGAACAAGCAACGAAAAGGTAAATGAAAATGATTATCCCTACTTTGTATATCATCTATTCCAGCTCCTTTTTATTCAGAGGTTTGGTTTTAATCAGAAAGATACAAAGATATGGGATTCTTACTATAAACAAATATCAAAACTTACAAACTTTCACTCTGCCGTTCTCTAAGATTTATTGGAATGTACAGAAACAAACAGAGGACACCTCTTAAAGGCATCCTCCGATATAAAAAATAAACAAATCATTTAATGCCGTCAGGAACCTTATTTTTAATCGTACAAGAAAGCCCTTTCCCTTCCAGAACCTGCTTCACTGCTTCAAGATAACTTAATGGAACATCTTTGTTGGCCGGCAAAACAGTAAGCTCCTCAACCTTCTCTTTTTCCTTACTTATTCTTTCAGCTGTAGCTTTTACATTCTCCATCTTTTTTGACAGCGTAGCTTCATAAACACCGGATTCGAAAGATGCCGTGCGATAAGATATTAATACGGGATAAGCAGTACCGTCATCTTCTGAAATTTCAGCATAAAGAGCGGGTGAAGGTATAGTCGAGCCATCTTCCAGTTTCATATAGGTATGAATTTCCACGACTTTACCCTTTATATCCACTAAATCACTCTTGCGAGGTTTAATCTGTTTAAAGTTCTTTTTCAACTCTTCATACGCTTTAGGACTCACTTGCTTTCCATCAACCGTATAATAAACTACATCCTGCTTCTTTTCCCGCCCCTTTCCCGGAAAATTCTTATTATTTCTGGCATCCTCAAACAGAAGGAAGGGGGCTTTATCAGCACCTACAACTTTTTGTCGCTTATCAAATGCCTCTTTTACCAAATGTAAAACGGCCTCAGTCGCTTCCTCCGGAGTATTTATGTCAATAAGGAAATAGAAGGAAACAGGCTTTTTACTTTTTTCAAATAAATCCTGCAACTTGCCCAGGAATTGTTCCTTTTCTTTATAGTTTGCAAAATCATTATTCAACAGCACATCACCTTTAGCATTGATAAATAGATCCTTCGGCTCAGTATTCTTTTTCATGAAAGCTATAATCTCATCAGGTTCAAACCGGGTTTGCGGGTCTACCTTCTTTATATAACTCTCCAATTCCGTCTTAAAGAAACTCTTCATATCCTGTTGTTCTTCCGGCGGAGTTTCCTTATCTTTGCTCTGTACAAGCGTTTCCAACTGCCGGTTTACTTCCGGACGGGCAAAAGCGTTCAGGACGATAAGTCCTACGGGGACCAGGAGCAATAGCTTCAACCGGGCCCAATTGTTTGATTTACCTTTTAACATCATAGTAATACGTTTTTTAATTTTACTGTGATTGAAGCTGTTGGCAAGAGTGTAGAGGCTGGAGCCGACAGCTTTTTTCACGAGTAACAGTTGATATTTTGTTGCATCGACGCCCTGGGTAAGTACTCCTTTATCGGCCTGGTATTCATGAATATCCTTTAACTCCCGTTTCAACAGCCAGATAGCCGGATTGAACCAGTGAAGCCAAAGAATGCACTCCACAAAAAGCAGGTCAATGGAATGATGAGATTTCAAATGCATCATTTCATGCGTCAGAATCTCGTCAGGATATTTCTCATAATCTTCTTCCGAAAGAATAATATAACGTCCCCAACTGAAAGGGGACACACAGGAAGGAACTAATATTAATGTATAGCGCCCCTGTTGTAATTTGCGGCCACTCCGAATCAAAACAAACATCTTTCTGAATGAGAGCAAAGTTGTCATCAGGCAAAAAATAAATCCTGCCCAATAAAGAAGAGCAATGATTTGTCCCCAATCAATCATTTTAGCCGGCGTAACCACAGGAATCATATCGACCTCGGGGTTATTATCCGAAAGATAAGTTACAACTGTTTCCTCACCGGCTATCATCTTTTCCAAATGAATGATCGGCTGTTGTATCAATAAAGGTTCGGAAGTCTGTATCTTTATGGCTGGCAGCAACATACAGGTAGCGATTCCTACCAACAACACCCACCGGTTAAAACGGAAGAACGTATCGTTACTAAGCAACGCCTTGAAGCCTAAATAAAATAATATCAGGCAAATAGTGGATTTCAGTATATACAAAAGTAAAGCTCCCATAAGCCTACGTTTTTACTTATTTTTAATCTGTTGTATCAACTCTTGCAATTCGTCAAGAGTCAACGCCTCTTCCTCAATTAAAGTAGAGACGACACGGGTATAGGAATTATCGAAATACTTATCGACAACCTGCTTCAGGGTCTTCTTCCGGTATTCGTCTTCCGAGATTAATGCATAATACTGATGTGTATTTCCAAATACCTTATAACCGATATATCCTTTTTCCTCCAATGTACGGACAATGGTTGAAAGCGTATTATAATGCGGCTTGGGTTCCTCCTGCAAATCGAGAAGTTCGCGGACAAACAGAGGGCCTTTCGCCCAGAAATAACCTAATATCTCTTCTTCTTTCGATGTCAATCGTTTCATAATCTGTTGTTTTATTAAAGGAATGCACAAATATAACTATATTTATTAGTAATACAACTATAATACATAGTTAATCTACTATAAAACATAGTAGATTATTCATTAAAGGCCAGGATAACTGCATCAAAAGAATAATTCATCCATATCCGGATCTTTATTTTGCTACATTTCAAATTAATCCCCAATGAGATGCCACTGTAATTGCTTCAATACAATTCTCAACATCCAGTTTTTGGAATATATTCCTTTTATGAAACTTGATAGTATTCACATTCAATGACAATTCTTCGGCTATAGCTGCATTTGTATGACCTTGGGAAGACAGTTGCAAAATGAGTCTCTCTTTAACTGTAAGAAGTGGTAAGATATTTTTGTACCAGAATTTCTCCTTTTCCTGATAAATGAATTGCTCCCCTGTATTGAAATTTTTAATGATCGTTTTATTTTTAGCTTTCGAATATAGCGGTGTCACAACACATACCGCTAACCAAAGATCGCCAGCCTTATTAATTATGAGCGGTATCAACCGTTGATTTACCCTGGTTACTTTTTTGTTTATATGCACCAGGTCGAAATCATACTCAATAGAATACATGTACCGCTTTTCGATCGGAAGTTTATAGTAAAAGTCAAAACCGGCCTTATTGATTTCCAATAAACGCCTTAAATCATTTTCGGGAACAACCCTGGTATAAAATGAATACCCCCACTCAAGAACTTGCTCCACAGAGTAGCCACACAAAAACAATTTATCAGGAGACACGTAGACAAATGATTGTTTCAGATAATCAATCACATACAAAGAGTGATTCAAAGTACATGCCATACGATGAACAATATCCATACTGTTCTTCATCTTTTCATTCAGATCGTCATCAATCTTTGGCCTCTTAACAGGATCAAAAAATTTCTCTACACTAAATTCTTTCATGTCTTGTTTTTTACTGTCTGCTAAAAATACGAACATTATAATCAATTTCACGACATCTTCTCAAAAAAAATCACGCATAAATGATTTCTCTACTCTAAAGTGTAGCTATTTATTATTCCTGTCATTCTATATTTGCGCATAACTCAATTAAAAATCATGTAATACTATAAGATATGAAGTTTTATAAAATAAAAATGTATCCTATACTCATATTATCAATAATCAGTATAGGATGTAATGAGAAGGCAGAAACTACAAAAAATAAGCTTGTTTCCATTGATGTTAGAGCTTATGTAAATTCCAATGATGCAATTTCTATTAAAAATGAAATTGAAAGAATAGAATATATTCCATTAGAATTAACCGACGATAACAGCTCAATGGTTGGGAAAATAATGGACGTAATCCTTACCAAAGATTATATATTTGTCTTATCTGACCCTACATGTGGAGTGCTTCAATTTGATATAAAAGGGAATTTCATTAGGCAAGTAGCAAAATATGGACAAGGCCCTGGAGAACTTCTTTTTCCTATAAGTATGTATTCAGTAGAAAAAGATAGTAAACTATATATCACCGGGGCGTACCAGACAACAATATACAATTTTGATGGGAAATTTGAAGAAGCGTTCGACCGGGGAGGGAGAATGAGTTTTTACTCTTATCCTATTGGAGAAGGACGAGTCGTTGAGACTAGTTCCGAAGGCATACCTTTTGAGGCAAAAGGACATTTTGGAATTGGTATATTTAGCAATATGGGAAAAGGAGATACAATAATGATGAAAAACAATTTTTCAAATGATAAAATATCTCCATCAAAAGAATCAGGTTTTAAGTTAACAAGATGTATACCCAGTGATTCGGGAGTATTGTTTTCAACCATGACAAATGATACTATTTATCGTTTGACTAAAGATACAATCACTCCAGCATTCTGCTGGCAGAGGAATCTAAATGAAGAATCTTTAAAAAGTTCTTATTCACTCTTGAATTTTATACCAACAAATACCGAACTATTTCTTTACGATATAATAGAATTCCCTGAATCTATTTGCTTTAGGTATGTATATAAGGAAAAATCGTACATAATGCTTTATGATAAACAGAGTGGTAAAATATTATCCACACCTACTCCATATAAATGGAATGATATTTCAAATGTTGATTTTTGGATGACCATGTGGGGAATAAATAATGATATAGATCATGGACTACCTATTGCCCCGTTACATTGGTATAAGAACAAAAAAATATCGATACAGTGCAGCCCTGCTTCAACTATTGATTATCTGCGAGATAAAGGTATGCTTAAAACTGCTCCAGACATTCTAAAAAAGATAAATGGAGATGAAAATCCGATTGTTATATTGTATCACTTGAAATGCTAACTCTGTTTAATTGGATACAATTACCCTGATTGCAGACAATTCCATCATAAATCTTCGCGGAAAAAGCTGTACTTTTGTGGTCTATAATAAGAAGGTATGAAGATAGGCTCAATAGATTTAGGTGAACGCCCGGTATTCCTGGCACCGATGGAAGATGTAACGGATATCTCTTTCCGTCTGATGTGTAAGCGCTTCGGTGCTGATATGGTTTATACGGAATTTGTATCGAGCGACGCCTTGATACGCAGCGTAAACAAGACACAGGAAAAACTGACCGTTGCCGAAGATGAACGTCCGGTCGCTATCCAGATATATGGAAAAGAAGTAGATGCAATGGTGGAAGCAGCCAAAATATGTGAAGCTGCCCGTCCTGATATACTGGATATCAACTTCGGTTGTCCGGTCAAGAAAGTGGCAGGCAAAGGTGCCGGAGCCGGTATGCTCCGGAACATTCCTTTGATGCTTGAAATAACGAAAGAAGTAGTAAAAGCCGTCAATATTCCGGTTACGGTTAAAACACGTCTGGGATGGGATGCGGATAATAAAATAATCGTCGACCTGGCCGAACAGTTGCAGGATTGTGGCATCGCCGCCCTTTCCATCCATGGCCGTACCCGTGCCCAGATGTACACCGGCGAAGCGGACTGGACACTGATCGGTGAGGTAAAAAATAATCCCCGGATACATATCCCCATTATCGGCAACGGCGATGTGACCTCTGCCGAAATATGCAAACAGCGTTTCGACAATTACGGAGTAGATGGTGTTATGATCGGTCGCGGAAGTATCGGACGCCCCTGGATATTCCGTGAAGTGAAACATTTCCTGACTACCGGGGAAGCACTGCCGGAAGAAAAATTCACCTGGTATCTGGATATCCTTAAACAGCAGGTCAACCAAAGTGTGGAACGCCTGGACGAACGACGCGGTATTTTGCATATCCGACGCCACCTGGCAGCCACTCCATTGTTCAAAGGAATTAGCGATTTCAAGCAAACACGTGTCGCCATGTTGCGCGCTGAAACAGTGTCAGAACTGTTTGATATTATGGATTCTATCCCGGAAAAGTTCGGTATACTGTAACAAATCATTCAAAAATTGTAACATTTACGTCATAAAGTGACAAATTTACAATAAATTGAGACGATAGTATATTGCACATATTATAATTCCTCTTATATTTGCAATGAGTTTTTTTCATAGTATTTTAGATCTAAGGTTAACAAGTCTTTGCAAAGGAGGAATCGTGAGACTGCTTCGTTGGAAAGCAAAGAAGCCGCATCCGTTAATTATATGGATTGCGGTTTTCTTTTTTATCTACCCGCCCCTTTTCTTTCACTTTTCCTGAAAAAACTCTTTCCAATCTGCAACCTAAACGCAATAGCATTCGTCTTATAAATAAAAGAACTAAAAAATTATACAGATGAAAACAAAAGTATCCCTCCTTATTGCCTGTTTACTGATCACATTGACAGGATTTGCTTTCACCAATGAAAAAGTGGAAGGAAACGGAAATATCATTACCAAAGAAATTTCTATCAGCGACTATAATGAAATATCGACAGTCGGAGTCATGGAGTTTGTTTATGAGCAATCGGATACCGCTCCTTATCTGAAAATCATGATCGACGAGAATCTGTTTCCGTTACTGAAAGCACAGGTAGACGGCAAGGAGTTGATAATCGGTCCGAAAAAGATCAAGGAAAATAGTCGTAACGGTAATTCATATAACCTTCAACCGACCAAATTCAAGGTTATAACCAACTCACGCGAAATAAAAGAGTTGAACGTGGTATCTTCCGGCGATTTCATTATTGCCAGTCCGATAAATATCGGAAAACTGGAAATCAACATGGCAGGCAGCGGCAATATTCTTTTGGAAAAGAAAGTAGAAGGAAACAAGCTGGAAATCAATTTGGCCAGCTCCGGGAGCGTAGTAGCCTCCAATATCGATCTGGCAGGAATAGAATGCAGCCTGGCAGGCAGCGGTTATATCCAGATTGCAGGCAAAGCGGACCGCGCAGAATACAATCTGGCAGCAAGCGGCAACATTAAAGCCTACGAATGCGTCACCGGCAAAACGGAATGCAACATAGCCGGTAGCGGAAATATCCAGACTCATACCAGAAATCAGTTGGAAGCAAACATCGTAGGAAGCGGGAATGTCTATTATAAAGGTAATCCCACTACGAGCAAAAGTATCATCGGCTCCGGTAAATTAAAAAGTGCAAACTAAATAACATAACTTAAAAACGAACATCATGAAAAGAATTACATTCGCCATCATCAGTTTAATCGCATTCAGCACTATATCCTGTTTTGCAGAGAAAATCAAAGGGAACGGTAATATAATAACCAAAGAGATCCAAGTTGCCGATTATAAACAGATAAAAGTAGGCCAGGGAATCGAAACCGGTGGAAACTCTTTCTTCGGCAAGAATCAGTCTCCCCAGGTGAATTACACACAGAAGGGCGGTAAATCAGGTTTAAAGATCACCATCGACGAGAACCTCCTTTCCGAATTAAAGTTCAACTCGAACGGAGACGTACTTCAGATAGAGACAGAACGCGGCACTCGTATTAATCCGAGCAAATTGATTATAGAAACCCATTCCTCAGAATTAAATAAATTAGGGGTATCAGGGGGCATCGATTTCTTTCTGCGCAGTTCCCTCTCCGGAGAAAACCTGGAAATCAGTGCTTCCGGAGCAAGCGATGTTTATCTGGAAAAACCGATACGCATAACTAACCTGTGCAAGATCAACCTGAGCGGGGCCAGCGACCTGAAAGTATCCGACCTGATTTGTGACAGAATAGATACCCACTCCTCAGGCTCCAGCGACATGAATCTGAAAGGAAAAGCAAACGACGGAAAATATAGTTGCAGCGGCAGCAGTGATATCAAAGCATACGACTTCGTTATAAAAAGACTGAAATGTTCTGCAAGCGGCAGCAGTGACATTTTCACAACCGTTACCGAAAAACTGGAAGCCAACGCATCCGGAAGCAGCGATATCAAATACAAAGGCAATCCGGAAGTTAAAAAGCATTCAAGCGGTTCCAGCGATATCGACCACATAAAATAAGAGATCATTATATTGGGAGTTGGAAAACCCGGAATTACTTTTCATCAAGGTATTGGATGAATAGTGATATCCGGGTTATTCATTATAATTCCAAAACTTAATTCCCTATAAAAATATACGAAATGTTGGACTTATAAATTAAAATACTCCTATTTTTGTAACCGACCGCATCGAAGTCACGTCTATTTATTATAAGAAAAGGCAATACTAAACAAATAAATTATGAGAACAAAAGGGTTATTATCTATTATCATGTTGCTGGGCCTGTTATTTACAGTCCAGGCGGCAGATCATGTGAAGGGCAACGGTACCCTTACTACAAAGAAAATAAAGATCGATGATTACAATGCCATCAAGATTGACGGCGTTATCGATTTCAACTATGAACAGTCGAATGCAGAACCCTATATCGAAATTACGGTTGATGAAAACCTGCATGAATACGTCAACATCAATATAAAAGACCGCGAACTTTCTGTTGGTTTCAAAGGTGCCAAAGTGGATCACTATACCAAATTCATCGTAAAGACCAACTCCAAATGGCTGAAAGAGGTAAAAGCCGCCGGAAATGCGAATTTCATGATAAACAGCTCTTTGACTGGTGACGAGGTAAAGATCAAGGCAAACTCCAACTGCCTGGTACAACTAAAAGAACTGATAAAAGTAGGAAAACTGGAATTGAATGTTTCCGGTAGCGCCAATATGGTTGTCAATGACCTCCAAGTAGACAAACTGGAGTGCAGCATCAACGGCTCCGGCACTATCAACCTGAAAAAAGGGAATGCCAAGGAAGGTGAATATAGCATCACCAGCAGCGGAGAGATCATGGCTTTCGGTGTAGACGTTCCTGAACTGAGTTGCAAAATGACCGGTAACGGAACGATGGAAGTTCACCCCACCAACAACCTCAAGGCAAACGTTGTCGGCAAAGGTAAAATCCGTTATAAAGGCCCGACAGCCGTTCAGCAGAAAGTTATTGGTAAAGGTTCCGTAGAAGAAGTAAAATAAGATGAGTAAGAAATTATCATTTATAATATTGGGCAGTATCCTTTTACTTGCCCAAGGATGTATATTTTTCCCTGCTGTAAAAGGAGACGGAAATGTAACGACTCATACGATCGACATTTCAGACTACGATCAGATAAGCGTCGATGCATCGGCAGCCGTTTTCAATTACACGCAGGAAGAATCGGCGCCTGCACTGACTGTCACGGTCGATCAGAACATTTATGACCTTTTCGATTTCAAGACGGATGATAATAAGCTTGTCATCCGCCCTAAACGAGAAAATAAAACACTCCGCCTCCGTCCGACCCAATTCACCATTACCTCCAATTCCAGGCAGTTGAAGAAGGTAGATCTGGCCGGTGCAGAAAAATTCAATGTAAACAGCAAGCTGTCTTCGAACGACAAGATCAAATTTAACCTGGCAGGCAGCGTCATGCTTCACATGAAAGATACTGTTACGGTAAACCAACTGGAAGTATCTATAGCCGGTAGCGGTACCGTAGATGCACTTACCTTGTATGCGAAGGAGTTTAAAGGTGAAATAGCCGGTTCCGGAACATTCAACCTGGCAGGTACGGGAGAGAAAGCGGCATTCGAGATTGCCGGTAGCGGGAAAATACATGCACTGAATTTCTTACTATCAGACGTATCGTGTGAGATAGCGGGCAGTGGTTTGCTGGAAACTCATGCAACGAATAATATCTATGCCGAGATAGCCGGTAGCGGGAATATCAGATATAAAGGAGACCCTTCCATTAAAGAGGAAAGGGCAGGTTTAGGTAGCATAAAAAAGGTGGACTGATCTACAGCCACCCTTCCTTACAATACCACTCAATACTTTCCTCCAGCCCTTTGCGCAAAGGGTATTCAGGAGTGAAACCTAGTTCTTCCTGAAGTGGCGTAACATCGCAAATCCAGTTACGCTGCTTCAGGATGATATATTTATCGGTGTTCAGTGTCATACTCTTATTCAACAACTTGCCTATCCACTCGGAACAATGGCACGCTACATAAACCAATCCCAACGGGATGCGGGCATGCAACACATGTCTTTTCTTTACTATATCCTGTATCATCCGTGCAAATGACTCGTCGGTATGCACATCTCCGTCTGCCACAAAATAATGCCGGTTAAGGATTGTTTCATTCTCCAACGCCAGGAATGCCACTCTCGCCAAATCCTTTACATATACAAATGTAATACGCTGGGGAATGAATCCTACCGCAAAGTCAAATCCCGACTTTACGCTTTTGATCTCCATAAAATAATCCTTTTCACCAGGGCCATACACACCCGTCGGCCGCAGGATCACATAAGGGAAATGAGATTGGTTGCGCACATAGCTCTCCGCTTCCAGCTTACTTTTACCATAGGCTGTATCCGGTTGTTGCGGATCATCCAGGCGAATCGGACGGAAATTCACCTCGTCTCCCCTCCCATAACTGCTCAGGCTACTCATCAACAGAAACTTTTTCGGTTTGCAACCGCCAGCAGCTAATGCCTCTATGAAGTTATGCGTATTCTCTGCATTGATACGGAAGAAATTCTGCTTATCGAGCGTCTTTGTCAGACCTGCATTATGGATAACATAATCCCAGGCGCCCTGCTCACGGACAAAATCCTTCAACTGGGCAGTCAATGCCTCCCGATTGCTATATTTGAGATCAATAAAATGAATCCGTTCATCCTGTAGGTTTTCACGGCTGCTTGTGGCACGTACGCCCGCCCAGGTTTCATATCCCCGGCGCAACGCTTCCTTTACCAGAAAACCACCGATAAATCCGCTTGCACCTGTAATCAATATCTTCATAACTCAGTCTTTATTCTTCATATAATAGGTGTAGTAATACCATAACAGACCAATCCAGTTGAGAACAATAATGATCAGTATCCATACAATCTTCTGTCCTCTGGAGATAAAAGGATTTTGCGTAACGGCCTTGCATCCGAACAGGATAACGGCAATGCCTACAATAATACCGGCTTCCGGTAATGAGATTAAGCAAAGTGTGTGTGACATGGTGGAATTAAGAATATTAATGTTCGTGTGTTTTCAATACGCGGTGCGGCAGATTCCCGTGTCCGATCAACTCGATCGGGCAGGCATATTTCTCGCCCAACCATTCTTCCGAAACGTCTACACCGGGGTGATAATGCAAAGTCTCGTTCACGCAGGCAATATTTTTCACCATGGCCAGGACCGTGCCGATATCGTGAGAGACCAGAATAATGGCACTCTCTTTATTGATATCCTCCAGTAACTGGTAAAAACGCGACTCAAACCGTTTATCGACATACGAGTTTGGTTCATCAAGAATCAGTAATTGCGGACGTGAAACGATCGAACGGCCTAACAGAACACGTTGTAGCTGCCCTCCCGATAACTCTCCGATTGAACGGGTGTACAAATCTTCGAGCCCCATCTGCCGGATCACCACCTCAATACGCTCCTTCTGGACAGCCGTGTAAGAACGAAAACGAGGCTTTTCAGCAGCTAGTCCCGAAGCGACCACTTCCCATACGGAAATAGGGAATTTACGGTCAATATTATTCAGTTGAGGCAGATAACCAATCCGTAAAGAAGAAACTTCAACCCCATTCTGATAAAAACGTATCGCACCGGATACCGGCTGAAGTAATCCCAGGATCACCTTCAGCAGTGTTGTTTTACCACCGCCGTTAGGACCGATTATGCCCAGAAAATCATCTTTCCATACGGTCAGGGAGACATCTTTCAAAACAGTCTTATTCCCATAAGCGGCTGTTATCTTATCTATTTCAATGAGTTTGTCCATCAGCCAGTGCTTTTGCAATATGAATCATTTCTTTAGTCCAGTCATAAGCCAACGGATTGATTACAGTCAGTTTACAGCCTGTCTCTTTGGCAATCAGTTCGGCATTCTTCTGATCGAACTCCTGTTGAATGAATACGACGCGGGCATTGTTGGCACGCGCTGTTTCCACCAACCGTTTCAGTTGTGCAGGCGAAGGTTCTTTGCCGTCCATCTCGATACAAAGTTGCGTGAGATTGAACTCGTTGGCAAAATAAGTCAGTGCCGGATGGTAGATAATAAATGTACGGTCGGTCAACGGGTCAAGCAGTTGTTTTATCTCCGTATTTGTTTTATCGATCTCGTCTACCAGTTTATTATAGTTCTGCCAAAAGTACTCCGTATTGTCGGGATCGAGTTCAATAAATGCATTCAACGTATTCCAGGCAACAGCCTTAGCTCCGGCAATCGAACTCCATATATGCGGATCGACTCCGCCATGATGATGGTGATGCGCCTCCTCTCCGGCATGGGCATCATGATCGTGCGTGCCATGTTCATGTGCATGGTCGTCATCTTCCGTATCTGTCAGCAGGTTCATTCCTTCAGATGTATCAAACACCTGTAGTTTCGGATTATTTTCACGTATCTTATCCATCCAGGCCTGTTCAAACCCGATAGGACCGATACGCAAGTAAGCGATACTTCTTCCGATCTGTATCATTTGCTGGGGAGTAGGATCGTATGTTTCAGGACTTTGCCCGGCAGGAACTACACAATTTATTTTGAATTTATCTCCTGCTATCTTTTCCGCAAAATAGCGCTGAGGTTCAATCGTGACTGTAACAACAGTCTCATTAGCCTGCTTTGTCACACAAGCCGTTAACAGAAAAAATGAGAGAATAGTGATTAGTATACTCGTTTGTTTCATCTTGATTTTCTATACATTATATATCATGCAATATTTTTATTTCTATCACAACCTGACAAAGGTAGTAATTTTTTTGTTTCTCCTTCGATTCCTTACAGAAGGTACTTCTTCTTGTAGAAAAATCCACACAAGTATGGAGAAATTCCACACCTGACGGATGTACTTCTTTTTAATCCGGTTAATCAATAAAAAAATTAACCTGCCCATTTAGAACATGTTACCTGAAAGAATAGTTCAATTTACCTTTTTGGCACGAATATTGGATTATATATAGCAAAAGATAAATTTAGGTTTTCAATTTTAAGGCAAAAAAGATATGAAAAAGATTGTTTTAATGGCAGTGATTGCCATGTGCGCCGTTTTTACGTCACAGAGCCAGGCACAAAACATACTGAGTAATGACAAAACACAGGTAGAAAAACAGGATAAGTTTTATGAAATAGACGTTACGAATATCCCCCAGATACTTCAGGAGGGTGTAAACAATGTCCACCAAGACTGTCTGATAAAATCCGTTTACGTGTCGAATAACAGCACTTATGTTAAATACAAAGTTATCCTGGTGACACGCGAAGGAAAAGAAATGAAAGTTTATTTCGATGACAAAGGAGCCGTAGTCAAGGAACATAGTTATTTCAAATAAGACATTGATTCCCAAGTTAAACACACATATATTTTGCAGGCTTTCACCGATCTGTGATCAGTGCTGATCTGAAAAGATGTAATTTTTTTTCTTTTTTCGTTAGGGTAATCCGGGAATGGGGTGTTATTAGTATGAAAGGCCCCAAAACGGGAACCTAAGTCAATACGAAAGAATGGAAAAAGAATTACTACATAAATATTTCAGAGGCGAAACTTCCCCCCAGGAAGAAAAACTGATCATGGATTGGGCGGAGGCTTCCGGTGACAATTACCGGGAGTATCTGGAAGAGCGCAAAATCTGGAATGCCCTATTAGTACATTATTATAATATCGAAAACAAGAGCTCTCATACCAAAAGAGTTTCATTGCTTCATCTATACAAATATGCAGCAGCCGTTGCCGTCATAATATTGACTGTCGGAATTTACATCACATTTACTAACAAAACTCCGGATATTCTTTCCTTACAAGAAATATCCGAACCTACTTTATTAATTAATAATAAAGAACATATCGCTCTTACCCAAAAGTCGTTTTCCATAGAGAAAAAGGCTGCCAAAATACAGAATGATCACAAAAACAATAAACTTTCTTACTTACAACAAGACAAGTTTTCTCAACAAAAAGAAGTGATGACCAATCGCTTATTAATACCACATGGAAAAACTTATCAATTAACCCTTTCGGATGGTACAATTGTTACATTGAACGCAGAATCGGAACTTATATTCCCTTCACAGTTTAACCCACAAACCAGAGAAGTAGAACTAAAAGGAGAAGCTTATTTCCAAGTAGCCAAAAATCAGGATAGGCCATTTATCGTACATACCGACCAACTGGATATACGTGTACTCGGTACCACATTCAACGTTAGTAGCTATGCGGAAGAGAAAATTATGCGCACAACATTAATAGAAGGCTCCGTTAGCATAGAACAAAACGGTAGCACTCAACTCATTCAGCCCTCAGAGCAATATATATATAATAAAGAAAACGATAAGATAGACATACAGGTAGTAGACACAAATATTTACACCTCATGGACGAATAACGAATATATATTCAAAAATACGACATTGGAAGATATCCTGACTCAAATAGGACACTGGTACAAATTTCAAACGACTTACGAAGCATCCTCTTTAAAAGAAAAACGCTTCACATTTACAATCGGACGTGATGCCTCCTTGGATCAAATCATCCGGTTTATCAATAATACCGAAGAAATCTATATCGAGAGAATTAACGAAAATATCCACATTAAAAGTATTTTATGACATGAACGACACTTAGCAACAAAAAAGAAAAAGGAGATAACATCTTCCACATGTCATCTCCTCCTTAAACTTATTACTCAATTAAAATCAAGTATTTAAATTCAATTTGTAAATTTATGAAAAAGAATCATTCCATGCCTTTTTTATTATCTAAAAAATATATAAAGGCATTATTGATCGGTATGTTAACGTTCCCTTCAAGCCCTATTTTGGCGGAAACGACAACTCCGGAAATCTCCTTTTTTGAACAAAGTTATTCTTTGAAACTAAAATTCAATAATGAAACATTGGGCAATGCAATCGAGAAATTATCTCAACAAGCAAATGTCCGGATCATTTACAGTAATGACCAGGTGCAAACGCAAAAAAGAATCAGTGCCAACATACAAACAACTGATATCCAAGAAGCTCTACGAATTATTCTAGGCAATGGCTATGTATTTAAACAGGAGAATAATTACATTTCTATCGCCAAAGCCAAAAATTCAGAGACATTTGAAATAGCAGAACAACTACAACAAAAAAAACATAGCGTTACTGGTTTGCTGACTGATGCTGACGGTAATCCTATTATCGGGGCTACGATTGCCATTAAAGGTACAACTCACGGCGTAACCACAGATGTGGACGGTAGATATATTCTCAATAACGTCAACGAAGGTGACGTTATTGAATACCGATATATCGGTTACAATACGGAAGAAAAAACATACAAAGGGGAAGAGAGCATCAACATTCGCATGGTTGAAAGCTCTGTAGGCCTGGAAGACGTTGTGGTTATCGGATACGGACAACAAAAGAAAGAAAGTGTCGTTTCTTCCATCAACACAATCTCTGCCAAAGAACTTTCCATGCCAACCCGAAGTCTTTCAAATAATATTGCCGGACAAATAGCCGGAGTATTGGCTGTACAACGTACTGGAGAACCAGGTAAAGACAATTCCGAATTCTGGATTCGTGGTATCAGCTCGTTTGCAGGAGGAACCTCTCCGCTAGTTTTAGTCGATGGAGTTCCTAGAAGCATGAACGATATCACTGTTGATGAAATAGAATCATTCACTGTATTAAAAGACGCTTCTGCTACAGCCGTATATGGAGCAGAAGGTGCGAATGGTGTTGTTTTAATTACTTCCAAACGTGGTTCTTCACAAAAACCAACATTAGATGTACGTGCTGAATTCGGGATTGCCAAACCCACCCGTCTTCCTAATTTAGCTAATTCATACGAATTTGCACAACTCTATAATGAAGCTGCTTGGGAAGTTGCCGGAGCTCCGGCTTCCGGGTTTATCAATCCTTATTCCGATCATGATTTAGAAATGTACCGAACCGGCGAAGATCCCGATTTATATCCAAATGCAGACTTTCTCAGTCTACTAAAAGACCAAACATTCAATCAAAGAGTCTCTTTAAATTTGCGTGGTGGTGGCGATAAAGTTCGTTATTTTGTTTCCGGTTCTTTCTATCATGAAGATGGTATGTTCAACTCACAATCAACAGAAGATTATAATGCAAACATAGGGTTGAGTCGCTATAATATACGTTCTAACATTGATATAGATGTGACAAAAACAACTTTGTTAGCTGTAGATATTAGCGGACAGTATACAGATTCACATAATCCTGCGGTTGAAACACAAACAATATTTAATAATATATTTAATTATGCTCCTAACCAGTTTCCATTACGCTTTTCAGATGGAACTTTCTCGGAATACAGACTTTACAACGGAGGTACAGGGAATCCTTATAATATGTTGAACGAATCCGGTTATACAGATGGGTGGTATGCTAATTTACAATCCAAACTGACTTTGACCCAAAAACTGGATTTTATTACCGAAGGATTAAACATCAAACTATCCGGGAGTTTTGATGCAGATTATAACTCAAAAACCAAACGAACTAAAACACCAACCAGTTATATGATGCAACTCAATGATGCCGGAGAAAAAGAATATATCCAAATCAATGAAGGTGCTCCTAACCTGACTGATCACTCAGAAGCTAGTAAGGGCGGTGAAAAACGGGTTTATTTAGAAGCTTCATTAAACTATAAACGTATATTCAATAACGTTCATGATGTTTCCGGATTATTACTGTATATGCAAAAAGAAAGACAAACACAGGGTAGCGGTTTACCTTATAAAAAGCAGAGCATAGTGGCCCGTGGTTCATACGGTTATGATAATCGTTATATGTTGGAAGGCAGCTTTGGTCTTACTGGTAGCGAGAATTTTGCAGAAGGACACCGTTATGGTATTTTTCCCGCTGTCGGAATTGCCTGGTATGCTAGTAACGAGAAATTCATGAAAGGAACAGAAGATATTATCAACAAACTAAAAATTCGTGCATCCTATGGTATCACAGGTAACGACAATGTGGGAGGAACACGATTTCCTTATCGTGGTTCATTGAAAACTGATGCAGGTGGTTATAATTTCGGATTCAATGTTGGCGCCAACGGAGGAGGAACCAACGACCAAGGAAAAGGTATTATCGAAAACTTATTTGCAGCTCCATTCCTTTCTTGGGAAATAGAAGAAAAGAAAAATATAGGCTTCGATTTAGGATTACTGAGAGGAAGAATTGATATGAGTGTCGATTTCTTCAAAAATGATCGCCGAGATATTCTAATGCAAAGAAAAACGGTTAGTGCCGTTACCGGATTCAGACAAAGTCCTTGGCAAAACTTTGGAAAAGTAACAAACAAAGGTTTGGATGGAAACATTGTAGTAAAACAAAGCATCAATAATGTAAACCTCTCCTTTCGAGGAAATTTTACATACGCGAAAAATAAAATCATGGAATATGACGAAGTTTCTCCCCGTTATGAATATCAGCGTTATACCGGACAAAGTTTAAAAACCCCATTATTATACATTGCAGATGGTTTATATACGGCAGATGATTTTATTATTACAGAAAATCCGGAAAACGGAAGTAAAAGTTACAGTCTGAAAGAAGGATTGCCTGTACCTAGCGCCGCTGTTTCTCCAGGTGACATCAAATACCTAGACTTAAACGGAGACGGCAAAATCGATAGTTACGACCAGACTTATAATCATAAATTTTACGCTGAAAACCCTGAATTGGTATACGGATTCGGATTAAATGCAGAATACAAAGGATTTTATGCCGGTATATTCTTTCAAGGAGTAGCAAAAGCCTCCATGAACCTAAATGGTTCACGTGATTTTGTCCCATTTTCTTTCGGTCAATTAGGATCATTACGCCGAGAAGGTTTCGATCATTGGAGTAGCCGGAATCCGGAAAATCAAGATGTATTATTTCCTCGATTACATACCGAAGAATTTAGCCATAATAAGCTCAACAGTACCTGGTGGTATCGTGACGCTTCATTCTTGCGTTTGAAAAATATAGAATTAGGCTATACTTTTAACAAAGAGATGCTACGAAAAATGGCAATTCAAAATGCTCGTATTTATGTACAAGGGAATAATATTGCCGTTTGGGATCATATCGGCATGTGGGACCCGGAATTAGGATCAGCCGGATCTGGAATCAAATATCCGATTAATATGACATGGACTCTCGGTGTAGAGTTTGGTTTCTAATTACTAAAAATATATACAAAATGAAAAAGACAATTATATCTATACTAGCCGGAGCTTGTTTAACATTTTCTGCCTGCAGCGATTACTTGGATGTTTCCGATGAACTAGCCAGCAATCTAACGATTGAGCAAGTTTTCGATAATGTAAAATATACGAAAAGATGGCATGCAAATATCTTTAATTGTATCTCTGAATATTCACAATACTTTTGGGAACCTAACGGATTAAAAAATCCTTGGGCAACTCTGTGTGGAGAAACATCTATTTGCCATGGAAGTATAAAAACAGAAATGGTTAATGGCTTTAATGCCAGTAACGCCAACTTTCACCGTTTCGCTCCTTTATATCAATATATCCGGCAAGCTTACCTCTTTATCGAAAATGCCAAACCGATCGGAGTTACTACCGATCAGGAAAAGTTGACTGAAGAAGATATCAACAGAATGAAAACAGAGGCTAAGTTTTTTATTGCCTATTCTTACTTTTCCCTATTTGAATTGTATGGCCCCGTTCCTATCATTGATGGTATCGAGGACCCTTCTACTACCTCTTTCGACTATGCAAGGGGCTCTGTGGATGAAATGGTTACTTATATTGACAATTTATATCAAGAAGTACTGGAAGAAAACAATCTACCTGAAACATTGCGTAAAATAGATGAGATTACCGGAGAAGAAGTAGAAAACATGAACGAAATGGTTCGTCCCACTAAAGCGGTTGTTTTGGCTTTACGTGCTAAACTATGGGTCTATGCTGCCAGCAAACTATTCAACGGTGGTTATGCGGAAGCGTTAGATTTAGTAAACAATGACGGAAAACATCTGTTTTCAGCCAAAGATCCAGGAAAATGGGATACTGCAAAAAAACATCTGGAGACATTCCTTAAGTTTGCTGAAAATAATCATTACGAACTCTTCCGTGTATTCGACAAAGAAGGAAAAGAACAACCTAGCTTATCGGTTTATCGTGTTTTCCAAGAATATAATAAAGAGATCATTTGGGCTACCAGTCAATCCTATATGAGTGAAGTCAACAACGGACAACATTTAGACCGTCGTTGCCGTCCGACAGCAATTATGGATGGATTTAGCGGTATCGGTGTTTCTCAACAGGCAGTCGATGCATTCTTCACTAAAAATGGACTCGATATTAACGAAGATCCGGAACATGACGAAACAGGTTTTAGCGACATCGAAAATCCTTGCGCTTACAAAAAACCGCAGATAGATAAACATATATTCAACATGTATGTAAATCGCGAACCCCGTTTCTATCATGCCGTAACTTACCAAGGCAAAAGTTGGCATATTCAACCTTCGGAAGGATGGAGTGTAAATTTTTCCAGAGAAGGGAACAACTCTCAGTATATCGCCGGACGCGAACACTATACCGGTTATCTACTGTATAAACGCAACAATCAAGAAATGTACAACTCCGGTTCCTATTTAAAAAAGCATGCTCGTCCGTCTATCCTACTACGTTTAGCCGATTTTTATCTCTATTATGCAGAAGTATGTAACGAAATCAACCCGAACGATCCGAATATTATTAAATACTTGGATATGGTTAGAGAAAGAGCTGGTATTCCCGGATATAGAGAACTACAAAATACAGGTAAAAAAACAGGTATTATCGGTGATTATGAAGCCCAGGCTTATGCTATCCGCAGAGAACGCCAAGTGGAACTGTTTTCTGAAGGTCAACGTTATTTCGACATTCGTCGTTGGATGATTTGCGATGCCGGAGAAGAAGCCGACCAAACCGTATACTGGGGAATGAATGTAGACGGTTACGACAATTTGCCTCCTTCTGATCCGAATTCTTTCTATCACCGGAAACTGATAAGAAAACATCAATGGGTTAGAGCAATGTACCTGTATCCGATTCCTCATAATGAAATCGAAAAATCACCAAGCTTGATACAAAATCCACTCTGGTAAATAGAATACTCTATTCTTGATACAATTTAAAAATCAGCCTGTCTCATACCTGATACGAGACAGGCTTTTTTGTTTTATATAATACTTACAATGAAATAATATTACCCTATCCACAAAAATATCATACATTTGCAGACGAGATAGGAGGAGATTTCTTAAATTTATCCATATTGTTTTAAACAGTTCAAATACTCATTAATGGAAAATCAGTCTGACGAAATATTATGGTCACTTTATCTGAAAGGGGACAAAGAAGCCCTTGAACAGATATACAGACGATACTATCCATTACTTTTGAATTACGGATGCAGACTTTCTGCCAATCAGGATCTGGTGCAAGACTGCATTCAGAATTTGTTTATAAAACTGATGTCTAAATCACGGAACTTATCAGCCACACCCTCTGTAAAAGGATATTTACTTAAAGCCTTCCGCAACAATCTGCTGGACAGTCTTGAAAAAGAAGAAAAACACAATGATTTCATCTTCATTGACGAAATACCGGAAGTATATCACACTACAACAGAAGAAGAATCTGCCCTTAAAGAAGATATAAGCAATCTGTCGTTGGCTTATCAGGAACTTTCTGCCAAACAAAAAGAAATATTATATCTTTTTTATATCAAAGGTATCTCTCACAAAGAAATTGCCGACATATTGAATATCAACTATCAATCCAGCAAAAACAGACTATCCCAGTCACTCGTACAATTACGTAAAATATTTTTTCTGAATAAAAAATAACTTTTTTCGGTTTCTTACAAGTACCTTTTCCCAATTTCGCCGTACTTATAATAGAGAGACAACGAAAAAAGGATGAACAAAGCAGAAAACAACATACGGAAAACTTCTTTCAAAAAGGCCGGACAGGCATTGATCGATCATATACAGGAAACCGAAAAGGTTGACCTGCAAAGAATCGAACAATCTCTGGAAGATCTGAAAAACAGCTATCAGATACAACACAAACGGAGAAAACTATGGCTTTACGCTGCTTCTGCTGCCGCATCGTTATTGATTGCAGCCTTATCAATCAACTTTCTATATTCGCCAAACTCCTACGACTGGGATATGCTGGCGACATCTTTATTGAACGATAGCATACCTCATCAGGATAAAGAGATCACCCTGATCACCCAAAACGACCGGATGAAACTCTCCAACGAAGCTTCTCTGGAATACAAAAAAAATGGGACACTACAGGTAAACAAAGAAGATGTTACTAAAGAAAGCCCCGTCCGTCACAAAGAAAAGCTCAACCACATTATCGTCCCGAAAGGAAAAAGGGCCACCATAACCTTTTCAGACGGAACATCTATGTATATCAATTCCGGAAGTCATGTTATTTATCCTTCCGACTTCGATAAAAACAAAAGAGAAATTCTTGTAGAAGGAGAGGTTTACCTGGAAGTAGCCAAGGACCCCAAACGTCCATTCTTCGTTAAGACAAAGGATTTCGATGTAAAAGTTTTGGGCACAACGTTTAATGTCTCCGCCTACAAAGACGACGCTATAGCATCCGTCGTACTGGTAGAAGGTAAAGTGGAAGTGGATAACAACAATCAGAAAACCACGATCAGACCCAATGAGAAAATCGCTATTACCCACGGAGAATCAACAGTCAGCATCGTAGATGTAAATGAATACATTTCATGGAAAGATTACATTATGCTGTTTGCAGAGCATCGCGTGGGAGATGTATTTACACGCCTATCACGCTATTATGGTGTTCATATCGAATGTGATCCATCCATAGCCTCATATCCGGTTTCAGGAAAGCTGGACTTAAAGAGTGGTATAAATAACTCATTAGATATTCTTACAGAGTTACTGGATATTAAATATAAAACCGAGCCGGACGGGAGTATCCGGATCTTTCAATAAATGATTGTTTAACCTAAAATATATTTGCTTATGAAATAAACACACAAAATGAAAAGGGAAATTCCACATCTCCCCCTCAAGAGAGAAAAGTATATGATACTGAAAAAGCCAGACAATACCGTCATATTGCCTGGCTCAGGAAAGTATTAATCTAGTTCGTTACTAAAAAATACACACAAATGTATGAAAAAACAAAAGAGTATCAAATCTAAAAGATTTAATTATCTAAAAAGTATTTGTTTAAGTGGCTGTTTATTATGCATTGCAGCAGAGGCTACAGCCAATTTAACCGAAAATTATTCGGCACAAGTTTATTTAACTGTAAAAATGAACAACAAAACGGTACGGGATGTATTCTCCTATATCGAAAAAAACAGTGAATTCATTTTTATCTACCAAGGTACTAAAATCGACCTGGATAGAAAAGTATCCATAGACCTGAACGATCAACCGGTTCAGACAATTCTTCATGAAATCTTTGCCGGAACAAACGACACCTATTCCATAAAAGGTCGACAGATCATTGTCAAAAAATCACCAACAAAAGAACCCCCCGGAGTACTAAATACCAACCAGCAAAAAAAAACCGTTACCGGTTTATTGACTGATGCTGACGGCAATCCGGTTATCGGGGCAACAGTTACTATCAAAGGTACCACCCATGGTGTTACAACAGATATGGACGGTAAATATATACTCAATGACGTCAACGAAGGCGACGTCATTGAGTTCCGATATATCGGATTTAATACGGAAGAAAAAACCTACAAAGGCGAAACTAACATCAACATTCGCATGATGGAAGCCTCGGTAGGATTGGAAGACGTTGTCGTAATCGGTTACGGCCAGCAGAAAAAAGAGAGCGTTGTATCTTCATTGAACACGATCGGACCGGCTGAGTTAAATGTAAAACAGCGTAACCTGCGCAACACGTTGGCCGGACAAATTGCCGGTGTAATTGCCGTACAGAGAAGCGGTGAGCCGGGTAACGATGCTGCTGCATTCTATATTCGCGGACAAAGTTCATATGCCGGCGGTACATCTGCTCTAGTATTAGTAGACGGTGTTCCCAGAAGTATGGACGATATCGATGTAGATGAAATCGAAAGTTTCACCGTATTAAAGGATGCTGCTGCTACTGCCGTTTATGGTGCAGAAGGTGCGAATGGTGTTGTATTGATTACTTCCAAACGCGGTAAAGCCCAAAAGACATCTGTCAATTTCAGCGCACAATACAGTATTGTCACTCCGACACGCATGCCTGAGACTTTAAATTCTTATGATTACCTGTCATTATATAATGAAGCATTGTGGAATGACCAAGGCAATCCGAACAAAGAGTATTTTAATCCTCAATATACCGACGAAACACTTGAAAAATACAGAACCGGTATAGACAGGGATTTATATCCTTCTGTAAACTGGTATGATTTGCTTCAGGATCATACACAAAGCCAGAGATATACGGTAAACTTCAGAGGTGGTTCCGAGAAAGTACGTTTTTTTGCTTCCGGAGCTTACTATTCAGAAGATGGTATCTTCGATTCTACTCCCAAAGAGGATTACAATGCCAATATCGGATTGCAACGTTTCAACCTGCGTTCCAACGTAGATATGGACCTGACAAAAACGACTCAACTTTCTATCGATATGAGTGGACAGTACTTGAAGAAAAATCAACCGGGATATACTTCGGATGAAATCTTCAATTATATCAGCCACTTCCCCGTACATGTTATTCCGATGTACTATTCTGACGATACTGCCTCGGATCATGGAGCTCCCGGATGGGGTGTTGAATATCAGCCATACAACATGTTAAACAATAGTGGATACAGTAAAACATGGAGTGCTTTCTTACAAACCAAAGTAACGTTGAAGCAAGACCTAAAATTCATCACAGAAGGATTATCTGTAAAGGGGTCTGTCAGCTTTGATGCCGACTTCTATTCAACCATGAAGAGATCAAAAACTCCGCAAACCTTTTATGCATTAGGCAGAAATGAAGACGGAACCCTCAATAAGAAAACAATCAAAGAAAGTTCCGCTCTGAGCAATCCCGCCATATCCGGTCGTGACGGGACGAAAAAAATCTATTTGGAAGCCTCTTTGAATTATCAACGTTCCTTCAATAAAGTACACGATGTAACCGGTATGGTATTGTATATGCAAAAAGAAACGCAATATCAGAATAAAGATGGTTTGCAACTCTTACCATATCGCAAGCAAAGTGTGGTTGCCCGTGCAACTTACGGATACGATGACCGGTATATGCTGGAAGCGAGTATGGGTATGACCGGTAGTGAAAACTTTGCACAAGGCCATAGATGGGGGATTTTCCCTGCCGTAGGTGCAGCTTGGTTTGTCAGCCATGAAAAGTTCATGAGAGGAGCGGAAGATTATATCAGCAAACTGAAATTGAGAGTTTCTTACGGTATAACCGGAAATGATAATATTGGTGAAGATACACGTTTCCCATACAGAGAAAATATTAATACAGGTCTTAATAGTTACAGTTTCGGACTAACACCAGGAGCCAATGGCGGTAAAGGGAACTCTCCTGGCAATGGGATTGCAGAAGGTAGCTTCGCCATGCCTAACCTGTCATGGGAAATTGAAAAAAAGCTGAATACAGGTATTGATTTGGGATTATTCAGAGGTCGTGTCGATTTCAGTGCCGATTATTTCTATAACCGTCGTAGCGATATCTTATTGCAAAGAGAAACCGTTTCAAACGTTTCCGGTCTCCGGGTAAAGCCATACCAGAATTTCGGTATTGTTAGAAATCAGGGAGTCGACGCCAATCTTATACTGAAACAGAAAGTAGGAAATGTAGATCTCTCTGCTCGTGGGAACTTGACTTACGCAAAAAATAAGATCCTTGAACGAGACGAAATCCCTCAGAAATACGGTTATCAGACATATACAGGAAACTCCATCGACAAACCATTACTGTATATTGCGGAAGGACTTTATACTCCGGATGATTTCAATATTACAACAAACGAATATGGCGGTCAGACTTATAAATTGAAAGACGGTCTACCCACCCCCGCAGCTAATGTTGCCCCTGGTGATATCAAATATAAAGATTTAAATAATGATGGTGTCATCGACTCTTATGACCGTACTTATGATCATAAATACTATCAACCGACACCGGAAATTGTCTATGGATTCGGAGTAAATGCTGAATGGAAAGGATTCTTCGTTGGTGTCTTCTTCCAAGGAACAGCACATACATCTGCCAATATGTTAGCAAACAATTATGCCCTGCTTCCATTCACACAAGGGGTTGATAACGGCTCGGGCCGGACAGAAATTTCAGACCGTTGGTTAGCAGAGAATCCATACAATCAAGATGTCTTTTTTCCACGTTTGCATACCAGCAACTTCAGCCATAATACGGAGAAGAGCACCTGGTGGTATCGCAATGCAGGATTTCTCCGACTGAAGAACATCGAAATCGGTTATCAATTCAATGATAAAATACTCAAGCAGCTCCGTATGAAAAATTTGAGAGTTTATTTGCAAGGGAACAATGTGGCAGTTTGGGATAACATCAAATTCTGGGACCCTGAATTAGGTAGTGCAAATTCAGGTGCCAAATATCCTATCTGTAGCACATATTCTCTTGGATTAGAAGTCACATTTTAAAAACAACAAATATGAAATTCTTAAATAAAATAACATCAATTGCTTCTGCATGCTTTTTAACTCTTGCCCTCACAGGTTGTAGTGATTATCTGGACGTGTCGGATGAAGTGGCAGAAAACCTTACATTAGATGAAGTTTTCGATAACCCCAACTACATGCGCCGTTGGCATGGTAATTTGTTCAACAGTATTTCAGAATATTCCAGTATCGGTAAGAATAAAGCCAATGGATTTTCCGGGGTTTGGGTATCCATGTGTGGAGAAACAACACTTAGTGGTGTCGGTATGAGTGAAATGATATCCGGTTTCACTTCTGCTAATGCGCCATTCCAACAACGCTGGAAAGACTTATATCAATATATTCGTGATGCTAATATTTTTCTGGAAAGAGTAAATCCTAAAGGTAACATTAACGACCAATATCAATTAACGGAGGCAGATGTTAAGAGAATGAAGGCTGAAGCAAAATACCTTATCGCTTACAGTTATTTCTCACTCTTCGAACTGTATGGCCCGGTTCCTATCCTGGATGAACTAGCCGATCCGGAAGATAAAGGGCTGGATTATGCCAGAGCATCTGTGGATGAAACCGTTGAATACATCGATAACCTATTAAAAGAAGTCATCGAATCCGGCGACCTGCCTGAATCAATTATCCAGAATCATTCAGCTACCGGAAACGACCGGTACAATCTGAATGAGATTGTCCGTCCAACAGTGACCGCAGCTAAAGCATTAAGAGCCAAGCTCTGGGTATATGCAGCTTCGCCGCTATTCAATGGTGGTTACAAAGAATCACTGGATGTTGCCAATACCGACGGTAAAAAAATATTTGCTTCTTACAATGCCAACAGATGGGTCACCGCTAAAAGCCGCCTGGAAGATCTGTTAAATAATGCGGAACAAAACAAACACACTTTGTTTACCGTATATAATACAGATGGAAGCATTAATCCGGACGAATCGGTCTATCAATTATTCCAGAACTACAATGACGAAATATTGTGGGCTACCGGAGACAACCTTTGGAACGGTTCGACAATGGAACAGAACACCAACCCCAGAGACTGCTACACTGGTTGGGGATATCTTGGAGTATCTCAGGATTTAGTGGATGCCTTCTTCGTTAAAGACGGATTAACAATCGACGATCCGGGTAGCCTGTATAAAGAAGATGGTTTTACCGATGTAGTCAACCCATGTAACGAAAACAAGCGGGTAGATACCAATGTGTTCAATATGTATGCCAACCGCGAACCGCGTTTCTATGCCGGTGTAGGGTATGAAGGTAAAAGCTGGCATATTCAACCGGTGGGAAGACCCGATTACACACTCGGATTTGCCAAAGGGGAAGGCTGCGACAACTCATCTGCCGATAACCCTCGTACCGGTTACCTGCCAACTAAATTCAAAAACCGTCAAATCCTGTTTACCGGGAATTATTTGAAGGCCTGGGCCCGTCCTTCCATTCTTTTCCGTTTAGCTGACTTTTATCTGTACTATGCAGAAGTTTGTAATGAAATAGATCCGAACGATCCCAATATTATCAAATACCTGGATTTGGTAAGACAACGTGCCGGTATTCCCGGATATAAAGAACTGGCCGCTTCCGGTAAAAAGAATATCATCGGCAATCAGGAACTGCAACGAAAAATGATTCAACGCGAACGTACTGTGGAATTATTTATGGAAGGACAGCACTACTTCGATATCCGCCGTTGGATGATTTGCGGAGAAGGTGAAGAGGCAGACCAAAGCGTTCTCCATTCAATGAACATGAATGGATATAAAGATCAGCCGATCGGAGCCAACAATTCTTTCTTTACCCGCATCGTTCTTGAAAACCGTGCCTGGAGACGTGCCATGTACCTTTATCCGATACCACAGGATGAAATACAAAAAAGCCGGCTTCTGGTTCAGAATCCTTTATGGTAAAAATTGATTAATTATAAAAACAGATAAGCCTTATACTAGTTATATTAGTAGTATAGGGCTTATTCTCTCTTAAATCATATCTCATGAAACAAAAAAAATACTTTATTCTTATTCTATCAGGGTTATTCTTTTGCTTTGCCAATTGTATACACGGAAATAATCCGGACAAAGGCAACGGAAAAGCAAAGACAATCACCTTCCGCGGCATCTATGCCGACGACCCTGCCGGACAGGAAGGTCTGTATAATCCGGAAAGAGGTTTACGGTTAGAAATAGCAGTCGATATTGCCGGTCGGAAAGATGTCTGGAATCCTAAACAATTCCCTGATATAACCAGTCATTTAGAATCAGAGTCCGCTATCTATGCATCAGACAGTGTCAGCCTGGTTCAAAGCTACTTTTATCTCACCGGATTTGTAGGAAAAGACTTATCGGAAGATGCTTTTACCACAATGGATACCTATTTCAACAAACTAAGAGAATTAGGTAAAAAAGCCGTATTGCGATTTGCTTATGAAACTGCTTTTATGGGAAGAGCGGGAAGTGGCCCTACCTTGGAAGATGTGCTCCGCCATATGGAACAACTGAAACCATTCCTTGCACAAAACACAGATGTCATCCAAGTTGTTCAAGCCGGATTTATCGGTGCATGGGGCGAATGGCACAGTTCATTCCACGGACTGGAAAAAACGAATGACAGCAAACGTACCATCCTGGAAAAGATAGTCTGGATGACTCCGGAAAACAGAATGGTACAAGTAAGAGTCCCTGAATATAAGAACTTGATAAACAAAGAAAGTAAATCATATAACAGAGTTTCTTTCCACGATGATTTCATCATTATAAAACCTCATAAATGGGACGGGAACATGCATGAAGGAACTCCTTATTTCAACCAAATCGTTGAAGAAAGTCCTTATTTAGCCGTAGACGGAGAACTTCCCTGGGGTACCTGGAGCATGAATGAAGATCCCGACAATCCGGAAGCCGGATGGGTTATTGACGGCAAAGCGACAGCCAGACAGCTTTTCCTGCAACATTACACCTCGCTCAGTGCCATCCATAATTACAAAGAGAAAGGAACTAAAGATAAATACTCAATGATGTATTGGAAAGAAACTCCACTGGAAGAATCATTCCTGTCGGAAAACCATATGCCTGTTTCCGACAAATACTTTAAAAATCAGGACGGAAGTCCGGCTACACGAAACGTATTCGATTATATCCGGGATCATCTGGGTTACCGGCTGGAACTGCAACAACTCAAAATAAACGGCAACCCGGCAGCCGGAAAAGAAATCTCACTGGACCTCTCCCTGATTAACAGAGGCTTTTCCACCTTATTCAATGAACATCCCGTTTATTTTGTACTGATCGATGAACAGAACCGGATCACGGAATTTCTGACGGAAACGAACGTTCACAACTTCCAACCGTACCAGCCCAAAGATCCGGAGTGTAAACCTTTGCTTCATACCATCAAAGGACAATTTATTATTCCGGAACACCTGGAAACAGGAAAATACCGGCTAGGTCTCTGGATTCCTGATGGCTCCGAACGGTTGAAATATAACAACCGCTATGCCATCCGTTGTGCCAACGGAGATACGGAATGGTGGAGTTCGCCCGACAACAAATATGGCATCAACATCTTAACGTCATTAGATATAATACGCCACTGATCTATTCGCCGGTCAGATTAGAAACTGCTTTGAATTTATTATTTGATTTATTTATTGTCAAAAGTGAGCTATCTTGTCCCCGTGCTTGACACGGGGCCGCAAGAGAACTGGCGGTATCAAAAAATACATACAGGATACAGTCTGTCCCCTTGCGATCCCGTGTCAAGCACGGGAACGGGATAACTCAATTATTTCTACATTGGAACCAAACAATAAACTCAAAACAATTTCTAGTTTTTTACCTGCCTCTTTTATAATTCAATAACTAAAGAAAAATATTATATTTGCACCTTTCATTCTTAATTCAATTATTGTAGACCATGAATACTAAATCAATTCTTAATTGTTGCCTGCTCGCATTGTGTTTTTGTGCGTGCACCGGACAACATCTTCCCGGTGAAAACAGGAATGTAGCTATCGCTGATTCCTTATTAACCAACATCCTGACAAAGTATAACGTCGAAAAGTACGGTCTTCTTTCCGAGACCTACCCGGTAAACCCGGAAAATCAGGTCACTTACCTTGCCGAAGGGAGCGAACAGAAAAAGAACCAGGAAGTCTCTTTCCTATGGCCTTACTCCGGTATGTTGTCGGGTTGTATCTCCCTCTATGACGTTACCGGAGATAAGAAATACCTGGAAATACTGGAAAAACGTATTATCCCGGGACTGGATCTGTATTGGGATAATACACGTACCCCGCACTGTTATCAAAGCTATCCGAGATTCAATGGTGAAAGCGATCGCTTTTACGATGATAATGACTGGCTGGCCATCGACTTCTGCGATTTGTATGCCCTCACCAAAGACCAACAATATCTCCTGAAAGCAAAAGAGTTGTACAAATATATATACAGCGGATGGGACGATGCGCTGGGAGGCGGCATCTACTGGTGCGAACAGAAAAAGACCTCTAAAAACACCTGCTCCAATGCCCCGGCAACCGTCTTGTGCATGAAACTGTATAACCTGACGAAAGAACAAAAGTACCTCGACCAGGCCATCGAAACATATAACTGGACAAAGAAGAATCTGTGCGACCCTGCCGATTCGGTATATTGGGATAACATCGGACTCGATCAAACAATCGGTAAAGCCAAATTCACCTACAACAGCGGACAAATGATCCAGGCAGGCGTACTCCTCTACCAGACAACCTCGGACGAGACTTATCTGACAGACGCAAAGAACACTGCAAAAGGCGCTTACAATCATTTTTTAGGGAAACGTACAGGGATTAACGGAAAAGATGCTTACTTTTACCCCACAAATCCATGGTTCAATGTCATTTTATTACGCGGTCTCCTTGCTTTGGCAGAGGTAGACAACGATTATAAATATGTCAGAACAATGGCGGACAATGCCCATTACGCCTGGGAATATACCCGCGACGAAAACGGATTCCTGGGGAATGACTGGGCAGGGACCGACAACAAAAAGTTCAAGTGGCTGCTGGACAATGCCTGTATGATCGAACTTTTTGCTGAAACAAGTAACATTCAATAAATAAAATATATAAACCCATGACTACACGTAGAAACTTTCTAAAATCCGGAGGTTTGTCTCTGGCAGGTCTGTTGGTCGGGCAAAAATCATTTGCTCATTTGACAGAATCGGCTACACCGGGCGCACCTCTCGTGTCTAACACATTACAGTATACTTGCCAACGTCCGGCACCGGAAAAACGTCAGTTTACTTCTGCCGCCGTCGAAAAGGCAATCCAGACGACAAAAGCCAAACTGAAAGATCCGAAGCTGGCCTGGATGTTTGAGAACTGTTTTCCAAACACACTCGATACGACCTGTGAGCATAAAATGGTAAACGGCAAGCCTGATACATTCGTCCTTACAGGTGATATCCATGCGATGTGGCTCCGTGACTCATCCGCACAGGTTTTTCCGCATATCATTTTTGCAAATGAAGACCCGAAAGTAAAGACAATGCTGGCAGGTGTTATCAACCGCCAGACCTGGTGTATCAACATCGACCCGTATGCCAACGGTTTCAACGAAGGCCCGACAGGCAGCGAATGGGAAAGTGACCGTACGGAGATGAAACCGGAACTTCACGAACGCAAATGGGAGATCGACTCGCTCTGTTACCCCATCCGCCTGGCTTACCACTTCTGGAAAAAGACCGGCGACACCTCTCCTTTCGATGCCGAGTGGGAGAAAGCAATGAAAACCGTCTATAAAACGTTCATTGAACAACAACGTAAGGATGGACTCGGTCCGTATCGTTTCTCCCGTAAGACAGACCGCCAGGGAGACACCTTGCTGAACGACGGTTACGGTAGTCCGGTAAACCCTGTCGGATTGATCGTTTCTTCTTTCCGCCCGTCTGACGATGCGACTTTGTTCGGTTTCCTGATCCCGTCGAATATGTTTGCCGTCACTTCACTCCGCCAGTTGGCAGAGATGATGCGCGACATCAAAAAGGATAACGACTTTGCCCGCCAGTGCGACTCATTGGCCGACGAAGTAGCTGCCGCCATCGAGAAATACGGTATTGTAGAACACCCCGAATTCGGAAAGGTATATGCTTTCGAGGCAGACGGTTTCTATAACCACGTTTTCATGGACGATGCCAATGTCCCCAGTTTGTTGGCTATGCCTTATCTGGGATGCGTCGATGTAAACGATCCGGTCTACCAGAATACCCGCAAACTGGTTCTGAGCCCGTTGAACCCCTACTTCTATAAAGGCAAGGCAGGCGAAGGTATCGGCGGTCCGCACATCGGTTTCGACTTTATCTGGCCGATGAGTATCATCATGCGATGCAATACGACCAACGACACCGAAGAAATACGCCACTGTGTAAAAATGCTCCGTGATACGGACGGCGACACCGGTTTCATGCACGAATCATTCCACAAAGACGATCCAAAGAAGTTCACCCGCTCCTGGTTCGCCTGGGTTAACACCTTGTTCGGCGAAATGATTTACCGCCTGGTACAGGAAGGTAAAACGGATATATTGAATAATTTGGGATGATTGAGTTAATATAGAAATAATTGAGCTATCAGTTTATAGCGACGGGAGTAACCAATTCCCCTCTTGAGAGGGGAGACAGGTACAACCAGTCACTATAAATAGCTCAATTCTGATAAGAAGTGAACCATCTGTGAATATGACTAGTTGTACCTATTTCTTCTCTTTGAAAGGGGATAAGAGATGTATTAATACCAGTAAATAAAACAAAACCGATTGCAGACTCTCCCAATAAAAGTTTTTCCGTTTTCTGTATTCATTCCTTCATCTATAGCATATAGAGTTTATAAATCAAAGAACACAAAATGAATACAATGAAGGATCCGATATAATTTGTAATTAAATCGATGTAAACATCTCTATTTCTCCCCTATCGCTTCATCATGAACAACCATTGTATACCGGCAAATCCAAAGGTATATCTTATCTCTTTATTAGTGTACAGGTAGAGTGGGACTGATATACTTTTAGACCAAAAGTGCTGTATCTGTTCTTGTCCGTCATTCGTCAAACGCTTGTTCGATATATGTCGTACGCTTATCCGATATTAGTCGAACAAGCGTTTGACAATTAACGGACAAGAAATCGGACATGACTTTTGAACTAAAGAATAATAAGATAAATGCTTACAACATACGACTTACTCTTTTGTTGATATACAGAAAGTTTCCCTTTATTCATTTATTACATGGGAAATTTGAATTATATAGATGCTACAGGATGATATCCTTCATTATATTCATCTACAAACCATTAATCATCAGCACAGTAACCCCAATATGAACAAATGAAGAAAAAAAACGGAAAAACTTCAGATGATAAAGATACTGTCTTGAATTAGCCTCTTTATCATTTCCCCATTTGCCTTAACAGGTATTCTACATTAATAAAATGCCGGGTATATTCCGCATGCATCTTTCTTGCAACTGAACAGCTGGATGCCATCCGGGCAAGAAATTGTAAATGTCTTCCCAGGGAAGTATTCATTTCTAATCGCTGCGTTTTGGGGATACTGTCCTGTACGGAATAAACTCCGCAGGCCATTTGTATTTCTAACAATCCTTCATCCCAGGAGTGTTGCGTATACTTACATAAAAATCCGAGGTTTCTCTTCAGGTCTTTGCTTAGTATGCTCAATACTTCAAAGTCGGTACGTTTAGGGGAACATGCGCCCGGATTGACCAGACGGGCCAGTTTGAGGTAAAAATCTTTTAGTTCTTCTTCAGAAAAAGGAGAAGGGTTTCCACTTAACCTTTGCAGGTCTTCACTTTGTTGGGCAGTTAAAAATTCTGTGTCCATACCTATTAATATTAGATGTGAAGGCGAAGATTTTCTGAATATAAGAGCGGTTCCGCCTGTCCCGTTGCATTTCACACCTAGGCGCAGTAGATGCATTAACATTCTACACGGGGGTACGGAACCGCCATATAGAATGATCGCAAGCGGACATAAAAATGCCCGCCACGGAAATTGGCAGGTTTCCCCGCCTAGGTTATGAAATGCACAGCAAATGTACGATAATAATTAAAGGGTGCAATAAAAAACACGTCAAAAATCATAGGCAAGTCGAAATAAATAGAGATTCATCAAAAAGGGGAAGAATATTCTCCCGAACTCTCTTCCCCCACCTTGTTAACCATCAATTCAGTTAACTGTATGTACTCTTTAAATATTCAGTATTATTCCAGTGCTTTACCGGGCGCCATCGGCCAATACGGATTCTGATACATTACCGTGGTGTTTATATCTTCCGGATTGGTGGCGGCAAGCTGCATATCCTGCAAACCGATCGGACTGAGGTAAAATGCCTTTCGCCAGGTCAGTCCATCGTAAAGCTGGTTGTTGATACTGGTTCTGCGTAGCGGACGCAAATATTTACTATCTTCTTTCCGCGAAACATTTGCCTCAGTCGTGCCGTCGGCAACTACTGCCGAAACTTCCACACCGTCTACCGTTTTTGTATATTTCAGGTAAGCGGCATCCCAGAAGTTCACACCTTCAATAATATAAGGCTTCGTAAGCAACTGATCCCAGGCACGCCACCGGATCAGGTCGTCCCAACGCATGCCTTCGCCATTAAATTCGCAACGACGTTCGCGACGGATATTATAAAGTGTCGGATCCACCAACTGATCGCCGGAATAAACGGCCAGGTCATTTTCGTTGCCCAGATTAGTTGCACCAATGGTTTTTGAGAAATCCTCATCAACACCGGCACGGCGGCGGATAGCTTTCCAATACCCTTGCGCTTTGCCGTCGAGCGAACCGTTTTTCTCATAGCATGCTTCCATATAGTTCAGATAGGCTTCCGTAGCCCTGAAAATAACACAACCGTTACTTCCCAACAATTCGTCATTCCTGTTCTGGTCGTAATCGTATGTGTAAGCTTTGCGCGGACGGTATCCGGTGATATCCCGGTTTTGTTCGGCATCTGAAATGATACGGAAATTTTCCATGTGCACTACGACACCAGTATCGGCTATTGCAGGGTCTTTCGTATCACTGCGCTGTACGTCTTCTTCTCCCCAGACAAACAGTTGCAGGCGTTCGTCACGGTCTTTTTTCTCCTGCGATACGGTGACGTCTCCGTGATAACCCGAACCGGCAGCATAAATGGGCAGCCCGTTCTTCATCAGGAAAGTATTAACCAGTGCACGGGTCATTCCGGTGCGGTCGCCTACCTGCAAACGGATGGGTACACAATGGGAAATGCTCAATCCCTTATTATACTGCTTCCATAGCAACACCTCGTTAATCCCTGACGCATCCGGCGTGCTGAACATTTCGAAATAAGGATTCCAGCCGTATACTTGTCCGTAAACGGGATTCATCACATGGGAGTTATCCGTCAGTGTGGCCTGATCGGCTACCGCTGACGCAGCATCCATAGCCTGAGTCAGGAAAAAGTCTATTTCGCCGGGTATATCGAACGATTTACCGCTGTTATAGTCCATCTTAGCTCCCGGCCAGTTCGCATCGCCCGGTACACGGCCCGTACCCTGGTGGTATTTTTCGAAAGTAGCTTCAAAGAGGGCTACTCTCGATTTCAGCAGTAGCGCTGTTTGTTTATTGATACGCTGGTTCATTTGAAATCCATGATCTTTAAGACGAGAGATCGCCTCATCGAGGTCTTTCAGGATAAAACGGGCCACTTCATTGCGGGGTGCTCGTTTGCTGTGTTCGACAAGCACGTCGCTCTGGTCGGGCAGTACTTCTTCCACGATCGGGAAATCACCGTATTTCACAAGGGCTACGTAATAACTCAATGCACGGAAAAAATAGGCCTCCCCGATATAATGGCTAAGCAGATCGCTCGCCCCCTGGATCGTTCCGGCCTCTTCTTTAGGAAGCACCTCTTCAAACAGATAATTCCATACACGGACACGGGATAACAAGCCTTGTGTGGTCTTACCGGCCGACACCTGCCAGTTTCCGGCAAAATAATTAAGGTTGCCTTCGTCCGTCAGCAGGTTATCGGTATTGGCATCATTACGTTGCACGCCGGAATTCCAGGCCGTTTGATGATACATTTTGGTTCCGTTGGAATTTTCGAGTTGGGAGTCGTAATAGTTAAGCACGTAATTACCCACCTGATCCACTGTTGTGAAATAAGATTCCGGGGTTATCTGGCTGATCGGAGCGCGTTCCAGAAAGTCGTTACAGGATGTCATCGCCAATCCGCCCATACCGATCAATGCGCCGACATATATATGTTTTAATTTTAGTCTCATATTCATTCAATGAATTAAAAGTTTACATTTAAACCGATTGAAATAGTTTTCTGCAAAGGATAGAGTTTACCGTCTCCCCAGTCGCTGCCCAGCAATTCGGGATCGAATACGCCGCTGATATCAGATAAAGTCAGCAAATTGTCACCGGAAACATAAATACGTACCGATTCCATCCCTGCTTTTTGCGTCCATATTCTCGGTAAGGTATATCCGACCTGCATATTCTTCAAACGTATGTAAGCTGCGTTTTGCAAATAGCGGGTCTGGGTACGCTGGTTCTTGTCGGTATTGAAATAGGGTTTCGGATAGTAAGCTCCGGTGTTGGCTCCTAACGGGTCGCCCTCCGGACGCCAGTAATCGAGATGTTCGCCGAAAGCACAGGACTGCCACTGGTCTCCTTGTGCTCCCCAAAAATATGGTCCGCCCAACATATAATCTCTTTTCATATGTAAATAAATTGCGCTCCCTATCTCAAGAGAGCCGTTTAAACCATTAATAAATTGATTTTTTTAGAGTTCAGACAAAACAAAAGAGAGCACTTGTATAGATACAAATGCGGTTGGCTATTATCTTTGGGCATTTTATAATTTTACAACAGCTAAGAAAAAAAATTTCATACACGCGTTAAAGGACTCGCAGTCTTGACCGCTTAGCAGTTGAGATCAGTTTCATGAGCGACCTCTTGCTGTTTCTTACGACAACAAGCCAGTAAAAATCGACCTTCTCTATGTTTTTAACCTACTTCTGGGATTGGACCATCATCACGGCTGATTTTAACTTTATAGCCAAGTGCTTCCAGCTCTTTCTTCAAGTAATTTTTCCGTTTCTGCTCCATCCTTTGGTTGAGATATTCCGCACCGAGTTCCTTATACTCACAAGCCTCTTTCAGTACATGCCATACCGATTTCAGGATCGAGTGTCCTACTGCTACTAAAGCCCTCTTTTTCCCTCGACGGGCGGCTAAACGGTGATAACGTGCACTGTAAAAGGTGTTCTTGGTACGGGTGGCTGCCCACGCAGCCTCCGTGATTACGGCTTTCAACTGTTTGTTGCCATGGGTGGTTCTACCACTTTTTTTGGTAATTATATACCACTTTACACCTTTATCAACAACTAGTCATTAGTTTCTACTTTTTATACCCCCACAGCGAAGTCAATAAAAATATTTGTTGTGGGGTTGTTTGCCTTCCCAAATATCCATATCTTTGCCCTCACGTATTAGAATAAAGACGTAGAAGCGTTAAGATATTATCTTGCATTGAAACTTGGACACTTTCATTCGCACAAGATAATAGACATACAGTTTCTGCGCCTATGTTGTTGTATACCCATTCTGAATTATACAAGAGGGATAATAGTATACTGACATAAGGCGTGGGGCTATTGTTTACTATTGTGCGAAGGGCAGTCCAAGGCCTCAATGCGATAGTATCCAATAGTCTCCACGCTTCTTTTTTTGTTAATCTTTCCAGAGGGGACAGGAGAGGCAATACAAACACACAATGAAAAAGATCATTGCTTTTTGTAGTGCAGTATTACTATTATCAAGCTGCGCTATGGTAAAATCTCCAGTAACAGGTTTTGTTTATACAGGAACAAAATCACCAGTAACAGTAACAGAAAATCCAGTTGGTTCCAAAAAGGGTGAAGCTAGTACCGTTAGCGTTTTGGGATGGTTTGCTGTAGGTGATGCAAGTGTGCAGAAAGCCGCAAAAGAGGCTGGCATAACAAAAATTAGCCATGTAGATGAAGAATCTACTAGTGTATTAGGTCTGTTCGCCAAATATACAATTACAGTATATGGTGAATAATCTTCTTTAGAACAAAAGAAAGGGGTTGTCTAAAAAGTTACTCATTTTTAGACAACCCCACTTTTAAATCAAAAAATCATCTCAATTATGAAACATCTAATTAACACACTACTACTGATATTAGTTATCTCTTTATTCGCAGGATGTGATAAAAATGACAATCAAGACAACGAGATTATTCTTGGTACATGGGCGCAACAACCAAGTAATGAATGGTTCAAATTTACATTTTTAGAGGATAACATAGGCTTTATGAATGTTTATTCCCAAAATGGTACACATTTAGAAACGTCAGATAAGTTTATATATGCATTTGACAAAACAGAAATGAGTCTGACTATTATATTTGAAGATTCTCCTAGTTGGCGTATAGTATATAATGTTAAAATGATAGATAATACGTTAATATTAAATTGTATATCTGGCGGTTTTGATGATTTTGAATTGTATAAAGAAGGTGATTCTGACGCATCTGAATTGGGTAATGTGGGTAATGATTCTTTGGAAGGTCAATGGAGAGATTTAGATGTAATGAACTTTTTCACTTTTTCTTCTAATAAAACAGGTTCAGCACTGATTATTAATTCAAATGGTGACTATAAAGAACGTTCCTTTAAATACAGTTATAACAAGAAAAAAGGGAAATTAAGTATTACATTCAATGATAATTCAACGCCTAAGAGTATCGCATTTAATATCAGACTATCTGGGGCTGCCAATACGATGATGGAATTAACTTGCACGTCAGGCAATTTCAAGGACTTGGTATTATGGGGTGTTGGAACTGACAAATAAATTCGATATACATACAAATACACGAAAGCGGTGGTAACTTAGTTTATCACCGCTTTCTTTTTATAAATCAATTAATTATTCACTTTTAAAAATTACAGTTATGAAGAAAAAATTAACATTAGAAGAAGTAGATGTTCTTATGAAGAAACCAGGCAGATGTCGTACTGAAGAAGAAAATAAAGCACTGGATGAATTCTTCGAAGAATATTTTAAAGATGTTCCACGAACCCCTTGGCCTTGGGAAGATCGTACTAATTATCCTAATATAGATTCTAGCTCACCAAAATAATCATTAGCATTCTCAAAATGAGATTTTATTTCTGATAAACAAGGAATAGATACATCTTCTCTATACTGGATACCAACATCTTTTTTTTGTTCTTGAAAAGTTAAATATATAATTTTACAGCATACATCTCTAAAGTTATTAAAATCTATAATATTAAGATGATAATGTGATTCACTTATATATATTGAAAAAAGTAGAGAGTTTTTTCTTTTAACTATGACTGTTTTTAGGTTTACTTTACAATAAGTTTCATTTTCATAATGATCTATATGAAAATAAAAAGGTTGAATTTTGAATCCTTTGTCTTCATATTCTCAATAGTTCGTTAAAAATTCGCCACGCCTAAGCGGCTCTGGCAGTAAATAAAATGAGTTCTTTGAAAAGTTTGTCAATAACTTGCATGTCTGGGTTAATCCCGAACACGCAAATAAATCGTTCAAGCATATAAGCATTGTGTATGAAAGACTTGCAGGAGGATATGGAATAGGTTATTCCGAGCCTCTTACATGCGGCTTTGGCCAAGTTGACAGCTGCAAGCGACGCATTGAAGTGAAAATCCAACTTTCTGAAGTCGGTTGACTGACAGTTGGTGATTCCCGCATGCTGCTTGCCATCTCTAAAGCAAAATTCCAGCTGGAACCTGGTTCTGTAATAATCCAGAACCTCACGTCCATCCATCGAATCGTCTGTAGAGAAGTAAAGTTGCCACTTGTCTGTCCTTCCGTCCATCGGATACCAGACGGATAAGGAAACATACCTTTTGAGAGCTTTTGCATATACCCTCAATCCGTATAGTTTTCCCTTGTTCACCTCGTATTCCTTGCACCGGGTCAGATCCAGATTGGCAAAGTCAATCCTGCCGTCAAACCACTTGGGATGACCACGTTTCCCTGTTTTCTTTTCCAATGTCGGATAGTACAGGATTACATCATTCCTAAAGCGGCTGATGACATGGAAATCGTTCTCACACATAGGCGTTATGAAAGTTTCCTTGGAAAAGAATGCGTCTGCAACCACCGTTCTGGATATGCTCTGTATCTTGTCTTTTTTGCTGATAAGATAGCTGCTGTACCAGTCAACGAGGTTTTTGCCCATATTATCCAAGGTCTTACAATCCGGCGTCTGAATGGAACCTAAAGTCATGCAATCATGGTTGTCGATGTCAATGACCCCGATGCCCAAGATTTCCAATCCTCGCTTATAATCTCCTGCACAACCAGACCAGAAGTAACCTATCCAAGGTGTCTTCTTGCCTGATT
>OLIT01000368.1_pt1 | contig 46892 bp, 46 predicted proteins | sample 1601341 | NCBI WGS metagenome assembly OLIT01 (sample SAMEA2452121, study PRJEB22498) | human gut metagenome | biome: human feces; feature: human gut; material: feces | place: Australia | collected 2012
TAAATGGAAGAGAGCTAAATATCACCCTTATACTTTTTCTTCTTACGATCTCTGTCTTCTCTATCCCGCTTCTTACGAGGTCTTTCATCATCCTCATCTGCCTCTTCTACATCTACTCCCTGCAAGAAGTCATTGAGCTTTTCCTCAAGTTCATCATAGGGGAGTATCTGCTTACGTACTATACCCTCGAGATCCACCTCTCCGGCATACTTGGGGTTGAGTGCCTTTTTCTGGCAGGGAGATACAGAATAGCTGGTATCCATCTTTCCACTACCACTTCGGGTAATCTTGATATCATATCCCTCATCAGGATCGGTCATATCTCCCCACTCATCTTCATCAAGGTATAGGTCAATTATATCCTGATATACCGATCGGGGTATGAGACAGGGTTTATCTATACGATCGGGGTCTATCTCTTTACCCTTCTCATCTTTATAGGCTATTACCCCTATTACATATCTTCTACGGGGAGTTATCTTGGTTGCCAATTGCTGATCCAGTTCGTCCTTAGATTCCTTCAACCTCTTGTAGGCTTCCATGAAAGGACAGGGCTCATCAAAGGTTGCCGGAGATATTATGCCTCCCTCCTTGGGACCCAGATAGAACTGGATTATCTCCAGTCCCAGCTCTTCATCTGATCCTCGAGATTTTACCCTTACTCGTAGAGTTCCCTCTTTGGGGTATATCATACCACCTCCCTGAGATCTCTCCTTTAACTCTTTTTTCCTGGCTATCATCTTCTCTCGGGTAGATGAGCCAACCAAACTCTTAGAAGCTTTTCTAAGCTCCTTCTTCTCCTTTTCGGTTCGATTTTTCTTAATGTCTCTCATACATTTACCTGTTTTTATTTGTTAGGATTCTTTTCAATGTAAAGTACCTCGTTCAATGATAAAATAGTCAGGGTGTTATTGGGATAGGTAATTATATCCACTTCTTTTCCGGCATACAGCCCGTAAGTTACTATATCCCCTACTACTGGAACGTAACCTCCGAATTCCTTGATAGTCTCTACAGGTATATTGGGTACCTGTACTACAACTCCCTTACGAGGAAGTGTTTCTTTATCGGCGGTATCAGGTACATACAAACCTCCCGAAGTTTTGGTGTTATTAGTATCGGGGGTCATTACCAGTATGCGGTTGTTAACGGCTATACCCCCCTTTTTCCTTATGAGATCATTGATCCCTTTTGCTTCCGAGCTAGATATATAGCTCATTTCTACTTTTATCATATCTTATATCTTTAATGTTGGTTTCTTAAGTTTGCTGAGATAGTCCTGAGTATAGACTCTCGGTTCTCGTATGCCCTACATAAGCTTATCATTTTTGAGGCCTTCATAGAAGCTTTCATATATCTTTTCAGTGCTCCTTGATATGCAGGGTTTACTTCGGCTTTATGAGAAGCCATCTCGTTGCTTATTCTAGAGTTTGACTCCTTGTAATATATCCAAGCTTTACTATAAGCTAAGTCTTTCTCTTTTTCCAAGGAATCTCTCTTATTTACAAGCCTATCTCGTATCATACATAGCAGAGCATAATTGGATGGGCTATTGGATAAAGAGCTATCTATTAGATTAGGGTCTATAGATAGCTCTTTATCCAAGTCTACCTCATAAGTATTACCCTTAAATACTACCGTAAGAGTAGACTTCTTTATATCTTTAAGCCTTATACTTCCTTTCATACTCCTTCATTTTATCTTTATATAATTTTGGGAAATCCTTTATAGCTATACCCTTGAACTTCTTGTGTTCTTCCATGTACTCTTCCACTGAAAAGTCAGGTGATAGCATTTTATTATAGTCGTATCCTGGTATAAAAGGCAATTCTTCTGCCATAGACCTACCTATGGTGAAATCCATAGACATATCTACATCTTTGATCTCGAATCCGAAATACCTTTTAGTTTCAGGATTACGGCAAGTATCCCATATATTATATACTACCCATACGTTTATATCCTCGGGCTTGGGTAGATAATATACAGCATCATGTACTGTACAAGTCTCAGGTAAGAATGGCATTTTACCCTGCCTCATTTTCCAATAATTCAAGATAGATGCAAACAGAGTCATATCAGAAGCTGCAGATTGACAGGGCATATTTACAGCTAGTCTGATAGCATACGAAGATTCCTTTGAACTATCAGAATATATTTGGGGCAATCTTCTCTTCCTACCAAACAGGGATTTTACATAACCGTGTTTTATTAGGAACTTCTCCTGGCTCTTCATAAATTTACGTATCTTGGGATGCTCTTCGAAGAATTCATCCAACATTTGTTGAGCTTCTTCGGGTGTAACTATGATACCACTCTTCGGATCAGATAGTTTTACCGATAATAGCATAGCTTGAATTCCGTAAATGATACCGAATACAATTTGCTTGGCCTGTTTTCTTCTCAACTTCCAAGTCTTATGGTCCGGATGCTCATCATCTGAATATGATTCAAAAGCTTCATCGTAAGATACTCCATATTTCTTAGCTGCAATAGCTAAGTGAGGATCTTGATCTTCTGCAAAAGCTTTAAGATATGTCTCATCTCCAGATAGGTGTGCCATTATTCTCAACTCTGCTTGAGAATAATCAAGTGCCATATATAACCTTCCTTCGGGAGCTACCAATTGTTTTTTGATATTGGGGTCTACTGAAGTCTTGGGTATCTGTTGAAGGTTTGGCTCTCTACTACTTAATCTACCCGAAGTTGTACCAATTATGAGGAACTGACCATGTAATTTGCTATCATCTTGCACCTTTTCATGCCACCCCTCTATATAAGTGGTAAACATCTTTTTTAGACCCCTCAATTCGAGTAGATTGTCCAAGAATATTGCTCTTGAACATTTTGGGTCTTTATATCTTAAACGAAGATTTACCAAAGTTTCTTCATCTGTACTAGGGTTATCCGTATCCCTGTTATTCTTATCCTTTGTATACTTTAATACAGGCATATTGAACCCCTCTTCTGAATATAACAGACGGGGCAAGTCCTTAGTACTTCCCAAGTTAACATCTTTAACCAGGTCTTTTTCTTTGTTGGTACGGAATATACCTGCACGGATATTAGATATTTTATCCTCTCTGGTCTTTATCTTTCGCTTATTAGCAGGATCATCGGGATCTAGTTGATCTATCTCATCCTGGATTTTATTTATATATTCTTCTATCCGTTCCTCTTTTAACTTTCTAGAGAATTTAATAACTCGAGGAAGAGTTAAGCAATTCTTTTCCGCTTGTTCTATTTTAGGCTGGTAAGACTCAAGCAATTTTTCATTGAATGCTCTATCTAGGAATAAACCTACTTTCTCAGCATGCTGTAATACCCTAGATGCTGGCATTATTAGATGCCTGAATAGAGGGTATAAGCCCACATCTATCAGCCTAGATTCAAAGTATACCGTTAATCTAAGAGTATAATCAGTATCCTGACATCCGTATTTTGATAGGGGTTCTAAGGGTTTCTTGTCCCAAGGCATACTGTCGAATTTATCGGCCTTTTCATAATCCCCGTGTTCTGGTAGATACCTACGTACCATATCTTTTAGACCATTTGGTCTTTCTTCATTTAACAGGTACTTAGCCAACATACCATCTATAACAGTTCCTCTAGAATATATACCAAATAATTCGAATATCTGATTGTCAAATTTCCAGTTCCATCCTACTTTTACTATGGATTTATCCTCTATAACTTTACGACCAAAGTACAGAAGATACTTCTTCCATACCCCTCCCTCCCTAAACGGCGATTCAGGATGAGCCAAGGGTATAGCTATACCAGACCCAACCTGAAAAGATACAGATAGTATAGTGGGAATGAAGTCATTAGTATATATGGGTCTACCATTTGTCTCGAAGTCGACTGAAGCTACTCCAGTAGTCTTACAAGCTTTAATCAACTTCTTTAACTCAGCTTTGTTACGTATTATATGATATTTAGTTTCCATATACTCTCTCCCTCATGGATCTTATACTTAAGTTATCCTCTACCCTCTTTAGTATCAAGTATTTACCCGGGCTAACTTTATTAATGTAACCCAACTTCCTGAGGTAGAAGAACACAAGATACAAAGTTTTGATAGATGCAAATTTTAATAGTTTGGAGTAAGTAACAACTTTACCCTCATTGTCTTGTAGATATCTCTTTATATGGTCGAACTTGTAGTTATACATAGAGGTCATAATAATTAAACAAAAATAGGGTAGACCCTGTATCTCTACTGTATCTACCCTTCCCTTTCATGTAAACAAAACAACCAACGAAGAAAACTGTTTAGAGGAAGTACCCTCTCAACTGTTCCATATCTTTACTATATACATGCAGACTGTCTATAGTATGTATAAGGTTACCAGGCTTGACCCCCACCATAGATGCTACATATTCCATCATTCTCCATGCCAGGTATACATCATTTCCGAAGTGGGTTACGAAGTCAGATGATCTCTGATGATAACAGATATTCAATCGCTTCTCCCCTCTAGCATCTGGTCTGATGAGAAAATTGTAGTACATAGAGCATGGTATTCGCTTACTACCGTCCAAATATGCTACATCCCCTGAAGTAAATATTGGTAGTATAGCTTTTCGAGTATCAGTATCCCGCTTGAGGAGGGATATTACCTCATTGAGAGGATCCGTTGATACTCTACGGGGGCCATCTGCCCGGTAATTACCTACTATAGCTTTTCGGAATCTCTCTGAATAGGTATAGTCCATTACCATCTTACCTGAATAGTCTTTTACTAAGAACTGTTCCCATACTTCGGGACGAAGTTTATAAGCCTCTCCCGGGTTAATAGGCATTGGGCTTATTCTCTCTTGGAATTCGGCATCAGCCCAATCTTTATCCTTAGAGAATACAAACAGGGGATCAGGGTCATCCATGTTAAGCAGACAGTACTGCTCGCACATCAACTCTTTGGTGTGGAATTGGGGATCTCCCTGTATAACCTTGTTTTGATACGTTTTGGGGTATACATCTATACCCATCTCTAACAAGTTTCGTCCAGTCTCGGACATCAACTCATGTGTGGTGTTATATATCCTCATAATATTGGAGTGTTTTTATATAATAGATTCTAGAATATCTTTATAGTCAGAGCTTCAGTCTACAGTCTTCTACAGGTGTGTACGGATATTCTTTACCCTCCATAGTATCTGGCCTTAAAACTCTGACAACCCTCTTATGTACCTTATACCTTATGTCAGATATATCGCTTGTCATAAACTTATGATATATTGGGTACCAGGGCATTTCCTTGAATTTATAGCCCATACTACGGCATAGTTTCCTTAAGTTACTGTGTACATGATACATCATGAGTACATGGTTATCTTGAAATAACTGTTGGAAATGTATTACTACACTAAAAGGTTGTTTATCGAATAAGTACTCACCCATACGATGAAATAATACTAAATCTACCATCAACCTTTTGGTTATCTCCGATGATCTCATGAATATATCCAACTTCGGTAACTTAGAATTAACCTGTTTAGATACTAGTAGAGATATCAAACATGATTTACCATGTTTGTGGTTATTACTAAACTGAAACGGTATAGAAAAACTTTTCTTGCCATCATTACTGAACAGCTCGTGTTTTAACTGTTTCAGACCATCCCAAGATATATAGTTGGATACTAGTGTTTGCCACTTGTTGAAAGTATAGTTGAAATTCCTACCCAGGTCAAAGGATGGATCTATATTAGACTTATTTATGGTAACTACCGTATCATACATGTATATGGCATTACCTTGTCTAACTATATCCAAATCCTTATGACCGAATAGGAATATCATGTTTATACCCTCCCAAGCTTTTACACTATCCTCATATATTAGATGGTTAATCTTGGTTATCGGGCTCAAGCTCATTCTGATCCTCATTATCTATGCCATCAAAGTCGTAAGAATCCTCATCTCCAACTGAACCCATAGATATAAGCTTTCTCTTCTTATCTGCTTGGTCCAGCTTGAACTTAAGGCCATACTTCTCCGTGAACTTATTGAAAGTCTTCTTTATAGTGTTACGGACCAATACTGAAGGACACTTGTCAGGCAGAGGTATTCCTTCCCAATCACCTATTATAAGATCTTTTGCCAACATTGGTTTTGGTCTCTTATAGGAAAGATCCGTTCTTAATATTTTGTATGCCCTAAAACTATGACCATAAGTCTTATACACGGCCTCTTCTGAACTCATCAGTTTCTTAAATGACTTGCGTATCCTACGTTTACGCTCTTTATCCTCGCACTGAGTTTTCATTATTTCGTGTATATCCTTATAGTTATTGTAAAGGAGTATCACAGTATCATCAGCATAGGCAGCTTTCAGATATATCACTAGCTTAAAATTAGTATGCCCATATACATACTCTCCCATGCGGCAGAACAATAGGAGATCCATGGCAAGTCTAGTTACTACATCTGAAGTTCTTATGAATAGAGTTAGCTCTGGCTTCTCTACGCCTATCTTTCTAGAGAATATACCCCCTACCAGACATCCCTTTCCGTTGTTATGATTGTCGGCAAAGTGAAGTCCTATGTGGTAGTTTCTATTTACAGCCTTATTCTCTTCCAGTTTTCGTATTACAGCCCTAGCTTCATCGAGTATATCCAGATCCAAGTAGTTTGTTATCAAACCAGTCCACTTGGTTGCTGTATACCCAAACATCTTTCCAAAGTCGAACTCGTCATCAAACTTAGCCTCCTCTATCTCTAATACAATGTCATAGGTAAACAAGGAGTTGGTTAAAGAATAACCAACCCCCTCTTTGAACATATCTGGCTCTTTTACTAGGAATTTCTCAACTAGTAATGACCAAGCCGATACGGGTCTAATAGCTTTTATTATGTTCATACCCTAGTATTTACTCTTTTGTCTGAATAGGTTTATACGGTTCTTTTTGAAGTATAAGTAGTAGGCATCTTTTGCCTCCATACCCAGAAGAGCAAAGTATCCACATAGTAATATGAAAGCTCTTATGAGATACTCCCTATACTTAGCTTCTTGAGTCATTACCTGAGATTGTTTCCATGGCTTATTCTTCAAGAAGTTTCTAGCTATGTTAAGATGGTGGGTTACAGCCCATATAGCTACCGGATAGTATATGCGGTAATTTATCCAGTCATACTTTGAACCTCCTATTACTAAAGACTTACCGTGTATCAGTTTATCTTCATCACCGGGACCGTTGAGTAATGGCCAAATATGACTCTCCCCTATATAGGTTATTCCTATCTTATCAGATAGCATCCAATCCATTCCCAGAGAGAAGCATTTTACCAAAGTATCTGGTTCATTACCCAATCTCTCATCATACTCATCCACCTTACTATTGATATCTTCGGCTTCTATACCTGCATATATGAGAAGCTCTACCATGAAATGAAGAGCATCTGCATTCTCTTCGTTTGCATTCTGGAGATATGGTTCTACCTTAGCCGAAAATTTACGATTTACTTCCTTATCAGTTGATACCATATATCCTCGTTCATCGAACATTTCGGATATCTCTACAAAAGATTCATACCCCTCGGATAATTCCTCTATAACTCTACCTGTAAAGTCCTTGAGTAGAGTTTGAGAAGCTTTTGTGTTTACGTTTACAGGGTACGGAGGAAGATTTTCTATACCTATGTACCCCTCTAACAATTGCTTTTGAAGAGAATATATCTCCTCGAGAAAACCCTCACTTAAGTTTTTGGGCTCTTCTTTTACGTCGTAGCTGTTCATAGTAAAGTTATTTTGTTCCGGTTGATCCAAATCCATTATTACCTCGAGTACTGTTCATGGCTTTAGCTTTAGCCTCATATTCTATAGGATCTATCTCTCTCATCTCGGATTCTATGATGGGCATGTGTATAAATTGTATCAGCTTAAGACCTTCGTTAAGATTGATAACAAAATTCTTATGGCCAGAGTTATAAATTCCCAGATGAACTTCTCCGGTATATGGATGATCCACTATCTCACAGGTATAGAGTATACCATACTTAGATGAGATACCTGATTTGTTAGCTGCCATTAGCATAGTACCGGGAGGGAGTAATACCCTTATTCCCGATGGTATTAACAATCTACCTCCTGGTCTTACCATTACCCAGTCCTTACAGAAGGTATCAATGATTACCATACCATCTCGATACATCTCTCCGTTTACTGCTATACTAAGCAGATCCTCCATAGTGAGGTGAGGTACATAAAAATCTATACCTGCATCTCCTTGATTGCCTCTAGAGGGAGATTTAACATCCCTCACCTTTGTGAATTCTATAAATGCCATAGTTTTACTTAGATTTGAAGGTTCTATATAAACTTCTTACTTCTTCCCTTGATAATTCAAATTTGTTCTGGAGTTTATCCAGTATTTCCTTTTTAGTTAAGCCTTGTCTAACTAACTTACGATAGTATGCTTTAGCTCCTTTCATATCTATGAGAGACTCCAGATCTTTGAAGTTATTCTTGTCCTCTAGTTCCTTACGGGTTTTACCCAAGGATTCTGAGAACTTTATACAACATAATTCGGAGTCCCCACATATTTTACATTCTTTTGTTGATAGGTCATACCCTTTACCAAAGCATACATCTTCTGAAGTACCCATCTTGTTGATATCCACAGGTGTAAATATATCCTGCTTTTCTAAAGATATCAACCCTTGTTTGTTATTGGTTTTCTTAGCCATATCATAAAGTTTATCAGTTACATCCTTTAATAGATTGCTCAATGATTAATAGGTTTTTGAGGTTAACTGTCGTATATATGCGCATATACTAGCGCAGGTTTAAGTAATCAATTACTACGTAGTAGTATAACTAGAAGGAAGGTATAGAACTACTACGTAGTTCTTGTTATTTTTCTTTTATTTTTTCTTTTTGGTTCTTTTTCTTTTTTCTTTTCTTTTTACCCAAGTCTATTACCTTCAAGTTCTCCCTGAGGTAGTAGTTCTTACGATGCTTTCCATGTCTAGAGAGATAATTGCCAGGGAATACCAAATCGTCTAAGTAACTGACTTTTTTAGATTCATGGGTTCTTACCAATCGACCGAGAATCTGTATAGATAGTTCATTTGAATCCATTGAAGCAATGTTTTGTAAGTATTTTACCAAGGGGAAATTTTGACCTCTAGAGATAATCAAAGTGGATATTAAAATATCAATCTTACCATCCCTAAAGTCATTCAATATACTATTTCTTTTTTTGGTCTCATGGTGAACTCCCCTTATCACATACTTATCCCCTAATTCTTTCTGGTAGAATTCTGTTAGCTTTTCACAATGGTCTATAAACTTGCATACGATTATAAGGGGTAATCTACCATATTTTATATTAAAAAGAGTTCTTTCTAGAGACTTTTTATATGCAACTGGATTGTTTATAACAACCCGATTATAAGTCTCTTGGTAGCTCTCAAATTTATTGCTAGAAGGCATATATCCCATAGGAACAGGTACCATCTTTACCACGGTTTCAGTTGAATAGCCCTTATCCATCATCTCTCTTAACTTAACCTCATGTATTACATCACCTATATATGATCGTATATTCATGTGGTGTATTATATTCTTCTTTACACTCTTACCAGTCATGTATATGGTACCACTAAGACCCAGTCTTATACGGGCATTATACAAATGCTGTATCACTTTACTGTAAGTCTTATTATCTATTACATCTGCCTCATCTATTAGTACCATATCTACCTGAGACAAGAAACGGGCATAGTACTTTATATTATACCCAAGAGATTGTACCATGGCTACGTTTATATTATGGAATTCTTTAGAGGTACGACCCTGTATAAATCCCACATCTTCTCCCGGCAATAATTCGGGTATTTCCTTCTTGAACTGATTGAACAGGTCTGAGCTATTCAGCAGTATGAGAGTATTAAGTTTACGACGGTATGATTCATACATACCAGCCATAATTAGGGTCTTTCCGAAGTTTACACTGGCCTTTATTACTCCCACCTGGAAGGGAGTGTCCCCCAATTTGTTATTTTTGATAGCTTCTAGAGTATATATTTGTTCGGGTCTTAGAGTTTTATCCCCCAGCTTAGTTATTTTTCTTGGAGATACGTCTAACGGAGACCTTCTATCTATAACCTTTACCTTTTCTCCATAAGATATTAGCTTATTATATATCATGGGAGTTAGTCCTATTTTGAAAGACCCTGACTCCGAAATGTAGTTTACATAGCCATCCCATTTAGTATTACGTTGGTATATGAACCAGGCCTGGGGATGCTTTATCCTGAACTCATTAAACAAACGCAAGAGGGTCTTAGCAGGACCCTCTAACTGGCACATATTGCCATTCTTTATTTCTATAATTACCATATTGCTTTTATTAATTCGATTATTAACTCTACAGTTTGTATGGCCCATATAATTATAAATATAACTATGATAGATGGGTATATAAACCATCTACCCAGACCTTCTTCCTTTATACTCTTAGATATAACTCTTTTTAGTTCTTGAAAGAATCCCATACGGATGGATCAGTTTTAATAGTTTTAGATTTGGCTGTTATATTGAACTTTGACATGTATTTTATTACTCTATCCCTGGCTACCTCTTGATCCAGATCCTGAACTGCAGGTATACCTCGGAAGAATTCAAGAGCATGGAATTGGGCTTTTATATATACCTCATAGTCAACCCCTAATTCATCAGCTATACCTCTAGCCCTTACAAAATGTACATATTCTACAGGCTCAGTGTACTGAGAAGATATACCTACCCGGGATAGTACCTCTTTATTGTATAGGTCATACAATTCCTTGGTATAATTGGGATATGGATCATTGTCCACTTCTAACTTAGCCTCATATATCATTACTATCTGATCGGCTCTGCTTAACATATTTGAAGCACAGTAGTTATAGTTGGGCTTCTTACCCTTGCTTAGCATATCCAATCCTATTTTTACGAACTCTATATATCCCTCTCTTATGTCCAGTCCTTCTTTCTCACAAAAGCTATTCACTACAGGTACTAATTCCTTGATGGATCCCCACTGATTGTCAGTTTGCTTTATTTTGGTAACACCTATATGCTTTAGCTGTACTCTTCTAGAATATATAATATCAGCTAACATATTAGCTTGTCCAATGGAACTGCTAATACCCTTCTGGGCTTTGTTAACAGTTTTACGTTTGCCCGTCATAATACTACGGTTATTTACAGCACATAGCCTAGATCTACGGAATATCTCCTCCAAGGTATCTACATCCAGGTATGGTAATACTTTACTGGGTAATACCTCCCCTAATATATTCCTTAATTGAGACAGGGTTACATGTATAGATGGTTCTCTTTTCATGAGTTTTATGTTTATAATATATAATATGATCTGCTACTTCAAATATGTCATAGACATAGATAACAGATCATTGTATGAAGATACGGGAGTATTTCGTATTATTTCCATAGTCTTTTTTCTCCCCAAAGAGTTGACATCCTCACCGTCTGGGAGAAATACTACTTTGACTTTCTTAAAGGGAGCCAGCTGTAATCCCAACTTTATAGCTTTATCTTTAGCATCGGGGTCCAGTAGTAATATGAACCTTTCTACTCCACTCTTGATCATACGATTTATCTGATACCGGGATATATTCTTACCACCCGTAGCTATAGCATTATCTCCCATAGTCTCAGCATTGATTGCCCCCTCACATATGTATACAGTACGATATATGTCTAGAGCATCTATATTGTATATAATAAAACTCTTACCTATACCTGTACTATCTACGTCGGGATTATTATACTTAGGACCATTACCCATAAACAATCGAGCATTGAAATAACTCAATTGCCCTTTCTCTCTAAAGGGTATTATGATATACCCAAAGTACTTTCCCTCAGTACCATACCCCCAGCCTTTCTTAGAGAGTACATTTACATCAAAACCCCTACGAGTTATATACTTCCTAGCGGCCCTAGCCAATACTGACTTGCCCATTAATAAGTTCTTAGTACCAGTGGGTAAAGATATTCCATGGGAGTTACTCTGTATTTCGGGTACATCTTCTTCCCTAAACATATATCCAGAGTAATCATCCCTTTCCAGGAGGGATAATATCTCCGGTATAGAGTCATTACTCTCTAGAAACTGTATTAATTTAAGGGGAGTTGGATGCTGTCCACATCTAAAACAGTTACATCGGTTCTGGGTTAGATTTATTCCAAATTTACCGTCTCTCCCACAATACGGGCACTTAGACTTCATCCAACCCTTTCTATAAGAAAATGCACCTAACTTCTGAATGAAGTACTGGTGCATTCTACTCTTTATGTGGTTGTTTAGCTTCATAACTATAAACTCTCTTCTGATACCATATCTATTATGATATCTTGTTTACAGAACGGGCAAAGCTTAGTTTTTAAGGTAGTTTTATACTTGCTTAACTTTATCTTTTTAGTAGGCCCATCATAGAATATCCTCTTAGGTAAAGGGATATGACAATAGGGGCAATCTCTATCATCGCTGTCACTCCTTAAGAATCGGTACTTGAATTTAGATCTGAAAGCCCTAGTATGACTTTCATGAAATTTTCGGCTCATAGGTAATTATATTAAAGGTTATATATCTCCAGTATTTCGTGAAGCCTTACTTGCATCGGCTACAGGATTAGAAGTATGCTTCTTATCTTTCTTCATCATATTGTCTATCTGTTGACCAATAGACTCATCGTATTTCATACGAGCCAGTTTAGAGAATTCCTTTAACCTCTGAGTCTCAGGATTCATATTAAACATAATCCTTCCGTTAGGTAATCCATCTCGTTGTACCACTATCTCCATTCGGAGTATATTATGCTCTTCCTCCTCTTCAGTAGAATTAAGACCTATAATACACTTGGCATTTCGTACAATTGAAATAGCTGAAGCTATGTCATTATCCTCGTATCTAGTAGCCTGGTGTTTAGCAGCATCTCTAGTAACATGTTGTGCTGTCCATATAGCATCCAAGTCCATCTCTTCCCCCAAGTTATCTAGATCGATATATACGTTGTTTATACGTTCTACATCATCCTTGTCCCGGGATATAGATGCAAGCTTAGCAGCATAGTCTATGACCAGTACAGATATCTTAATGCCTTTCTCAGCCTGGAGTTTTTGTATTAAATTACGAATATCATTGCAATCAGATACCATAGCAGGTAATCTCTCTACGATAAACTCTACACCTAAACGTTTATACTTACGCATGTGTCTTTGCTCGAGTTTATCATAATCACCGGTCATCAACTGCTTCTTAGACTTATTGAGAGTAGATTGCACCATTCTCTCCATTATCTGACTCTTACCGTTTTCCAAGTCTAGATATAGTACATTTTTCTTCTGGGTAAGATATCCCCTAGCTACATTGATGAGGGCAAAGGTCTTCCTTCTCTTAGGTTTATCTAGTACTACGAATATGGAGTTTTTAGGATACCCATCACCATTACCCAGTTTATTAAGTTGCCAAAAGGGAGTAGGTACTATATCGGGATCGGTACGTCTCTTAAGCTGTCTGAGAGTAGTACCCTGTACCATGTATAAAGGTTCTTCCTGTTTAACGGGCTTAGAAGAAGCCAATATCTTTGATACCTTACGCTGATAGTCTTCGTATAGAGAGTAATTGGTAAAATCCATGCTCTCATTCAAAGACTTTAACTCTACGTAAGCAATGAATTTATATATGTTATCTTCTATGATATCCCCGTCTTTTAAGGGGTTACTATACAGATCCTTTAGGATATGTTGTATATTTGGGATATCTTCCTTGATCACTAAGTTAGCATAGTCTTTCTTTTTCAACAGCTCATTAACAAGCTCAAATAAAACAGCCTCTTGGGGTACTTTACCATGCTTCTTAACGAACTTAACCAATACCTGACTTATGATGCTGTGTTCTATAAGTGTGAAATACCCGGGTTTTATCTTGGGTACTAATAACACAGCATGAGTGCCCTGAATTAAATATCGGAGCACTTCAGTCTGGAATTCCAGAGTAAATGTAAACTTCTCAGTGGAGTTTAGTCTATCCTTGAGTTTCATGCATTATTATATATTTATTATGCAATAGTAACAACTAATAGTAGGGGGGTAACGGATAGCAGCTACTTCTAGTACATTCAACATACGTCTATGCTGACCTAGAAAAAATTTCACCCTAGAGGTCTCTAGATATTAATATTATTATTATATTTGCATAAAGAAAAAGAACAACCAATAAAACTTACGTATATGAGAGATGGATCTGAATTACATCGATTGACAGAGATGAAACCCTATGATCAAGATATGTTTAACAGGTTATATAAGAGCTGTAGACCCCTGATCAAGAACTTGGTTAATCAAGTAGATACTAAGAGATTGGGAGTTACTAAAGACTTGGTAACTTCGTATTTTTGGGATAAATTCCTATATGTATTTAATAAATATCAAGGGGAATATACTGAGAATAGATTAAAGGCCACTCTCCTATCTTCTCTATCTACCTTTAAGAATAAGCTATTGAGAAGTGCCTATGGAGAAAAGGCTGAATTTAATCAGAGCATGACTTCTTTTGAAGTATTGTTTGATAATTCCAAAGAATTACTGGATGATTCAGAGGAAACTCGTAACAAGGAATATTACTATAACCAATTACACGAATATATCAAAAAGAACCTTACTCCTGACGAGTATTTATTATTTAAGACTCTATTAGACCCTCCAGAGTACATTCTAGAGAGATTACAGGAAACAAGGGGAAAAATATCATCTTTAATACTTATTGACTTCTTTGGGCTACCCAGAACGGTAAAATCTGAGAGTATTATACGGAACATGAGACGCAAGATAAGCTCCATAATAGAACAAGCTAAAGTAGATCTAGGACATCAAGATATACACAAAATAAAAACCGGGGAGGAGTAGTAACCCCTTCCCCGGCGCCATTCACTCAATCAACTATGGCTCTATTCTCTGGGAATAGTTTCTAATGTATCCTCTAACTGTACGGCTGCCCATATAGGTATCATTACGAGTATACTAGTAGTTCCAGCATCTCCAGAACCCTTCACGGGCTTTACAGTTAAATTTATAGATATCTCGGTCTGGTAAGTACCTGGTCCACCAAGGGGAGATACTGTGTAGTTTATACTAGCATCCCTAGATACTATATTACCACTCTCAGCTTTGGGCTTCATACACTGTACCATAGCTGGAGAACCAGATACAGGCTGACCCAAGCAGGTTACCTTGAAACTATAGTCTACTTTGTCCTCGCCTTCAACGTAATTAAAACTACCACCCTGGCTACTCCAATTACCTCCGGTTGATTGTGATGGTATAGATACCTGAGCTGAAGAGGTGTTCAGCTTTACCTGTACCGTACAAGTACGTATAAAGTAGTCGAAGAACTGCTGCAGGTAAGCTGACAACTTTACCTTACCCACTGTACCGTTTTTCAGCTTATCCCCATGGATGATATTATCATTTACATATTTGAGGGGATTAGACTTGATATCGTTTACTACTGAGCTCAACTGCATGAAGTCCAAAGGATTCATTCCAAAGGGCTTCACAGGATACTCTCCATTAAGAGGTATCAAACTTACCCGATATCCAAGAGCTGCTATTATGTTCTTATAGCTACTATCCCACTGAGAGTCCCATCCCAGAATATAAATACCTATGAGTACATCGGTATTATTATTCAACCATCCCTGAGGTAGAATGTTTGCATTCAACTGATCTCTAGTCATGATAGATACATCCATCGGGCTATACTTTCCTCCACTAGTCTTAGCTAAAGTAAGGAAAGTAAGATCAAAGTCAGATACCGAGGGAGTCCACTTAGAGGAAGAGTCCACATAAGTATGAGTAGCTTTTATAGCAAATGCTACCATAGCAGTGGGATTAGATAAATTTGGCCATCCAGCAGCCGGCTCCTTGCCATTGAATAGCAATATGTCCGGGGCTATAGATATCAGACCATCAGGAGTATTAAAGGCATTAGCAACCAGTCCAGCATTATTATTTTTGTCGGACAGGTATACTCTCTTTGCCCTTCTCTTAAGAATATCAGGAGCTCCAGAAGCATCCAAAATATTCATAATCTTAACTGGACGACTAGTAGTGTCTACCCAGTCGAATCCACATATAGGGCCTGAACCAGCCGCTATAGATATGGGTTCCATGACTTCCTTAGACTCTATCATGTCCCCGTACACTTGATAGTATCTGGGTTCTACGTGACCCGAGATTACTTCGGTTTTATTGTTTGCCATACTAGATTTTCAAATTATCCAGATTCTCGTCTATAGTTATGAAGGCTTGGGTGAGTGAATCTACCAACTTGTGGTTTATCACCTCATCCTGTAGCAGCTTTACATCATCTTCATTGTCTTGGAACAACCACTCGAGTAACATACCCCAGTATGAGTTACCCATTAATACAGTGAAGTTAGACTCCTTGTCTACATCTCCATCAGAGGTATCTACTCTAGCTTTGTAACCGTCGGTAGACGGAAAGTCTTTCTCCAACTGACGGAATACCACATCTGCAAATAGATCGCTTCGGGTCTGACCCTTAGTGGTATATATCTCAAATCCCCTAGCAGTTTTCCAGCTAGTACCGTCTCCTGCGGCATTATTATGCAGGGACAAGAGAATCTTTACACCCCCTCTGGGAGTATCTAACCCGTCTGCAATATTTTTTCTCTTGGACAAGCCTATTTCATTGCAAGAGGTATTGGTAAAAGCTACCTCAAACCCCTTATCTCTAAGAGATTCAGCCAACCAATTACCAACCTTCCTACTCCACTGATACTCTAAATGCTTACCATCAGGAGATCTCTTTCCTGCTACGTCAGCCCCATGGGCAAAATCAATAATAACTAATACTCTTCTCATGTTTATAACTTTTTAAGGTAAACTAGTTTCAAACCATTAATGAATATATCTACAGACTGGTCCATTGAAGATATACTGAATTCCTCTTTGGGAATGTATACCTGTTCTGTAACGAACTCTATCATAGTGGGTAGATCACCCATATCTATTACACTAGATAGAGTCCTCCCATCATAGGTATAGTTGGATAAGAACTGACTAAGGTCAGAAAAATAATTCTTACATATTCTCTCTATCTTAGTCTGAGTTATTTCTCTGTCGGAAATATGATTTTCTAACCTTATACGTAAGATAATATACTTAATAGAACTACTCAGGTCATTCATCATCCTACGTACCATCACTTGACTACTTGATAAACCTAGAGTGTGTTCAGACATACCCTCGAAAAAGGCCTGTACTTTAGTAGAAGCTTCATGAATAGTGTCTATCTTCCTACTAGTATTAATCATTAGGAAAACAAAGAATATTACCAATATTATGACGAATATCAGAAATACTCCAAAGATTACTTTTAGAGCCCCATAATTTGCTGAGGCCTCGGCTAACTCGAGGGATGACTTAGTAATAGAGCTAATAGCCCTATCCAACTGTTCCCCCTGAGTTTGGATAAGGTAAGGGTACATCATGAATTACTTATATAAATGGTTACGGTATATTGTTGTATGGTTACTTGAGCATTTTCTACTTTGAACTCTTTTACGTTTACAGGTAAGTACAGATTTACTATTCCTACTAGAGCCTCTTTAGCTTTATCGGAATAATCAGAAGAGTGTTCACTTTCTACCGTAGCACGGTATTCAGTTATCTCGGTATCACAGGCATTGGGGTTACGTTCCATCCAATCTTTTACTATGGCATCCTGTATCTCCCAATCCTTTTCTTGCATATACTCCCACTGATACTTGGGTATACTTATGGTAAGTTCGCAGGGTACACACTCCCAACAATCAGTCTCTTTATCATACTGAGAAGCTACATCGTCAAAGATAAAGCTCTGATCATAAGATACAGATCTACTATCGGGTAATATTATGGGATTATTCTGAGTAGGATCTACGATTTGAAATACTACATCATAGAATCTCCCAAGTACTCGGTAGAATAAGTCAGTACCCCTTATTTTATACAAGCTTATAGCATACTTTAGTACCTGTCTAGCATCTGCAGTAGGATAACCCCGGTCTTCCTTTAACCACTTCTCTAGATTAGCTTCTGTATAGGGCTCTCCTCTAGTTAGAACCCCATAAGCATAAGGTATATATCCAAAGTACTCCCATAGATAGTTTAGGAATATGGGTGAAGTTCTATCCACATCCAGTATATCCATGATATTATCTACATCGGGCATTACGCTCTCATCTAGATACTCAGAACATACCGATATAAATCTTTCTAATATCCCACTACTAGACTCATCTTTATAAGTATCATAGTACTTGTAGTAGTAGGGAAAGAGGTTCTTAAAGATATACTCTCTGAAGAACCTCTTAGTCTGTCTATACCACTTCATTGATAGTAAGGTTTATATTTTCCTCCTCAAATATGGGTATGTTGTAGTTATGAGGAACTAAGTCTACTAACCTACCCTCAGTACCCATAGGTTGAATGGTTAGCTGGTACATAGTACCCGGCTCATACGAAGATATGTCACCGTTGAGAGGTAATCCTATGGTTATGGTAAATACTGACTTAGCCAGCTTTATTTCCAAAGGCTGGCCAAATACACCCGTAGTATAGTCTTCACTGGTAAGAGTAGGAGTTATTCGATAGTTGGTACCATCAACTATGGTTACATAACAATTCTCGAAGTCTGTCTCGGGATTTCCAGTCTGGAAGGAAGACATCTTGAAAGAGGTTATGTTAAGATCTATTTTACCATTAACTTCCTCGCCTGTAGTTGGATCTACTGCTATGGGGAATGGTAATAGGTACATCTCGGTTATCTGCAGATAATCTACCATGCTCTGACCATCTATGAGTGCATATAAGTCTGACTGACGTACCGACTTATTAATATCTGAGGTCTGTGGGCTATATGCTTGTACCAAAGCCTTCTTTACCTGAGCCCCTATGTCTACGGCCTTGAATGACTTCTTACCGGTTATGGTTGCACTGAGGAATATTTTTGCCTTGTGAGTAGAGTATACCTGTATACGAGTGGTTAATACCTTAGCTGCACTCAGTTGTGCGTTTACTGCAGCTATTAAGGCTTGACTAGCTTCTACACTCAAATTATCGGTATCGGGAGTAATATATATCTGAACGTATCTTCCACATATATAATTACAATATGCTTTGTCTACTCCTGGTATCAGTCGAGTTATAGATTCATAGTCTGATTTAGTGATAGCTACTCCAAGAGTTTTTACACTAAGAGGGATATGATCTTTTAGCATCTCAAAGTCCTCATAGTCTGAGCCTCCAGTTGCTGGGTTAGGGTTAGTGATAGATATACCTTCCAACTGGTTAGTTAATGACTCGGGTACGGTCAAGAAACTATTAGCAGCTATGTTTCCCTCAGCACCGTAAGTCAAGTAGTACTTACAATGTAATACCGAACCAATGTCAGGCTTTCTACCAAATCGGCCATCACCAAATACTATGTAAGGTTTAAGAGACTGATCCAACTCGACCTTGAATACCTTGTCTTCTGGCCAAGAGTATGCAAAAGTAGTAACCAAACTCCAAGCTACCCCGTCTACGGTTAATACCATAGAACCCTCTTCATATTTCAGACCCGAAGGTATATCTCCCAAATATACTATGGCATTCTCTGAAGAATATGTTCCCAAGTCCTTCTCTACCAATTCTTGCTTTTGAGTAAGTCCTACTTTATATGAATAAACTCCTTTTGGTATTACTACTGTAGAAGTTGATACCCATTGTTTACCATCGGTAGAAGTAAATATTGTATTTTCACTGATAGTTACATTAGATGGGAATCTAGTATCACCAGCTCCAGGAGGAATGCTTTCATATACTTCAGAATATCCTGTATTGCTGTTAGGATTACTGTAATATACTACTATGTCCACAGTGGAAGCAATGGCAGACTTTATATGATAGTCTACCAGTTTAGCATGCTTATACAGAGAAGAATATCTCCTACAGGTTGGTAGGAAAGCTTCTCTTGCCATACCATCTATGTAGTAATGAATTACCTCGGCTATACCGGCAAATATAGACAAGATTAGTACGAATATGTTACCCTCACTAAAGTCGGTTATTTCCGGTACCTTCTCCTTGAGGGATTTAATCACTTGGGCCTTTATATCACTGAAAGACCTTTGTAGTGGGGTTAACCATGGATTACTTGTTGACATAGGTAGTTAAGTTTGATAGGTTATATTGAAAATCTAATTCTTCTACGGATTGACTACTATCTACAGAAAACTGTATTAGAAGTCGTATAGCTTCTTTAGTAGGAGCGGCCATACTTACTCTTAGAGCCTTTATACGGGGTTCCCAAGAAGCTATGCCTCTCTTGACGAATTCCCGGATCATAAGGTTTAGAGCACTTACATTTGGCTCTTCCAAGCATTCCCAAGTACGTACTCCAAAGTACTCTTGACGTAGTCTTTGACCTATTTGAAAATTCAGTATGGTTATGAGGTTTTGCTTTATTAGCAACATATCTCCTTTCAGGTTATACCAACCAACCTTTGGTACTGTTTCCCCTTGATCGTTGATAACCGTCTCGGGATTACCCTCAGCATCTAGAGGAGTGGTCAGCTCTATGGGAAAGAATGGACCTATTCCTATAGAATTTATTTGACTGTAGTTTGCCATGATTAATGGGGTTGTTTTATATTCTTACTTGCTATATCATCTATTTGAGTTATCTCCAGAGTTTTCTGACTCCAACTGTTGACTAGAGATTTGAGAGCCATACCTCCATCTCTAGGTATTACTGCCCAACTATTGAACACCTTTTTCAGATCATTGATATCCTTTTCTAAGGTGTTTATCTTTTCAACCAGAGGGGTTGATTCGGGTATACCTACTTCCCCTTTCTTTAAGATTATATTCTCGGAGATAATATTAACATCTTGGGGGCATTCGACGTTTACGTTGCCCTCTAGAGAAGTAATATTTATATCACCATTAATCTTAACAGTTAAGATTCCATCCTTCTCTTGGAGTATTATTTTATTGCCTTTTGGGGTTACAATTCCCAAGGTATCAGTGCCCTGTAAATCCGGAGGACATTCGTCTACAGCCCACCCATGATATGTCCATAGAGGGTGACGAGGATCTCCTCCCTCAAACTCTACATATACTATAGAAGTCTCTTTGGGAGTTAGCCCTTTGAACCCAAAACCATCTCCTCCCATCTGGCCTTTTGGATAAGCCCAAGCAGTTATGCCATTGAATATGTTAGGTATATATACCTTTAACCTATTCTGGTTATTAGAGTCTTGGCCTATAACTATAGCCCTATATGTTGAATAGAACCTACCTATGGCCTCTATACCTCTCTCTTGTATAATCTTTATTAACTCTTCCATATTACTCGGATATCTTCTTTAGCTCTTCTAGGGTTATTCCATCCAAAGGTAGATCCATCTTAGAGTTATATACCGTACGTACTGTAGGAGTATCTCCCGATACATCTATGATATTGATACGAGTAAGGGGATCATTACTACCTGCTGTATCTTTTTCATACTCTGACTTCAATTGAGTTAATATCTGAGAACCCTGCTTAAAACTGCCCTTCTTTACAGCTTCAACGGCCATTTCATGGGCTTCTCTATATACCTGACCAAAGTCTTTAGTAGTACTGATTACACTTAGTACTCTACCAATATCTCTCTGACGGAATATACTGTTGGTAAAATAACCATTAGAATCTATTACATGTTCCACTTCTTTAGCATACCATACACCCGAATAAGTGTTACCTATATTCTTAATGTGTACGTTTTGAGAGGATTCCATTAGGGGATTGCCCACAAACTGAGCTTTTAGGGTTATTTGAGTAGATACGGATTCTACCAGATCACTGGTAGATATATCCCCGCTTGATACGAACTTACTATCGGCAACCACCCTTATTCCCGGTAGGGGTATATCTATTTCCATTACAGCTTCTACCATCGAATCCTTCTTACGCTGAGATATATCTCCAGTGGTAAAATACGTATAGGGTTGGGGCAAGGTTTTGTTGGTATCTATCAGCATGATATTAGGATCTTTTTTCAGAGCCTTATATCCATCCCTCCATAGACCGTACATACCTGAAGTACCTCCCCCATAAGTAGCCTGAGCATTCTTAGAAGCATAGTCCATGGGTTGAAGCATTACTCTTACCTTACGCTTTATGGTAAAAGTAGAGATATCAGGGAATTCTGGCATAGTTCCTATCTCCCCCTGCTTCATCTTACTCTCATATTCAGACATAGCTTGATTATAACTATCCCAGGCAGCTTTCATCTGGTTCTGGTAAGCATATACCTCATTGGAAGTTAGTTGAGGGTTAGCTGATATCTCTTGCTTAGCCTCGTTGAGAGATGAGTAAGTACGCATGGGTAAACTAGACCTTCTGACTCGGCCACTTTCTACCTTCATACTGAAAAACTCATCAGCCCGAGATTTATCTCCCTGGTATCCGTATGGCTCCATACGAGTTACATCCCTTAATTCTCTAGGCTCTTCTCTTTTGCGCCTATATCCGTCTATGCAATCATCCCGTTTAGAGGCAATGCACTGAGTTACCTCTGACTTTACTTCTTTAGTATCGGGGTTTATTTCAGAGGATTTAACAGCTTCTATACTCTGAGAATATTTAGTACCTATAGTTGCTTCTAGTAATTCTCCTGTACCTCCAGCATAGGTATACTTAAATAACACTCTACCTATATCTTTACTGTTACGGATAACTACTTGATTATCTCTAGTTTCTAGATAATGAGGACCATCGGGTATACCCTTAGCTATAGCTTTGAGATAGCTAAGAGCATTGGGATATGTAGCACCATCCAAGCTGGTAAATATGTTGATCTGACCAGAAGCTCTTTTCTGGGGTATAGTTCCTACCCTCCAATCCGAGTATTGGCGTATCCTGTCCCGAGTTTCATCCGTTAATTCATATATACGATAACTCTCGGTACCATCATCCAATCTCTCTGACCTCTGTATCTTTAAGTAACAGGGACATGGATTATCACCTGTTACGTTGATTTTCTTCGCCATCGCACTTGGGATTTATTTGTAAAGCTACAGGCTTTAATCCAGTACGGGTAGTTACATGATCAACATATATCCCCAGTCCTGGAGGTAAACCTTTAGCTAAATATTTGACAGAACTCAACCAGTCAGTAGCTTCTTTAGCATAGTTTGCTGGAGCTGCTGACAGGAATAATGAAGCATCAGCAAAGTTTATAGTAAATCTAGTACCTTGAGGAGTGAATTGTATTTCGTGACCTTTGATGTTTACTAACCTGGGAGGACCAGGCTTAAAACTACCATCACTGAATATCCATCCCCACTGTAACCATAGCGGCATTTTGAATTGTAAAGAGGGGTGATCTACTATGCCTACATAATTAGTGACTATGGTAAATTTACCCGTGTCACCTTTCCCCTCTGTATATTTATATGAAAAGCTTTCGGTCTCCATACCTATTGGTATATTATTTAGGTCATCGTAAATGGGATTACCCTGACCATCAAATATAGCTAGATATGGAGTACCGTTGCCATTCACCAATACAGGTTCGCTATCCCACATAGTTAGGTATAATTAATTCTAAACCCCCATACAACTCTTCGAAAGGATTAAGGATATCATTAACATCGGCTATGACACCCCATAGACCAGAATCACCATAATACTTGAAAGCTATGGATTGTATGGTCTCCCCATCCAATACGGTGTGAACTACATAATCGGTATAAGAAGTATTTACTTCTCTTTCCAGAGACTCATCCCCATCAGGGTATCTTATTACATACCCGTTAGAGTAAGGACTCTCATTAGTTATATTGCCTGACATTACCTACCATATATTAGAAGTTGTACTTGGGTCGAAGAAGTTTACACTGTCTTTATCGTAGTTTATTCCAGGAGTTACTCTCAAAGAAGCTCCCGGGATGATATCTTCCCAGGTTCTATTACGGGTACTTACTCTTTTGAAAGTAAGAGTCTGAGTTGCATAGTTTGGTAATAACTTAAGATCTACTATGCCCATGCCCTGATTAGACTCCCTGATACCCTCTGCAGTATGAGTATATACTCCACTACGAGCCGAATTCTGGAAGTGAGTTAATACATAGGGAGCTGAGTGTAGTATGAATAGGTCATCTTCGAACATCCCCGAATTACCCCACTGTATTTTAAGGGTTGGGGGTGAATTACTATACCCGTTAGCCCTTGTCCAAGATTCCAGTAATCGACATTTATTTAGTACCTCATCCCTGTGGTTGGGATCACTTACATACCAAGATATATCAAATGATAGTGTATCTTCTCCAGAGGTGTAGAAATAAAAAGGATTGTTACGACCCATGGAGTTTACAGCAGCCCAGGTTGCATCGGGTTGTACCCTTAATTCATTGGGTCGGTTTTGTATGACTATACTTACTGCTGGAGATACTTCGAAATTAGCAATTACTATCTCGTTTTTTATTAATTCTAGAGTTTCTTTATTGCTCGCAGTAAAATTAGTGCTACGAGATTTTATAATTTCTCTAGCTTGATTATCATCTCCAGCTGCCCAGTATCTGAACTGATTCCATGGGTTAGACTTCTGAGCCGATGAAAAAGAGGTTCGGAGGGCAACATGCCTATTAAACTGGTTTGCCTCTTTGCCTGAATATACTACATTACCGTCAGAATCTACGTCAGCCGCTTTGGGCATATCAGATACTAAACGATTACGTAGTATCATTAACCTCCATAATTTATTAAGAGGGGATTGGAATATCCTAGCCCTCTCTACTTCGGAAATAGCCTGGGTTACTTTCCCCAACGGCTTACCTATCAATGTTGCCATATCACTTTACCCCCCTATTTGAAAGTTCCTCCATATCCTCATCATTCAGTTCTATTATACTGCCATCAGATGATACGAGACGGATATTCTGGTTTAACTTCTTTTCATTTATCGCTCTTACTATCTCTTTCATGCCAGCCACTATGAAAGCGAACTCCTGTTCAGGGGTTGCCTTTTTCCTCTCCCCTGAGGCATATTCCCTTATAGCTGCAGCTAGCTCATTAGAAGAGTTTATATTGTTCTCGGTTGCATCCGAGTTCTTTCTTACAGCACCTATCAGAGTGGGTAGTAAGGTTGCTCCTACGGTTAAAGCTATTCCTACAGGACCTCCTAAGAACCCGAGTATCCTAGAGCCTACCCTTAGTATACCTTTACCAGTACTTACTAAAGCCCCTCTCATAGCCATTCCTCCAGCTACAGCAGTGCCTGTACCAGTCAACCTTTCTACTACTTCTTTACTAGTAGTACTTACAAACCTACCAGTCTTAGCATCCCTAAACTTAGCTCCTCTACTCCTTGGACTATACACCAGGCCGCCCCCTATATTAGCCGACATACCCTTCTGCTGAGCTAAAATTATATTTAATATGGAAGAGTAGTTTTTGGCTGAAACTGTAGCTCCTGTCCACCCAGTCATTAGGGTACGGAACATATTGCCTATAGATACCTGAGAATCATTGAATATAAGCTTTAGCATGAATATGGTACTTATAAACTTTCCAGCCAATCTAGATATCATAATGAGTCCCGAAGTGACGGTAGCAAGGAATGGACCTATGGGAGTAGACAATATCCACTGTACACCCTCTAAGAACTTACTTACCATAGTCAATATTCCTCTTACAGCAGCATTATCCAAAGCACGAGTGAAGGTAGACTGAATGTTCTCAAAGGCTGAAGCAACTATATCCAGCTTACCTGCAATAGTTCCCATTCGCTTTTCTACCACATTCTCTGCAAAGCCTTGAGAATTATTCTGGATATCATTCAACAGAGCCCTATATCCTTCGATATCGTTCATAATGGCTACAGCTCCTCGCTGACCTCTTACTCCGAATATACTACGTAATATAGAGTTCTGCTCAATGGAAGACAAGCCAGATACTCTGTCTCGTATTTTCTCCAGTATAGAAGCAAAGTCTATCAGATCCCCTTGAGCATCTACGAAGTCATCATGACCGAGACCCAATTGTTCAAGAGCTTTTGCTCCTTGGAAGTTAGGGTTAGTGATAGACTTTACAAAGTAATCAGCCATGTTTCTCAGTGAGGTACCGGCCATAGATCCTTGTATACCGGCATTTCCAAGAGTACCCACCATGGCAGCTACCTGAGGCAGTCCCTGTTTAAGGGTTACCAAGGATGCGGCTGAATATTTGATGGCTGCAGCTAAGTCCATCATATTGGTGTTAGCCGACAGTACTGCTTTGGTTAACTGGTCTCCAACCACATTAGCAGCGTCTTCACCCTCTAGCTTAAACGTTCTCATGATATTGGTCAGCAAGTCAGCAGTTCCTCCCTTACCTCCCAACTCCATACCGGTAGCATTCGCCATCATAGCAGCACCTCTGATCATATCGTTTATCTGTTGGGCTTTGTTACCTGCCATAGCTAAGAACTGCATACCAGAAGCAATATCCCTAGACATGAACATGGTCTGTATACCAATAGTCTGTGCTGTATCAGCCAATACTTCCATTTGAGATGCAGTAGCCCCTGATATAGCTCCCACAGTAGTCATGGTATCTATGAAGTTAGCTCCAAGGGTTACGGATTCATTAAGGAATGCTCCAGCACTTGCCATAGCATCGTTGAACACTCCTACTAGAGCTTGACCAGCCGTTACATTGGCAGTTATTGCCATTTTGGCTTCTTGGTGTAGTTGTTTGAGAGCCCTGCTAGCTTCTCTAGCGGGATTAGAAAACTTATCGTGTAAAACTATAGCTATGCCTAGATCTAGCTGACCAGATCCGGGACTACCTGTTGTAAAAGCCATATTGTTATCTTTAGAGGATTAAAAATAAAGGCACTAAGGGATTTAGTGCCTTCCTTTGAGAATAGCTTTCCTATCCTCTTCTAACTGTTTATATTTTTTCGAAGCGGATTCTATAAATTTATCCCTCCTCCGTCTAGGGAGAAGAGCTAGTGTTGTATAGTCTATATGTATACCGGAGTCAGTAACATATATATATACCTCATCTAGTCCTCCCTGGTATAGAAAAAACCATCTATGCCCATTACAGCTACTTTGGTCTTCTGACCAGTAGAGGGGTTCTCTATATCTACGGTTCCTGAATATATGGGATCTACCCCCTTTATGAATGAACGTATATCCCTCATCTCACTTACAGAGAATATGGCAAAGTTCTGTACCTTCTCCCATTTTTCACCCACTTGTAAACGCAGGTTACGAGCTACCAGCTCCTGATTCTTGGTCTGCTTATCGAGAGGAAGACCTAATACATAAGCTTCTCCCTCTGAAGTAAGGAGATCGAACATAAGCTTCTTACCAGTCTTAGTAGAGAACTCCAGATCCTTTACTTCTCCTCTCATAGGATAATAGGGGATAGCATTGGGCTTTGAATCCAACATGTCCTGGGTTGGTTCCTGAGCATAATCGAATATCAGTTCATTAAGATTCTGCTCATAGTCAAATTCTTCCCCATTTCCCCACTTATAAGAGAATTCTAGAGTCTCTCCCAAAGAAAATATCCGAGAATTAATTAATATACAGTACTTGTCTAGAACAGGCATACGGTGAACCTGTTCGGGGCTCAATTTCCCATTGGGGGTTATGTCACTGTTAATTACAATGCCCGAGATGAAATTGGATATGTTCATCATATCCTTAGCGTGCATGGGATTTGATAATACATCATCATCTGCACCATTCTGCTCCCGGATAGTTACTACCTTACCACTTGGTAGTGTAAAAGTCATCTGATTCCCAAAAATAGTTTCCATGTTTGATTGAGTTATGTTATTAAATAAATAAAGGGAGACCCACTAACGTAGGCCTCCCAAACAAATACTCTTTTAGAGCTTAAGTACAGTACCTACTGAGAATTCTATGGTCTCAAGAGTGTTATCCGAACTCATTCGGTCCAACTCCTGACCGTTAACTCGGCAAGGCCAAGCCTCTGATACCTCCCAGGTATTAAGAATAGATACTCCATCCTCGGCCAGCTCGTTTACAATAAACGTCTCCCAATATTGGGTAGGAGTAAGTCCACCCCCGAGTATCATATCCTGTACTGAATTAATCCAGTCCTGTAGCCAGGTGTCTGAACCGGAGGTTGTTTCTAGCTTACTTGCAGTCAAGTTACCAACCGATACTCTACCTCCGGTCTTTACATCTCGATTGATATCCCCATGAGCTACCTGCTCTATAGTTATCTCCGGAAGAGTTACACTCTGGAAGAGATATGGGTTGATAGGATGCTTGGGGAATATGATCTGCCATAAGAACTTCTTACGCGGATTTTTAACTTTTGCCATATCCTTTGTTATTAATAGTTAGTACTTATAGAAATTTCGCCACTGTTCTTGTCAATGGCCATATCTATGATCACATCGTTGATAATTTCCTGCAAAGGAACTACCTCCTTGTAGATCAGCTGGCAGTGATACTTACCCTGTCTTACCTCAGCCTCAGTATTTACCTGCATATCGGCATAGCTCTGAGCATCCTGATCACCCAACCAAGTGTAAGAAGTCATGGCCTTGCCATCTACCAGGCTATCCAATACATCCCTAGCTTCGAGATATATCTTCTTCCAGGTTTCAAAGGTATTCGGCTCCTCTATATAGCTTTCCAGTATGGGTCGAAGGTTCTTCTTTAGGTAGAGGTTTAACCTTACTACCGAAATGAACTTCTCTGAATCCTCTCGAGGATTAGAAGTAAACCCATGCCACATCATGGTCTGCTTGCCCTGACTACGGGTATCTTTTACTACGAAGAGATTCATATACCACTGAGCCAGTGAGTTGAGTTTGTCTATGTTGCCTGGGCTACCCAGATTTTCCATTACCGGACCGTAGGCATTTACGATTACACCTCGATTCATACCGGCAAATGAATACCATGGACCATAGATAGAGGCACAGCTATCGGCCAGACCAATTACTGATCCCAGTACATCGCAATCCTTAAGTGAACCGTTAGAGTTGTAATACTTAATACCACCCCCAAAGTAGGCCAAAGACTTGAACTTACCTACGGTTCCACCTACCCAAGCCTTCAACTTACTGAAAGTGTTATCATAGGTGTCCTTAGGTATCTCCATGAACAACATATTCTCGAAGTTCTTGTTTACGTCCTCAGCTATGGCTTTGTAGAGGGTTGTCAGAGTATTATCATTGAGCGTCTGATGCACATGTGATAATATTACCTGATATGCCTCGGTATACTGCTTAGTAGCTTCATAGGCATCATTCCATATAGTACTTTCAGTGGGACCGAAAGTACCGGCATTACCCTCATTTATGGTATATACTTCATCATCGATTTCAGCAGCAGCTCCGGGAGTACTACTAGCACCCATAGCAGCTACCTTTACCTTTACACTCCAGCTATTAGCATTATCCTGGATAACACTCAGTAAGCTGCTTATAGAGGTTATTGAAGAAGCTACATTGACTAATACGGGATCTTCCGAGGTAGCTCCCTGCCATATCAGCTCTATGTTGGGACAGTTATTGATGAAGTCAGCAAAGGTAGAAGCATTGATGAAGTTACTACCTCCACTTATCAGTACCCGGTTATCCAGTATATCAGATGCAGCGAAGTCTGCAGACTTTGACTGTACCATATTTACCGAATAGGTTGGGCCGTCCGATTCTACCAGCTTGAAGAAGAAATTACGATTGAGATTGTATCCCGTGTTGTCTATTACAGCACTACCGGCTTCTTTGGTTCTTACTCCCATCATAGCCGACAACTTACCTCCTGCTGAATTAGACATCTCAAGGGCTATAAGTAAAGCTTTCTCGGGGATAGTTTCTCCCGATAGGTTAGTCTCACTTCCGGTTTTCTCTTGAGCCCATCCAAAAGTTGCCCCAGTTCCCTTTACACGAGATATTCGAAGTATAGAACCCATACTGAGAGCCTTCTCTATATTAGAGATAGATCCATCAGGAACTATCTCGCTTCCATAAATACGCTGGAACTGAGAGAAGGAATATATAAGGTCCTTTGGATCATTGAAAGGACCTCGGGTTGTACGGGCCACTACATTAGTAACTCCGAGCAGAGGTACACTAGATACCACATTACGATTTTCGAAGTTGAAACTTACGTTAGGTGATTTTGGCATAATTTTAGTTATTTGAGGTTATCTTTTATAAAAGCATAGTAATACTTTAGACGAGGGTCATGTTCCCAAGGCTTCTTACTACCAATAAAATGGAGTATCTTAGCCCCATGTAATTCAAACTCATCCATGGTGTACGGGGTTACTAACATGTTATATTCTATACCCACAAAGTCTACTTTGCCCTCGAATATTTCATGTAGTATTTGCTGATCATCATGACCTGGTTTTATACTACTTCTAGCCTTTTCCATTAATTCCCTGCATTCAGGAGTAAAGTTAAAAGCTAGTACACCAGCATTGAAACAGGTTTCATTATTTCGGGCAGCTGCTCTCATGATCCAGCTATCCCCCGAAATTAATTCCCCTATATTACTTAGTACTATGGTATCGTAATCAAGATAGATGCACTTTTCCAGAGACGGTATGAGTTTATCTATCATAAGTCTATAGTAGGTGTGTCCACTTATATGGGAGTATGGCCCATTACAAGGTATATCCGCACATATTACATCTATGTTACTATCTCCTATATCTACAGGCTCATCAGTTATAATGTAGATATGGGCTTTAGGTATATTAACCCTTATAGAGTTTATAAGGGCAAAAGTCTTGGGGATAGACTTACTATCCATCCCCAGTACTATTGGAATCTCTTTCATCATCCAGCTGAGTTTATGGTTATTTTTAGAACTATACGTATAGAATTAGGAGAAGTGTGTGCCGGTATAGTGGCTCCGACACCACCCTGTATAGAGAGGTTACCCGTAGAACTAACCGAACCGTTAGTATTACCACTGGTTAAACTAGTGTTATACCAATTAGTAGTTCCATCGGTAGATAGTAAGAACTCTAACTTGTAGGCAAATGTTTGTAAAATAGTTCCACTGTTCCGATATGATCTCAGATAGTTCAAGCCGAAGGCTATAACTGTGGCTCCGTAATCATTGTTAGCAGTAGAAAAGTCCACATTACCTATACCATCATATGTAATTGTATTATAAGCCTCACATTCCAGATTTTCAAAATGCCAATCTCCTCTCGGAGATGACCCTTCCCAACCTATGTAAGCATATCCCTCACTAGAAAGTGCAATATATTCTCGGGTATTATTCACTATCTGTAGAGATATATTACCTACATCTTTCTTTAATTGGGTTAATGAGTAGGTTGTGGTTACTCCTCCGTAAGATACTCCTATAGTTACTTTACGATCAGCTCCAGTATTATTCTCGGTGAACCCTAAGGAAGTACCCGAGCCAGCTACTACGCACCAAGACTGATTACTAGTTAACTTTATATTAGCCGTATCTGTAGCAGTCTCGGTAGCAATGGATCCAGAGGTATAGGTTGTCTCCCTAGTAGCCTCTTTGGTATATTGAATGTACTGGTCATGATAGTCTAAGGTATAGGATCCAAGCCCAGCAGGAGTATTAAATACTGCTCGTGGATGCCAAGCTCCCACGGATGCTACATTAGCAGCTTGTACAGGATATAGTAAGTTTCCAAACTTTACTCCGTTTAACAAACAAGTGTACCATACCGTACGATTATACCTTTCAGCTCCAAGTGGTTGCACCAGAGTACCCAGAGAGGGTAGTTTGAATACACCTCCAGAATAAGTAGCACCCCCTATACCAACTCCCAAATTAGCATCCTGGTTTGATACCTCTATAACACTTAGTAATTGACATAGTAACTTGGGTGATGAGGGAGTACCAGCCGTTCCATCGAACCAAATGTGGAATAAAGCTCCAGGCATATACCCAGTGCCAAGGGTTATACCTAATGAGTAACTTCTGAACACATCGTCCCCCTTTTGAGAAGAGTACCAAGTTATCTTACCGCCAGTACCTAGACTATTAGTGGCACAGTTAATAGTGTATCCAGATGATATCCTACACATAAGAGTCAACAGGAATGAGGTACCACTGGTTATTCCCGAGGGATGGTTCATATTAATAGCAAAGCCGCCAAGCCCGGGACGGCCTAGTCCTGTATTTTTTACCTGTATCTCATACCGGGATCCAAAAGTATCACCCCCACCGGGATAAGCATATACCCTTGTTAGGGTAGTTACTCCATTTGAAGCATTATTGTATAGGCTTATTAGATAGGATGTAGTTTCAAAGAACAGGTCATATACCGGCATAGCATTAAGTTGAGGTCCATCTATTCTTCCCCAATATGACTCTTGAGCTACTGTAGCCCCAGTAGTTACACTCTTGGTATCCCCTGAAGAATATGTAACTGGCTGAGTATATACTAGACTCCTACTCTTAGAACTACCACCTGAAGCTGGTATTATACCCTTTTGTATCCATGATTTGAACCATGGCAATCCATAGGTAGCTACATTTGCAGACTGCTGTATGGTATAAGTAGCACTCTTAGCATACGCTGGATTTATCATAGTGTTTAAGGTAGCCAGAGTTATAATCACACTTCTAGCATCTCCCTCGATGAGACCTCTACTAGCTATATTCAACCTGTGGAAGAAGTTATAAGCAGCTCCACTAGTACCTATAGTTGCCCATGAAGTCTGATTAGAGGCAGAAGAGTAGTAATTATTGTCTAAATACCCTGACTTACCAGAGCTCATTACTACCCATAAACCTACATGCCACCAAGATGATCCTGCAGATACGGGAGAGGATAGACCTGCATAAGTATATCTAGTGCTATTGTTATTACCTCCTACTTTACAAGATGTTATAATATTACGATCTTGGGGAACGAACATGCAAAAGTAGTAGGTGAATCCATACACATTCCAATACAACATAGGGGCAAAATCCCTATTCTTTATCACGGTGTCATTGGTAGTAGAATTGTTTATGGGTTGAGCATATACAGTCGGCTGTAACCCGAGAGATGGGTATGTAAATACACCTTTGTTAGTGAAATACAAGGGGTTGGGTGTACCTCCATAACCTCTAGTAACCACACTATAAGCTATATCCATTATAACCGGATTAGAAGCCGTTGGAGCAGGAGTAGTACTGTCTCTCACCACACGTATATACAAGTTACTAGTATCTGTACCTCCAGTACCTATTTTTAATCTATAATAAACTGATTGCCAATCTCCATTACCCCTTGGAGTACCTCCATTACCCCATACTACAGTACCTCCAGTACCTATATTATTATAACCAAAAGCCAACGTATAACCTACGGGTAGCTTAAATATAAGATTCCAATAATAATCTCCAGTCTCTGAAGTAGTTATGGGATAGCATATTCCTCCACAATTATATCCCCCCGATTTAGGAGGAGCAGTACATTTCATACGAACTATACGACCTACGTTGCTGAAAGGATTACCTCCGTCTACGTAGGACAGAGTACAAGTAGTAGCGTCCTGAGTGACATTATTATAGTTATATGGGGATAGACCCCCATAGGTATAACCTTCTGCCATCCAAGCATTCATACCAGTACTCTTCCATATACGCTGTATAGATTCCTGTCCTGTAGGATCTGGGCTACTAGACACTGACTGCTTGGCTCCAGATGTATATGTAGCTGTGGACTTAAAAGTCATCCTAACAGAGCCCGTTCCTCCCGAAGCCGGTATTACTGACTTAGTATAGGTCATTATAGGGGCCGTATAAGTTACACTGTTGGCTTCTTGAGTTATAGTTAAAGTTCCAGATTTATCGACAGCTACTCCATTAATCGTACCTTTTACAGTACAAGTAAGTACTCCAGATCGAGCTGCACCTATAGTAGTTCCTCTTGAACCCACAAATAAAGTACCATAATACCCATCCTGATCCATCTCCCAGCGACCCCACGACTCCGAGAACGAATAGCTTACATAGTCCACAAAGTTCTGCATCCCTCCAGAAGCACCAGAACTATACGTGGGTATTCCTACATATCCATGGGATGTGCCCGAAGCAGGATAATCCGTCTTCGGCGGCGTCACCGTAGCTCCAGACGTATACAAAGTAATAAATGTGATCGTGTTCAACGCCTGGGTACATGTAGCAGTTGTACTACCGGTGCCAGATACCTTGCTACCTCCATAAGTGGAAGAATGAGTCCATGTACATATATACTTCTTAGTTACTATACCCGAGGTTCTCTCCGGGCCTACTACAATACCTCTATGGGTAGCAGTTAATACTCCAGTACTGCTATTTACAGCGGTAAATCCATTTTGCACGGTTCCCAACGAATACTCTTCTCTACTAGTGAATGATCCATAAGAACTACCTGGCATAGCCTTTGAAGTAGACCCGCTACTGAATACATATACCACGGAATTAGCCCCTGGAGTTATTGATGTTGGGGTAGCTGTAGTATCCCCAGCACCTATATTATTATATCGGAATCCCTGAGTAGTGGGTCTCAATTCAGTTATGAGATTAGCTGCTTGAGTTATAGTTACAGAATCACTAACATTTACGGATACTCCATTGATAGTACCTTTTACAGTACAAGTCAAAGTACCAGTTCTAGCATTACCTATGGTAGTACCTCTACTAGATACTGTCAAATTTCCCCACCACCCATTTTCAGAAGTAGGAGCCCATGATCCCCATGACTGATTAAAACTCCAAGTTTCATATCCATCTATAGCAGATATCTCGGCATCACTACCACTAGAGAAGAAACATCTAAATGAAAAACAATGTGATTCTCTAGAAGCTGGATAATTTGTTTGTGGAGGATCTACAGCACCTCCACAAGCCCTTATACTTATAGAAGTAATACCATTAAGATTCTGTCCTGTGGATACTGTGCCTAATACGGGAGTAGTAGTATATGAAGAACTAGCATATATGTTTACATTTACTCCTCTCCATGCACCTATGGTTATACCTCTACTGGGCCATGTAGTAACATTCCCATTTTGAGTAGCTCCTAAATTAGTATTAGATAGGCTATAGGTTATAGTTACTCCACTGGGAGGAGTCCCATTCCACCCTGATGAATACTCTACTACTGGGGCCCAAGTAATACTACCTCCAGTAGCATGTATATTCAGAATTGTACCCTTCCCAGAGGTTACAGTTCCAGTAGCACTAACCCCTACTATCTTATTCTCAGCTTGATACAGGTTAAGGGTTTTAGACTTTCCTCCATAGGTAGCTGTTACTACTCCTGTCCTCTGTGCACCTTCTACGTTAGATCTATAGGCCATAGTAACTAAATTACCAGTAAGAAGGAAGCCTGTACCAGATACACTAAGTGACGGTGTAGCATTTTCATTAGGTAATCTCTGAGTAGCTCCAGAAGTATATACGTTGGTTTTAGTACGGGTAGCAGTAGCCGTTATAGTAGACTGTGCTGTAGAAGCAGGGGCCGGAGAACTAGATGACGTATACTTATCGGCCGTCAAACTTATTACCCACTCTCCATACGATACATTCTCTATGACATTAGCTTCTTGTACAAATTTGGTCTGAGTAGATACCTGGAAATTGCTTCCTTGATATACAGCGGTTAAGTATAGAGACCTTTCACTACCTATAGTAGTACCTCTATTACTTGCCGTTACACTCCTATCCCCTGTATTTACGGTGAACCCATCTACAGGGGTGTAATCATAGTCGGTAGGTATAACAGACTCCCTACTATACTCTTCACCATTCTTGTAAGTGATCAGAGTATATACAAAGTTAACAACTCCTCCAGAAGCTTTGAAGTCATACTTATCTCCTATAGAGCACTCTAAGAATCTCTCATACTCAGACCCTGATTGAGATACACTAACTGTTATACTCTTATCACCTACAGTTATCTGTATACCTCCGTTATAGTTGTTCTCACTATCGTTATTTGGTACTGTAACAGTAAGCACGTTACCCTTTAGGGATATAGCAAACCTATCGGGGTCTGAGGATAGTACTCGTATTAAACTATAATCGGCATTAGTATTTATTCTTACAGTCTTACTACCTCCAGCATAGTTGAAAGACAACTGCGAAGGTTCTGCTGTGAGTGTTATGGAAGAAGATACTCTCTCATAAGTAACCAACCTCTTATCAGAACCAGTTGGTAGGTCAACCCTAGCATAATACACTGAGGTTATCTCCTCCATAGTAAGGAACTTCTTACCCGAAGGAGCTACCTTTCCGGGGATTAGGGTTAGACCCATAGTCTGTATGTCATCCCCTGTTATTAAATACCCGTATTTTTTCATGTTCTAGAGTATTTTTATATCTCACTCATAGTAATAGCCTTTATATTACCATTAATCACTGAGTCGCCCTCTAATGGAACAAATCGACCATCACTCTGGGTTTTAGTATAATAATCATCCCTTAGTGAATCAGACAAATTCTCTAAATTTTTATTTAGTTGAGTAATGCTTTGATTGATGGAATTTATCTGAGTCTGTAAGCCCTGGATATCCTTAACACTAGCTGCTCGTAAACTATCAGCATAGGACTTAGCACTAGCCAAAGTCTGAGCATCACCGGTCTGCCTATCTTTTATCTCTTGGTCTATACGCTTACCTAAAGCTGTATCGGCATTTTTCCGGGCTTCTGCCTCAGCATCTATATGTTGTTGTAAAATTTTATCAGCCTCAGTCCTATCTTCTATCTCTTTGTCTATACGCTTACCTAAAGCTATATCAGCCTCTTCTCTTATCTTCCTCTCTTCTATGAAAGCGTCAGTAATGACCTTTTGAGACATTGTGAATTTAGTACTATTACCCTCCTCTTGCACCAGCTTTGGCAATAACCACTGAGTTTTTGCAGTAGTCTGTACAGCTTTGGTCACAGTATTATACAGTATAGTTACTACTATCTGCTTACGATTGTATGTATTATCTACTACACTCTCATTAGCTGTAAGTAATAGGGATACGTTCTCAGTAGTACGATCCGTTACTCGGGTATCAACACTGTATATCTGAATATTCTCCAAGGGTCTGTTTATAACCCACTGGGAGTTATCGGCAGAGGATAGGAACATAGACATGAACTCCTGTAATTCCTCCAGGCTATTTGTCACATCATAAGCCGTATCTCCATTCTCATCGGACTCTCCTTTAGCCACTAGATTCAAATTCAAAAATACGGTATAATCACCCTGTAATGCCAACTTGGCCTTTAACAGAATCTCATCTATTTCCGGTCCTGAGAATATAGATTTGTAATCACCTCTAGAACAAATTTCGCTAGCCATAATATTGATTTTTTTGGATTTTACATATTTAACATATCTAATTCACATAGATATTCATCAGACATAGCCGCCTGATATGCAAGAGCTACAGTAGTGTGACCCCTAAATGATCTCATTATATAACCCTGTATGCCTTTTATAAAAGGTAAATTAATACTAAATACTATCTTAGAAGAAGATCCGTTATATTGCTGTATCATTCTCCATACCGCTGAATTGGTTGGTTCATTAGTATCATACTCTAACCAAAAATCTATAATACTACCTTCCTCAGGTAACCCCGATTTTACTGACCCCATTGCTAGAGATCCAGTATACCCAATGTCAGGTATCTCAACCCTCATACCTTCTGTAGGCTGTTCGGTGATGATCCCGGGTAGTTTCATCTTTAATATGGGTTTTGTGGGATTTCCATCCTGATATACCTTAAACAGTTTATAGGCTGTTGGATTAGGACCATTATCTTTTGAAGCCGTTATGCTTATAAACCTACCTAATGATTGTAGATTCTCCTCAGCTGTAACGGTACCAGCTACACTATCATAAGTAAATCCCTCGGCATAACCTGACCACTCACACGGGGATTTTTCGGTTACCCATACTCCAGAAGCTAGTCTTATAGATCTACGAGCTTCAGTAACAACTCTAATAGTTCCCCCTGTATAGGGTATATTACCGCTAGGCTCTTCTACTATAATTACAGTCCAGGGAGAGGCTAGTACCCAAGGATTCTCCTTTTGATACACATCCAGGTGACCCTCTTTTTGTACACCTCCTATATTAGCAACTACATCTATGGTTCCATTTAGCTTCTGATCTGACTCAGTTTGTCTAGGCCATACTTTGAAGTCCATAAACTGGCTATTATCGCCTCTATAGGTAACTGTATACTCTCCGTCGAATAAGCATACTACTTCTACGCCGTTGTCATTAAAATTACTTGCTACATAAGTACCACTAGTATACCTTAGCCATAAAGTATATGTATTAGTTCCCCCAGATGGGCCCCACACGGTAATAGGATCTGTGTATTGGGTATCACTGTTTCCACCTATACGCAAATCCTCTAGTTTATTACCCAACTGGGTTACTTGAACATCTTTAGTTACAGACTTACCATTAAGAGTTAAAGTAGCTGATATCTCGGCTACTACCCTGGTATCTACGGGTACTGTACCTAAAGAACCTCTAGTCACTGATCCAGTATCCTCATTATCGGCTCCATCAAAAACCCATTCACCCCCAGAGGTTATTTGGGTGGTACTGTTAGAACTATACCTAGCCTCTTGACTTACAGTGGTTTTAGGTAGTACTGTACCGCCAGAAGCTGGTATACTGTCATAACTTATAGATATTAAAGGTATAGAATACTCTTCAACTACATTCTCTAACTGTTTTACAATTACGTCAGCCTCTACAACTCCTGACTCAGGAGAAGAATATGAAGCATGTATGCTTATGCTACGTTCTGGACCCTCATCTATACCTCTATTCTCTACTTCTACTGTTCCATCATCTCGTAATAAAAATCCCGGAGCTTCGCCTGTATATGTAGGCTCTACGGGTTCAGAATTATATAAGATTCCATTAAGGTACTTCTTTAATAAAGCCGTTATCTTAGAAGTACCTCCAGATGCAGAGATATTGTTTGGGAAGGCTTCTAGGTCTAACCTATACTCGTATACTACTCCATCCTGAGTCAACTTGCAGAAAGATCTACGGCTTCCTACCCTCACTTCTATTTCAGACTCCATAGTATCGGGGGTTATATTTTCCCGAGCCGTTACTATCAATCTATAACCATCTTGTATTACGGTAAAGTTACTCGAAGGAGGTATCACCTCTATCAATTGGGCTATTACGTTAGTCTCTATATTGATTATTCTAGTACCTCCTTCGGCGGGGAAGTGTAAACTATATACGTCTAGAGATAGTTGTATATCCTCTTCTGAGGGTTGAAACTTACGTATCCTGTTATCTAGGAAATAACCCCCATTATCAGTAAGGAGATATCCAGTGTCACAACAAGGAGGGGTAGGCTCTTCAGGAAACGGCTTAGTATATCTACCACTGCTTTCGATTATGAAAGCTAAATCTCTTTTACCCATGAATATCTATAATATTTTCGTTAGGTATCAAACAAGATATATCTATGATAGGAGGTATTTCTATGGGACTCTTTCCCGTATCAAGTAGACAATCTTTTACCTCGAATTGATATATCTTCTCTAACAGACCATTCTCTTGATCGGGTATGTTATAGAAGTTTACTACTCTAAGGAATATATTGCCACTAAACAGAAACTCCTCTTCACCAAAAGGTTTCAAATACCCTCTCTGAGGTATGGACCAAAAGAGTATTTGATGTAGTATTCTCATATGTTTTACATCATCACTTATTAGATGAATATTTATGAGATTGTCCAGGGCTTCATAAGGCTCTTCGGTAGCTGTATACCCTATCCCCTCCTCCTTATCTATGATTTGACGAGGCATACCTATATCACCCGGATAAAATCCTTCGGAATCTATGGTTATACGGGGTGTAAACTTTACTCCTCTAGATTTATTATTACCAACTCCAAATACACTTATAAATACACCCTTTTCAGATTTTATACGATCTTTATCCTGATTGAATCGGGTCTGATTATCTATGCTTACGGGTTGATACTGCATAGGGTCCACGGTATACCCAAGATTTACTGTAGTTTTGAGTAAGGCATCATAGAATGACCTCTCGATTATTTCCTGTGAATTTATCATATCTGTTTATCTTTTTAGTCTCACTTGATTTGCTCTGAACCCGTATTTCAAGAACTTACGTCTTATCTCTGTTAGAGCTGATTTACGTAGTTCTACTATTCCACCTACTGATTTTACAGCTGGTCTCCATAGAGGCCTTGGAGGTATATTACCACCTCCCTTAGAACCATATTCTAGTAATATAGCTAGCTGGTTAAGGGTTATCTTTTGATTGGAAGCTTTCTTGAAGTTCCGAGGTAAACCTATTAGAGTCTTACCCCTATACTTGTATATACCTATGGATCGGCAATATAATCCAGTTAGATAATATATGGGATGATTGCCATATTTTTTTATGGTTGAACTAGCCAATGGTTCCCAGTATACTCCGCCTCCCTGAGGAGGTGTACCAGTAATCATGGACTTCTTGATTATACCCACTAGCTTTTTTGAAAACTTACCTACAGCTATGTCATACCCACTCTGTATGTTAGAGGCTAGCTCTTCCATAAACTGATCCACAAGTTTCCAATTACCTTCTAGCCTTATCTCTATATCCCCTATTCCTCTGGGTATGCCTATGCTTACTCTATTAGCCATATACCTAAGTTATTAAAAAGAATATAGGGAGGGGGAGTATATAACCCCCTCTCCCTATTTCCATAGTTCATAGTACTTTTCCAACAGATACTCGTATGTTGTATATATGATTCCGGGTTTATGATATTTTATCTGTCCCTCATATCCAGATATTCCACCTAGCTTATTAGCCCAGGATTCTGTATAGAAAGAATAGTAATTACCTGCTGGATTGTATAATAGAGCATGAAGCCCACTTGGTATACCTATAATTATGAGGTATAGTGGACCAAGTATTTGAGATTGTATACAATGACCATACTCATGATCATATACAGCCTCGGTTAGACTGTCGTATTTAGATATAAATACATACATGCCCAATGATACAGAACTCCGGGATTCGGGCAGTATGTAAAAATTTGCTCGGCGTTGATTGAATATGGGTTTGCATCCCGAATTCAGCATCAAATATGCCAGTCCAAGTAAATTTTGGGGCAATTGCCAAATATACAATAGGATTTTTATTAAACACTCTAGAAAAGTGTTCTTTTTTGCATTACTGTCCATATTAGTAATATAATTTTGAATCTGGAGTTTGAACTATGGTCAGGTATGCTTTAGTATCATGTTCCTCGGTTCTGAATAGGGTTTCAGAAAAGTATACTGTTTTACGCCTTTCTACTCCCGTACGATTTTCATCCGAGGTTACTAATATACCTCCCGTTTCTTGTACATATTGGGGATTAAAGTATATCTTATCCCCAGAGCCGTCATCCCATGTAACTTCGAACATATATTTTGATTTTTGTTTAGGGGTGTGGCAAGGTATCACCCTCACCACACCAAAAAGAGACTATATATCAACCTTGTCAAGGTAAGATATCAGGCTATTACTCTCCTCAGGATTGGATCTCTTGATTACTAGGAAGAATAGCAATGGCTTGTCTTTAGCCTGGGCTACTTGAGTATCACCTCCGGGTTCATAAACCTTTCCGTTTACTATGAACCTATCCCTAGACCAATTAAAGTCCCAATATCCGTCTTTGTTTAGATAGCCCTGGTCTCCTAACTGTTTTTGAGTGAAATATATGGCTATGTTTATACCGTCTAAATCACCTCCAACAGTTTCCTTGAGTGATGGCCAGGTTCTAATATAGTTGTACTGTATGAGACCTTCCAGTACCACAGGCACGTATTCCTCTCCGGAGTCTTCCCCATACGGTAGAGGCTGATTTATATACCTTAACCATACTATCTTTTGCTTACCAGCATCAATATCCACGAAATCATTTATGATATCGGCATATCTCTGCCAGTCAACATCTTTAATCCTTTTACGCCTAGCCATACTCTAATTACTTTTTAACAGGATAACCGGGATCCGGACCTCCCAAAGGAGTTCTAATCCTTCGATTTACGACTTTAGGAACTACTACTACTCCAGGTCGGTCACAGATAGGCAGGTATATATCTAACCTTCCAGCCAGCATACATAGCTTCTGCTTAAGTATATCTATGATTCCACCCGGTTGCATAGCTTTTACTACACTAGAAGTGGTCTTCGAGTCTGAATCTACCTGGTCAAAGAACTCTACCTCTGAAGGACCGGTTTGTATCCTCTTTACAGCTTCGGATCCTGCAGTACTGGTAGACTCCTCGGAAGATGAGGTAGAAGACGAGTTGTTGGCTATTACACCTTCGGCTGAAGCCCCCAGCATTAAAGACACCCGATCGACCATAAAATCATAAGCTGCTAGCTCCATAATTAACTGGTTTTCTAGGGCCTCATAGTACAGCTCATTATTATACTGTTCTATCGGAATTATGTGGAGGATATCTCTATCTACTAGGGGTTGAATATACAATTGCCATTTTTCGATATACTGTTGCTTTACCGATATGGGCATCTCCCCAAATATGTCTGAAGGTACATAGGTATCTATCAGATCATATATACTACCTGGTAGTTGGGTCTTTGTTACTTCACTTACCCCTATTGACTTTATTACCTTATACTCTTTACTATCGTCGCTTTGATCTATCAAAGTAAGCTTTACAGTATAGAAGTCGGTATTTTCATAGAGATGACTGGAGGTCAGCTTATCTTCAACCGTCTCTACCTCAGATCCGTCACCAAAGTCCCACTTACATATGAAGGATCCGGGTAAAGGGTTTACATATACCTTTACCTTTAAGCTTAGTCCTACGGTGGCGGATAAGAAGTCTACCTGCATAGGGCTTACAGCTTAAACTGTTCAACCAGTACCTTCGTGAGGCTGAGATTGTTATCTGACTCGTCTACGGTAAACTCGTAGAATGCCAGCATCTGGCTCAGCTGATCAAAGGTGAATGCCTTAGATATGCTCTTCACACTCTGACCATTCTCATACATTTCCTTGGCCTTCTGTATCAGGTCAGATACTTCATCTGAGGGATCTTCTACCTTTTCTCCCTGATCGTCACCATCCTGATCAACTTCTGGATCTTCTACCTGATTGATATCTTCTACTTCGTTATCTTCTACTACCTTAGGATCTTCTACTTCCTCCATTACCAGATGACCATTACTCAAGGCCCTACGAATTATAGGATTGTCCTTTAAGTTGTCGGTCAACTCTACCTTCATACCCTTCAGAATCTTCAACTTCAGAGTGTGACTGTAGAATATGGTTGAAGCCGGGCTTAATTTGATATATTTCGTCATGGTTATAGTTATTAAATGAAAAATGGGTAGTTTAGGGGAGTAAACCCTATACTACCCACCCAAACGTGATTCTGATATGTGTTAGGTTTACTCGATATCGGTACCGATGTACTTATCTACGTCCATGTACTCAGGGAATCCCTCAGTTGTGAATTCCTGAGAGCCATCCAGGAGGAGAGCCGCATCCTGATACATCTTCGAGAATCCCGTGGTGATAGAGGCATAGATTGCCTGAGTCTGGTTAGATACGATTCTCTCTGACTCAAGCATGAGCTGCTTTGCCGTCAGTTTTATAGCTGCAGCTCGAGGATCTATCATCATCACCTGGTTCTCGGGTATACCGCCATGGATATAGAAGTCTGCCGATGAAGGAACCGGAGTCTTCAAGTTCAGCTTGGCATCGGTAGTTCCCATGTAACGCTGCTTGAACTCAGGCAGGTCGAGGAGCTTGATAGACTCATCCTCATCACCAATGAGGGTCTGGAAGTTTCTACCAAGTCGAGAAGCTCGGATCCATACTCGGAGAAGATCCTTGTATACGATTCCTGAAGCCGTGGTAGTTACACCGATAACCGGTGCAGACTCACTTCCGTCGGCCTTGTTACCGTTGATGAGAACGTTAATGAGAAGGCTATCCAGGGCATAACCCAGCTGTACTCCGAAGTCACGGAGGAAGATAGACATCACATCCATAGATACGTAATTACGTACCTCGTCGGTTACCTTGAATCCCTTTCCGATCTTGTAAAGACTTACGCTCTTCTGACCGAAGCTTACATTTCCGAGAGGGATAGTCTCGGCCTCATTGATTCGGGCCGGAGCAGCATCCGACATGTTCACATACGGCATGATGGTGGTGAGTGATGATACGGGCTGATCGCTTGCTATCACATTGGGATAGAACGGTGCCTCTCGCATACCCAAGAAGATAGCCTCTCGGATAAACTCCGGTACCAACCATCGGAGATTAGGATCCGGCATAGAGAAGATGTTTTCCATGGTATCTACCTTGGGATTTACTCCCAGGGTCTGGAGATACTGATCCATAGATACACCATACTTCTCACTCACCATCTCGTTCAGGTGAATATCAACCGGCAGATGTTTGTTTGTTCCCTGGCGATAGCTGTCCATAGACTTCACCATATCGGGAAGTTCCTTGAGGAGAGACTCCTTTATAAGCTTAGTTTCTGACATATTTTGGAATGTTTTTTTTGTTTAACGTACAAGGATACGGATAATCTCTCCCGTATTGCCCTTAGTGATTGCGATGAAATGTACTTCGGGGATAGGCTGACCAGTGAAGGTAGTGTCTGCCACGGTTCCTTTTGCATTCAGGTAGTCTTCGGCTACCGGAGTATAGTTGGGATAGATACCAGACTCGTCCAATGTACCATCGGGATTTACGAAACCACACTTTGTTACATTGGTAGTCTTCACTATACCGTGGATGACGGCAAAACCCTCCATCATTACGGTAACCTGAGGCTTATTAACATCCTCGGGAGGATATACCGGATACTTACTGTAGTTTACAGCTACTCCGAGATATATACCAGTACCCTTGTAGGGAGAAATGGTACCATCATCGTTGAGTACTACTGGCTGACCGGCTACTACCGTGTCACCATTCTTTACATTGAAGGCCTGATGGAGCTTATGTGATTCGCTCTTGTAGATCACGGCCTTGGGAGTAATACCCCCAACCTTATGAAAATCTGCCATAATTTGTTTGTTTAACTATTTCAGTTTACTGTTTGCGAGGTTGCTTATAGCATCCTTTACGGTCTTCTCCTTGAACTGGTTTTCATCGTCCTTACCATCTTCTACAGACGAAGCTCGGCTGATGTCCTTTGATCCGCAGTGATTGCAATGCAGGGGGAACTTCTCCTCCAGCTGAGTAGTGTAACTCTTGTTCAGAGCCTCCAAAGATGCAACTGAAGCCTCTTTCAGAAGGCTTACTATGTTGTCATCTACTTTGTCACCCATGAGCTTTGTATAGTTAGCTATAACACTCTCACGGTAGCTTTCTATGTACTTGTCATACATTCCAGCCTTCTCCTTAAAGGATGCCGACTCACTGACCTCATTTTTGAGATTAGAAATCTCCTCGTTGAGACCAGCTATGGTCTTATCCTTCTCCTTAATGGACTCCTTCAGTGAGTTTACCTCACCGAGTGTAGCCTTAACCTGACTGAGTACTTGGCTGAGAGTTTTCTCTTTACCCTCTTCCAGGGTGAGATACCCGCCTCCAAAAATACTGTCCAAGAAGGCCTTAATCTCCTGATTCTGTTCGTTCATATTGTTTATGTTTTGGATTTGAGGTTTCATTTGGTTATCCCTCCTATTAGAAAAACTGGGAGTATCGAGATTTGACTTAATATCCTTGTAGTCCATCTGTGACCACTTTCGATGGGGGTCTTCTAAGAACTTTCTCTGATCCTCTGAAAGAGATATCCCCTGGCTATGGGCATATTGGATATTGTTTATTACTCCGTCTACGATTTTCTGAGCATAAGGATCGGCTCCATGCCATACCAGAGAGGTTTCCTTATATGATATGATTCTGGTAGCTATCCTACAGATAAGCTTTCCTTCCTCATCATAGGTTCCCATCTTATCATAGAACTCCCATATATCATTGAACTTATGAGAGGGTTCCCACTCAAACTCAACTGTTACTGAATTAGAGTGTATAGAGGGAGGGTCCATCATAATACCTCTGGCTATACGGGGATTAGACATACCGTCTATCTTAAATATTCCATTTATACCAGAAGGTATTACTATACCATCTACTTCATAACTATCCTGCCACTCAACAGACTTCACAGCTCCAATGGCATTACCCACATCCATATCATGGTCCAGGTTTATGGTCTGGCCAACCAGTAGAGGCATTGACTCCTTTAATACCTCAGCACTGAAGTAAGTAGGATTATAGTTCTTAGATACCACCGTAGAACTAAGCATACGGAACATAGGCTCTATGAACTCTTCGTCCTTGGGTTTTAGCATCTCTGGTGTTACCTCAGGAGAGAATGAATTAAAATTGAGAGAGCCTCCCCACATACCGAATCTCTCAATAGACTCTTTATCCTTCTTGGTCGCCTTATAGAAGTTGTCTGACAGTGAACCACTAGCTACCTTCTCAGGTACATGGGATACCATCAGACTGTGACCTCCGGATATAACCATTACATCAGTAAATGACTGACTACTGGTTAGGGTTTTCTTTGACTTAGACATATTTATCTGGGTTTTGAATCCTGATCTTTTCTTTTGGGGTTGGGATTGTTCTTGTCCCGGGTCTTTCTATCTGACTTGTCTTTATCCTCTTCTCTCTTTCGGGATTTGGCACTGTCATCTACATCTTCGGTATCATCGGTATCCCTAGATACTCGAGGTTCATCTTGATCAGGAGAATCGTATCCCATAGCCCAGGCATAATCGAACTGAGATATAATTCCCTGATCATACAAAGCATTCAGGTTACGTA
>OLIT01000380.1_pt1 | contig 46616 bp, 28 predicted proteins | sample 1601341 | NCBI WGS metagenome assembly OLIT01 (sample SAMEA2452121, study PRJEB22498) | human gut metagenome | biome: human feces; feature: human gut; material: feces | place: Australia | collected 2012
TCTCCGATACCGATTACTTTTCGCATAGTGATCTTGATTTTTCTCCCAGATAACCTCCGTGGTGGCGTTTCGAATATTCGGCAATGGTGAATCCGGTTTCCTTCATGGTCTGTACTACCAGAATATCGCCGATAACAGTCATGGCAGTAGTCGAAGTAGTAGGAGTCATACCCAGCGTACAAACTTCGGCAGGTTTACCGGTACTCAGGCAAACATCCGATTCGTGCGCCAACGGACTATCTGGATTTCCCGTGATAACGATAAACTTCAGTTCCGGGTCCAGATTGTGAGCAAGTTGGGTAAGTTCGACGATTTCACGCGTCTTGCCGGAGTTGGAGATAAGCAGGAGCAAATCATTTTTCTGCAGGATACCCAAGTCACCATGTTGTGCTTCGCTAGGGTGCAGAAATACAGAGGGAATACCCGTAGAACAGAAAGTGGTAGCAATGTTCATCGCAATTTGTCCGGCTTTCCCCATACCGGAAGTTACTAGTTTTCCCTTCTTCTGATGTATCTGTTCAACAATAAGTTGTACTGCTTTCTCATAAGCGTCTGTTACAGGGATATTGAGCACAGCCTGTGCTTCCTGTTGCAAAAGTTGTTTAATGGAGTCTATCATATGATCAGTTTATTTTTTCTTTTAGTTCATCCGGAGTGTTTGCTATTTCGTAATAGGTTGAGAAAGGTTGGCGGGCAAAGCCTTTTTCTTCCAAGGTTTTGAGTGCTTTCAGCAGCTCGTTGTAGAAACCATATTCGTTATAGAAGATAACTTTCTTGTGGTGGTAGCCAATAGAAGCGGCAGCTATAACGTGGAAAACTTCGTCGAGTGTGCCTACGCCTCCAGGCAGTGCCACCAATACATCCGACTTTTCCGTCATTATATCTTTGCGGTCGCTCAGGTTGCGGGTATGAATCACCTCGTCCAGTAGAGAGCTTACTCTACCATTTTCTTCCAGTTTGGTCGGGACTACTCCAATGACCTTACCCCCGTTTTCTTTTACGGTGCGTGCTACGCATTCCATAAGTCCGAGGTTGGCTCCTCCGTAAATCAACGTTTTGCCTGTCTGTCCTATCCATTCGCCTATTCGGCGAGCACTTTCGAAGTACATTTTGTCAATGTTTTCAGAGGCAGAACAGAAAATTCCTATCTTTTCCATATACGTTGTAACTGTTATAGTCCACAAATATCTGCAATTTTCTATAAACAGCAATAAGTTTTATTGTATTTTTGTGGCATTAATTCAATAAGGAAGTAGAAAACAATGCATTGCAACGAATATACATTACCTAATGGCCTGCGTATTATCCATGAACCGACGCTTTCAAAAGTAGCTTATTGTGGTTTTGCGATTGATGCCGGCACCCGTGATGAAGCGGCAAATGAACAGGGAATGGCTCATTTTGTAGAACATCTTATTTTTAAGGGAACGGTGAAACGGAAAGCTTGGCATATTCTCAACCGAATGGAGAATGTAGGCGGTGACCTCAATGCTTATACGAATAAAGAAGAAACGGTTGTCTATTCCGCCTTCCTGACAGAACATCTGGAACGTGCGCTTGAGCTACTGGGGGATATTGTATTCCATTCTACTTTTCCGCAACATGAGATTGAAAAGGAAACAGAAGTGATTATTGACGAAATCCAATCCTATGAAGACAATCCTTCCGAATTGATCTTCGATGATTTTGAAGATATGATATTCCGTAATCATCCGCTGGGAAGAAACATTCTGGGGAAACCGGAACTTCTGAGGAGTTTTCGCACGGAGGATGTCCTGTCCTTTACCCGTCGGTTCTATCAGCCGGGGAATATGGTGTTTTTCGTTCAAGGACAATATGATTTCAAGAAAATTATCCGTCTGGCAGAAAAATATATGTCGGATATTCCTGCTGTGGAAATTGAGAACCGCCGTACGCCTCCGCCTCTTTATATTCCTGAACATTTAACGGTAACTAAAGACACACATCAGGCACATGTAATGATTGGTAGCCGTGGATATAATGCATACGACGACAAACGTACCGCACTCTATCTGCTGAATAATATCCTCGGCGGTCCTGGAATGAACAGCAAACTGAATGTTTCTCTTCGTGAACGCAGGGGATTGGTTTATAATGTCGAATCCAATCTGACTTCTTATACCGATACAGGTGCTTTCTGCATCTACTTCGGGACGGATATTGAAGATATGGATACTTGTTTGAAATTGACCTATAAGGAACTGAAACGAATGCGGGATGTGAAAATGACTTCTTCTCAGTTGGCGGCAGCCAAGAAGCAGTTGATCGGACAAATTGGGGTGGCCTCCGATAATTTTGAGAATAATGCGTTGGGCATGGCGAAAACTTTCCTGCATTACCATAAGTATGAATCATCCGAGCTTGTCTTTAAACGTATAGAGGCTTTGACTGCAGAGACTTTGTTGGAAGTCGCCAATGAGATGTTTGCTGAGGAATATTTGTCAACGCTGATTTACAGGTAGTATTGTGAGATTGCTATGCAGTAAAAGATAGTGGTATACGGATTAAACCAATTGGAACCATCCCCTTGTATTAACTCTATACCGTTATACTAGAGGATAATACAGGAGGATGGTAATTGGTTATTTAATCACAACATTTTTATTGTTTATATACAAATTTTCATGCCTTGCTAAGTTATAAAGGTTGGTTTCTGGACCATTTGATAACCCTGTTTTAGTATTCCACTTTGTAATCTTTGTGTAGATGTCCTCCTTTCCAAGCTTTTTTGCTAGTCCAATCTGCGTATGCATCTGTCCAAAACGGATCATCAGCGGGAAGACCGAGAGGTAGAAAACTTAAGGTTGCCATATAAAGGCTGCCAGTGGAGGTATAACCATCAGCACATTCTGGCTGATGACCGTTGAAGCCGAGCACTAACCAACCATCCTTATCGAAGTTCTGATTTCCCTCATACATATTTCGGTGTACGGCAGTCAGGGCGCAACGTACTTGGGCGGGAGAAACGTGTGAGGGCAATTTTTTGCGTAGAGCTACGTCTGCTAACGATTGGAATGCAGCGGTACGATAAGTAACCGAACGTCCGAAAGCGGGATATGTGCCATCGGGAGCTATCATACGTTCACAAAATTCAGAGTGGCGTATCATGCGGTTCATAGCTTCGTCTAGCTCCTTCTGACTTGCCCAACGTTTAGGTAAAAGATTTTCCAGCATAGCTACCATCATAGAATGCATCACGTAGGCGTTATAATTATCCATACTGAATGATGGACCATCACTATACCAGCCATCGCCTACATACCATTCTTTTACCTTATTTTTACTTACACGAATACGGAACTGGTCGTATTGTACACCTTTTCCCAACAGAAATGATTCTGTTAGTCCGGTGAAGAGTAGCCAGTTGTTGTAAGCACCAGTACGATCACGTAAGGATTGGAAGGATTTAATATAGCGTTCTTTTGTAACTTCATCCAATGGTTCCCATAAAGCTTTGGGGGCACGGAGGAAGGCATGTACTAGATAGGCGGCATCTACGATAGGTTGAGCGTGTTTGGTGAAGTTCAGTAAGTCGGGTGATGCAGGATCTACTGCATTTTTTAATCCTTTCAGTACTTCTTCACGCATCTGCTTGCGTAGTTTGCCTTCTTCTGTATCATCATCGGGGAGTGCTAGCCAAGGGGCAACCCCGGCGAGTGTGCGGCCTACAGCTTCCAGATGTGTCATGTCTTTGTAGCCTGCTGTTTCACCGCTACGGGTCTCAATGGGCATATTCTGGTGTAGTGTTCCTTCTGCGAGGTTATGGATGACAGGATATGATATTTTCCAAAGTAGCTTTACCCATATGGCGCGATCTTGGGTGCCAGTGGTTTGAATTTCCGTCATGGGAATATTCTTCTTTCCTTTTTTCTTGTCTTTGGCTTGTACTCCTATTGGCAGTAGTATTATAGCCGTTAGTAAACAGATTAGATAATTCTTTCTTTTCATGTTTTTTCCTTTTATTTATAGTGGACTTTTTCCGTCCAGCATTCGGTTATAACGATGTAAAGCTTCGATGAAATAGTAGTCGGCATACGTTAGCGGCACATCTATTTCTGAATTGTGAGGTACGGCACCTACACTATGCATCAGTATAAAGTTTGCATTCTTACCTAGCTCGGCACGGTAGTTGGTACTACCTAGTGCATGTAGAATCTGTTTGGCACTTTCCAGATATTTCTTACTTTTGCTACCTTTGCTATAAGTACTCAGTTCCAGTAATGCCGAAGCTACGCAGGCTGCGGCGGAAGCGTCGCGGTAGTTATTTACCATTTTACAGGCGTTGGAACGGATACCGGGTGTGTAACCTTCTTGAAAGGCGTTAAAGTCCCACCAGGCAACCTTGTCGGAAGGAAGGTTGGGATGATCAAGGTAGAAGTCTGCCATCTTTTCTGCAGTTTTCAAGAAGCGTTTGTCTTTCGTCTCACGGTAACACATGGTAAATCCATAGATTCCCCAAGCTTGTCCACGTGACCAGGCTGAATTATCGGAATATCCCTGAGAAGTCTCTCCTTTGATGGGCTTGCCTGTTTTTTTATCATAATATATGATGTGGAAGCAACTGTAGTCCTTACGTACTTGATGGTGCATTACTTGTTCTGCATGTGAAATAGCCACTTTACGAAAACTTTCATCACCCGTCACTTTGGAGGCATGGAATAATAGTTCTAGATTCATCATATTGTCGATGATAACAGGAAAATCATATACTTTGTCACCGTGCCAACTGCGAAATCCATTCCATGATTGAATGACTTTTGCTTGAGGGCGGAAACGTGTACAGAGTGAACGTGCCGATTCTACTAATATGTCCTCATATTCGTCTTTTGGTGCGAAGCGATTGGCATTACCATAGCTGCAATACATCATGAATCCAATATCATGATTGTCTGTGAAGGTCTTTGCGGGTTCCATTTGATGTGTATAAACTAAGGCAGAGTCTTGCAAAGCTTTGTCACCTGTGTAGTTTGATAGATACCATAATGTACCAGGGAAAAAGCCTGCTGTCCAAAGGTAAATACTTCCTTTGCTGGGAGTACCGTCTTTGCGCATACTGTGTGGCATGATAGCTTTTCCATTTTTTCCTTGTGCAGGGGTTTGCATCATCAAACTATATTGTTTGGTGGCGAATTCCATATTCTCTTTGATAAATGCTTTTTCTGCTTGGAATGTTTGCGCCTGTGTCGTTGTTAGTGAACACGCCAATGCAGTGAGGATAATCAATTTTTGGGGGATTATCGATTTTTGTTTCATAAATCTAATTATATTAGTTGGTTGTTATATATTGTGAATTTTATGGTACAAAGTTATTCCTATATGAGACAAATAAGGGGATATTCTGTATATTCTAGGGGAGTTTGTGTATTTACTTTCGTTTTTAACACCATTGAAACCCGAGTCCAATTTTCATGTATCAGGCATGGAATACTATGAGAAATGTCAATTAGTTGACATTTCTCATAGTTTATTATTTAAGTAGCTGCAATTTAATATTGAATATCTTTTTAAATTAATGGGACTACTTTTGATTCGCCTGTGACAGATATTGCGCGTATTTCGATATTAGTCGGCCATACTGCTAGATTCATATTAAATGCAGCTTCTGTCCCGACATATACCAACTTGGAGGTATCTTGGTCATATACTTCAAATGCAACAGCATTGCTAAATCCACTGACAGAAATGAGTTTTGTTTCTCTATCTAGTGTAGCGTTACCGCTTGTCCCCATTGATAAGTTACCTTTAAATATATGCTCATTCTTCTCCGTGATGTACCAGAAGGCGTGGGTTGGTTTCGGCAAGCTCAGTTCTGCAATTCGCTTTTTGGCAGCAGCCAATTCTGCATCACCTATTTTGAATACACCTTTAGTTCCGTAGTCAGTAATTTCGGTGTTAACTTTACGTAAAAAGCCCCATTTTGCAAAAAACTCACTTAAGTCTATACCTGAAACTTTACTGCAAATATACGGAAACTCTACTTGGTATTCCCAAGCTTGTTTTCCCGTCACAGTGTTGTTACGTATATATTCATAGACATCTGCATAGAATTCTGTGTTGCCCAGCACATAAGCTATATACAATTGTAATTGCCAGAACGGAACCAATTGGCAGAATACATCAGCCGTGCCCTTTCCATCTATTTTACCCACTTGGATATGCGGTGCTCCGCTGAATGCCGTAGTCATGGCATTAGGATAATATCCCTTCAGCCATAAACGGGAGTCACCACTATTGATACGCTGCATGTACATAGAATGAATATTATTAGTCACTTCGGTCATACCTGTCCATTTTAGTCCTGGACGGGTTTGATTGCTGTGTCCCACTTCGTGCGATGGTCCCCAACTATCAGCTTTCAACTGTGCTAAATTACAAAGCCCGTTTATCGTACCTTTACTGTACCCTGTGTGATAGGTTGTAGAATACATATAAGAATCATTATACATCACGCTGAAAAGCATACGGTTCTTGAACATCTTATCATATTTCACCAGTCCCATTAATACTTGCTCATTATATACTAAATCATCATAAAATTTCACCCACTCTATCGGATTTTCTACTTGTTTCAGATTTTCTACGGGAAATATAATATGTGCATACTTGCCTAGCACATCCAGACATCCTACAGAGGCATTTGCCAACAACTTATTCCAGTTTTCCATAGTACCACTATCTTTCTGTGTGTCAAAATAGCCATTTACTTTTCCTGCTGTGAAATGCATTTTGACAGGTTGTGCAGTTGCATAGTTCTCTGTATGATAAGCTACATATAGTAAACCTTTCTGCTCCATATTGATTACATTTGTCCCCGGTCTCAATGAATATGTTTTACGGGTTCCGAATCCGTCTTTGCCGGGTGTATCAAAGTCAATAAGCATTAATGATAATTCTTGGTCGTGCATATCACCCACCATTACCACCATTTGTTCATTTGCTTCTACCGAAATTCCGGTAGGATTGTCCAATAGGCTATATTGCGTAGTTTTATTTTGTTCCGCATCTTTATCAGGATGCCTCCAGGCCTTAAATTCTGCAATACGGTAATTAGTCTCGTAGCAATCATAGTACATATACAAAGCTATATTTCTAAAAAAAGGATATGGACATGCTTCAATTTCTTCCAACGTAATACCGTTTTTCAGTTTACTGCAAAGCTCATCAGCAAACAGAGTAGAGGTATCGAAGACTTGGGAACTTTTCCCATAAAGCTCGATTTCCTGAAAAGCCACATACATATCTTTTTCAGTTACTGTATGGATGAGTATCTTCACAGTATGGGGATGTTTTACCGACTGGTTGAAATAAATAGTTTTAACTTTGTTGTCACTCTCTACACAATCGTACTTTTCTTTCACCAGAATAAAGTTTTCAGGTTCTTCGGCTGTGGAAACATAAATATCAATTACGCCTACCCGACCGTTCCGATAACTTACACGCGGATAAAAAATCATATAGTCTATTTGCTCGTCTTCACCGGACAAAAACAGTTTCAATTCGTGAGGAAAGTCATCTTTTCTTTCATCTACGGTACCGTATCCGGCCCATTTTGTATTCCAAGGAGTAACAAATAATTTACTATCACTTTTTACTCCGTCATAAATCGCTTCAGTTCCTTTCACGTGTTCATTCGGCCCTTCAGAATTTGATCCGTGTTTAGACCATGCACTTTTTATTTCCAGCTGTTTATCAGCCATATCAGCCAACCCTGTCTTATCTTTATCAGCAACATATGTTTTTAGTCCATTTTGTACCACTTTGACTATTGTTCCCGAACCATTCAGACAAATCTCTCCCGAGCGTCCTGATTTAGAATAATATTTCGTAACTTCGAACTTGAACAAATGATGTCCGTTATTATATATATGCTCTTTCAATGTTATCCATTCCGGATAAACAGGCGTCAACTCCTGTGGGGCTTCAGCGCTAAATTCCACTGTTCCTCCTTCTGCCTCTAATGTAAAAGCGGATTTATACAACCACACACGATCATCATCATCCTTGCATCCAACAAGGAATAAGATACATAATAAAGGTAATAAATATCGTATATTCATAATTATTCGTTCTTTTGGCATTTATAATCAGTTTCTTAATTATAGAACGGGTTTTGTATTACTTGCGGTGTTTTCTGCGTTTCATCATAAGGAATCGGCATCAGATATTGCCCTTTGTGGAACCTTCTCAATAAATCCAATTCAACAACTTTTAGAAAATCTTCGTCCGTTTCACCCAATGTATTTAATCCTTTTACAGGAACTCCTAAGAACTGTTCTGCAATTTTCCAACGACGAATATCATAGAACTGATGTCCTTCCATATAAAGCTCTAACATACGTTCACGACGTACTATTTCCATTAGATTCTCTTTGTTTTCGTAATATTTCGGTTGCGTAGAATAATTGTCCCAAGCATCTTTTACCCCCGGTATGCCGGCACGTGTACGTATCACGTCCAGATTGTCAATGCATTTGTCTATTTCACCCAATGCTGCATAAGCTTCCGCTAAATTGAGGTAAAGTTCTGCCATGCGGAAAAGCGGTAGCGGATATTCTACTACGCCAGTAGTGAATGACGGGGGAAGCAGTTTCTTGTTATTGTATCCGGTCACGGAATAGTTCAATGTTTGTGGAGCACCTCCTTCATTTTTTCGTCCCTGCGCTTTGCCAAATCGCAAGTCCAACACAACTGCTCTGTCACCGTTGTTCTTTCCCGGAGTAGCACCATTATATTGCCCTATTTCAAAATAACCGCCTTGGAAACCGACATTGGCATAAAAACGGGGTTCTCTGTCACAGTGTAGCCGCAATGTCTTCATTCCTGAGTTGTCGGCGGTATAACCATTTCCATCTACGTCATCCGGCATAGTTACGATAGCATAAGGATCACCATAATTCTTGTCGTATTCTACAGGGAGCCCATTTTTTGTATAAAAACGTTCTACTGATTGGAAAGTAGGCACAATGCATCCCTGCACTTCCCCAATATATCCTTTGCTTTGTTTTAGAACTGAACGGCGCTGATAACCATAATTGCCTTCTTTGCGGGTATCACACCAAATGACTTCCGGATTGTCTCCACCTTTAGTATCAAGTACGCAATAACGTACGCGGCGTTCTGCCTTATTTTTTGAGAATCCCGGTTTGTTGGCACTAGGTTCTCCTGCTTCAGCGTCGCCATACAGATGGAAATCAGCATCCTTCATCTCTTTGATAGCTTGTTCCGTCACTTCGACCACTTTTCGCCATTTATCCTCGCTATATTGTTGGGAAATTAAGTTTCTTCCGTCTATCGGACTTTTAAAATCGGCATACCAGTCATTTCCGTTAAAAAGCGGTGAAGCTGCATAAAGATACATACGGGAACGTAATGCCAGTGCCGTATAATAAGTAATACGTCCATATTCATCTCCGGGATGTTCCATTGCCAATCCCGGGAGTGCTTTTTCTATCTGTTGGTCGATAAATGTCACTACTTCGTCATAAGAACTACGTTCAGGGTAATCGTCAAGCGGCATATCCAAATCAAATGCTTGGCGCATGATCATTGTCGGACCGTAAGCACGGAGAGAAATGAAATGATAGTAGCCAATCAAATATTCAGCTTCTGCCCGGTAATGTTTCAGTTCTTCCGCACTTAATTCAGGCATTTCTTTCATTTTATCCAGTGCATCCAAGAAACGGTAACATTGTCCGATGCCGTCCCATACCCGTTGCCACGTATAAGAAGTCATACCAAGATTAGTAGGCCCATAATCTCCTTCATTGAAAGTTGAGAATGCCTCTTTACGGAAATATGATGTTTCCTCAGCACAAATCATATCATAAGATTCTGTCAGAATCTGCCGGGTAGTAGGTAAATAAGAATAACAAGAAGCCAAGAATTCTTTTATTCGTCCCGGCGTGGAATAAGTATCTTCTTCTTTCGTTCTCTCTTCGGGCACAATGTCCAGGTAATTGCATGAAGAACACAACATCAATGCCAATAGTCCGATATATATATAATTTTTTTTCATTGTATCGTCTGTTATTTAAAAGTCATTTGAAAACCTAAGTTAAATACACGCTGTGTCGGATATTTCAATCCATTACCACCGCCCATTTCTGGATCCCACTCCTTAAACGGGGAGAAGGTTAGCAAGTTAGATCCACTCAAATAGAAACGCATATTCTTAAACGTATATCCTAATTCTGCATTTTTCAATTTCAAGAATGCAGCATTCCGCAACCAATAGTCTGAATATTCTGTATTATGGGAGTTCGATTCAACAGAAAGACGCGGATACTTGGCGTTAGGATTCGGATTGGCTTCCGACCAATAGTCATCTGCAATAAACTGGCGTACATTAGTCAATGTCGTATTTCCAAACGGATGAATGCCACTCATCATTAATGAAACACGTGCTGCTCCTTGAAAGAAGAACGAACAATCCCAGTTTTTCCACTTGATAGATGGACCGAATCCGTATATAATCTCCGGATTAGTGGGATATCCCATATACACTTTATCATTATTGTCTATGATGCCATCTTTCTCACCATATACATTTGGTTGATCCAAATACCAAATATCACCTGGTAAAACAGGAAGTCCTTTGCCTTGGTTGGGAGCATTCTTGATGCTTTCCTCATCCGGGAACAGTCCGTTACTGACCCACCCCATTAGCATATCAACAGAATGACCGACTTTCGATTTCCACGGATATTCTAGGAATGAAGGTTCATCCTGTTCCAACACTGTATTATGTGCATAAGTAAATGTGCCCTTGAAAGAGACGAATAGGTCTTTGTTTATCTGTTTATTATAGTCAAGTGAAAACTCAATACCTTTATTTTCCATTTTTCCGGTATTAGCATAAATAGTAGCTCTTGTTAATCCTGAATATTGCGGAATACTACCTGTGCGACTCATAAATATGTCAGAACGGGTTTCTTTGAAAATATCGACATTCAGGTTAAGTGCATTAAAGAATTGCATGTCCATACCAATGTTCCATTTTTCACCAGTCTCCCATGTCATCTCATTATTTTGATAACGTTTCCACAACGGGCCTTTATAAGTTTTATTTTGATTCACTCCAAAAGTATAATCGTAAGGGCTGCCTGCTAATGTTATATCAGATAGATAAGCAAAGCGTCCTGCACCCGTATCGTCATTACCGACCAATCCCCATGAAGCTCGTAGTTTCAACTTTGAAACGTAGGGACGAATATTGTCCCAGAATTTTTCTTCAGAGATGTTGTATCCGAGGGCGAATGAAGGGAAGAAACCGAAGCGTTTGTTTTTGGCGAAGTTTTCCGAACCATTGTAACCGAAATTCATTTCGGCCAGATATTTTCCATCGTACATATAAGATGCACGACCGGCGATACCTTGCTTCCGTTTGGGGAGTGACTCCAACAATGTGCTAGGTTCTAGTACATTATATTGATTTTGATTATAGAGAAACATTACATTGAGATCGTGCACGTCATTAAATGTATGCTGATATTCAAGCATAGCTTGCAAATAGAGTTTACGATCACCAGTTGCACTCTTATCATAATTCAACTGTGTGGAGTTTTCTGTTCCGTTCACACGTTTTAATGCAAACTCCATTGTTTCACGATCATAATCAGTAATAGCGAATTTATTATATTTACTTGTCTGTTTATTTACTGACTGTGACCAATTCTTGAAAGAAAACAAACCTGAAAAACGAAGCCCTTTCAAAAGCATATCTAGCTTTTGTTCCAGCTTGAAGTTTGCAGTCACTGTAGTGTCAAACTGTTTTTTATATCCGGTCACATATTCTGCTACGGGGTTACGGTAACCATCTTCATACGGTCCACCAGGTTTGTCTCCCCACAGTACTCCGTTATAATTGGCATACATACCTGCGGGATACATTATAGGAAAATCTACCGGATTGGAGATTTGCGATAATCCAAAAATATCATTTGTCGACTTTTCCGGCCCTTTCCAGTCACGGATAGAAAGGTTCAATCCCAATCCGATCTTTGTAGTCGGAGTCACTTTTACGTTCAGATTGTTAACGAATTCGTAGTTAAAGTAGTTGATGTTATTGTTATAAGAAAAATAGTCTTTACTGATGGAACGTAAATTTCCATCGCTATGACGGAAACTACCGCTCATGAAATAGTCCATTTTCTTATTACCACCGCGAACATTAAAATTAAAACGTTGTGCGTAAGAGTTCTTCTTGAACATCTCATTATACCAATCTACGTTAGGATAGATATACGGATTTTTTCCGGCGATAGTTCCGGCTATTTTCTCCCAACTATAAGGAGTTGCACTCGATCCTGGTCGGGAAGCTGCTTCATTGTACATATTCATATAAGTGACGCCATCCACCATTTCAGCTACATCCGACATTTGACTTACTGCCGTCTCTAAGCGGAAATTAATCACCGGCTTTTCCAAATTCTCCCCACTTTTTGTTGTTACGATCATCACGCCATTTGCACCACGTGTACCATAGAGGGCGGTAGCTGTAGCATCTTTTAAAATTGAGAAACTTTCGATAGCTTCAGGATCAAGACGGTTCAATTCACTACCCGAAGCTTCTACACCGTCAATTACGATCAATGCTCCCGTAGCACCGCTAAAAGTGGATTTACCACGAATCCAAAAGTCAGCACCGTCTGCTCCCGGTTCACCACTACGTTGTACGGCAATTACTCCCGCCATACGTCCAGCAAAGGCAGAAGAAAGGCTGGAAGAAGGTATTTGTAGTTCTGCCGGTTTGATTTGTTCTACCGAGCCCACCATTGAAGCTTTCTTCTGTCCGGCTCCAAAAGCGGTAACTACGACTTCTCCTAATTGGGCAGTCGATTCATATAGTTCCACCGCATACATTTTCAGATTGGAAACTGTAAGTTCTTTCGAGTCATATCCTATGTAAGAGATGACTAATACATCATTTACCTGACAGTTAATAGTAAACTCACCATTCATATTGGTGACAGTCCCTGTGTCTTGCCCTTTTAGCTTTACAGTACCACCAATAATAGGTTCTTTTGTCATACCATCATAGACTACGCCTTTTACGGTAGTCTTTGTGTTTTTCTGTTGTTCTATTTTATATACCTCTCCTTCATTGTTCAAGCGCATATCTTCTGCTAAAACCGGAGTTGCACATAAAAGAAATGAAAAAGGCAATACGGTTCTCATCTGATAAAGTGCCCGTTTTGTCCCGAGTGTCATTTTTTCTATTCGCATTTTATTATTATTAAAGGTTAAAAGATGATTGTGAAAATTATGTTACGCCGCAAAGTTATTTTTATATATAATAAATAGAGGGATATTTTGTCTATTTTGAGGGGAGTTTATGTTTTCCCTTTTGCTTTTAACGTATTGTGCGGTGAGGGGCTTTTTGAAGGCGTAAATTATTTCCTCCTCAGATGATATGTTAAAAAGGGCTTTTTTTATGGAAAAGACAATTTCTGTACCTTGAATAGCTGGAATCTCCTCCCTGTTTAAACAATTTTGTCCATCTTTGCATTGGCTAAATAATTAAGTCTTTACCTAAAATAGAACTTTTATGAAAATAGTACGAATTTGGACGGTTGCTGCCTTATGCAGCATGGGAAATCTGCTTTATGCGCAGACTTCTTCTTATTCAACGCAACAGATAGCTAAAGATTTGGAATATTTTACAGACTGGACAGCGGCTTCGCTTCCCGAAGGTTTCAAAAGTAAACAACTGAAGGGTTTCGGTACATCGTTGATGAAAGAGTTGGCGGCTAAACTGTTGGATAATACTTACCAATCACGTTACTTGCTACACTCATACAAACCTATTCCTTCCAATAAGGTGTTAGCACAGCAAATGAAACTTTATAGTGGTTATAGTCGCTATGAGAATGTTACTGGTGTTTATCTGGAACAAGGTGAGAATGTGGTATTGGTGGGAGATTTACACGGACGTAGCGTGGGGTTACTTATTCCCGATTGGATGCGTCAACCTACTCCAGGTTATCCACCGACAAAAGATCCGGAAGGCTGGGGGCTGAAGAAGCAAGAAATACCTCTACGCGAAGGCGTTAATGTTATCTATGTAGAGAAAGCGGGGAATGTCTATTTGGACTATTTTGCCGATGATCCTGATACGGCTCCTGAAATTACCGTTCATTTTGTTACAGGAAAAGAAAACGGCTATTTTGATGCTACTGTGCAGAGCAACGATGACTGGAACCGCTTGTTGGATAATGCCGTTAGCCCTATTATGGATGTTAAGTCCAAGTATATGCAGATAGCTTATCCCGTGAGTCAACTGAAGAAACTGGCCTATGGTAAAGGTCGGGAACTGGCAGAAAATTATGATAAGATAATGCAGGTACAATATGATTTCTCGGGTGCTACAAAATATAATCGTATTCCTAAGAAACGTATTTTGGCCCGTGTTAACTTTAACTATTTTATGTTTCGTGATGGTGACGGTGTAGCTTTTGAGGGTACAGATGGCACTATGAAGTCGGCGATAGGTCAGGAAGTGGTAACTAACTGGGGTATTCATCATGAGATAGGACACGTGATGCAGATGCGTCCTTGGCTTACTTGGGGAGGAATGACAGAAGTGAGCAATAATCTTTTCTCCATGTATGGCACTATGAGTTTGGGTGATTCCAGTCGTTTGAGTAAGCGTCATATTTATGAGGCTGCTTTTAGTAAAGTACTTAATGCGCCAGAAAAGCAGTTTATCATGTGTGTGAAGGATCCTTTCCATAAGTTGATACCCTTCTGGCAAATTCAAATCTATGCCGATAAGATTGGTTATAAGGATTTCTATGCCGACCTGATGGAGCATTTACGTAACCAACCTCATAAAGGGGCGGGTAATGCATCTATTCATAATATGTATGAATATATTAAGCTTTGCTGTGATTTCCTGAAAACAGATCTTACGGACTTCTTCGATGCGTGGGGGTTCTTTCAGACCGGAAAATTTCACGTAGGCGATTATGGTAACTATGATTTTGAGGTCACTCCCAAGATGATTGAGGAAACAAAGCACTACATTGCTTCTAAAAACTATCCGAAACCGAGTATGGATGTGACAAAATTGACAGATTAGTTTTTGTATGACATAAAAACAATTCACGGGAGTTGTATTTAATTCTTTCAATATGAGAAACCTCTTTTTAAAGTCGATTGCAGATATGAGCAGATGTACTGTTGTTGTGTTCATGTTGCTTTTTGTTTGCAATATGTATGGTCAGCAACGCTTTCTTTCCACTCACCCTCGCTTGCTGTTCACTGGTGCAGAAGAAGCTGCTGTGAAGCAGTTGATACAAAACAATCAGCTTGCCGGTGAGTTGGCAGAGTTCTTGAAAGCGAAAGCGGATACATTGGCGATTACTCCGCAGAAACCTTATTTAAAGGATAAATATGGTAATATATTGTGGACATCCCGATCCTATGTGAACCGCTTGGGTACGCTTGCATTAGCTTACCGTCTCTACGGTGAGCGGAAATACTTGGATGCCGCCAACGAGGCTTTATTGTGGGTGTGTAACTATCCCGACTGGGATCCACCTCACTATTTGGATACTGCGGAAATGGCAACTGCCGTAGCTATTGCTTATGACTGGTTGTATGATGCGCTGCCTATTTCGACTAAAGACTTGGTAAAGAAATGTTTGTACGAACGTGCCATTGTTCGTGTGTTGCGTGAATACGAAAAGGGTAGCTTGGGAAGTTGGGCGAAACGAGAAACCAATTGGAACGTGGTATGTAACACTGGTATGGTGCTGGCCGCTTTGGGTATTGCAGAAGATTATCCGAAAGAGGCCGCTGTCATTCTTGATAATGCTGCCAAGTATATGCCCAACTGCCTGAAACATTTTGCTCCGGATGGCGTATGCTATGAGGGCCCTGCTTATTGGGGATATACTACCAGTTATTTAACTCTCTACCTAAAGGCGGTGGCTGATAATGACAATGGAAAGGGAGGTATAGCACAACTACCCGGCTTGGAGCGCACGGCGCTTTATCAAAAACGGACACTTACTCCGTCCGGTCGTCTTTTTAATTTCGGTAATGCGGGGGCTGATGCTCAAAATTCTCCGGCATTTTTCTTATTCAGCCGTATGTATAACCAACCTGAAGTGGCTGAATGGTATCGGGAAAAGTTAAAATTGACCATGCAGGATAATTTACTTCTACATCAGCTTTTCTTTCTGTCACTTCCTTGGTTTGACAATGCTTCACCTAAAAAAGTGGAGAAAATACCTGCTTTAGAAATATACCACAACACAATTAATGATATAATAGTTTTCAATGGGAATAGAAATAAGAAAGGTTCTCTATTTTTGATAGCCAAGGGTGGAGAACCTCGTCAAGCGCATCAACATTTGGATGGAGGTACATTCATTGTTGAAAGCAATGGGGTTTGTTGGACAGAGGATCTGGGAGCTGATGATTATGCCCTACCGGGATTTTGGGACGGACGTCCTGACGGACAACGTTGGAAGTATTTCCGTAATAACAATTTTTCCCATAATACGTTGAGTATCGACCATAAGATTCAGTATGCCAATGGCGAGGCATTTGTTTGCGAAGAGCATACAGATGCGAAGCAGCCTTCTGTAAAGCTGGATATGACTACTCTATACAAAGATCAGGCTTCTTCTGTATTCCGCACGTTCAAATTGTTAAATGATTACACAATAGAGATAATGGATGAAGTGGACTTACTCAGCCCGCAGTCTATAGTCTCATGGATAGCTTCCACCAAGGCACAAGTGGAAGTAAAAGAGAACCGGGTACGCTTGACGCATGAAGGCAAACATTTTTATATGGAAATCATCGCTCCGGCAGGAGCTACCTTTAAAACTTATCCGGCAAAGAATACCTATAAGGGTGAATATCCCATTGAAGGTTACAATATGTTGGAGGCAGAATGTGGATTGGAAGGTGGTAAAGGAAAGGTTGTGGTGCGTATGAGCAGTAAAAGAAATATGAGATAGCCTACTAAGAATAATTTAATTAATAATTACGTATGAAAATAACAAATTTTTTAGCATTGGGCATATGCCTCTTGTTTGGTTCATGTACAATGCAGAAATCTACTGTACAAGTCAACGACAAGGGTACGGAATGGGAGTGGAATAAAGGAACAATTGTAGTGAAAACTCCCGAACGACCTGCCGGACAAGAGAGTGTCATCGGGCTGGCTCTTCCTAAGATGGAAGTAGTTCGTGTGGGATTTGTAGGGTTAGGTATGCGTGGGCCGGGTGCTGTGTCACGTTTCACTTACATTCCTGGCACACAGATTGTAGTACTGTGCGACTATGAAAAGGAGCGTGCTGAGAAGTGTCAAAAGTATCTGAAAGAAGCTTCTTTACCAAAAGCAGCTGTTTACTCGGGTGATAAAGGTTACGAAGAATTGTGTAAACGCGATGATATTGATCTGGTTTATATTGCAACCGACTGGTTGCATCATTTTCCTGTGGCGAAATGCGCATTGGAGAATGGCAAAAACGTAGCGATTGAAGTTCCTTCGGCTATGAACCTGAAAGAATGTTGGGAACTGGTTGATCTTAGTGAGAAGAACCGTAAGCACTGCATGATTTTGGAGAACTGTTGTTATGACTGGTTTGAGATGAATACCTTAAATATGGCACAACATGGAGTGTTTGGTGAGGTAATTCGCGCGCAGGGTGCCTATATTCATAATCTTGCTCCTTTCTGGAAGCATTATTGGAAGAAAGGTGAGGATGACAAATTGGGCTGGCGTTTGGATTATAATATGCGTCATCGTGGCGATGTATATGCTACTCATGGTCTTGGTCCGGTGGCGCAGGCCCTCAATATTCATCGTGGTGACCGTATGGAGACTTTAGTAGCAATGGATACCAAATCGGTCGTAGGTAAGGACTTGGTGAAAGAAAATGCCGATTCTGTTTGTAATAGTTTCCGTAATGGTGACCACACTACTACTTTGATTCGTACCGCTAATGGTAAGGTCATCGAAATCCAGCATAACGTGATGACTCCGCAACCCTACAACCGCCTTTATCAACTGACGGGTACTAAGGGTTTTGCCAATAAATATCCTACTCAAGGGTACGCCCTTGATGCAGAGCAGTTGAAGGCTTCCGGCGTTCAGCCTAAGGTGGACGACTTGAACTCACATGGCTTCATGCCGAGAGAGGAGATGGTAGCTTTAGTAGAGAAGTATCAACATCCTATCCTGAAAAAGTATGGTGAGATGGCGAAAGAGGTAGGCGGCCATGGTGGTATGGATTTCATCATGGACAGCCGTTTGGTTTACTGCTTGCAGAATGGTCTTCCGTTGGATATGGACGTTTATGATTTGGCTGAATGGTGTTGCTTGGCAGAATTGGGTGAACTCTCTATGGACAATGGTTGCGCCTCTGTTGCATTTCCTGACTTTACCCGTGGTGAATGGAATAAGGTGAAAGGATACAGACACGCTTATGCTGCTCCTGCTGACGAGGAAGCAGCGATGGAAAAAGCGAAGGCTTTCACTAGCAAATTGAAAGAACAAGGCGCCAAAGAATGGGCAGCAACCGAAGAATAAAATAAAATTTAAAAAACATGTAATCAATAGGCTCAGGGTATCAAAGAGTGAATCCCGTTCAGCAACAATAGCAGAACGGGATTTTTCACTTTCCTCTGTACTCTTGTGGTGACTGATTGAAACAGGCTTTGAAGCAATGCCGGAAGTAACGTAGAGAACTGAATCCTGTCTGATAGGCTATTTCCGTGATTTGTAGCTCGGGATGATTTCTCAACAGTTCTGCTGCGTATTTCAGGCGGGCATTCATAATGAACTCGTTAGGAGACATACAGCTCAAGGCTTTCAGTTTATTGTAGAATGCGCTACGGCTTAAAGCCATTTCCTTGGCTAGGGCACCGACGTCGAATTCTGAGTCTGAGAGATGGGCTTTGACCGTTTCCTCTAACTGTTCCAGAAACTTGGCATCAATAGGGTTAAGCGCTAGTGCTTGTATCTCAATTTCAGCAGGAGATTCACTAGTTGTCATTTTCTGGCTGAATTTCTGTTTTAGCAGTTTTCGGTTACGCAGTATATTGGCAATGCGAGCTTGCAGCATTTTGTTGTTGAAAGGTTTCCCAATGTATTCGTCGGCACCGCATTGCAGTCCTTCCAACTTTTTGTCGTTCGAAGTGAGGGCTGTGAGCAGTACTACGGGGGTGTGGCAGAGGTCGAAGTCGGTTTTTATCTTGGAACACATCTCAATACCGTCCATTTTCGGCATCATGACATCGCTTAGTATAAGGTCGGGACGTTCTTCCATTGCTTTTTGTAGTCCGTCCTTGCCGTTCATCGCAATAACTATCCGGTAGAGTGGCGAGAGTAGATCGGTGAGCAGTTGGAGCAGTTCTTCGTTATCCTCTACAATGAGTACGCAGTCCTTGTCCGTCCTTCCAATGGAAATAGGTTCCGGTGTTTCTGCACATTCTTCTGTTTCTGTCGTTTCTGTGAATGGTGCGAGTATTGTTGCAGATTCCGCTTTTGTTGCCTCTATGAAGGTGACATCGTTGTCATCTTTAAAGAGATTTTCTTTGGGTAGTATTACTGTGAAGATACTTCCATAATCTATTGCACTTTGCACTTCGATTTGACCGTGGTGTAGTTCTACAATACCCTTTGAAAGAGCCAGGCCGATACCACTACCGGGTGAAGAAAAGTTTTCGTCCGCCTGGTAGAAGCGGTCGAAGATGAACGGTAGGGCCTTTGGGGGAATACCTTTGCCGGAGTCTATTACCTTAATATAAATAGAATCTCCTTTATCAGTGATTGACAATTCTATTTTTCCTTTTTCGGGCGTATGTTTAAAGGCATTGGAAAGTAGATTGGTGAGGACTTTCCTCAATTGTCGTCCATCGAACCAGCACAACAAGTTTTCTGTTTCTGTATGGAATATGAACTGTATATTCTGTAAGTTCGCTTGGTCTGTGAAATCTTGATGAATTTGTCTCAAGTAGGGGATGAGGTCCATTTGGCAAACGTTTAGATGCAGTTTCCCACGTTCCATCTTCCGGAAATCCAGTAGCTCTGAGATCAGCTCTTTGAACTGGAATGTGTTTCTGTAGATTTTTGTCAGGCGACTGCGCAGAAAAGGAGAGAGGCTATTGACTTGTAACAGTGCTTCAATTTGTGCGATAATGAGTGTTAGCGGTGTACGAAACTCGTGAGAGATATTGGCAAAGAACTGCAACTTGGCTTGTATCAGTTCTTCATTCTTCTCTTTTTCCAGTTTTTCTTGTGCCAGTGAGGCGCGGAGTTGCATCTTGGAACGTGCTTCACTGAAAATATTCCAGCCAATGACAGTGATTGTGCAGAGATAAAGAATCCACATCCACCAGGTGTTCCACCAGGGATGATGAATAAGGATGGGGAGTTCGATAGCATGTATTTCGTCGAGTAGACTCTGTTGTTGTTCACGTATTACCAGTTTGTACTTTCCGGGGGGGATATTGGTGAATACCACAGTATTACCGTTGGTTTTGCTCCACTCTTTGCTGAATCCTTCCAACTTGTATTCATATATTTTTCTGTCAGTATTATTAACGTAATTGTTCGAAGAAAAACTGATGGAGAAGTTATTCTCTTTGTGGTTCAATTCTATTTGTCGGACAAAGGGTAAAGCACTTTTCAGAATACCATCGTCCGTTCCGACGGAGATAACCCGATTGTTTACTACTAAAGAAGAAAAATAAAGGTTGTAATTGGGGGCTATTTTCTGCAACGAGGAGTTCATGAACGAACTCATACCTTCTATACCACCTACAAAGGTTTCTCCGTTACGGCAAATCAGAAGTCCGCAACCTTCGTTGATAGCAGAGAGGTGCAAACTCTCCACATCAATTAGCTGCTTCTCCTTGGTCTGTGGATGATAAATGAGAAGACCATGGTCGTTACTGATTGCCAGATAACCTTTGGTGGTGATATCCATATTGTAGCAATAGTCAGCATCAATATCTGTGCAAGCTGTAAATTGCTCTTTTTTTCCGTCGAACCGATAGATGCCGCTTCCGGAGGTACCGAAATAAAGGGTACCATCGTGACTTTCCGCCATGCTCTGCACATAATAGTTTCCCAATCCTTTTTCACCGTATTGATAGATATATTTTTCTTGCGGATTGTTCATGTTGATACGTACAATTCTCCTCCAATGGGTTATCCAAAGGTAGTTTTGAGAATCTATCAGAAAATTGCTTCCTTCTGTATTTGCTTCCGGGATTTGAGGGAATAGTTTTTGGAAGTTCCCTTTTCCTTCTTTGACAAACATCCCTTCTCCCGTAAGGAGATAGATCTTCTCATCTCTGAACGTTACCTTTATCCAGGTATTTCCAAATGCTTTGGAGTGGAAGGCAACTCTCTTGCTTGGAATGTCGAAGCACAAGCCGCCCTGTTTGTGAGTACCTATGTAGAGTTGGTCGTTTGCGGCATCGTAGGTAATGCATTTCAGGTTGTAGAAAGGTCCGTGGGCTGATTTTGCGTCCATTAGGTAGTGAGTGAAACGTCCGGTTTCCCGTTCCAGACAGTTCAGACCACCTCCTTCGGTACAAATCCATACGTCTCCACGCTTGTCTTCCACCATGTTTCCGACAAAAGGAAAGCTTAATCCGTTTTCGTTGCCGATACTTTCGGTATAGTGGTGAAAGATATCCACTTCGGGGTTGAAGTAGTTGACACCACCATAGTAGGTGCCCACCCAGATAGTACCTTGCCGGTCTTTGTGAAGTGAAAAAATAGAAGAGTGGCATAGACTTCCGGGTTTGCTTCCTCTTTGATAATATGAAATATGCCCTAAGGTATCTATCTTGTTCAGTCCGTTGAAGGTACCCAGCCAAATACTTCCCTCGTTGTCTTCCACAAAGCAACGCACATCATTGCTGGAGATACCGAGTTCCTTTTGGATGGTAAATTGCTGGCTGATTCCGTTCTCTATCTTGTACATGCCGTTGCGGAAGGTGGCTACCCACATCGTTCCACGGCTGTCCCGGTATAATGAAAGCACGTTGATATTTGGAATCACGCAGACGGGGGATGAAGGATTATGGATGTTATCGGTTCTGTAAAGTCCGTTTCGGGTACCCAGCCAGAGACTGTTATTGGCATCTACATAAAGGCGGATGATTGTTTTATGGAAAGGGGCTTGGTAGACGAATCTGAATGTTTCTTGTTCCCGGTCCCATTGGAAGACACTGTCATTAACAGCTGTCCATATTGTATGGTTGTGTGCGAATAGAGTTTGTGTGCGTAGTGGTAGAGATAAAAAGCGATCTTTATGTAGATCATAACGGATCAGTTTCCCGTCGGAAGTAAAGAATAGATTACCTTGTTTGTCACTTACTATGTGTGATATTTCATTACCGCCAAAATAATCTTTATTGTCCGGAGAAGGTTTATAGGTTTTCATTTGGTTCCCATCGTAGCAGTTCAAGCCTTCGAGTGTACCAAACCACATTCTGTCCAGTTCGTCCTGGCAGATAGAAAGTACAGATATTTGTGACAGACCATCTGATTTGCCTAAATGCTTAAAATAGATATTTCCGTGAATGGCAACAGATATGATAAGAAATAGGCATAGTAACGATTTCCTTTTCATAGCGGGGATTTTGAGATTAAGCGTGTTTATGATTACCATACAAAAGTAAAGCTTTTAGCCGAGAATGAGATGTTAAAAATGAGCTTTTTAATGGAGAGGACATAAATGTATCATGGAAAGGACGATTTCTCCTCTTATGGAGTTAAGGGCATTCTATCTTTGCGGTCATTGATAGGATTAAAAATAATATAGCCTAATTGTGTGGCCTTTAATGTAAGTAACAAACATGAAATTCAAATTAACTTTATTGGGCTTGTTCATGGCGGCTGCATTGCCTGCTTTGGCACAGACACCAGTATATCTGGATACAAATAAGTCTGTTGAAGAACGGGTGAAAGATGCATTAACTCGCATGACGCTTGAAGAAAAGGTGGCGATGATTCACGCTCAGTCCAAATTCAGTTCTCCCGGAGTACCCCGTCTAGGTATTCCTGAAGTATGGACAACAGATGGTCCTCATGGTATCCGTCCCGAGGTTTTGTGGGATAAATGGAATCAGGCCGGGTGGACAAACGATTCCTGTATCGCTTTTCCTGCATTGACTTGTCTTTCGGCTACATGGAATCCCGAAATGTCGTATCTTTATGGAAAGAGTATTGGTGAGGAAGCGCGTTACCGCAAAAAAGACATTCTTTTGGGTCCCGGGGTAAATATCTGTCGTACTCCTTTAAACGGACGTAACTTTGAATATATGGGGGAGGACCCGTATTTATCCTCTATAATGGTAGTCCCTTATATTAAGGGGGTACAGGAGAACGGAGTGGCAGCCTGCGTAAAACACTACGCTCTGAATAATCAGGAATTTAAACGCCATACTACCAATGTACATTTGACTGACCGTGCCCTTTATGAAATATATCTCCCGGCTTTCAAAGCGGCTGTTCAAGAAGGGGGAGCGTGGGCAATTATGGGTGCCTATAACCTTTATCAAGGTGAACATGCCTGTCATAACAAACGCTTGCTCAAAGACATTCTCCGTGATGAATGGGGATTTAATGGGGTAGTGGTATCCGATTGGGGAGGTGTACATAATACCGGTCAGGCTATTTATAATGGTTTGGATATGGAATTTGGTTCTTGGACAAACGGTCTTTCTACCGGAACCCGCAATGCTTATGATAACTATTACCAGGCCTATCCTTATCTGAAGTTGATAAAGGAAGGTAAAGCCGGGACGAAAGAGCTGGATGCGAAAGTCAGTAACATTCTTCGTCTGATTTTCCGTACTTCCATGAACTCTAATAAACCGTTCGGCTCATTAGGGTCTCCCGAACACGGACAAGCCGCGCGCAGAATTGGTGAAGAAGGCATTGTACTTTTACAGAATAAGAATAATGTATTACCGGTCAACTTGGATAAAGTGAAAAAGATAGCTGTCATCGGTGAAAATGCCATTAAGATGATGACAGTAGGAGGTGGTAGTTCTTCTTTGAAGACAAAATATGAGGTATCTCCATTGGCAGGTTTAAAAAAACGTATTGGTTTACAGGCTGAAATAGTGTATGCCCGTGGGTATGTAGGTGATCCTACCAGTGAATATAGTGGCGTGAAAACCGGGCAGAACCTGAAGGATGACCGTTCGGCGGATGAACTGCTTGCTGAGGCTCTAAAAGTGGCTAAGGATGCGGATTATGTTATCTTCTTCGGTGGATTGAACAAGAGTAATCACCAGGATTGTGAGGATTCGGACCGCTCTGCTTTAGGTTTGCCGTATGCGCAGGATAGAGTAATTAGTGACCTGGCAAAAGTAAATAAAAACCTGATATTTGTCAATATCTCCGGTAATGCGGTTGCTATGCCTTGGGTAAACGAAGTGCCCGCCATTGTTCAAGGTTGGTACTTGGGTTCGGAAGCCGGAACGGCTCTTGCTTCGGTATTGGTAGGAGACGTCAATCCTTCGGGGAAATTACCTTTCACTTTTCCGGTAAGGTTGGAAGATGTAGGTGCTCATAAACTGGGTGAATATCCGGGGAATAAGGAAGAACTGGCAAAGTCCAAACATAGCGGGGATACCATTAATACAACCTATCATGAAGATATCTTTGTTGGGTACCGTTGGGCGGATAAAGAGAAAATCAAACCGTTGTTCCCATTCGGCCACGGACTAAGCTACACGACTTTTGCTTATAGCAAACCTTCCGCAGATAAAAAAACAATGACCGCCGATGATACGATTTCGTTCACTGTCAATGTGAAGAATACAGGAACCCGCGAGGGTCAGGAAGTCGTTCAACTTTATATCAGTGATAAGAAGTTCTCTCTGCCCCGTCCGGTGAAAGAATTGAAAGCTTTTCAAAAGGTGCGACTGGCTCCGGGTGAAGAAAAAGCGGTAACGCTGACGATTGATAAAAAAGCATTGAGCTTTTTTGATGATGCAAAACACGAATGGGTAGTTGAACCGGGTAGGTTTGAGGCCATTATCGGAAGCTCGTCAAGAGATATAAAGGGAATTGTCCCTTTTGAATTAAAATAGGTGTTTGATTGGTAAGAATGGATTGTTGGGAGGATGTCTGTTATGGCAATTTGCAATATGCTAATTGTTAATGTTTTGCCAGGTGTGAATTCTTTAATTATCAGGTATTAACGTCCCTTTTTCAGGGCATTAATACCTGAGTTATTGGATCTATATACCCAAGGCGCTGGATCTATATATCCACCACACTGGAGCTATATGCCCACCACATTGGATCTATATGTCCAATAAACGTTGTGAGACAGTGTTATACGATGTGGAGGAGGTGAAGGATGATTTCTCTTCTATATTTTGTGTTTTGTTTTACAGTGGCTGGACAGAATATGATTAATGTTTGCTTAGTATTAGCAAACTTTCAGGCCCCATATTAAAAAGTAGGTCTATAATACTTAAATTAGGCAGGAAGCCTAGTTTGGATTCAAAAACCTGGTAATAAGGCTGCGGAACGAACGCTGTATCGGCCGTCCGGAAGTCCTTTTTGGGATGAATGATTTCACGAAAGTCGGCTTCGTCGGCGGTAAACTCCATTTTATATTCGGCGGTACGTTCTATAACCGGATGAATATCTATCAGTTCGCAGACCAGTCGGCAGAGTTCTTCGTTGAAATCGAACAGAAACTCGTATTTCTTTTCGTAGAAGGGACGGAAATCGTCTTTGTAGTATTCGAAGAAAGGAGTATTGTTGTAGGCCGACTCAATAGCGTTCCAATGCAGGTGTCTCCAGTTGCCGTGGTCGGAAATCCGGATATCTTTCATTGGGCATTTCGGTGTATCGGGCTTTACGGTGGGGATAGAGAGAGCCAGTTCGCCGTCCGGTCCGGTAATAGTGGTCGTGCTGTTCTATAAAAATCTTGTCGTATGCCAATAGTTTGGTGTAGTACTCGACAGGAGCGAGGTAGGCTGAAGATAAATAAGCTGTTTTCATTTCTTTCATTTTATACGTTTTGAGAGTCGTTTATGTTACTGTTCGGGGGATTGTCGTGCTGCCCGGAAGATCATTTCACCGTCCGGAAAAAACGATTCCAACGGTAGCCGTCAAACACTCCGGTGTCTTTTTCTTTGGAGAACCAGACAAGAGAGGCTTTGCCGATCAGATGGTCTTGCGGAACGAATCCGAACAAGCGCGAATCAGTCAGGTTAATGGTGTTGTTGGCTCCCACCCAATAATAATCTTTGGTGAAATAACAGTGTTGTGTTGGTTTGCCGTCCACATAAAGAGTGTCATTCTTGATTTCCGCCTGTTTACCTTCGTGCATCACGAGGGTGTTTCGCAGTAGTGTAATATTCCAAGGATGTACCCGGACGAACTTCCCTTTACCAGGGACGATAAGCGGTCGCAGCTCGGTGTCTTTCTTCCCCGCCAAAGGCTGAATCCAGTTATTCCCGTTTATGGCTTGTTCCAACAGGTAATATTCATAACGGCTGAAACTGCGTACATGGGTACTGTCACTGCTACCCATTAAACCGTCATCGTCAATGGAAAGGGTGTGCATGAGTAAAGTTATCAGATTCTCTTTGTCTACCGGATAAGCATAAAGCCGCTTCTTGTCCGGATTGAATTGTACCTCGGGAGAAATCACAGAAAAAAGGGAATCGATAAATAGAGTATCACCCGGAACACCGATACAACGGCCGATGTAGATCTCGCGGCGGTCGATAACCGGTTGCCGGATTCCGGCAGGATTGTTAAACACAACAATATCTTGTTCTCGTACCGGACGTTCGCGCCAACGGTGATAGGAGAATATCGACATGAAAGGAACCCGCAGGCCGTAACTCCATTTATTCACCAGAATACGTTCGCCTTGGAAAATAGAGTTTTCCATGCCGGTGGAAGGGATAAAACAAGACGTAAAAGCAAATCCCCGGAGCAGAAGCACAATGACTATTGCTCCGGCAAATACTAGTATCCATTTGAATTTACGAATGTTCACTTAATAGCTTCCTTTTTTAATCCACCCACTTAAAGAGGCGGTTCCAACGGATTTTTCCGTCAAACCAGCCACGGTCTTTATCGAGCGACAGCCATACAACGATCGGTTTGCCCACAACGTGGTCTTCGGGTACAAAGCCCCAATAACGGGAGTCGGCAGAATTATGGCGGTTGTCACCCATCATCCAGTAGTAATCCATTTTGAAGGTATATTCATTGGTTTTTTCACCGTTGATATAGATACCGTCCGACTTCACTTCCAGCTTGTTGCCTTCGTATGCCACGATGCAACGTTCGTAGATAGGCAGGTTGTCCGGAGTCAGCGTAATGGTAGCTCCCTTGGCCGGAATCCAGATTGGCCCGTAGTTGTTGCGGTCCCACTTGGTGTAAAGATTCAGCGGATACATTTGTCCGGCATAGGCTTCCGGTTCCATGATTATTTTGCTGATTAGCTTCTTGTTGCCCAGAAGAGTGTCATACATCTTTTTAGTCAGCGGGAGATGATATACAGGATTCAGTTTTCCTTGCGCATTCCGGTTGTCGAGCCCCATTTCCAGTAGTCCGATTTCATAACCGGAGTCTTCCATTAGTGTCCTGTCGGCGTTGCTGATTCCCAGTTCGCGGAACATTTCTTCCGGGATATACGGACCGGTTGTTTGCACGAAATAGTTGAATTGCAGATTCTCCGGATTCTGGATTGCCTTACCGTCAATCATGACTTGTCCGTCTACGATCTGGAGCGTGTCACCCGGCAGTCCTACACAGCGTTTTACATAATTCTCGCGGCGGTCTACCGGACGCCAGAGCACTTCTCCGTAGGTTCGCGGGTTATTTAGGATCTGTTTGCGTCCTGCGGCGTAATATAAGTCATACACGGCACGCTGTTGTTCGCGTGTCAGGCTATCCATATCTATCTGTTTGGAATATATGCGTTGGCCTTCGCCGTATGCCAATGTATAAAAGTCTGTCGTCTGTTGGTAATTGACGGCTACCGTATCTCCTGCAGGGAAGTTGAACACTACGATGTCATTCAATTTCACATTGCCGAATCCCGGCACTCTTTTATATTTCCATTGTGGCCATTCGATATATGATTTAGTACCTACAATTGGTAATGTATGTTGCGCCAGCGGCATAGAAAGCGGTGTGTTCGGCACGCGGGGGCCGTAACTCATTTTGCTGACATATAGAAAGTCGCCTACCAGCAATGATTTCTCTAGAGAAGAAGAAGGAATCTGGTAGTTTTGGAAGATATAGATATTGACAAAGTAAACGGCTACCAATGCAAAGATAATAGCATCTACCCAGCTCATGACACTCCGAACTGCCGGATTCTTTGACCTTTTCCAGAACGACCAGGGTATTTTCTTTGTGATATAGATATCGAAAATGAAAGGTATAACGATTAATCCCCACCAGCTTCGCACCCAGATGAGGAAAACAAGATAGAGAAGAATAGCAATAGCACATTTAATCCATTGTGCACGTGTGGCTTGTCTCATAGTGGTATATTTATATTAGAACCTTTATTCGTTTAAGAACGGAAATAAGTTTTTCATTCCCAGGAAACCTTCGTGATGCGCGGTGTATTCGGCGGCCAATATAGCTCCGAGTACGAAACCGCCCCGGTTCTTGGCATCGTGAGTGATTGAAATACTGTCAATATCAGACTCATAACGAACAGTATGAATACCGAAAACTTCACCTTCGCGGATAGAACTGATCGGAAGTTCGTCCGGAGCGCAGTCTGTTGTTCCGCTGATTGTTCCGTCCGGTGCCGTAAATGTCCCTTCCACCCATTTATCCTTACGGTCTATATTCTCTAGAATACCTTCTGCCAGCGTAATGGCAGTTCCGCTGGGAGCGTCGAGTTTGTGGATATGGTGTGTTTCGCTCATGGTGACGTCATACGCGGGGAATTGATTCATTATCTTGGCCAAATACTTGTTTACAGCAGAGAAAATGGCTACTCCCAAGCTGAAGTTGGACGACCAGAACAGCGTTTTTCCGCCTTCCGTACAGAACTTCTTGATTTCTTCGCCATGTTCGGACATCCATCCGGTACTGCCTGATACGAGTTTGACTCCGGCTTTAAAGGCTTTCATATAGTTGCTGTAAGCCACTGTCGGATTTGTAAATTCTATGGCAACATCAGCCGATTTGAATGCTTCCGACTCGAAGTCTTCCTGGTTATTGATATCAATAATGCAGACAATTTCGTGTCCGCGACTCAGGGCAACCTTTTCTAACTCTTTGCCCATTTTTCCGTAACCGATCAATGCTATTTTCATTGTTTTCTGACTTATATTCAAAATAATAGTCGCAAAGATAAGATTTTTATTACATTTGCAGTGTACATTAACGTCTTGTTAACATGGAACACCTTCTCCACTACGTGTGGAAACATAAATTATTCTCCCTTGAAATCCTGCAAACCACCAAAGGCTTACCGGTAGAGATTATTGATCCCGGTCTCCGGAATCCGAATTCCGGTCCTGATTTCTTCAATGCCAAATTAAAGATAAACAATACTTTATGGGTAGGAAACGTGGAAATCCATACCCGTTCTTCGGATTGGTTCCGTCACGGGCACGATGGTGATAAAGTCTATGACTCGGTGATCCTGCATATAGTGGGTGAAGCGGACGGAGAAGTGACCCGTACCAACGGGGAAGTCATTCCGCAAATGATAGTGAGCTGTCCCGAACGGATAAAAATGCATTATTATGAACTTTGCGTGTCCGACTGTTATCCGGCTTGTTATCCGATCCTCCGTTCTTTACCGAAGCTTACGGTTCATTCGTGGTTGTCTGCCTTGCAAACGGAACGGCTGGAACAAAAGGCGAAACTGATAGGAGCACGTCTCGAACATTGTAACAATAACTGGGAAGATGTTTTCTTCATCACTCTTGCCCGTAATTATGGTTTTGGCTTGAACGGTGATGCTTTTGAGGCATGGGCGGAGCTGCTTCCGTTTCGTGCGTTGGACAAGCACCGGAACGATCTGTTTCAGATAGAAGCTCTTTTCTATGGTATGGCGGGACTGTTTGAAGATACATTTCTGAAAGAAGAACAAAAGGATGAATACAGCCTGCGTCTTAGCAAAGAATTTCATTATTTGCAACGGAAGTTTGAGATATTTCGGGTAATGGACGCTACTCTCTGGCGTTTTCTCCGGCTTCGCCCGGATAATTTTCCTCATATCCGGCTGGCACAACTGGCTTATCTTTATCAGAAAGGGGACAAGTTGTTTTCCCGTTTATTGGAGGCGAAGACATTGGCGGAAGTGAGAATTTTGCTCTCCACCCGTACTTCTGTTTATTGGGAGAATCATTATATATTCGGTCGTACTTCTCCACAAAGGGAAAAATTGTTAGGAGAACAGTCGAAAGACCTGATTATCATCAATACCGTTGTCCCTTTCTTGTATACGTATGGTTTGCACAAGGCCGATGAAGGAATGTGCGAACGTGCCGGACGCTTTCTGGAAGAACTGAAAGCGGAGAATAACCATATTATTCGCTCCTGGAGCGACGCCGGACTACCGGTAGCTTCTGCTGCGGATAGTCAGGCGCTGATACAGTTGCAAAAAGAATATTGTGATAAACGTAAATGTTTGTATTGTCGTTTCGGATATGAATATTTGCGGAAGAAGTAAGTACCTCTTACTTTTCCAGTTCCTTATAGACTGCATTTAGAAGTTGGTTTTCCATTGTAGGTCTGGGAGCTTTGCGGTTTACAATGTTTCCTTCCTTATCTATTAACATATAGGTAGGGAAGGAATGGACTCCAAGATATTTTTCAATGGCAGACTGTTGCTTGTCGGGCAAATTGTAATGGACTGAACTTTTGCTTGTCAGACCGTACTCTTTGATAATGTTTTTCCATGACTTGTCTGTCGAATGATTGCAAAGGTAAAGGAACACGACTTCTTTTCCTGCAAATAGATTCTTAATGTTTCCCGCATATTGCATCATATCCTTGCACGGACCGCACCAAGTCCCCCAAATATCCAGATAAATCACTTTCCCTTTGTATGGCTCAATGATTTTGCGGAATAACTGTTCGCCGTCTGTTATTCCTTCCAGAGGGGCATTCGGCATCAGGCTTTCCGGATGCTCGATGGTTTTATGTGATACTTTATCATATTTCTGTTGCTGGACCAAAACATAAGATTGCAAAGAAGGATTCGTAACTTCCTTTTTAAATTTACTGATAAGGCTGTCGGGCAATTCCTTATGGGTATATTGAAGCATTTCATAATAGCACTTTGTTTTTAGAATCTCTCTCAGGTCCTTATCCATTTGAAGGGAGTCGATAATTGCCATGCTGTTGTTGATTGCATTAACGTACATCTGTCCTGTCATATATTCATTGAGAAGACCGTCTCTGGCAATGAGTTGCTCTATTATTTCTATCTGGGGTTTGATGACAGTTTCCTGTTCCTTGGTGTAAGCCTTAATGGTTGCTGAATCGGCTTTGGCAGTCTGCAACTTTTCAATTTCTTCTTGATATTTGCTGAAACTGCGTAGTGCGTTCTTTTCTTCTTCGGATAGCCGGACTTTACCTTCGGCTTCAAAGGCAAAGTAAAGTCTCTCCATATTTTGAGGTGTTAAGGTTAGGCTGTTGGATGATGGAGTTGTGTCGTCGATATAACCAATGTAATCTCTCATGAATGAATTATACCCTCTGAGAAGAGTATAAGGATGTACTGGATGTGGGTAAAAAGCAGAATCTATATAGTTCATGAATTCGTCTTCCAAATGTTCCTGTTTGTTACGGTCTACTGAGAAACGTCGTTGCATCAGGGTAGATGCCGCATCGTATCGTAGTTCCTGTTCGGTGTAGTAGCGGTATTTGTCAGAAAGTAACGGATGTTCTTGGAGTGTTTTCTTCCGGAACTCCAGTTGGCGATGAAGCCTTTCCTGTGTCTTGTGCAGACACTCCAGATTACTTCTTTTTTGTTCTTCATTATAATCGAGTGATTCCCTCAGTCCTTCATGGGAGAGAAGTTCGTTGAGTACACGTGCTTTCTTTCCCATGAATAACTTTTGTTGTTGGGCATAATCTACGTATAAGAAATAAGTTTCTCCGGGTTCTACCGCCGACCAGATGGTCGTACGTCCCCAGTCGATAAAGACATTATGACTGTTCAGTACGGGAAATCGCAGGGTAAACCGTCCTAGCGAGTCGATGTCAGTCTGGTATTTTTTTTCTTTGCCTGTAATCATGTCAGGTATGCTAACGTCGAAAGGGCGTGAAGAAGGAGGATTGCGCAGGTATCCGGTGAGGGTGACGCTGTCTGTCCGGTACCCGTTGTCGATGAACGGTGTAGTATCGGTTAACGGGTAGTCCGGTAGATGTTTGCCGTTACAGAGGATATATTTTTGTGGATTATCTTTTCCGAATGCAATGTTGCAAGAAGCTCTGTTCTTATGTTTCAGAGATAGAGTCAGGCGGGTTGTATTGTTTTTTAGTTTGACGACGGTTTCATCCTTTTTAATTTGTATGGATTCGTAGTCCCAGAACCGGCATTGGTATACGGCGAAGTTTTCAAAGAAACCAATAGTCCATTCGCCGGTTGCCTGATTCACCCAACATCCGGTGATGGTATATACTTCAGGGCGGGAAGTTGCGATGGGAAATACTGTCTTATTCTGTAATTCGGCTGCAACCTTCATTGAGTTGGGAAAAGGAAAGCTAAGGTAAAGCAGTTTGTACCGTTCTCCGTTTTTGGCGAGCAGACGATACTCTTTATTAAGGAAATGTCCGGCAGATACGATATCCCATGTTTTTCCGTCATATATAAATTTACCATCGCGTGTAAATTCGTATATAACATTGCCGGACAATCCTTCCACCCATTTCTTGTAAATGATGTCAGGCAGTGTAGTGGGAGTGAGCATTTCTGTGTGGTCGGGAATTTGCTTGCGGACACAGTGTTTAGGTTCTTTCCAGCCTTGATAGAAGATGATAGCACTATCTTCGCTGATAGGGGTGAAACGGAAATCCATTTTATTTCCATTTTGGTTCCGCAGGTGGAAGAGATAGCTTCCATCGGTTTTCTTTTCCATTTGTTCGACCTGAAAAACGGTATAGAGAGCTTCTACAAAATTCTCTCCAATGAGAGGTCCGTTCCAGTCGGATACGTTCTCTGTTTTGTATTGCCAATAACCCCGCAAAGATTCGGGTATTGTCTGGTAACTGTCGGATTGGGCGAATGTGATAACTCGTGTACAGCATAGTAATAAAAAGACGAAAAGACGGAATGGATGAATGTGTGTCATAAGTATGTCTGATTTAAAGTGATACTAGTTACAGTAAATACCCCCTAAAGATAGTCATCCCCACATCTAATATATGTAATTTATAGTTGTTTAACGGTAATTTTTCTATTTCGCGGCTCTCGTGTATGAAGATGTTGAACTTGTGATTATCTTTGTGCCTTGAATGATAGCATTTGTATTATGGGAATGAATCACTAATATTATATATTTATGAACGTGAAAAGGTTTGTATGTTGTCTGTTAGCCAGTGTGTTGCTGTTGGGAGTGTCTTTGATTTCTTGCGGTAATAGTTCCAGGGCCAAAGCGAAGAATGAGATAGCACAGTCCGGCGAGGATTTTAAATCATTCCTTGATAAGTTTACGTCCAGTGCAGCATTCCAATATACCCGTATCAAGTTTCCATTAAAGACACCGATTACTTTATTGGCCGATGACGGAGAAACTGAGAAAACGTTTCCGTTCACCAAAGAAAAATGGCCGTTGCTGGATAGTGAAACGATGAAGGAGGAACGCATTGAGCAGGAAGAAGGTGGTATTTATGTTTCTAAGTTCACTCTCAATGAGTCGGTTCATAAAGTGTTCGAAGCAGGTTATGAGGAATCAGAAATCGACTTGCGTGTCGAATTTGAACAGGCTGCCGATGGGAAATGGTATGTAGTGGACTGTTATACAGGCTGGTATGGATATGATTTGCCGATCGGGGAATTGAAGCAGACCATTCAGCAAGTAAAAGAGGAAAATGCAGCTTTCAAAGAGATACATCCTTGAAAAAGCTTACTACTCTCTTAAGGTTCTCCTACATAATATCCTAGTTCTGACTCTTTTCCATCTACCATTTCTCTGACGATACCATTCTTGGTGTTAAAGTCTTGGTAGAGTTCTTCGTAGTCGCGCGTGTAATCAGCGTCAGGAACTACATTCACATCAAATTTCAGTTCTGCTTTTCCGTGTGGAAGCATATTCCCGAAAATACGGATGCGGTGGACAACTTCACCTACGTTCTTAATACTGTTGTAGGTAGCTTTGAATTGTCGGATACCGTCTTCCGGTATAATGATGTGCGAACTTTTGTCGAGTATGATGCATCCGCAGGAAGGTTGTATCTCTGAAATGATTAATGGAGCGTCTCCTGTGTTGGTTATAGTAAACATGAGTTCAAGTTGTTGACCTTGCTTGATAGGATAATAGTGCCTGATCGAATCCTTGATGGTCATACTTGTAGGACGCACTTCCTTTTTACACCCTGTAAAGTAGAAAGGGAATGCGATTAATAAAATAATATAGGATATAGACTTATTCATAGTTGCTAATTTATTTTTATAATGCTACATTTATATCAGCCTTTAGTGGGATGAATGCTATTTCATCTATGCCAATTTGTGCTCCGAGCTTTTTCGAGCACGTAATTCTTATACTTAATTGCTCTGTTCCGTTCAAATCTGCCGGGATACTTGTTTTAACCATTTCTCCTTTTTCGGCAGGGGGCCCCGGTTCCAGGTCAATTTTCTTATAAATTATTCCGTCTTTCAACAGTTCAATTTGTTGCGGAGTATAGAAACGATGCCTGGGAAGGTTAAGGAGGCTGATATAAATCGTTCCGGATGTATTTATTCCTTTCACGGGGAGGTTAATTGTGCATTCTTCTTCCGGAATGATTACCCAGCCGCAATGATAGTTTCCGGGTAAGCCGTGAGTGCCGTCGGTCAGCTTCTTTATATGGCTCTTGTATGCTTGCGGGATAACTGAAGGAGTAACCCCTAAAAACAGATTCTTTTTTAGGTCGGAAGCAAATATGTATTCTTCCCATTCCTTTATATAATTACCGATTTCATCGGAAGATTCATTGTAATATTCCATTCCGGTGAATGCTTTGTGCTCTTTGAGCTGGGTGAGCCATTCCTGTACTTGGGGAATAGGTTGAAGACTTTTTCCGTTTCGTTTTGCATATCCGTAAGCATCGAAACTATGTTCACGTCCCATTTCCATACGTGTATAAGAGAGAGCTGTCTGGAGTTCATGGAGCTTTTTACGTTCCTTTCCTTTGGCATTGGATACAAAATCGTTCATTTCATCATAGAACTTGATAAATTTCTCCGGAGTAAGATATGCTTTTTCCGATTCCCGTATGCCGGCATAAATGCCTAACCGTTTCCCGGACTGTGTGCCGTTTTCTAAATCGGTATAGTAGTCATACAACCACTTCTTTGCTGCCGGATATTCCTGATTAAAGAAACTTGCGGTTAAGTTGTCAACAGAAAGCTCCGGATTAATAAGAAGCGCCGATAACACAAATGTCCTCATTTCATCGAATGAGGAATAACTGTATCCGCTTCCGTTAAAGAATATACCACTCGCTCCATGTTGCTTGAAGAATTGGAGCCTCTGCCGGGCTATCTTCAATATAGGCATGGGAGTAAGGTAATCATCAAAATTATTGATATAGTCCCATATATAGATGTTCTTCGTTACATTCTTCCATTGTTCCAGTTGTCCGGCAAATGCCTTTTCTTTTGCATCTTTACCGTCTATCCGGCGGAGAGGGAAGTTTATGGCGCTGACAATTACTCCTGCATTGGGAGGCAATTGTTTGTCTGTGACCTGCTGCGTAGTCAGATAAGAAGTTGTAAAGAAGAAATGCCTGGGAAATCGTTGGGATAAACGGAGGATTAGCTCTGTGACGGCAGGCGTCGCATTCTTTTCAGTGTTTCCGATAGCTGTGCACGAAGGGCACGTGCAAGCGTACGGAGTATCATCCGGGGCAATCACAAAACGAAACTTTCCCTTTTCACCGAAATTATCGGTAATATAACTTTCAATGAGCCGGAACATTTCGCCGGAAGAAAAACAGAGCTGCGAATCATTCGCCTTTCCGTTTATGGTGGCGTATACTTTCTCTGTATTGGCTCCTAATACTTTCCGTAGGTTATGCCCCCATATTCCCCAACTGTTGTCGAAGTCGTCCAGCCCGATCACTCCTGTGTTGTCGGGGTTCAGGCCGGCGGGAGAATAGATACTCTGATAGTCGAAAGCAAAAGAGCCGCAGGTATCTTTTAAATGGATAATGGCTGGCGGAAGGTCGGAACCGTCTATTCGGGGATCTTCCTTGCTGATTTTCTTTATCAGTTGGTATTGAAGCCATAACATTTGTTTGTTGTCCGAGGCTGTTAATCGTATGTCGGAACCTTTGCAGGCTATTTTAAATCCGTTTTGCAACGTAGGGTCTATTTGTATGATGATGCGCCACATCTCTTTCTCAGATATTCCGAAAGCGACCATTTCATCGTCGTTAGCACGCTTCTTAAGGTGCTCGTACAGGTATTTGGCCCACCGTGTATCTTTATCGGTCGGGTCTTCGCCGATAGTGACGAGATAACCTTCCTTGGAGGGAAACATATCTGTGCGCGCCTGCATACGGCAGCCGGATATAAGGCAGCAAATGCATATCATTCCTGCCAATAGGGGACAAAACCCATTAGAATGAAATGTAAATTTGTGCATAGATGTTATATAAGTTTTTATAGCGTGTCGATACGGTTTCTATCCGGTCGAACTGAGTAGTTCCTTTCACGGTATTGGTCTGGTTATAATAGGTGTTCCATGTACCCATTAAGCCTATGGTGATGTTTGGACTAATCATATATTGCCCTCCCAGGCCCACCATGGTATTGGTGTGTGAGAATGAACCGGGTAACGCATAGTCCAGTACGGCCGTTTCCGGTGCCGATCCGATGCTTGCCATGGCGTTGATATTCGTCTTACCGTCACCGGCAGGGAAATATTTGGCACCGATTTGTGCGTTGTAATAGAAGTTTGAGTTGAAGAAATGCATATCCAGCTTCGTGTTGAGGCGGACGATCTCAATTGTCTTCGCCAGCTCTGCGCCGACGGTGAACAGATTGGTCTTTGACTCGTCCCAACCGGTGAATATGAAACCGTTTTCGCCGTTACTGCCTGTAAAGAACTCATCATTCCATTCATAACGTTTGTTGTAGGCAGCCACACGTCTGTATCCTATATGTGCTCCCAATTCCCAATCATTCTTCATGTAATGCCGTACAGCAACATCGGCAGTGATGTCCGGGAAATATTTCGTAGCAAGGGCGGCATTCACTGTAGTGCTCCACTTCGGTGAGAAATGATGTGTCCATTCGCCTTGTACTTGGATACCAACCCCTCCCGGTGTCTGTTCTTCAGCTTCCATGCTGTCGCTTGCCGAACCGCTTCGTCCGGCATAGTTGAAGCGTCCGGTATAGGTATTCTTTTGCGTCTTGCGGGTATATTCGGCTGTGGCGACGGATGTGATGATATCTTCTTCCCCGTAACGGGCACGCAGATAAGTCAGGGCTATCTCATTCTTGAGCATCATGCTTCTAAGGCCCGATAAGTGCCGTTGAAAAGAGCGATATTCCATGATTGAAGGTTCATAGAACTTCTGATAATAATAGGCTGAGTCAGCTTGTCTGTTCGCTTCGTATACTACTCCTTTGGTGTATTTTAAAGATTTGTTCTGGCTGTCATAAAGCAGGGCCGTATCGAGCACAGCAAGGGCTTGTTTCGGATCTTTCGCTTTCGTCAATTGCAAGGCGCGGTATTCGCTGCTTTGTGAGAATGCGCCGATAATCTCTTTGTTGCTCGGATACTTGTTGAGTATCGGTTTCAGGAATTCGAGTGAGGCTTCATATCTCTTGCCGCGTTCCAGCACGGTAGCCCTCTTGGTCTGATAGAACGGTTCTTCCGGATAATAATTGATTCCTTGCTCCGTATATTTCTCGAATTCATCGAACTTCCCAAGTAAACCGGATGAATTGATGGCATACCGTAATCCGAGGTCACTTGAAGGATTCAGGTTCACTAATTTGACCGCTTCTTCGTAAGCCTTCCGTGTGGCTCCCGCTTCCATGCACTTCTTGATATAAGGCACTGCCAGTTCCTCGTAACCGATGACGTAGAAGATACGCATATCCTCATCACTCTGCTCGATAGCAGACTGGTATAGTTGCAGTGCTTCTTCGGTTTTGTCCATTTTATCGAGAATAAACGCTCTTTTCAGTGTTCCGTTCTCATAGTCCGGGAAGTGGAGTGTGATCGTATCCAGTGTAGCGAGTGCCTCGTTGTAACGCTTCATGTTGATGTAACAACTCAATGTCTTTTCCCATGCGGCACCGTTCACTTCATTGTCGATATGCTTTTGGGAAACGAACAGTACGTGAGGCAATGCTTCCGAATATAACCCCAGTTCCATTAACTTCTCGGCTTTCTTTATGTGCTGTGCACTCATGGCCAGCGTGATATCGTAATCGTCGGGATACATCTCATACATCTTCTTCAAAGTAGAATAGGCGAGATCATCCTCGTTCATTTGCCGGTAAAGCATATACTCCTTGTACATGATTCCCTTGTCCGTGTTGCCATATTGCTTCTTGGCTTCCCTGATATAGAAAAGCGCATCATCGGTATATCCTCTGGTGACGGAAGTATTGAGCAGATAGTCTAATGCTTCTTTGTTCTTGTTGCCGCCTTCGTAGGCCATGCCATATAGTACATAAGGGTCGCGTTGCTTTTCTGCCCGCGCCGCTTCCATTAGCAAGTCGTTGTACATACGCCGTATAGCCGGACTGTCGTATTTCCTCATTTGCTCGCGTATAAAGACTAGTGTTTCCGGATAACGCGCTAATTCAGCGAGGATACTGGCCCTTTTGGTAATCAGAGCGGGACTTCCGGGGATTGCCGCCAACCCATTGGAAGACCAGCCTAAAGCGGCTTCCCGGTTACCTTCCTGCAGGTGCAGATTAATAATGTCCAGGTAATATTCTTCATTTTGCGGAGATACTTTAATCAGTTCGGTCAGCTTTTCGATCGCTTCCTTTCGGTTGCCGTCTTTTTTCATTTGTTGGTAACCTACTTCCATACTGTAAATATAATCCTTTCGCAGAATGGTGTCATTCGGATAAATTTGGTTGATACGTTTCAGCAGGCGGTCGGCTTCGACGTCATTGTTTTGTTTACGGTACAGTTCGATCTTCCTGCGCCACAGGCCTCTCCAATATGGGTTTACTTCCAGAAGTTCGTTAACGTAACAGATAGCGCTGGAATAGTTCTCAGTAATATCTTCTACATCCACCAGCAGATGCTTGGCATTGACATTGTTGTAATTATCCTCAATTGCCTTGACAAGATGATAGCGTGACTCGTCATAGTTCTTTTCGTGAAACCAGTATTTACCCATGAGCCATTCCAGATCGGAGACACCGGGATATTTCTGAAGTCCTTCGTCCAGCAATGCTTTCCCCGCATCCCATTCTTCATTCGCAAAATGCTCTTGTACAATCTGGGCATATTGCTCCGGCGTCTGGAATCCTTTGTCGCTACCTACTGATGAGGTAATCAGCAAAAGCAGACAGCCTAATAGGGTGATTTTATGGAGAAACTCTCTGTTCATTATATTTTGCTTTAATAATATATCTTGTCTTTATTATTCTTTCTAAATTAAACAGTTGCCGGTTCGGGCGTAACGGGGCTGTTAGTATCATCCGCCTTTTCTTTTTTCTTATTGAATCCTGTCCGTTCCATTTTCTTCCATTTGAAGTCTCTGTTGGTCAGATAACTTAGATATCCTCTCAATGAGCAGAAAGTGATGATCGGATGATAGAAAATAGGTTCCAATATGGAGGCGATGATAATCCATAGATACTCATATCCTCTTTTATAAAGCATTCCGACGTAATAGTCGTAAGTGATAACGACAATGGACAAGAACTGGCAGAACGTGTAGATTGTCAGATAGATCATCCAGGCCGTGTTCCAGTTGACGGCTCCCGTGAAGGCCAGGTAGAGGAATACGATAAAACCTGTAAGCTCGATGATGGGGGCCAGAAACTCGAAGATGAACATATAAGGCAATGTCAACATACCCATTTGTTTATATGTCTTTTTAAAGATCATCTTGTGGTGGATACTGAGCGTTTGGAACAGTCCGCGTGCCCAGCGGGTACGTTGGCGATAGAGCATAGCCAGGTTAGAAGGTCCTTCCGTCCAGCAGCAAGTGTCGGGAATTTGTACAATCTTGTAAGGGCGGGAGAAGTCACACATATATCCTACCATACGTGTAATCAAATCCATGTCTTCTGCAAAAGAAGTACTGTCATATCCTCCGGCGGAAATGGCCACGTCACGGTCAAAAAGTCCGAATCCACCGGAAACATTCGGCATTCCGTTGATAGCCGACCAGCCCATTTTTCCAATCAGGTAAGAACGCATATATTCCAGATTCTGGAAAAGCGGAATCGGGGTATGGGGAGTTCTGACCACAACGATCTGGCCGTCTTTTACCTCACATCCATTGGCCATGAGCATTGTACCGCTGACGGCGATAACCTGTTTATCGGAGGAGATAATGGGAGAGATACAACGGTAAAGAGCATACTTTTCCAATATACAGTCCACATCCGTACAGATAAAGTAAGGATAGGAAGAGGCGTTGATACCTGCATTGGAAGCATCCGCTTTGGTTCCTCCATTTTCTTTGTCAACAACGATAAGGCGGCTATATTGAGGATTGGTTGATTTTAAAAGTCTTTTGAAAGGCTTGGTTTTGATTCGTTCGATATAAGCATAGGGTACTTCCACCAATTCATAGTACTCTATCATTTTCTGTAACGTACTGTCCGTACTTCCGTCATTCACGATAATTACTTCAAATAGCGGATACTCCAGTGCAAGCATGGAACTTACATTGTCGATAATGGTTTTCTCTTCGTTGAAGGCGGGAGCAATTACCGAGATTCCGGGTGTATAAGGAGATTCTTTGATGGTCTTCCGGACATAGCTTTCTACGTAATAATCCTTTCTCCGTTTCAGTGAAATAAAGGAGAGGAAGGCAAACATCACAAAGAATATTGCCAGCATACTCGTATAAAAGAATACGAAATAATTGAAGAATGTAAATAATATATCTCTCATATTCTTTAGCTTAACTGATTGATTAATGGATGCTTGGTATGAGCGAATAGTATCGCTGTATGCGAATCTGCTTTTCTCTCCAATTGATCGAATGTTTTCCGTCCCATGGCGCTATATGCATAGAGGGCTTTGAGGATAGCTCGTTTCGTTCCCCAGTTATCAGCTTCATCGTATGCATTGTAAAGAAATCCCAAGGCTTTGTCGGTCTTTAGGTCTGAGATAGCTTCGATTATATTTCGTTTGACCTCTTCCGGTTGTACATGATACATTTCTATCAGTTTAGGTTCAATTTCCTTGTATTTTAATTTGCCCAGTGTTTTAATGGCTTCTCCACGGATATCTGTGGAACGTGCATTAATCTGTTTGGCTAAGATAGGGGCGCTTTCGGTTTCATTATATAGCCTGATTTCATTAATAAAGAATATCTTAACATTCTCCTCAGCTGACGTGTTCACCCATTTGATGAAACTTGGGGTATTATATCCCACTTTCTTACGGTGCTCCAGAATAGCGTGCAACTCCATCATGTCCCATTGTCTCAACTTCATGGCAATATCTTCGTCGAAGAAACGGAACGGGTTTCCCTGGCTTAACCACATATAAGTATATCGTGCAGAGTTCCTCAACTCTAATTCGCGGTGATAGAGGAAACGTACCAATACAGCCTCGGAAGCGTATCCGTTGATAGACTGAATCAGTTTCAATGCTTGAATCTTTGATCTTTTGGAACCGAATTGAAGTTCACGTTCCAGGAAGCGGGTTATCTGGAATACGGTTTGTATAGTTTGGTAATTGAGTTCATTAATTTCATCTTCATGGACACTCTTGATTTCTGTCAGCAGTTGGGTGATGATACGCAGTTCGTTGGGTCTGGGCCGTTTTCTCGTATCATATTTCAATCTGTCGGCTATTTCTTCTTCCGGCAGTGCATTCGGGTCTAGCGAGATGGCTTTCATTTCTTCATAGTACTTATCGAAAGCCTTATTATATTTCTTCTTTTCTTTCCTTCTCTTGAATATGCCGTATGTGATATGAAATAACAAGAAGAGGTACATAATGATACAGAACATTACAGCGATTGAGCATATTCTTATAATTAAAGGATAGCCAATAAACTTATAATATATCCAATAGAAATAATATTCTATATAATCTATACCGTACAATACTTGATCCATTTCCCCTCAAGATATTTAGTTGAAAACTTGTATATTTAAAACAAATACGTTATATTTGTTGTATTGAATGTTCTGTTACTCGCAAAGATAACAAATAAGTTGTATATATTATCCATTGCCCGTGAATAGGCACTAAGGAGTATATTTCGAGACTTCCGGATAATCTTCGGTGAAAAGGCAAGAAAAAGTTAGTGAGATGAGCAAAAAGACTATAAAGCGTTAAATATATTTTTGATAAGTTAACTAATGGGGCCTGATTTACGCTTGCGAAAGCTATGGTTTCGTGGGAAACAAAAACAAACAATAATTTAAAAACTGGAATAATGATGAAGATTAAAAAGTTAATTTATGTCCTTGTGGGGACATTAGTCGTGGCTTCTTCTTGCTCCGACACGGAGCTTGGGAATGGAAAAGAAGGGACGGGGACAGAACCGGCAGCAAGTTCTCCTTTGGTTAAAGTGTATGCTGATGAAAAGGGAGAGCACCTGCTCGCAGGCAATATACTTGTAAAAGAGGGGGCTCCGCGTACAATTACCTTGAATGTCCCTATTCATACTGAAAAGGTATATATGGAGTACAACACAGTATCGGGCGCAGTGAAAAAGACTGCTTTTACTTTATCTCCTGCTACTCGTAGTGAAACTTATCCGACCGGTGAATTTGCTTATGAAACTAGCCGTATAGCAGCGGTTAAGCTTTCGCTTCCGGAAGATGCGGTGAAACCGACAGACGAGACGGATGCAGGCTATCTTTTCTATCACAGTACGGGTGTCGCTATGTTTGAAGACGGCTGGCCTAAACAATCGACCTGGTATGACAAGGATTTCAACGATGTTGTTTTTGAATATGACATAAAGGTAACTGAATGTCAGGACGAAGAACAAATGGCAAAGCAAGGTAGTAAAGAAGAGTTGCTGCTTACTTTGGATGTCCGCGCCGTAGGAGGAACATACCCGACCAGATTGGGCGTTATATTAGAAAACCTGGATAACAAGTATATTGACCGGATTACTGCAAAACTGGTGTTGAAAGGTGGTCAGGGAACAATGAGAGACTTGGGGAACGGCGTAGAACTTTCTGCACAACCTAGTGTGTCAGTTAGTGCTTCAGGTTGGAGATGGGACAGTGATGTAGCAACTGTAAGCCGATTTGCTAAATTGGATGTAGATACAAAACCGACTGAAGGAACGGTTATCACATTGGACGGCCTGAGTAGTTTAAAAGATAACAATGACGATTTGTTCCAGACAACGCCGGGAAAAGTACGTGAAGGATTGCCTATGTTGCGTGCAGAGGTTCGATTGATCGGTAAGGATAATTTGGAAGGAGCGGATAGGACTGCTCAGCTTAAAGCGTTCAGAGATCTTATCCTGGATACTCAGAGACAGAACTTCTTCATTTATACTCATGAGGGAAAAGAAATACACATGAGAGGATATCAGCCGACTTCTGCTTATAAAGAAAGTTATGCAAAAGATGCAGCGCTTGTAAGTGGCGATGAGGCTATCAATGAAAATATCCCCTATTGCAATAAGAACGGTTTTGTCTGGGGTATCAAAGTTCCTGCCGGCACAAGACATGCTGTTGAGCATAAAGCTTTCGAAGAAGCATACCCGAAGTTTAGCGAATGGGCAAAGAATAATGGTACACTCAACAAAGGCTGGTATTTGGAACCCGATGCTGAAAAAACGATAAGATACTGGTAATACAAATTCTCTGTCAATACATTATTTGAGATATTTTGTACAATTTGAACCCCTCTTTTTTCAAAAAGAGGGGTTTCTTTGTATCCGAAAAGAATGTCTTTAAACTAATGCCATTGATGATGAAACGATTCTCTACAAGCTGCTGTCTGATTACTTTTTTTCTTTTGAATAGTGTCATGCTGTATGCACAACATGAAAACACCTCTGTGCAACAGTGGAAGATTGAAGATGAATCCCGTGCCTTGCAGATGATAGAGCGTGCGGATACAGTAGAACTAATCGTGCCCGGTGGGCTAACGATGTGGTATCAGCAACGCCTGACGGGTGATTATGAGATAAACTATCGCATTTGTATGGTGATGAAAGGCGGGGAATATGACCGCCTGAGTGATTTAAACTGCTTTTGGGCTGCCAATGATCCTAAAAACCCTGATAATCTTTTTGCCCGTAGCGAGTGGCGTAATGGTGTCTTTAAAAACTATAATACATTAGATCTTTTTTACGTTGGATACGGGGGAAATGATAATTCCACCACCCGTTTCCGCCGGTATAACGGCAAGTACTACGGAGTAGCGGATGATAAAGTGAAACCATTACTTCGAGAATATACGGATACCCCGCATTTACTAGTTCCGAATCAATGGTATCAGATTAGTATTCGTGTACAAAAGGGAGTGACCACTTATTCCGTTAACGGTGAAGAACTGTTCCGTTATTCTATTACCGGCAGTGAGGGAGACGGGCATTTTGGTTTGCGCCTTTTACAGAATCATGTGCTGTTTACAGATTTCAAGGTGACGATATTTTAAAACCGAATTAATAGAAATAAATCTAACTAAGACCATAAATCCATGATGAAACAAGCTTTTACGAAATTAGGAGTATTCACTCTGCTATCTCTCTTATGTCCGGCATTTCTTTATGCGCAAGTCGTGACGGACGAGCGGATGTTCTCTTTTGAAGATCCGCAAGTACCGGAATGTATTTCCGCCACCCGGTCTCAATTATCTATCTCCGATGCACATTATAAAGACGGAAAACATTCGATGGAATGGGCGTTTAATCCCGGTGCCGTATTGGAACTCAAGAAAGATCTGAAGTTTGAAAAGAAAGACCCTACGGGCAAGGACTTGTATCTTTCGGCATTTATCGTGTGGATATACAATGAAGAACCGCAGAAAGCAACCATTGAATTTGAATTTTTGAAAGACGGAAAGAAATGCACCTCCTTCCCTTTCGGAATCAACTTTAAAGGTTGGCGTGCCGCATGGGTTTGTTATGAGCGTGATATGCAAGGCACACCGGAAGAAGGTATGAATGAACTCCGTATTGTCGCCCCAAATGCAAAAGGACGCCTTTTCATCGATCATTTGATTACTGCAACGAAGGTTGATGCACGTCAGCAGACAGCCGATTTGCAAGTACCTTTTGTTAATCCCGAAACAAAAAATCACTGGCTGGTTATTTATAAGCACTCTCTTCTGAAGCCGGATATCGAATTGGCTCCTGTCAGCGACAAGCAAAAAGAAGAAATGCAACTGTTGGAGAAACGTTTCCGCGACATGAATTATACAAAAGGCAAGCTCTCGGACAAGGAAGTGGAGACTATCCGCAAGAAATATGATTTCTACCAGATTACTTACAAGAACGGGCAGGTATCGGGCGTACCTATTTATATGGTACGTGCTGCCGAGGCCTATGAACGGATTATTCCGAATTGGAATAAAGATATGCTGACTAAACTCGGCATAGAAATGCGTGCTTACTTTGATTTGATGCGGCGGATTGCCGTAGCCTATAATAATAGTGCTGCAAAGTCGGAAATCCGGGAAGAAATGAAGCAGAAGTTTCTGGCGATGTATGACCATATAACCGACCAGGGAGTGGCTTATGGTAGCTGTTGGGGGAATATTCACCATTACGGATATAGTGTTCGCGGGTTATACCTGGCTTATTTCCTGATGAAAGACGTACTTCGGGAAGCCGGAAAGTTGCCGGAAGCCGAACAGACATTGCGTTGGTATGCGATAACCAACGAGGTGTATCCCAAACCTGAGGGCAACGGAATTGATATGGATTCCTTTAACACGCAAACTACCGGTCGCATTGCAAGTATCCTGATGATGGAAGATACCCCGGAGAAGCTGCAATACCTGAAATCCTTCTCCCGTTGGATTGATTACGGTTGCCGTCCGGCTCCCGGATTGTTTGGGTCGTTCAAGAGCGATGGCGGTGTTTTTCATCACCGCAATCACTACCCGGCTTATGCTGTCGGCGGTTTGGACGGAGCAACAAATATGATCTACCTCTTTAATCATACAGAGTTTGCCGTATCCGAGTTGGCGCACGAAACAGTGAAAAATGCATTACTTGCCATGCGTTTCTATTGTAATAAGTTGAACTTCCCGTTGTCGATGTCCGGCCGTCATCCCGATGGAAAGGGGAAATT
>OLIT01000401.1_pt1 | contig 45399 bp, 60 predicted proteins | sample 1601341 | NCBI WGS metagenome assembly OLIT01 (sample SAMEA2452121, study PRJEB22498) | human gut metagenome | biome: human feces; feature: human gut; material: feces | place: Australia | collected 2012
GGTCAAAAGGTCGCCCGGCGTGTACGGGTTTAACTGATTGTTCGGGTTACGCATGATTGCGCCGTTTTCGTCCTTAAACGCCAACATTTTGCCACCTTTACCGTCGTCGATAAATTCCGGGTTCATACCCTTAATTTTGTCGATAGCTTGACCCAACAACACCTTTGTTGCGCTTTCCGGCAAACCTGCCTTAAACTTCAATCCGGCGGTTGCGGTCTGCAACTCCGTATCAACACGAATACCGAACACCTCTTTTGAATGGTTTTGTTCGGCTTCGTCGTATTTGGTTTTCAAATCATTGTATTGGCTCGTAACGCTTTGCAAATCCGCCTTTGCTTGTTTCAAAGCCTTTGCCGTTTCCGCATCACTTGCACCGTCGGCAATAGCTTTTTCCAAACGTGCCTTTTCTTTTGTAAGGCTATCAATTTGAGATTGCAAACCGCTTACCCCCTCAACCTTGCTTTTGAACTCGCCTAATACACGTTTAGCGTAATCAAACGTTTTTTCGGTTCCATTCTTTGCGATACCGGAAACGGCTAAAATATCCGCATCCAAACCGCCGTAAATTTCTCCCGTTTTCTTCGCTATAACGCTGTTTTCGTCGTTGACTGATAACGTAGTTATCGCTGTTAATTGTTCGTCGGTTAATCCGGCTAATGCCGCATTTGCCCTTAATACATCAATCGTTAATGCCATAATCTTACCCTTTGATTATTGTTAATAAATTCGGTTACTTTTTGCCCTCGGCTTTTGCTTCCGCCTCGGCTTTTGCTTTGGCATCCGCTTTGGTTTCCTTAACAGGCGTTGACGGGATAACGCCCGACGCTTTCAGTTCTGCCAAAATTTCGGCTTTCAACGCTTCTTTCTCGGCGGCTTTGGCTTTCGCTTCTGCCTCGGCTTTTGCTTCGGCATCCGCTTTGGCTTTCTCCAATGCGGCTTTCTCTCTTTCCGCACGGGCGACGCTTTCCGCCTCGGCTTGCTCTTTCATGTACTCGTTCGGGTCGTGCAATATGGTAATTGTGTAACCCTGTTTTTTCAGATGCTCGGCAATGCTGTTTTCATAGCCTTTTTTGCCGAACTTCTGAATACGGGGAATAGACAAACGTTTACCCGTTTCGCTGTCGAACTTCTTAATTTCAATAACGCAATGAAACAAATGTTTCTCGTTATCCGGTACAATGTAATTTTCGGGCGTAACGTCGAAAATACTAACGTCTTTAGTTTTGCCCTCGCTTACTTTCACTCGCATAATCTTTAAATTTATTAGTTATGAAATTTATCTTTGAATTGAACGGCATATTATAGCCAAATTCTAAGATATTAATATACTCTCTTTCAAATCTCCGCACAAAGTTAGCAAAATTCAACTTTATACGCATATCGTTTTCGTCGATAATGTTTTTGCCGTACAACTCTAACACCTCGGAACGGGTTAAATGTCGGTACGGCTCCAATTCCGCCAACGTTAGCATCCGTTGCAATTGGGTTGGGTTATTCCGGTATTCGGTTTCAATGATTTGGTTCTGCAAAGCGTCTAATTCCGCCTCGCTTGCACCGCTTTCCTTTGCTATCTTATACCGTTCCCGCAACTCCGTTGCATTGGATAAATAGAACTCCGTGCCGTAATTAACTTTAGCCGAAACAAACAAACTACCGTAACGCAATCGGCAAACCGTTTCATCAACGAATTGTTGTGCCGCCTCAAACCCTTTCTTAATCCGGTTCAATACCGTACTTTGGCTTTCAAAATTCGCCTGTATTTGTTGCTCGTTCAATGCGTCCCGTGTAGTTATTTCCTCGTTGGTTCCAACAACCGACGTTATAATGTCGTTCTTTAGCCGTTTTTCTTCCTCAACGTTGTAATCTAAGCTACTACGGTCAACGGTCAACATTTGAACCGGGTTGCGCAAATCGGGTTGTTTATCCCCGTCCGGTATTGGTATCTCAACAAAGGTTCCAACACCGTTAATACGACTATCGCCGCATTTAGGACAACGCATTAACAACCCGGCGGCATCCAATCTATAAAAGCCCTGTTTGTCTTTCAGAAAACCGCCATCGCAATAATCGCCATTTTCACCGTTACTGAAATCGCAACTTTGTTCATACCCGGAATAAATCGGATATGCGCCGTATAAGTCTAAATGTCGTTTACTGATATGGTAAAACAAAAACCAATCCAACGCCTCCAATTGCTTGGTTAGCGGGGATTGTTTAATGTCGGGTTCTGCAAGGCTCAACGGCTCGTTCCAAAAGAAGCGGGCGGGGCAATAACCTACATCGTGCGGGTTATCAATCAGCAATTCGCCGATATTGTGGCTTTTATCTTCCCGGAATACTCTATAACGTTCGTCGTCGATAACTGCGATACGTTCGCCATCCTGCCGGAAAATAATGTAATCCATTACCCCCGTCGTCTCGTTGGCTCTGTAATCAATAACCGACGCAATAGGCAACCAATAGAAATACGGTTGCGGGTATTTGTCGCCGGGTTTTTGTTCGCTCGGCATATCAACGATTAGAACGCTATTTATTTCGGTCTGAAAAAATTCCCATCCCTTTGTACTCCATATTTCCGGCTCGTGTAATACGTCTTGGCGGTAATACTCCCAATCGTCCCGTTGTTCCGGGTTCTGAAACTGATAATTGAACGCCGGGTTACGACCGTCAAAAATACGGCTCAACTTATCAAAACAAATGCCCGTTACCTCGTTTGTCTTAACGGGGTAACGGAACAATGTTTTGAACATCTTAAACTTGTCATGCGGCAATAGATTGGAAACAAATGCCAAAAAATCCGTTATCGGTTGGCAAATGTCAAACGACGTTATGCGTGTGCGGGCGTGAAAATTAATGCGCAATTGATGATAGATTGCTCTATTTATCGTTTTGCGCTTTTTCGGCTCCGTTATCCGCTTTCTTATCTCGTTTATATCCAATCCCATTTTCGTTATCAAATTTAAAAGTTGAATTATCCGGCAATCTCCAACCGCCATTATTGCGTAATCGCAAAAGACGTTCGGCGTGCGTTATCGTAAATTCTTCGGTTACGTTCAACGTGTCGTTAACCAACGCAACCTTTTGAACTTTCGCCGCCATATCGTTAGGCTTTGAGGTCGGTTAACGGGTTGAAATCCGGTGCAACAATAACAAGGTCGTCGGAATAGTTAGGCAAAAACGACCATTGAATTGCGTTGCTGTCCGGGGCTTCCAAACCTCCGTGCGACTTATCGCCAATGAACAAAGAACGGATTGGAATAGGGTAATAGGTCGTCTTAACCGTGGCATCCTGTATTGCCTCAATACTTCCGTTTTCATCAAACAGGTAAACGCCCAAATTATCGCTCCAACTTTCGCATTGCAATTCTTTCATCGCCTTAATTACGGCTTGGGGAATTTTGCGCATTACACCCGTGAACGGGTTCGGCTCACGTCCGATAATTTCCTCAACGCCTCCCAATGTCTCGTTACCGCCTCCAAATGTGCGGGCGGCTCCGGCTTCATTGGTTGGGGCTTGGATGTACGGGGAAACAACAACTTTAGTGCTGTCCTCGGCTGTCAACAACGTCGTCCATGAAGCCAACACCGTTATCGCCTTTTCAGTTGTGAAACTGTTTTTCGTTCCGTCCTCTTTAGTCAGACGTTGAAACGCTACCTTTTGAATCTGCCCGAAACTTTCGGCGCAATTTACGGCGGGAATATCGGGCAATGAAGCCGCCGCCGGACACTTACAAGTAATCATACTCTTTAATTTTTAACGTTAAAACTAAATTCATTATCTCCGGGCTTTCCCTTTGCCCTTTGTTTTCGCTACAAAGTTATAAACTTTTTCCGGTATAATCTTGCATATCTCAATAATATTGCTAATTACGACGCTTAACACCCCGGTTGGCGTGTGCGTATGGCTGCAAATTGCCGTCCGCTATTTCCTTTTCGTATATTCCGGTTAACCCATCTTCCGGGTCGTCGTGCGTGTTAGCATCGAAGTTACGCAAAAAGGTTGTAATGTGGTCGTAAACTGCCTTGTACCGGGTTTCCCATCCGAACGGCATTATTATATGTTGGTTTACCATTGCGGAATTAGTGATAATCCGGCTTTCCTTGTTGCCGCCTTGGTAAAACGGTTCAGTCATTGCACGCATTTTCTTTTTGATAACCTTTTCATAACCTGCACCGCCGTTGTTACTTTCAACCCATACTTTTTGCACGCCGTTCCGATTTATCATGTTAGGCACGGTTACGGTTGTAACATCTGTATTTTCGTCCGTTACTTCCATATCGGTTATTAGAGCAAATAACAACGGTTCCATCCGCTTTGTCTTTTCATTGAATATAAGATTATCGGACTTATATACGTCGTATGTGGCGGCAAACAAAAGGTCGTCGCCCTCATCCGCAACGTCTATGTATGCGCCCGAACGGACGTATTGCCCCCAATCAGACTTTTCGACCCATGTTTTGAAAGGCTGATACAAACGACCCTCAGCGGAACCGGGGTTTCCTTGATAGAGGCATTGGAATTGTACCGGGTCTAATGCCTTTTGCCCCTCCAACTTTAAACGGCTGTGTCGCCCCTCCCATAAAGCCGCCCCCGGTTCCCGTGGGTCTATCTCCGTGGGTTCTCCTGTTTTCAATGCCTCAAAGTTTATTCTAACCCATGCGCCGGGGGGTATGTTATCCAAATCAGCCCAACACTTAACATCAATAATAATTTCCCCGCTCTTTTCAATGCGTCCTATCAAATCGTCGTCGTGCCATCGGGTAAAAACTATGAGTTCTTGCGAATCGTTATGCAAACGGGTACGAACAACGGTTGTGTACCATTTCCACGCCGCCGCCCTTACTATTGGGCTGTTACCCTCGGCATAATCTTTATACACGTCGTCCAATATCGACACGTCCACGGTTTTAGATGTAAGGGAACCGCCACGACCTACAACACGTAAAGAACCTTTGCGCCCTACCATTTCGATAACATCGCTATTCCGTAAATAGGTATTCGCCATTGTTACGACGTTGGAACCGTTTAGATAGGTGCCGGGAAATAATTCCCGGTATCGGGGCGTGTCGATAATACGTTGTACATCCCGGTTGAAATCTCGTGCAATGGTTGCAGCATACGACCCGATAACTATTTTCAAATCCGGGTTCAATCCCTCCATGAAAGCGGGTAACTTTCGGCTCGACCCCTCCGATTTTCCATGTTGCGGCGGTTGTTGTACAATCATCTTTCGTATCTTTCCGTGTGCGAACATATCCAACAGGGTATAATATACGACGTGAAACGGTTCTAACACTAAATCCGGCTGCATATATCGGGCAAAGTTAATAAGGCGTTTGCGGGCGGCGGCTTTTACCAATTCGCCGGGGTTCTCGCTTAATGCCTTATACATCTGCAATAATTGTTCGTTGTTCATTTCTTAACTCCTTTCTCCCATTTTTTACAAGCCCGGCGACCTCGTACAATGTAATGCGGGTAATTGGGGCAACGCAAACAAATCGGTTTCCCGTTCAAATCTCGGTGCCTATGGTCGTCGGTTATCCATTCAGAAAAACGGCACGTATCGCAAACCTCCTTTTGCCATTGTGGTTGCGATTTGGACGGACGGGCGGCGGTTACTTTCTTTGCCATTACTGCAACCCTCCTTTCTCGTTCATAGCTTTTGCAAATTCGGCGGACTGCAATTTATCAGCCAACGCAAACAACATATCGTCCGGGATTGCCTTAACGTCGTATTTGGGTTTGTCGTCGTCCGTATTGGCATTATATCCGGGTATCTCTATTTTAACCGGGGCGTCAAATCCTAACATCTTTGCCCGGCGTTGTTGGATATTCAAAAGCAAATCCAAAAATCGGGGGTTCCCGGCGGACGTTTCGGTTGCGGTTTCATTATACCCGTAATATTCCGGGTCGCCGTCCTCGGCATCGGTTTTGATTGGTCGCCCCTTGTTTGTTTTCTCTTTGGTGCGTTGCTTTCCTGTTTTCGACGCCTCCCACGCCTCCCACGCTTGCACCTCCATTGCATCCAATTTGCGCAATTCCTGTGTAACATAATCGTCGATATTATCTAACCGTTCCCGTTTCCATTCGATAAGGGTTTGTTGTAAGTCATAATAAACCATCGACAAAGTAATTGTATAGCCAACGCCCCGGTCGGCTAAATTCCGGTTCAAAGCCTCGGTAATTTCCCGGTATGTATAACCACGTAAAAACAGATTGGAACAAAACGCAATATCAAACGCCCGTTGTTCCTCGGTACGCTTATTATATCCGGCGGGTTTCCGGTTCTTATTACCCGTTTTCAATTTTTCCATTTTACAACCTCTTTTAATGTTCAAACGGGGTAAAAATAACCCTTTGCACCTTTCGACCTTTTCGCCCTTTCTCTTTGCCTTTCTTTTGGCTTTTCTCCCTTTGGTTCTTTTATTGGCTTTCGGTTCTTTCGGCTCTCTGTGTTCTCTTATCCCGTCCCTCCTTAAAACGTGTTTACCCTTTACAAGTTATTTGCGGGGAATTTCCATTTTAAGAGGCTTTTGTTATTAACTCAATACTTTTATTGTCTTTATAGTTATCTCTTAACTACGGGGCAAATTTACGGCTTTTCCGGTACGTTGCCAAACGTTTGTAATCTCACGTATATAAACGGCAAAACCCCGGCTTTGTTTCCGGGGCTATTGCTCTATCGTCCTATTCCATTTTCATACTTTCCGTTTGAGCAATGAAAATGCGGTTCAACTCCTAATGTGATTTTATACGTATGTCCGTCTTTGGTTTCTTTCAAAGCCAAACATACCGGGCGGGGTTTCCCGTTAATCGGATATTCCGGGTTAAAATAACGACACGTTCCGCATATCTTTTGGGGTGTCCGATTATCCGGGGCGCATCCGGTCAACTTATCCGGGATTGTACCAGAACAATTATTTCCCTTTTTCATTCCTCAAATGGTTTTTCGTTGGTTTCGCCTGTCACCCAAAGCCAAAATTGTTGTATTCCATCTTCGTAACTCATGCCGGGGTATTTGGAACCCTCATTTATGCCGTCGGCGGCAATGTTCAATTGCTCGTTTATCTCGGCATCCGTGCGTACTATCTGATAACTCATTGTTTGCCTCCTTTCCGGTTATTACGCTTGTTCTTTGCCCGGCGTTTATCCCGTGGGTTTCTACGGGGTTCTATCCGGTGTATCTCAACTTCAGTTCCGGGAAACATTTCCCCGAAAAAATCCGCCATTGCTTGCACCTCTTTTGGCACGTCGAACGCTTCCGGCTTTTTGTACTCCTTTTTGCGTTCCGGTTGGGGTTCCATTTTCACGGCGGGACAAACAGATGTTAGCGGGCAACCCTTACAACTCGGCTTTTCTTCCGTCGGTTTTTCGGTACGATTATCTGCCTTTTTAAAACCGTGCCAATCGTCCCGTACTTTGGACGCATCGGCAAAAGCCTCCATTGCTGCAACTGCAACACTCGCTAAAATGTAATCCGGGGTATCATTGAAATTACCCTCCAATGAATTGCGGTTGATAACTTCCGCAATCTCCTTTACAAACTTTTCTCTTTTATTCATCGCTCAATTGTTGTTTATTGATATAATATTGGCACGGCATAACACCGCAATTTTGCTTTTCTTGGAACACTTCACAATATCCGTTGCCGTTGGCATCTTCATGCAGGAAATGAACACAATTACCGCATCCGCTTGTTTCATCCGGTTGTATTTGGGATTTTTCGGCGGGTATTTCTTTTGGCTCAAATTCCCGTTTGAAATCCTTTTCGGGGCGGGCGGTAAATCGTCCGTTTGGCTCCCGGATAATAAACCAATCTTCCGGTACATCAATGAATATTCCGTTACCGTCCGGGAATGAATAAACCGCCTTTCCGTTCGGGGTTCTTGGGGTCGTAACCGTTCCGCCGCCTGTAAACTTCAATACGTCGTTCACGTTGTCCCGGCGAAATTGGATTGCATCAACTTCCAACATTATGCGGCAATACCGGGAACCCGCCGTTGTGTCCGGGTCGGCTAACTTGGTTCTCACTTCTTCCGGGTATTCTTCCGGGTCGTACTTCATATAAACCGATTGTTTGTTATCAGCATACGAGAACTCAATAAAACGGTCTCCCAAACGTCCCCGGATTGCTTGTTTCAACGCCGCAATCCTTTGCGCCTCGGGCTTATCCTTTCCCTCGCTACCATTTTGCGACCAACTTAAACGTATCGACGTATCGGACGCTGTAACCTTAATTTCTTGTTGTGTAATGTCCTCAATCATTGCGCACATATCGCAATCAAAGGGGCTTAATACTTGTTTGTTCATCGCTCTAAAATTTATTTGTTATTACTATCCGGGGCGGCGGGTGCCTTAACTCCGGCTATTGTTCCATTGTAATTAAACTCCAACGCACAATCTTTAAATTCTCCAGCAATCCTCAAAAAACGCCAATAAATCGTTTTTCTGTCATTTCTATGGAATTTATCGCATTTCCTACCGATTGCGGGGCAATCCTCCCTTTTGATTTTACAACGAACGCATCGTTGCAGGAAAATTGCGGGGTTGTTGTTGGCTAATCGAGCATCCGCCGCCGTCCATATTTCCGCTATCAATACCATACCCCGGTAAACGCAACGTTCGCCGGGGCTGTATTCCTTATCTGGGTCAAATGGTGCGGGCTGTCTTATTCTCATTTGTCGCCCGCATCATTTACATACTCAAACAATGTGTCCAAATCTTCCTTTGCGCCTCTAACGGTAACTCTTACCCGGTTGCCTCCTGCTAATGCGATCTCAAGGATTTGGCAATTGTAACGTTCGGCGTTAATCTGTAACATCGCCGCCGTTGCGTTCGTGACAAACTCGCTTCTTTCTTCCATGCTCTCGGTGTTTTTAATTGATAAATACGCTTCCATCGGTTCGCTATCTTTTTGGCAGGCTCCTAACAAAAGCGTTGCCAAAGATAACAATAAAATCTTTGCTTTCATAACTTTACTTTCTTTTAATCCATATAAACCGTATGCCGATACCGACAAACAATATTTTCGCCTCAACATCAACGTAACGGTCGTAACCGTTGACCGCATCCACGGACACGCCGGGAATAACAAACCAACTCTTATATTTCCAATATTCCCGGACGTAACCACAAACGCCAACCCGTCCGATATGGAACCCAATTTGCGCCGTATGTATGTCGCCATTCTTTCGGATAACTCCTAATTTCTTCTTACTCATTTTTCTTTCTTATTCAATAGTTCGTAACTCTCTTTGTCTATCACTACCGCCGTCGGATATTCAATTATCACTCCCTTTGAGTACACCAAATTGTAAATACCCAATTGCCCTTTGATTGGAAACTCAACAACCCGGCGGGGGTTACGCATCAACCACCCGAAACCCTTTGTAATGTTTTTGCGTTTTTCGGGCGGTATGCGGGTATTCTCCCAATCTTCCGGCGTAAAATCCTTAATCGGTTTCACGTCGTATAATTCAACTAATCCCAACGTAACCCCACTTTCATAACCGGGAATTACAGGATTTGCAGAAGAACAAACCATTAAATCGCCTCGGTATGGTGTATTCTTACTCCGTACCTCAATGCACTTTTCGCCGTAAACAACTCCGTTATCCTTATAAGCCGCCGTAACCAATTGCGTTGCATACGGGTTTTTAACGGTTAATGCCCGCCAACGGTCATGTTGGGCGGGGTTGAAATCCTTGTTAGTAAACTGCATAATCGTTATTATCTTGGTTAAACAAATCGTAATTTGCCGGGACACAATAACCGGGCAATAAATCTCGGTTAATCCCGGACGCTTTAACAAAACTCTCTTTCCAATACAACCGGGGCGTTGTGTGCGGGTGCGCCTCCCAATACTCGGCAACGTCGTTGTAAAATCCTAATGTTTCCTTTTTCGTATATCTGCAACCGCTTTGCAACCCGATTTTAAACAGGTCAACAAAAGGGTATGATAACGCAATTACAGAAAATGCCCGGTCAAACATTCCCGGCGGTATTGGTTCAACGCTCGCAAAGGTTGGGAATCCGTGCCGTTTTGCCCTTGCTAACGTGCTTATCCGCATCCGGTTGGGGCTTGCATTTGGTTCTAATTCGTCGCATCCCGTCAACGTGGAACCAATCGCAATACGTGTTTTGTCCCATCCCGCCGACGCTTCGACAAAATCAATGAGTATATTAATACCCTCGGCGCATTTGCTCAATACCTTAACCGGGACGTTGTGGCGTTGACAAACGCCAATCGCTTGACGGGTCAACCGTTGCGTTTCCGGTAATAACGGGTCGGTTGTAAAAGAGAAAAACAAACCCGTTTTTTGCAATTCTTCTTTATGCTTCAACAACTCATTCGTAAATATGTCGATTGCATACGGATATTCTCGCAAAGTCTTTTTCAATTCGGGGCGGTTGCCTCCCAATACCTTTGCACCAAGACCTTTGCGCAAATAACAATAGGTGCAACCATTTGAGCAACCTACAAAGAAATTGGCGGCGTTATCGGCATATTCCGCCGCCTTTCCCTTTGGGCTATAAATAACCCGTCCGTTTATTCCTCCCATAGCCATACAGATTAAAACGGTAAATCATCTTTTTGGCTTGGTGCGGGGGCTTCCGGCACGGGCGGCGGGGCTTGTGTCCCGGTTCCTTTCGGTGTCAAAATTTCCATATAGTAAACGACAACCTCCGTAATATATCTTTTTACGCCCTGCGCATCGTCATAACTTCGGGTTCTCAATTCCCCCTCAATATAAAGTTTATCGCCTTTCTTAACGTATTGTTCCGCAATTTTTGCCAAACCGTTTTGCAAAACGATATTATGCCATTCGGTACGCCCCGGTATATCCCGCCCGTCCTTTGTTTGAAAACCTCTTTTAGTCGTGGCTAACGAAAATGTCGCTACAACTCCGCCGTTATCGAAATACTTAACGTCGGGGGCTTTACCTGTATGCCCTATCAAAATAACCTTGTTTACACTCATATTACTTAAATTTTACACCGTCCAACAAATATACTTTTTTGTTATCAGACCAACCCGCCGCCATGTTTAAGGCTTTCCGGTCGTCGTTATGCACAAACTCGCAATACCATGAATTGCCGCCTATATTTGCCTTATCTTTCAACCGTACTAATTTACCCACAATAAACCGGGATAATTTGGCGTATGCACTTGTTTCCGATATATGGATAATACGACGTTCGGCATTTATTTTTGGTAATTCTTCGATTTGCGGGCGTTTTGCCTCGTTAGGGTATCTTGGTACCCTTTGAAAATCTTTTTTTACTGACGAACGGGAAATTGCCCCGTAATCGGGTTGCCTCTTTTTTGTTCTCATAATCTCAACATTTGATATTCTTTTTTCATTAACTCAATCAACCGCATATTTCCGGGATAAATACGCATCGTTTCCCGGTTCCCATTTTCCCAACGATTGTGCATTTCAAAACAAAGGATATTTATATTTCGGGGGTCGTGCGCTATTTCGGGGTGCGCCCCACGTGTTAGTATGTGGGAACAATAGACGGCGGAATAATTCGCCAACGGCTTTAATGTTTCTTCGCATTGGTGGGGCTTATGTTCCCATACCCAACGGAAAAACCTTTCGTTTGCCGCTTGGATATTATCGCCACGCCCGAAAACACAATGTCCGAACAATTCCCTTTGTATCTCAACCCTCAATCTAATATCCATTCGGAAATTACGCAAATTCAAAAGTGGTTGATAACCACGGGACACAACATAATTATAACTTTCTCGGTCGTCTATGATAATTGTTTCCATACATAACCATTATAATTGCGGGTTATTCCCGCTATGTTTTTACAAATACCTTTCCGTAAAAATCCGCTTTTCTTTGCCTCGGCAAATGATACATACGTTTTTATCAAATTCCCGTCCAAATCATATTGCGCCAATCCTTTTGCGGCGTAATGTATTTTTTCGTTCAATTTCCGTTTCAGTTTTTCAACCGTAATGGGGTTGTTGCTGTTTTCTTTTGGTGTAACCCAACGTAAATTGCAAATCCTATTATCGGTCAAATTTCCGTTTATGTGGTCAACTTGTTGTTTATTGTCCGGGTTCGGAATAAACGCCGCCGCAACTAAACGATGAACCAAAAAGACACAACGTTTACCGTTTTTATACAATCCAACGGCATTATATCCGTTTATTTTCCACGGTTTCAATAAAACATTTGTTTTCACACTAAAAACATTTCCGGTATCACTTACACAATAACCGGGGAACCCTCCAATTTCTTTAATCTTTTCCATATTTGCCAACTTTATAGATAAGCCAACAAAAGATAAACTGGGACGGGCTGTTGGCTTTTGCCCCTTTCGGTCGGTTAATTACTCCGCCTATCCCCGTTCGTTTGCAAATATAGCAAATTTATTGGTATTCGTCCCGGTCTGTCAACAAATACGGTTCCATGCTCTTACATTTCCGCCGTTTCCGGGTCGTTTTCGTCTGCCGGGTCGTCAACGTTCGGGAACAATCCGTTGTCCTCTACCTTTTCGGCACTCAAACCCGGTGCGGGTTCGCCATCAGCCCCGAACAACTCCAATTGCGCCTTTTTCCCTTTGAAAAGAAATGCGTACACCTCGGTTTCAATATCGGCGGCAATTTCTTCTAATTCTTCCTCAAACCCGAACTTTTCCGTATTGAACTTTAACCGGGGGGAATTGATAGCGGTTTTTTGACCGTTGGAAACGGTAAACAATCCCGTTAAAACAATGCCTACATTATCATCTTGACCGGAAAAGGACACGCCCCGCACCTCTATGTTTTTCAACATTTCATCGGCAAAATCCCGTGATAACTCGTTTTGCTTTTTGGTTGCCTTAAAATCGGACGTTTCAACCATCGAAAGGAAAGATGTAATGTTGAAAATACGCCCCATAATCGGGCGCAATCTATCAAAACAATCTCTTAAATCGGGGTGTATGTCCTTTGCACTCTCAACGTGATATTTGTTAGTGTAACTTTCGTTTCCGATTGTTTCGGTTACTTCATAATGCACGTCTAACCCGCCATCCTTTAAAGTCTTAACTTTTGATAATGCAAACGCCTTTTCACTCGGAATAAGCATAACATTCGCTTTTTTTTCTTCGCTCATATTGTTTTTGTTTTATTTGCCGGGAACCCGCCCGGCTTCGGTTTATAAATCATCTTCAACATATCGTTTTAATTCGGCTTGAAATTGTTCCCGTTCGGCTTCCTCTGTTTCTAACAATTGGAAATGCAAATCTTTATCGAATATCTCGTTAATCGCATCATCCAATAAGGAAATAAGTTTTTCCGGTTTAACCGCATCTAATTCAACCTGTCCTAACCCGTCCCAATTCGCCGTTCGGCTGTCTGTCTCTTTTGCAGGGGCGGGCGGTAAATTCCATGCGATAACCTGTTGTTCCATCAACGCAATACGCCTAATCTCAACTCCGTAAACTCCGAACTTTTCCAAATTTTCCCCAATAGACCGGGGAATATCTTCCCCGCTGGGTCGTAATCGCCAAAGTACAATATAATCGGCTGTTTGCCGTTGCTTTGCGCCTCTCTCATTCTTTCCGACAACTCATATAAGAAAGTTAAAGACGGATAACCCTTACAGGCTCCAACGGCAATATTCCAATTGCGGCACGGTTTGGCAAATACGCCCTCCAATGCTTTCTTTTCAATCAGTATTTCGGGATAATAATATTGGTTCTCCCAACGATTTTTAGAGTATGAACGCATCCACGCCCTAACTTGTGCTTTCGCTTCGGCTTGTTTTTCCTCTAAATCCGTCGGTTCGGCTTTTGTTTCGCCACACATCGCCCTATCTCTATCACTGAACGCCTCAAAATCAACCAATCCATCCCATCGGGCAACCTCCATTGCAGCAACAACCCTTTTATAATGCTGCAACGTGTTTGTCATGCCAATACTTACTAACTGATAATGCAACGCCCTTATCGTTAATACTCCCGGCTCGTATCGGCTCAATATCTCAACGGAATTTTCAATTATCCATTTCCGGGTATATATGTCATTGGTTCGTTTAGCCATTTCAAAAATCGTTTTCGTCTAACAATTCCCGTGTCTTACTATCGGACGGAACCGCCGAACTTTCCGGTGAGTGGTTTTCATAATCAACCCCCGAAAATCCGGGGTTGGTTCTTATTGGTTCCGTTACCGGGTTGGGGTCGTTGAACTCAATATTGCGCCCGCTTTTAGGCTTTTCCGGCTCCGAGTTCAACTTTAATTGTTCCGCCGGGTATTCCTTTTGCACCAACTCAATAATCCCTAATTCGACCAACGCCGGGACGCAACGACGCAACGCCCGTATGTCCTCTAATGCGTCATGCGCCGGGAATGTTTCGCCGGGAAACAACTTACTATATAATTCCTCTAATTTCGGATATTTGCCCGGACGACCATTTGAATACAATGCGCCGACAAATTTAATTGTTTTCATCATTGTATCAATGCGTTTTGCTTTATGCAATGCGTTTTCAACGTGTGCGTCGTAATATTCCCGTCCGCAATACCGCAAAACATTTGCTTTTAACATTGAACTATCAAAGTAAATATTATGCGCACATACAAGCGGGGCGGCGTTTGCATCGGCTAAAAATTCGTCCACAACCTCGGCAAATGGTACGCCCTCGGCAATCCCCCGTTCGGTTGTTATACCATGTATTGCGGTCGTTTCCGGCGGTATCTCGTAATTATCCGGTTTAATAATATAACTTTTCTCTTTGTCGCCAACCGACCACGCCAATTGCACAACATACGGGAATTGCTCAAAATCAGCATCCCATTTCAAACCCTTTGCCGGAACCCCGGTTGTTTCACAATCAAAGAAACAAATGTCTTTCAAATCAAATTTTTGCATAACCTTAAATCATTAAATCGTTAATTACTTTTTTCGCTCTCATTGCGGTATTTATCCCGCTTTTTCTCAACCTCTAAAACGTCCCGGTTTTCGTCGATATAACGTTGAACGGCGGGATTGCAAAACGGTTGCCCATCCAACCAAAGCAAATGCCAATACGGTACGTTTTCCATCGGTTGCCCCTTAAACTTACCTTGCGGCATTGGGGATTTATCATTTAATTCCATTATCAAAATCTAATTGTTCGCCCTCGGAATACCGGGGCAATTGTTCCACATAATTTGCTTTTGTTCTCCACACCATACGGCAACGTAAACACGTTATTTCGCTATAATCGCTCCTGGTGTACCGCCAACCGTTAAAAGCCGAATGATTGCATTTGTATTGCAATATGCGCCATTTGCGACGGTTGGCGGGTTTCTTTCTTTCACTACATTTGCAAGCAGGCATAATTACAAGGTTTTAGGGTCGTCTATAAACGTGTTATATTCCTCGGCGGCAATCTGTTTGAGCGTTTCGATATGCTCTATTAATTCAGCGTTCGACAACTCCGACACATTGCGCAACTCGTGGGTATATTGCCCTGTTTCCTCGTTGACCCTTTCCACATACATAATCGGGGAAAATTCTCTCAAACGTCGCTCGGTTTGTTCTTCTGTCAGCCGTTCGCCTGCCTCCCAAATTGCGTGCCGGAATGTTGGTACAACGTAATTATAATAATACCCTTTCAAAGCCTCGGACGACCCCGGCGACGAAACAATGAACCGGGCAATTATGCGGCTACCTTTCCAACGTTTGAAAAAGTCGTTCAATTCGCCCATGTACATTGCCAACCCGCCGTTATTGTTTATCGTTCCCGTCGCTGTTATTTCTCGCTTTTTCATCGGCAATAAGTTTTTCCATCGTTTTTTTAAATGCAGCCATTCCGGTTGCTCTGATAAAACCCCTTTCACTTGCTGAATACCCGGTTAATACCTTATCCAAACAACGGGCAAATATAACGGTAAAATTACCGGGTTCCCAATCCCCGGCGTTGTGCATCCGGTCTATTACGTGCGCCCGCAACTTCATGTTATCCCGTGTTGCCTTTTGCCGTGCGTTTTCCCTGTCTTTCCACAAATCAGATAACAAGGTTTTCAGATTATCAAAAAACAAATTCATTTTCAAAACGTCGGCAATACTCAAATCAGCCACGGCGGTTACATTATCTTTTCCCGGCTCCAGCTTTCCTGTAACGGGCTTTACTTTACCGCTATTAACTCCATAGCCGAATAAGGCAAAATCGCCCTTTGTAGGGTCGTTAGGAAATATTTCGGCAAAACGGTCTGTTATCTCTATCGCCGTCGTTAAATCCGGCGTGCGGCGTTTAACTAATCCCAACCGTAACGCCTGTTTATGTACATGGGTATCTAACGGGATTATCAAGTTACGGGGGTCGCATACGTCCCACAATCCAAAATCAACCGGGGAACCTTTACGACACATCCAACGCAAAAATAGACACAACCGTTTGCAAGCGGATTGCGTTTCAAAATCGGGTATTCCCTTAACTGAACCAAACAACGATTGCAAGGTTGCTAATGCTGTTTCCCCGTTAATTTCGTGGGAATATTTTATTGCGGTTTCCATATCCGCCCAATTCGTATAAATGTGATGTAAGCGGGCGCAAAGGTCGTAAAAATCGGCATACGTAAATGTTCGATAAAAACTTTCTTTGCTGTCTTTATAAGCGTTCCAAAGCGGGGCGGCTCCGGGTTCAACGTTATTGCCTACAATGTAATGATACGGTTCGCCCTTGAAAATTTCCCGGTCGATAAAATCCGCCTTTTGGATTATCTGTTTGCGTGAACCCCATGCAATCCACGCCGTGATAAATGCGCTTATCTCAATGTTTACCCGGCTATCGTAACGGTGTGGGATTTGCACCGGGTCGGATTGGATAAAATCGGCGGTTTCGTATTGTTCCGCCCAACGTTTTAAATTATCGTTCAATGTATATGCCATTACTTTAGGTTTTAAGGGGACGGAAAACCCGCCCCCGGTTATTACTCATTTTCTGTATATTCTTCAACGACTAAATCGGTTTGTCCTCGCTTCACTTCTTCAATAAAGCCTTGGAACCCGTTCGCCTTGGCAATATCAATAATCGCTTGCAATCGCTTTTCGCCTAAACTTTCGCCCCTTGCAATGCGGAACACTTTAACCGTCGGATTGCTTGCAATAATCAGTTTGGCGGCAACCTCCATAATTTGACTATCCGAAACTTTTCCGGCAACGAACGGCACGCCGTTTAATTCTAATCCGTCGTCAGTAAACGACAACCCGGCAATCGGCAATTTCGACGTTGCAATAAGCGTTTCCCGTTCTTTTGCCAATTCGCCTAATTTATCGTCATATTTATGGGCGGTTTTCTCGGCGGCTTCTTTAGCTTTCTTCTTTGTCTGATAATCCACAACCAACGCATTAATACGGTTGTGTTCCTCGGCTTTTTTCAGTTGTTCGGCGGTATCTAAGTTTTCCGGGTTGTTCTTTTCGTATTCTTCCAACCATTTATCGGCATTAGCTTTACGGCGTTCAAAATCGGCTTTATCATTTCCGATAATATCCAACGTCTCTTTGAAATCCTTTGCAATAGCCTCTTTGTCGGCTTTGGCACTCTCTTTGGCTTTTGCTAATCGGGCTTTTGCTTCGGCAATTATCCGGGCAACTTCTTTTTCCTCGGCGGCTAAATCGTCGTCGATAGCCTTAATATCATTTTTGCGGGTTTCTTCCGCCGCCTTAATCCGTCCGGGGATTGCTTCCAATTGTTCAATCCTTTGTTGCCGGGTTTGGCGTACCGTTTTGGCTTTCTCAATCAAACGGGCGTTTTCGTTTTGTTCTTCCATCAACGCCGTAATATCCTTTTTCTCGGCATACGTTTTAACATCGCCCGGCTTCAATTGCTTTTCAGCGTTGGCGCAAATAGTTGTATATGTCTTAACCTCGGCATTGGCATCTTTGCGCTTATCCTTAACGGTTATAACCTCTTTATCTATCTCGGCAATACGATTGCGCACCTTTTCCGGCAATAATGATTTAACAACCTCAATTTGTTTTCTGCGACCCTCGGCGGTTTCAGACCATCGGGAAAACTCTACTGCGTCGAAATCTTGATAACCGAAAATCTTTTGTAACATACTCACGTTATCAGAACGCATACCCGTTGTTTTTTGCTTTATGGAAAGCGTTCCCCGTGGGTTGGCTTTCGTGAAACGCAACTCAACTTCGTATTCCTCGCCATCATCGCCGACAACCATTTTAGCAAATCCTTTTTCCTCTCCATTTCTTAACACGCCGTCCCGGTTCCCGGTCAACATTGCGCCAATCGCTTTTAAAAGGGTTGATTTGCCTAACTCATTATCCCCGGTAATGAAATATACATTACCCTCAAAGTCTGCGTTGAACTCCTTGATAACTTGGAAATTCAACAATTCAATTTTTTTTATAAACATCGCTCAAATATTTGTGCCGGGGTTTTCCCCGGCTGATTAAACATTACTTCTCTTTCATTCGTTGGTGTATCAAAGATAACACCCCTTTTATTTCTCGTTGGTTTCTCTCAACCTCTTCGGGCGTTAAGTCTGCAATAAAGTTTTCCAATCGCTTATATAAATCCGATAATTCGACTTTACTCATTGCGTGCCGGGTTGCTCCGGTATTATCCACAAACTTACCCATTCTTACAAACTCTTTTAAGGGTTTCTAAATCTTTCCGTTTCGGTTCGTCGCAATTTTTCGTTAAATCTATCAACGGCATATCGTTTGTTACCGTCGTCCATTCTTTCCCGGTAACGGGCGATTTGTAAGTAACTCGATAATGTCCGTAACCACTAAAAAGAAAACTAAAATCCGACTTCTCAATTTTTGTACTCATAACTTTTATGTTTTAAATTTCGGGGAAAACGCCCCGTCGTATCATTTTCATGCCGCAAATATACGTATAACTTTTATATTACCAAAAGAATTATCTTTTATTTTTCGCTAATTTTTATTTTCCTCAATAATCGCCCTAAAACGACGCATTTACCCACGTCGTCAAATTCGACTAACATATTGCCATTCTTTCCCCTTATACATTTACCATTGGGGCGGCAAACCGCCCGGCACGGCTTACGTCGTAATTCCGGGCGGGTTAGTCGGTCTCCTAAATAGATATATTCTGCTACCATAGTTTTAGCTGTTTTGCCAAATGCTTAATATCAATCAATCGCAAATAGTGGTTTGCAATTCCCAATTCTATGTTATAAACGCAATGAACAAATTTATGCGTTCCTTTTTCGTTTCGGAAATAAACCTTACCATTTTCGACCTTTCCAATTAATACCGTATCGTAAACCCAACCGCATAATCGTTTCAGAGTTTTTGCGCTATATGGTTCCTTACGAATGTATTCAACCCTTATTTCGTCGCCATCATTCAATATAATGTTAGCTTTGGGATAATGCAATATTTCTTCTACCATAACTTTAACTGCGTATCAGTGACAACGGCAACGACGGCATCAACCCGGCGTTCCCAACTTTCCAACGTTGCCAACTTTTCCGGGGTTGGGTTCCGTTGGCAACGGCGTTGGTTATGCCGCATTTGCTTAACCATTTCCGCAAACTCCCGTACCGTTATTTTTTCGGGATTTTCGATTTGCGGGGCTTTTGTTTCGTCTGCCATACAATTAACCATTAATGAAATTAAAAGCCTCCACGGGCTTAAAACAACCGATTGTGCATTTGCGTTGGCAAATTAGATAACACCCAACCGGGATTATTTTGCAAAATGAAGCGTCCAAAGTGCATTATTAACGTTGCGTCGGCGTTCCATAATGCCGGGGTAATTTCCGGGTACAATTTCCCGGCAATATCCCGGAACCGTCTTTTCCGGTCTGCCTTTTCTTCTTTCTTTCCTTTTACCTTGACACGCAATTTAAGGTCGTTTTGCCATTTCAAAGGATTAACCAACACAAACGGAATTTCGGCAACGGTTATTATCGCTTTCAAATGCTCAAAGTTTTGCAGCATCTTTTGTATGCGGTACAACTTTCCCATATTTGCCCCGACATCGCCAACGGTAACATCATCCGGGCGAACGTTCAATTTCTCCAAAAAGATAATCGGGTTTGCAATACCCTTGATATAATTAAGATAATCCCGAATATCGTTAATATCTTTAGGCATCTTAATTGCCGTTGTATTGTGATTGGGTCGCCAAACCACAATTCCCCCGGCGGCTCCAGGGTCTATTCCAATGATACAATCAATCTTCATTTTTCAAATCTCAAATAATTATACACATAAATTTCTTTCTCAATCATACGGTCAAATGCTCGTTGTATCTCCTTTCGCCGGGCAACTTCAAAAGCCGTATAATCTATTTCCGGGCTTTCCTTGCCTTGTTTCCGAACATGATAAACCGTATATTCATTTACTAACCCACGTGCGGCACGGGCTAAAAAAAGTTGGTATGCTTCCCGTCGGTCTGCATCAGTTTCTTGTACTTCGTCCGCTAACCCTACACTTAACAACCACTTATATACAAACATTTCGTCGGTTAATCTAAAGACTAAACGCCCGGTATATTTGTATCGCAAAAAGCACATTAAACAGGTCGTAACCGTTTGGTTATTGTAATACCTCTTTTGCTCCGGGCTTAATCCCTGGTTGGGTTTTGGTAACGCCGTGTATGCTTTCCCAACAACTTGATTTTGTTTTCGCATATAAGCGTTAAGAACACGGGCGAAATAATCGGCGTTGAATTGCTGATAATGTTTGCGTTCGGCGTTGCCGTCCCTATCTTTCGGCAAAAATTCGTCCAATTCCCCAGTTATTAGCAATTCAAATGCTAACTTAATTTCCGATAAGGTTAATTGCGAATAATACCTTTTAAGCAAATCCAACAACCGTGTACAAATGTACGCCCAATCGTTTTGTTCCGCCGGAATGATAAAACCCACGTCCATTGCAATGAACCGGAACATTTGCCCGGTTTTCGCAATCAACGTTTCGTCGTCTATCTCGGCAATCTGTTTTTTCGTGGACGCTGCAAAAATGTACTTTTCAACCGTCGTTAACGCCTTGGCAACTTCCGGCAATTCAACCATAGCCCGGCGCACGTCGATTGCTTTTGCCGTACCGCTATAAAGAATTGCAACGGCATTTTCACGGGCAACGGGCAAATTGTTTTTCTTTTCGGGCAATGTTTCCATACTAATAATCGTCTTTCAAATACTCAATAGCCCCGGCAACGTTTAAACGTTCCGTCGGCTTCTTATATTCGGGTTTCAAATGTAACTTTTTTCTTTCAACGTCGCCCCGTATGAAATTACGGACGGTTGCCAACCAACCGTTTTTTGTGCGCTTCATGTTTTTTTGGTCGCTCCAATCACTAACAGAATGGAAATAATAAACCAAATCAACCCTTTCAAATTCCGGGGTCGCAAACTTTCTTTCAAATTCGGAATAATCCACGCCAACGCCGTTTTCAAACTTAACCATTTTATAAACCTCGGAATTGCGGAACAATGTTTTTTTCTCTTTTGGTTCCTCAACCTTTTGTTCTTCCGGGAATAATAAACCGGGTTCTTTAACCCCGGTTATATCCTTATCAAAAGAGTTATTAATATCATCTATCTTTATTATGTCGGATTTTCCAACCAGGGTGGTTGGATTTTCCAACCGGGGGGTGGTTGGATTTTCCAACCGGGGGGTGGTTGGATTTTCCAACCGGGGGGTAGTTGGATTTTCCAACCGGGGGGTAGTTGGATTTTCCAACCACTCCAAAGCCGCCCAATAATTAGACGTATATTCGCAATAACGCACCTTGTTTTTTTCATACTCAAACTTATTAATGTATTGCTTTTCAACTAATTGTTTGAGTAACTTAATAACCGTGCTTTTATCTAATCCCGTCCATTCGATAAGATACCGCAATGAACCCTTAAAACGGCTTTCGCCGTCTTGACTAAAACCATGTATCAAAGCGAAAACCAACAATTCGTTACCTTTTAATTTTAGTTTCGTAATCATTGGGGCTAATATGGTTATAAAATTGCTATCTCTAATTGTCATTTTTAACGTGTTTAAATATTATTGCTTTCCCGTCCTTTCTATCATCCGCACAACAAACACAACGTTTACAAAGGTTTGTAAATCGTTCGTCGTCTAATGTACAATCGTTGCAATCCTTTTGGGTTGGGTCAACCTCAACACATACAAACAGAAATTCAAAACAATTTCGTCTATATACCCGTATTGTTTCGCCGATTGTAGGCTCATATTTTGCCGCCTTAATTGCCATTGTTCCCACCCTCCAATTGTTTAACAGGTTCCCACGCTTTGCGTACTTTCAAAACATTATCCGCACTTTCATTAGGAACCAATGAGACAACAGGAAAGCGGGAACGGTCTCCCGGCTTTTGAGTTGTGGCAAATTGTACATTCAAATCAAAGATAATGCCTTTGCAAAATCCCCTTTCCGCTAACATACCGTCGAACGTTTCCCGAATTTGGGGAATTGTGGATGCGGTTCCCTTTGTCGAAAACTGCCAAACCCCGGCAATACCCCGCACCAATGGAACAATGAAATTAAGCGTTAATGTTACCTCCCAACCGTCGGCATCGGGTTGCTTACTTTTCCGGTTAGGGTACCGTTTGGCAATCGACAACATTAAATTAGGATATTGAGAAATAGTTAATTCCTCATACTTTTTGCCGTCCCAAACTTGGAACGTTTCGCCATCGCCCGCCGCAATCAAACGCCCGTCGTCGTCCCGGTATTCGTAACGCTCGTTACATACTTTTGCCGGGTCGTCGTCCGGAAAAACAATTTGTATTGTTTGCGGTTTTTCGCCGTATGCTTGCGTAAACAACCCGGCATATTTCCCGGTTGGTATGAAGTAATCAACGCTTTGCGGATAACCGTTTGCGTTTTTCATACCTATTTTTATTTGACCGACACGGGGCAATATCAAACGGGATTGTTGCGCCTCAGGTCGCTTTATTCTACCTTTCATAATTCAATCAAATTTCGGGGTCGTCGTTCAACATCTTTTTCCTACTCTCATTTTTGGGCTTTTTAGGCTCGTTTGCGGGCTTTACTTTCTTTTCCGTGGTATTACCCCGCTTTGCGGTCGTTTTGCCCGTGGTGGCTTTCTTTTCCGGCTCCTTTGCCTTTTTGGGCGCACGTTTAACAATGGTTGTTTTCTTTGGTTCCTTTTCCGGTTCCGGTGCATCCGCTTTGACTTTCTCGGCGGCGTCCGTATTTTCGTCCGGGGTCGCCTCCTTTGGGGCTTTCGTTTTAATCAGTTCCGCCAAAGATAACGATATTACGTTTTGGGTTAAATCCGGGGCATTATCCAATAATACCATACCATTAACCGACGTAAACGTATTGTCTTTCTTTTCGTCCTCAATGGCTGCAATCTCTAACAAATACGGGATTTTCCGTATATTGGGACTATCCGTTTGCTCTTTCAGATTGTACGACGGACGTTTGCGCCAATCTTTCGGGCTAAAATTGAAAATACGTGTTACGGGGAATTGTTCAAAATTGACGTTCCACATATCCCGGTACATACCTAATTGTATCTCGCTTTCCTCGTAAAATCCTTTGCGCCCGCTTTTGAAATCGACGATTGCGTTAATACGTTCGTCGCCTCCAATCTTTGCCAACATTGTACACGGGCAATCAATCATTCCGGCATACTTGTAATACGGATGCACCAACGCAATTTCAACCGCCAACGGGCGTACATCATAATCCAATACGAATTGAGCAAACGCCAATACGTCCTTTTTCAAATCGTCGGCGTTATAAATAAAGTCGTCCGGCAATCGGTAAACCTCAATATATTCTTTTAGTTTGCCTTTCAACCCGTCCAAATCATAAGCCCGGTTAATTAATAATTCCTCAAATGCGGCGTGCATAAACGTACCATACGCCGCCCGTTCGCCTTTGTATCGTTCCGCTTCCTCAATACCTTTGTTGGCAATCCATTGTATCAAGTGCGGGGCTTTGGGTAACGTTTGGGACAATATCGTTGTAACCGACGGGAAAAACTCCGGGTTTTCGTTGTCGTCGTATCGGTAATAATAACGGTGTCCTTTGCTATTCAATTGCCAAACTTTGTACGGGGGTTCAATCAACGTTTTTTCATCAAAAAACATTGCCGTCATTTCCTCAACCGTCATGCCCGGCAATATCTCAAATATTCCGGTTGGTTGCTCAACCTCGACCGCTTCAAACGGGGGGATTATTTGTTGTTGTTCCTCGGTAATTTCCGGGAATTGGTCGGCGGGAACGGCTCCCAAATTTTCGACCGTCTTTTGTACCGGGTTTTCCGGTTTCTTTTTGTTCGCTCTCATTTTCTACTCTTTTTTAATTCTGAAAATCCACATAATACCATTACGGCACATATACCCGCAAATATCAATTGCCACGGGTTCCAAAATGCGCCAATCAGACAAACAACGCCCAACGTTCCAAACGTCGAAATAATGGCTTTAGCTTGGAACCTATCGGAAAACATAACGTCCGCCATGCGTTCAAACCATTGTAACCCGTTATTCTTCATATCCAAACAAATAATTAGGGGTGCAATTACACATTTCGCAAATGATAACAACCCATTCCGGGCGTATCTGTTTGGTCGTACCGTTACATAAGTTAGTCATATTAACTTGTTGTGCGCTTTCGGTGCGTCCCTCCCATAAACGGGCGGCAACCTCTTTTTTATAAACCTTAATCCCGGCGGTTTGCGCCCGTGCGATTGCCTCGTTTACTCTTAATTTCGTCATTTCTGCCATTTCTTTAGTCTTTTATTGTTAATAACTCGGTTCGTTACTCTCTTTATGTCCGCAATGCGTACACGTTTTTTCCTCCCAAATTGCGGTATATTCCGGCGGGGTTAAATATCCATCGCCTCCAGTCTGTTTATATTCCCCGTCGGTAACTTCCATTTCGCCGCCGCAATCCGGGCAATCTTCATTACCCATTAAATCCAAATCTGGGACAATGAAATATACCCGTTTCAGATATACGCCCAACGCCTCGGAAATTGCCGCATAACAATTGGCGGTTTGTTCCTCGGTTACGTCCTCGTTTATTGCATCGAAAACGGAAACGCCCCAATTGTCCGGGTCGTCCTCAATAACTTTGTTTTTGAGTAATTCCGAAACGACAATTTCGGAAACTTGTTTGGCTGTTTTCCCGCTATCGGTCGCCAATTGTTTTAATAAATCGCTCTCTTTTATTCTCATATCTTTGCCGGGTACGCCCCCGGTGGGTTTTTGTTTCTGCAAAAGTATAAATAATATTTGTATTACCAAAAATAAAACCTTTGAATATTTTATTTGTTCACGTTGGACGCTTGTAATACAGATAAAAAGCACTAATTTTGTTGCACCGCATAACCTTACAACATCGCTCTCGGTTACTGCGTATCAACCCCCGGCGTTACTTCATTGCGTCGGGGGTTTCTCTTTTAATCATGTATTCCAAATTCACAATCCCCCCATTGGTCGAAATCCGCCCCGTCATAACTTAACGGGTAACGTTCCAGTTCCGGGCAATCCGTCCAACATTCCCGACGTGCATTATTTACGGCGATCTGTTCCGGGTTATATCCGGGTTTATTCTTTTCCCTCAATTTGGCGGCGCAACTCTTACAACAACAACGTCCCCAACCCCGGCGTAAATTCCGGGTATCGGCGTTATATTCTTTGCCGCAATTATCGCAATTTCTTTTTATCATTGCCATATATCAACCCTTTGTAAATCCTTTAAATGCGACATGGTAAACGTCGTATTGTTTCCCGGTAACATAAAACTCAATCATACGTTCCGGGTTCCCGGTGTCGTTTATCGCAATGGTTGGGTATGGTTCCCCCGGCAATTGGTTATAATCGCTTTCAATATCCCGCAATCCCTCCAGGAAATCCGAACGGTCGGCGGAAAAATACCGGGTTAAACTCTCTTTTATTCGGTTCAATATTTCGTCGCCGTGCGGCTCAAAATGCGCTTTTATCTTATCTTGTTTTCTTAATGCAAATCGTCCCATAACTCATTAAAATAATGTATTGTTTTTCCCGGTATCAATTCCCCGGTTTTTTTATTCTTTCGTCCCGGCTTAAATGGTTGGGAAATACGGTTTTGTAATTCCATTAATTCCGCCCATGTTTCCGGCAAATATTGTTTTATGTTCTGCAACTCTTTTAAATTCTTGTTTCGGCATATTCGACAACTAACCCGGTCTAATATTTCATATAGACGAACGCCGTTTTGCTCCCAATAAATACCCCGGTCGTAACAATATTGTAAGGCTTGCGCCTCTGTTATACCCATTTCAACCAACGGTAATACTTTATTTTCCCGGCGTTCCTTTTCGATACGTTTTGTTTCGTCGGCGGCAATAGCCACATAATCCCAATTATCGCCAATATAGTTTTTTAAAGCACGCAATTTCAAAGTTGTACCCCAGCGGCAATTCCCGCCACACCAACTATAACCGTATTTATGAACTATTTTTGTACCCTTTTTATAAACGGGCTTTTCAAACATATACCAATAAAACGGTTTATCTATTTCTAATTCGGTGTACTTAATACCCCGTTCGGCTAATATAGGCAATATCATATCCCGCACCATATAAATTGCGTCAAATTCAACCCCTATATTGAAAAATACAACTTCATCAATTGGCAATCCTTTATCTATTCCCAATAATAACATTGCTACACTATCTTTTCCAAAAGATACTGAATAAATATGTTTTCTTTCCATTACGCAATTACTTTACAAAATTTATAATATTGGTCGTGTCGGCTCTCAACTTGACAAAGCAACCCAATATCGTTGCCATCCAATAATAGGTTTAACACATCGCCGGGATTATGCCGGGTATAAAGCAAAAATAACCCGCCGTTTGCATTTTGGATTATCTTATACATTTCTTGACTTATTCGGTAACGTTTCGTTTTATTCATCGCTCTAAATTATTATGCCGGGGGATTGCGCCCCGGCTTATTGTTACTGCAAATATGCAATTGTGGTTAATCTCTCTTTTTCCTCTTTAGCACTCTGAACGTTTCGGGCAATCCATTGTTCGGCGGGGTTTTCTGCAATCCATTGTTTTCTATACTCCAGAACCCAATTTGCCGCCATTTCTTTATATGCCTTTTCGGGATTTGATAAAATTTTGTTTACCCAACTTAATTGTTTACCGTGGTCGCCTTTCCCGATTAAATCTAACCGCCCGAAATAATACGAACCATCAGCAACACACGCCACATAATCACGGGCGGACGTTCGTTTTGAAACGATTGCTTTGCTTTCGGCGTGGATAACTTGGTACTCAAATTTCTTTCCTTTTTCTTTCTTGACTAAAATATACTTTGCCATAATCTTTGTTATTATGCCGGGGTTTCCCCCGGCTGATTAAACATTACTTTTTAATTTCGTATAAACTCAATGAATTTTCACACAATACCCACGTTGGGAAATCCTTTTTGTTTAGATAACAAAGGCTATCTAATGCCGCCCGGCTTGTATAAAACCACAACCCAAATTTTTTGCCGATAAAATACATATCATTAACACCCGTTTTCCTATACTTTTCGTCTAACATTTGTTGACTATAAACTATCGACGAAAAATTAACTTTACCGTCCAATTTGGTTGCAATCTCGGCAATATCTGCCGCCTGTGTTCTTTTCTTTGTTTCCATAACTTGAAAATTATATTATTCCGGGGAAACGCCCCGTCGTTCTTATTGATAGTAAAATGTAATCTTAATACCACGGCGTAACTTACAAACTTCTTTGTCGCCGTAACAATTAAACGCACGCTTTAACAGACGGTTGACTAATTTAATGTCGCCTACAATCTTAATTAAGCCCGACACACCAACCAAAGTATTAACCTTTTTCCCGTTTACCATTCCGGCAACCTTGATTTTGAAATTATGGTTAATCTCTCTTGTTGTGTAATCTAATCCGTTATAAATGCTATGCGTATTCATTGTTTCGCTCTCTAATGTTTCGGGGAAAACGCCCCGTCGTTTTATTATCATGCTGCAAATATAGGTAATGTTATTTATATTACCAAAGGTTTTATCTTTTATTTTTCGATTTACCTATAAAAACTTTCATTTTTGGTTCCAAAAGAGTTATTTTTCCCGAATTTTTGATTTAAGCGACTTTTGAAAGCCGGACGGGTAAATTATCCACTTTGAAACAAAATGCCCGGAAACGGGCTAAAAATACGTCATTACAAAAAGGGGCTGCAAACACTCGTTGCAACCCCTCTTTTGCTAATCCTCTATTGTTATAAACTCAAACCCCAATATCTTTGTCGCCGGGTTCTTACTTACTATATCAATTTCCCGGTTCTTTATCTTTTTGGTTTTCCAAAGAAAGCCTAAAAACCTTTTATACTTTACCGTTTCGGCTATTAGTAAGCTATCACGGTTTATAAATTGCCCGGTAAACAATCCGTTGGGCGTTGTGCATCCGTGTAACTCAAACCATTTTTCCACAATATCGACGCATCGCACAACGGTTGTAATCGTATCGCCCGGCAAATATACAATACTATCTCGGACGGTTGCCCGTAATTCGTTTATCGTTTCCATTTGCGCCGTCGTAACCCTTTGCAAATCCCGGTTCTTTGTTTGCAACGATTTTATCAACGCCGCATCGTCCGCCCGGTATTTTTTAAACTCCGATAATTTCAACTCCAACCCGCCAACCTTTACGGCGTTCAAAGAATCTTTTGTTTTATAGCTTTCCACATCTTGCAACAACGTTTCGGTATTGCTCCGGTATTTATCCCGCTCGGCTGTTAAACTATTAATTCGCCTTTGCTGAACCCAAAAGGCGGCGGCAACCGCCAAAAGGATTGCCGCCACAATCAAATACTTTTTCATGCGTTTGCGGTGTAAACGATTAACGAACTATCCGGCGTTTTGCTCAAAGTCAACGTGTAATGCCCGCCGACAAACTCAACCCTGCTATTTACTTCGTCCTCGTTTATCTCCAATTGAGAAAACGAAATAACCACGCCGGAAATATACACTTTAGGAATGTTATGTAACGGGTCGGCGTTGACGGCATCAATGAAAGCATCTATTTCCGCTTGTGGATTGGTAACGTTTTTCGTGTCTTCCTCGTTTTCCTCAACCGTAACCGTGAAAACGTCCTCGCAATCTGCAATGATAGCGTTCAACAACGGGGAAATACTTATTCCCGCTTGGTTCCCTTGATTTGCAACCAATTGTTCCAAATACTCTTTTTTTTCTTTCTTTGTCATAAACGTATTGATTAAATGTTACTATATTCAATTGCCGCATCAAAACACGGGCAACTTTTCATATACTCCCACGGCTCAATAACGCCGTTGCCGTTCAAATCCGGGCTATAATCCCGGTGTCCCTTAATGGTTGCATCCGGGAACATACAGACTAACCGGGACAACAACCATATCAAAGCCTCTTTTTGTTCCGGGGTTCGGGTGTCGGCGGCTTTCCCGCTGGCATCCAAACCGCCAACATAACAAACACCAATAGACCGGGAATTTTGCCCGGACACGTGCGCCCCAATTTCCGATAAGTAACGCCCGGTCTCAATTGTACCATCCGGCAATACAACGAAATGATAACCGCAAATACGCCCGCTTTGGGCTTGCTTCTTAAATCCCCGTTGCTTGTGCCATTCGTCGATAACATCAACGTTGACTTTTGCGCCCGGCTTGGTTGCACTGCAATGTACAATCAAATCCGTAATCGTTCGGTTTGTCTTTTGATTTTGTAAATAGGTTAAAATCTCTTTTTGGTTCATTGCTCAACTTCCTTTCCTTTCTCGTTAATAATATCGTCATGTTCTCGTTGGTATCTTTCAATTATCGGTTGCCAATATGCGGGCAACACCCGTGTAAATTCCAACCGGATAACGTGGTATATGATACGCAACGCAACCTTTGTGGGATATGCTTTAATGAGGTTACGAAATGCGTTTTGCAAATATACATACATAAACACATAAGTAAGCGACTTTATTACTATTTTCGCCGCCTCGTTATCCCCACATTGCAGCATTACCGAATATATAACGTATATAATGGCAACATACAAAAACAATTCTGCCAAAGCGTTTTTAAACTTGCTAAACCGAAAGTTTTTGCAATGTTTTACACTAACCCCGTCGGCTCGCATACCCGCCCAAATGTTGAAAGCGAACATAATAACCAACGCATACATAAACCCCGCCGTTGGGGTTAAATAGGCTAAAATAGGGCTTAACGACGTGGCGAATATCATTCGCCATTGTTCCCACGTAAACAACTTATCCATATTTTTAATATTTATGCCGGGGTTTCCCCCGGCTTGTTATTAAATGATTTGTCCGAAATCGCCATTGTTGTACGTCGCTAATCTCATTGCATCGGCTAATATTTTTGCTCTTCTTAATTGTATATAATCATCCCATTTTTCCGTAGGGTGCCAACCCATTTCAGTATATATTACACCATGAATAGGGACTTCTTGGGTATCTCCCGAACCTCCATAAAAAGCATTATTACAATGTAATGCGCTCCAACGGATTGAATCAGGGTTTTCGGGGTCTGTTTGTTTATAGCTAAATCCAATATTACTTGCAATATCCGCTATTGTTGCTCCGTGGCGTTTTGCAACTTTTTTAATACCCTCATTAAAACGGATATATCCGTCATGCCATTGCGTTGTACATACAATAATAACAGGTTTGCCCGACTTCGTGCCGTAATATTTTGAATCGGGGTTCAATCTCAAATTATAACAATCTAACGCATACTTTTTCAATAGATAATCATATCCCGCCGCATATCTTTCGTCGTACAAATTATTAGGCATTTGCGCTCCTGCCGCACCTTGACCCCCATACGGAACAATACGTTGTGTTAAATTTGTCTTATCCATCGGAATGGTCAACGGGTTATTACTTTCATCATATCCCTTTGCTTCATACTCGGCAACCGTTTTTTGTAGAATACCATAACCAACGCCCCGTAATTCTGTAATCGAATCGGGGAAATAAAGCCGCTTAATCAATACATACGCCGCATTTTCGGGGACATCAATTTCACGGTCTATAATCGGCGTTGTGTTGGCGGGTGCCTCACTGAAAATAATATCTCCACTAATAAAATTATTATTACGGTCAAAAAATAAGGCGTGCGGGGTCGTGCTTCCGGTTGTAATGGTATTTACAATTAATTTGGTATCAGTTGGCGACAAATTATATTTATCCAAAGCCCAACTTCCGGACGGGTAAAATGTACCATTTTCGGAATAATAACCGAATGTTGTTTCTACTTTCTCAAATTCTTTACCCCTAAATGATACGTCATAATTATGTATGTGGCTTGTAACGAATATATCCATATTCTCTAATTCTTCAAACGTATATAGCCCAACAAAATTGCCATCTATTATATTATCTAACATACGCCCGTCGTCCTCATAGATAAGCCCACGCCATGCACGTGTAGCGTGCATCATTACGCTATCGCCGGAAATTGCTTCATTCCTATGTTTAAAACCTAACATTTCGCACGCTGTTTCAAAATATCCGGCACCCGGAATAGATGAACTTGCACCCGTAATAAAAGCCATGCGGGGGGTTAAGTTATAAGACGGATTTTCAATTATTTTTGTTTGGCATGGTTCAAATTCCGTTGCCGTATCGTTTTTTTCAAATTGTGCAATTGTAGGGTCAAATAAAGCCTTTTTATCAAATTGTAGTACAATTCGCCAATAATCAATATATAAATTACCACCTACCGGGGACGTTTTAGGGGTTACAACATAATTGCCTACACCATTTTCCAACGTAATTGCGTCAGCATAAACCATTTCGTTTTTATCGTTGAATCTTAAAATACGTACTGTTGTTGGTACATTACTATAAGGAACAACGCCCTTAATCGTATATTTCCCCGGCGACAATCTTAATTTGTTGCTTAATATTCCGTCGGGACTTGTGATTAATCCCGTTGAATGGGAATAAGTGATACCACGTAAAAGGTTAGCCGGGTTGATTAAGTTCTTACCCGTTATTATCTGTTTAAATTTAGGCGTTATTCTATCGTGCATTGAAAGTAATGCTGCAATATTAATACCTACTACATAACTATCGTTTGTATCTACATTATTGCTATCGTTACGTGTACAACGAATATATTTCGCACCCTCCGGAATATCAGCTGCCGCAACCTTATACACTCGGTTTACAACTGAATCCGTTTGGGTAATAGGTGCAATAAAGTTATAATGTGCATCCCAAAAAGTAATTACCGGAACGGACGCATTATTTGCACCTTTAACAACAATATCATCTTTTCCCGAAATCGGCAAAAATGGGGTTGTTGTTAGATATGATGCCGTTGTTGAAGGTTTGCCCGAACGGGTAAAATATAAACTTTTCTCCGTGAACAATTCTCCCGTATTTCGCAACAATCGCAAACTACTTGGGGCGGCTCCATTCTGCAACACACGCATATCATTGTACCCATTCGGGTTATTATTGTTATTCAATGTAACGGTTGCAAATACCGCATTTTTAGGAATAATACAAATAGCATTTGTATTACTACCAATGTAATTTTCCGAATTTATTTCATAATCTCTAAAAAATGCGATACGTGTAATATTAACCCCTGTTACTTCTAAATATTGACTACCATCGAAAATATCGACAAAAGCCGTACTATATTCTTCATGCGGGATATAAACAATCGTGCCACCTGTACTAATATTTACTAACATATTTTTATCAATATCAACTTTACCGGAAAATGAACGGTTTTTATATAAACGTTCTTTCAATAACAGGATATTATTATTGTTAGTTTCTTGTGCTGCATCCAATTCCATGCGCTTAACCGCCCCGCCCGGTTGCGTTACAATTAGGTTTTTGTAGCCCTCCGGGTTCGCTGAACGCAATAACGTAACCAACGCCAACTTTGCATAATCCGGGATTGTAATATTGGTAAAACCGGACGAAAACGAAGTAATGTAAGTTGACCCGGACGGCAATACATCATTGAAAAATATTACACGGGTAATCGCTGCACCGCTAATACTCATTTTCCCGCCATATTCCGGTATAACAATCCAACCCGAATCATAATCGTTATTCGGGTCAACAATATATGCCCCGTTTTGACCTCCGGTCGTTGGAATATTGAATAAGTGGTTATCATCTATATTAACCATTCCGATAATTGATTTGTCAGCTAAAAATTTCTTTTTCACATTATCGGAATTAACATCTAAATTCACGGCGGTAAACGCTCCGGTTGAATTTTCAAACATAACTAACCCCTCGGTTAAAACATAACCCCCAAAATTGGAATAGATTCCGGGGGTTCCCGCCAAATAAAAAACATTTTGGTCGGGGGTTCCCGGTGCGGTGTTCGGGGTTGCAATCCCGGCAAACGTGGCATTTGCCCCAATTGTACTAATGATATTCAATAACGTGTTCTGCATAACTTGCCCCGTTATTTCCTCATTACCATTTTGTTTAATAACCGTCTGAACGGCGATTTTTAATTCTTCGTAATTTCCCATATCTAAAAAATTAATAATTAATATTGTTTACTTTGAGTTTATCAAATAATCATTATTGAAATCATCGTTGAAATCCCCCTTTGTTGCAGGTGGGATAACGCCCCGTCCTATCTTCTTAACTACCGTTGCACATTCAAATTCACATTCAACGGATGCTAAATTACCCTGCGTCTGCCATTTCGGGGTAATCAAAAACGTATCGCAATCGTATTTCCGTCCTTGACTATATACCGTAACAAAATCACTCATACGAATTAACCGCATAACGTCGCAAAGGTATTCGGGTGCCAAAAAGATAAACCGAAACGTTTTTTCGGAAATCTGTTTTTCCGGGAAAAAATATCCGTCCCGCTCTTCTCCCTCTTCCTCAAACTTATATTCCGGTTTTCCTAACTCCGAACAAACGTAAACCCGGTTTTTGAATTGCACACCCTCGTACACAATTTGCCCGCCGTCAACTTCCATGTTTTGCACATCGCTCCACTCTATGCACAAATAACCATCCATTGAACCGCTAACCCATGTAAACACATCCGAAACGAATGTATTAACACCGTCGTTTATCATTATCGTATAACGCCCCTCCGGGAATTTTAAAGCCATCGGCATAATACCCGGATAAACAATAACGTCATAACCGTAATTAGCGAACCGGAATATTTGCAACCCGGTTTCTAACATTTGCTGCGTTATATCTCCCAATAAACGGGTTATCTTATAATCGTAAATCCGTACCCACCGAATCGCATTAGAGCGGGTCGGACGGATTATTTGAAACGGCAATAGTTTATTCAACGGCGTAAACAACGGGTAAACGTCGCCATACGCATAAGATTTGCGAAAATCTTGGTATTCCCTGTTATTGTAAAAGGGTAATACGGATAAATTGTTATTCGGTGTCATACTTCAATGTTGCTTTAATAGAACGACTATGCAAATTTACGCTTAATTTATCAACTTGACCGTTACCCAAATAGGTTTTTATTAACTGCATTGGGTTGGGGTCATCATAAGCCGGGAAATTAAGCGTCTGTTTTTTCTTTCTCTCAATACCGTATGCGTATATATCGGTGCTGTTTATATTAACACGACGGGCGGGCAAATCATACATCCAATAAGGTTGTTGCAAATTGATAAATGCTAAATATCCATTTTGCAAAAAGTATTCCACGCCGTTAATGGTTTGTCGGGTAAATGGCAAAATCCATTGCGACCCGGACGTTGGCGGAACGGCGGCAAATAAAGCGAACCCGTCCGAACTCATATTGCCGGGATTTAACAACATCATATCAATATCGGACGTGAAATTAGATATATTTATTTCCTCAATCTTTCCGGGCGTTACATACTTGCTTATTACCTGTATCGGGTACCCCTCAAACGGCGTTGTTACATCATCCATCCATTCAAATTGATACCTTTCCGCCAAATCGACTTTATCAAATGAATATTCCGACGTATTGAACGCCCACGCCTTGCCATTACGCAAATTTATTTCCTGTGTCAAATCTCGACTAACTACAACATTCCCGCCGTATGAACCGCCGTTTTTGAAATACTGAACGTGTTCAATTTTAAATTTGCCTCCCTCAATAAACCAATAGCACTTAAAACAATCTCGTAACATATTGGTAAATTGTTGTAAGGTTGTCGGGGCTTTTTGTGCGGGTTGCTGATATTCGCCGTTTATGATATTGGTTTTCTGCGATACAAGCAACCGGAAATTCAAACCGGAAATCGGGTTGTTCCCACTATATAAAAATTGGCTATATTCCGCCGTGGCTTCATGCTTAACGCCCGGTGCAATCTCATTGAGCAAAACAGAAATACAGGATGCAACCGGGAACGCATCACGCAAAGTATATGCTTTCCGGGCTTTCTCTTCTAATATCCAATCCATCAGATAAAAGCCAAACCACAACGACGCATAACGCCACGTTGACCGGGCGATTGGGTAAAAGGTTTGCCCGTATATGGAATAAGGCGGGCGGAAATATTTCCCGTTATCCGCTAATCCCCACTCGGTTGGCGTGTCGGAAAACCTGTTAGAAATAAATGCCACATCAATTGCGTAACCAATTGCACGGCTATAATTACGGTTATTATCAACAATATCGTCGGCGGGCAACGGATATGTATTTAAGTCGTCGATTTTATCAACATCACACAAATAACGGGCATAAATATTGTAAGACTTCATATCTGCGTGCATTGTTCCGGTTGCCCCGGAACCCTCGGCGGCGTTTAAATCAAACTCTAATGTATCGAAAGGCTCATCCGTTATTTTTGCATATTCAAACATTATCACATCATCCGATTGGCGGCGTATTTGTACAGAAGCCGCCCCAAATGGTATGCCCCCGCCTAAACGTTTTTGCGAAATAAGGATATAATAACCATTGCTATTATCCGGGTATAAATTTCCTGTAAATTCGTCAGCACTTGAACCCGTCGCCATTCGTCCCGAATACAAACCCGCTACCGCCGACGGGGTACCGCCGGATGTTATTTGTATCTCTTTTAATATATTGCACAAAGCAAAATGATATGTTTGAATTAGTGCGCTTTGGTCTGTTGTGGCGTTTGCGTCTTGCTCCCAATTCGTACCGCCCAAAAAACAGGAAACAATAGTATCTCCCGGCACATATATTTGAATCAACGGACGTTTGTTAATGGTTATTCGCTGAACCGACGGGGCTAAAGTTATTAAATTATACTCCTTTTCCAAACCCGCCAACACATCGTTATATTCGTCTATCGTGTCCGGTTGTACGGTTACTTTCTTATCATAGTCAACAAACGTACAATCGGTTTTCATAAATTGCCCGGAATAATACGGCGACCATGTTTTACCGCCGTCGTTGCTTTTCTCAATCTGCAATAAAAACGTCGTATCAAATGGCTTATTATTGATATAATCGTAATCATCCCGGATAAACGATAATTTGCCGGATAATTTAGCCCGGTAAAACCGTTGGTTTGTCTCTAATTCGTATTCCTTTGCCAAATCATCCTTATAATTGGGATGCACGGTATAAGGGGCAATATAGTTTTCCGCATCCATCGTTCCAAATCTCAACCATGCCGTACCCGCACGACGGGACGACAAAGAGAAATTAACCCGGACGTATGCCGCCCCACTTGGTATATCAAATTCCACATTTGCAGCGGGGGGATTAGAACCAAAATTTGATATTATGTTTTTGTTTGAATCGTACCAAACCCCGGCATTTTCCGGGGCGGTACTCATATACATTTTTCGGGGGTAAACATTGGTAACGGGTATATACTCCTTTGTGTAGGAATAGTTAGGGCTTATGTGGGTTTCATCGGTTCCCACTGCATACCCATCAACAAAAAACGTGTTTACAAATCCAAATCTATAAATCGGGTTCATATCTTAACTTTTAAATTTACGTGTCAAATTCTTATATACTTCAACAACATTTCCGTTGCCATCCACATAACGGCGACGACGGTTTTGTTCCTTAATTTCTCGTACATCATCTTTCAAATCCCGCAAATCCGGCGTACTGCCTTGTTGCAGGGAAATATTAACGCCGTCGGTATTATAAGCGTTTAAGTACTTTTTGGCAAAGGTGCCACGGTTCAAACTATTAATAACGTCCGGGATAATCCGGCGGTATTTCCGGGAATTTCGTTTATTGATAACGGCGAAAAACTCCCCACCCTCGGCACGTCTCCGTGTTCCGTCCGGCTTGGTTCCTAAATCCACGTCGTCGCCGGATTGGTGCGAACCTCCGTTTAGTAATTCAACCGTACCATCGCCGTAACTCTCGGTTCCTTGACCTGCATTAGATTGTTTAGCCAATTGCGCCGCCTTAATCTTTGAAGCTGCAAAAGAACCCCACATTACGGCAATTGCAGGAATTGCAAACGGGAATCCCAATTGCGACCAAATCAAAGCAGAAGCCGTTACAAGGTTTCCTATTTGTTGTATGGTCTGTATTGCCGCCTGTGCCTTTTGTGCCTTTTGTTGCTCCTTTAGGGCTTTTTCTTGGTTCTTTTTCGCCATATCTAATTCTTTTTGCGCCATCGCAACGTTATTGGCGTAACCGTTCGCCCGTGCTTCTAATTCCGCATCTAAACGGCGTTGGCTTGCGTCAACTTCTTGGTCGGCGGCACTAACGGCGGCTTCGGCGGCTTGTACTTTGGCATCCAAAAAACTATTCAATTGTTCAATAGCAAATTCAACGGATGTACTAATTGCCTCCTTTTGGTCGTCGTCCAAATTCAGACCAAACAACCCGTATATATCGTTACCCCGTTCGTCGCCTTTGCTTTTCTCAATTTCTTGGTCTATTTTAGCAATGGTATTTTGAACCGTCTGCAATTCGGCATCCGTCATTTTAATGCCCGCCGCTTTGTTCAACTCCAATATTTTTTGCAACCGTGCCTTTTCTTGTTCCAACCGGAACCGGGTTTTCTTTTCCTCTGAATTGCGGATTAAATCAAACTCCGAAGCCTCTAACGCTTGTTGTTGGTCGAATAACATTAACGCCCGTTGTTGGTTTAACTCGGTTGTTTGGCGCAATACCTCGGCATCATATTTGGCATTAATATCCGCTTCCGATTGGCGAACGTCTTCGGCTAACTGCCTATTTTGTGCCAGTTCGATTGCCCGTTGTTGCTGCAATAGCTGAACACGCAAATTTATTTCCTCCTGTGAACCCTCCCGGACGGCATCTAATTGTAATTGTGTCCGGTCTGCGGCGGCTTGCATTTGGTTCAATGTTATTTGGTTTTCCAATTCTCCCAAACTCTTTGCATATTGTTGTTGCAAAAGGATTTGTTGGTTTAACAACTCGGTTGTTTGCGTTTCAGTTAATCCCCGCTCCGTTTCTAACCGGGTTGTAATATCTTGTATCTGCCTTTCATACTCAACCCGTAATTGTTCCCGTTGCTTTTCCGCCCCTTCTGCCATTAAAGCAATCCGGGCATCCTGCGTTGTCCGTTGTGCGGCTAATTCCGCCGCCCGTTGTTCGTTCTCAATGTTAGCCATATCAATTGCTAATTGTTCACGCAACAAAACAATTTGTTCGTTTAACGCTTTACGTGCATTAACGGTTAAATTGGTTTCAGTTCTCAATTGCAATTGTATATCAGCAATCGCACGGGCGTTGGCGGCTTGTGTTTGCGCCTGTCTTTGCTTGTATGCGTCTTGAATCAAAGCAATTCGGGCATCTTCCGCCTTACGTAATATATCGGTTTCCGCCTTTGCTGCATCCCGGTTTTCCTGCAAACGTTGGGCGGCTTGTATCTTTCTTTCGGCTTCTAAATCCGCCCCCTCTGTTAATAGATTAACGGCAATATCAACCGATTTTCCGGTATTATCTATTTGCCCCTGTATTGCCTCAATCGCATCATCAACCTTAACTTTATCAATTTTCCCGTCTAAATCAACATCTATTTTTATAGTCTTATCCCCTTGGGCTTTGGCGTTGTTTACTTGGACTAACATTTCCTGTAATTGCTTCAACTTTGCCCGGTTTGCCTCCAAATTATCTATTTCCTCGCCATAAAAACCGACGCTTTTGTTATGTGCCCGTGTCCGTTCCGCTAATATTTCGTCCTCTATTTTACGGGTTTCAGACAATGAAGCATTGCGGGCTTTGGCAACATTCAATTCTCGGTTCAATTGTGCGATACGCTCGTTGCTTACTCGGTTCATTTCGGTTGCCTCGGTTTCTAAGTAATCCAACCAAACCTTTTGCGCCTCGTTCAATTTTTGTTGGTTCTTTGCCGACTTATCAGTATTTGAGGCAAACAGAACTAAAGCCCCTACAACCGTAACCAACGCCAACGCCAAAAGAACATAAGGATTAGCCGACGCAATTAGATTAAACGCCTTTTGCGCAACGGTTGCCGCTAACGTCGCCTTTGTTCCTTGAATGGTAACAAGGCGGTTATATACTTGTGCCTTACTCAATGCCGCCATTTGTATGCGGGAAATACCCAACATCAATGCCGATTGTTTTTGCACGGCGTTTTGAATAGCTTGCACCCCGGTTGTTATTGCGATTGCCGCCTGTAACTTCTTTTGCGCTTCCTCCACTTCCTCGCTTTCAGACCCGAACAACTCCATTGCGCCCGTAAATGCGGCAAAGCCACCGGATGCACCCGCTGCAAATCCTAATACGGCATCCAAATTGGATGTATCAGAAGCCATATTAGTAATCTCGGCGGTTGCATCCTTAACAGCATCACGCAACACGGCGGTTTCTTGACTTAATCGCCTGTATTCCTCGGTTCCCTGTTTGCCCTCTAACCGCATTAATGCCAACTCCTTTGTTTGGTTCTCAATTTGAGTTGTTAGACCTTTGGCGGCATCCGAATAATTACCGACGTTTAGCGACGTTTTCCCGGTTACTTCTTGCAATCGTTTCATTTCTTCGTATATCGCTTTGGTTTCAGCAACCAATTTGCGCCCCTCTTCCGTCGCCTCCCGTTCCTCAACTGTCATGTTGTTAAGGTATATCTTATTAATGGAATATTGAGCGGACAAACGATTATACGACCCCTCGGCGGATTGATTTAATTTAACCGTTAATTTATTCAACTCGTTTGCCTCTTTTTGGGCTTGCTTCAACTCGGCTAATCGTTTGGCGTTCTCGCTTTCCGCAAACGCCAAATCCCGTGCTGCCCGTGTTAATTTGTCGGTGTCATTCGACGCACCCCGGATTGTTTTACGTCCGCTTTCCGTCGCACCGCTTACACTTTCCAACGCTGCCTTAACCGTGATTGCCTCGCTTTTGATATTATTTAAAGTATTCATATAAGCGTCGCTCAATTGGTCTAATTGAGCAATCAACTTTGTAATACTATCGTCCGGCTTTACAAGGTCGCTATATTTAATTGGGTTGTTATTATCTGCCATAATCAACGTTATTTGCGGGCAATTTGCCCCGTATTCAATTATCTTTTCCTTTTAATGTAGTTAATCATCCAAAGAAAGAAAACGCCGGAAATCGCCTTATTTGCCGCCTTTGTTTCCTTTCCTTGGTTTTAGCAACTCTTTTATCCTCTCAAACGCATTGTAATACTCTAAAACGGTGTACTTTTTCGGCTCCGGTACGTGCAAATGTTGCGATATGGTTAAGCACATATTTTCAAATTGCTTATCGTACTGAATTTCCATGTTATCGGAACCGCTAAAGACAACCGGACGATTGTATAACAATAACATCGTTGTGATTTTGTCTATTTCCGCCCTCTTATCCTCTGTATCGCCGTTAATGATAGCATCCAACATTATCATTGTGCGGTGCCTCAATTCGTCGTAATACTCCTTAACCGTGGCATCGTCGAACAACCGGGGGAAATACATTTGCAATTCTTCATCTATTTTTTTTTTGACCGCTTCCATTTGGGCGGTCAACTCTTTAATAGGAACATCGCCGAACATATCGACGACCTTTTGCAAACCATCATCCGACAAATCGTTGCACGGGTTTCCGTTGATAGACTTAACCAATACGGCAAAGGCTAAATGTTTGGGGCTTATCCCGGTCTGAATGAAATACACGTTTTGCCGCATATTATCCAATTCAATTGCCGCCAATTCCGGGGTTTTACTTCGGGCGTATCTCATAGCCTTTTCAATGTGCGTATCGAAATCCTGCAAATCCGAACCAATCCCGGCATCAACTAATAACATCTTGTTATACTTATGAAAACGCATCATCGGCAAATCGTCGATTGCGTCGTAAATCTCAACCGTATAATCTCCTATCTTAACCGTTCTCATAGCAAAAACCGTGTTATCATTGTTGAACAAAAGGGAATCAGCAATAACGCCGGGTTCCCGGTTATAAACACCAAAAGGATTGCCAACGCAACCCCCGCCCAAAAGGACAAACAGAACTCGCAATTAAACATCTTTGCGAAAAAGTCGTTGCCGTGGACTTGCACCCACTCAACAACACCCCATTTCGATAACAGGGTTAAACCGAACGCCGCAACCAAAGCGACCATAACCGTATAATATAAAAATGCTGCCATACTCATTGTACTTATTCAGTTAAACACGTTTCATCAATACCCAATTCCCCGGCAAACCGGAATCCGGCAAACGGGTGCATTAGAAATTGATTATCTATTTCATCCAACGTAAACCCGGCAAATATGTTTTCCGCCTTGGTATATACTTGGTTTATCTTCATTGAACCGGAACGCAACCATATACCGCCGTTCAATACTCGCATGATTTGTTGCTTTACCGCCTCCGTGTTGCGGTTGTTCGGGTCGTTGGTTATCGTGCGCATATCAAACCAAAAGATAACCGAAAACGGCGTTGTATATTTGTTTTGTTCGCCGGGGAACCAATCAATGCGTTGCGGGTCGTCTAACACGAAAAACGAAAAATTACCAATATTACTATCGGGTGCAATTAGCATATATTCGTTACCTCCGACGTAAATATTAGGGGTATAATATCGTTTTCCCTGTATGGACTTAACCAACCGTTCCGAACGTCCAAAGGAATAATTAAGCCACGGTAGCCCGTCGGCTAATCCTTGTTGTATGAATCCAATAACTCGGTCGAATAATTCCGGGTTCTTAATAATCGGTACTCTATCCATTTCCGTAAATTGTTTTTTTAGCCTTGGTTAGCAAATCCGGGTAAATGTACTGCCAAATGAGTTTAGCAATATTTTCATTTGTCAACCCTAAAATTTGCCGTCCGTACTTCTTTATCAAATCCTCCGTTTTGAAATCCGACGCTTTAATTTCAAATTGTTTGTCGCCGACTTCCAAAAAGAAACTACTTTCAAAATCGCCCTCATCCCGCAAAGTTACCCGGTTTGTCGGTTGTCCTTTTTCCTCTTTTATCGCAATGGTTAGCGGGGTATAAGGTCGGTAATCCATAATATCAACGCCTAATCGGTTAATACCCTGTTCAAACAATTGTTCCTCGGCGTTGGCATCAATGATAAACGCCGTTGTATATCCGTCGTCTATCGCATCCCGGATTAATAACCCGGACGTTAAACCGTCGTTGAACCTAACGACCCGGTTACGCAAATCTAATATTGATTGCAACCCCGCCATATCTTACAATTAGGTTGTCCGGTATTTAACGCCGTGATTGTTACAACTAAGACAAATCCGGTCTATTCCCTGCGTGTCTAATCGTAACGCCTCGTATGCTTTTTTGAGGTCATAACCCAAACCGCCGGGGCGACCCTCAACATTTCCGTCCAACTCATACAATATATCCATTTTAGAGGCGTTGGACTGATTGCGGTTTACCCTTACATTGGGGTTCATTGCTAACGTGCGCAATGCGATTGCGGCAACCTGTCTTTGTATTACAGTTTGGAAAATAGACCGTTGTTCAATAATGAAATCCGTTAAGTCACAACCTACGGTAATTTCACAATTCAGACCGTAATTAAGCGTATTTGTGTACATCGTAAACGCTATATCCCACAATTCCGGGTATTCGGCGAACGTTTCCGGTGCGTTATACATGAACGGGGAAATTTGCAAATACTTTGTCAGTTGTCGCCACGCCTCAATATTGCCATAACCCGTACACGTTCCGCACGGCTCCCGGCTCCAATCTTTCGACACGTTAATAGCTTGCATCCCGGCGGGCAATTCGTCTTGATTGTAGCAAAGGAACCACGCACCCCCGGCGTTATTAGTATCGCTTATATACGGCAAAAAACAATCTTCCAACGGGAACCATTGAAAGCCGCCATTCGTTAGCGTGAAATTCAACTCAAACGTTTTTATCGGGTCTATCTGTGAACTATGAAAAAGATACATTTTTACTATTCCGGTTCCGCCTGTCATTTGTAAGCCTATCCGGTGTATTTGGGCGGTTACTCCCATCGCACGCACCGGAATAATTTCAAACCCTACTAACTTGTGGCTATTGGGCTGCGTGGCACGTATGCGCCCCGCACCGTCGAAAAATGTACGACGTTCCAAAAGGTTCTTTGTCTCTTTATCCAATCCCTTAATTTGGGTAAACGTTTGTACCGCCGTGGAAATTCCGTTGCGGGTCAAACGCTCCAAATAGTCCGATAAGATATTGTAAGGTTCCCAAAACGTCGAACCCTCGGCGGGAACCTCGGCGACGTTATTAACTAAAGCCCGCCAATACTTTTTATTGCCCGCCGAATCGTTTGCATATTGTACGACGGTTCCGGCTTGCCATTCTTTTGTATCATTCCAAACGGGGTATTGATAACCCCAATTATCCGGCACAATCGCCGCCATGTTATCCAATGTTACAAGCGGGTGCGCACCTTGGAAATATAAACCGCTTTCGGTCTCGGTCAACCGTTCGGCGATTGCGTCGGCGGGATTATAGGATTGTCCCCAACCTACGACGTGTAACAATTTGTCTTGTATATCTTTTATCCGGTACATACTGCATAAATTTAAAAAGGGGGCGGGATGCTCACCCCGTCCCCTCGGCATTTGTTAATAATAGGCTCGTAACAAGTTACGCACCCCCGGCGGGGAATTGTGCGGCGTTCGTTACATAAACAGGCATACCCAACGGTTCGTTCGGGTTGCGTGCTGCAATCTCAGCTTTGATAATCGGATTTGCCACGGTGTCCGGGTTGCTGTTATATGCTACCATGTAGGCAACATCAACGCTAAATCCGAAATATTCCTTAACCGCACACGTCAAATCGGCGGTTGCGTCTCCCATGATTGCGGACTGGTCGCCTACCGCCGTGTAGTAATGCGAACCAACGGGCAAATCAATGTACGGTAATCGTACAATGTCCCATTCGTGGAAATTCGCACGGGTGCGGCGGTATGCCTCACGGTCAACACGGGTTAAGATACCAACGTTACCATCGGCAACGGCAAACATCGTACCCATTTTCCCGGCTTCGTCGGTTATGTTGTTAGTGTAATGTAATACTTTGTTATCGTATTCCATGCGCTTGTTAACGTCATTGTAAACGCCATGTTGCGCCAACTTGCGGATAAGGCTATCAATTCCGGCGTTTGCAATCAAATGGATATATTCGGGGTAACAATTAGCCCTCATAATCGGGTTAATGTCTCCCAAAATCTCGGTTGCCATCTGTGTAGGCACTTGTACAACGTTACCCGTTTGCGTGTAGTTTAACAAGGTTTTGAAAACCTGTGTTTTGTTAGCCTCCAACGCTGCTACGGCTCCTTTGTCTAATGAATCAGCCAACGCACGGGTTGTTTTCTCCATTTTACGCAAAAAGTCGTGATTGTAGGAAATTTCGTTGTTCTCGTATGCGGCGGGTACCATCGTGAAACCAATCGCATACGTTGCCAATTCAACCGTTACCAATGCAGACGTATTTTCATCGTCAGCGATAACGCACGAACGTACTTTGCTAACTTGTACATCGCCGTCGTAATTGATAACGGGGATTTCTACCGTATTACCGATACTTACTAATGCCCTGTCTCTCAAAGCCGGGCTAATAATTGAACTCGGTGCGTTGGTTTGTTCAATAAAGAAGTCCAATGCGCCATACTCACACGGGCGGAACATATTACGGTCTAACTCCGGGTTCTCAATCCGCCAATTCTGTAATCTTGTTGCAACTAAACTCATAGTTTATAATTTAAAATGTTATTTAATGCGGGTTTACCCTTTACCCGTGGTTACTTACTTTTCCGGCAAAGCGGATATATTGTTATCCTGCCATGCCTGTTTCATAGCGTTATCGAAATCAGCCGTACCCGCTTTCAAACCTTGTTGGAACAATCCGTTGGCGATTGCGTCGTATGCCTCGACACGGGTTTTTGCCCCTGCAATGTCGATTGAACCACCGCCCCCGGTTCCGGCTCCACTCGGTGCGCCCGTTCCGCCGCCTGCCGCCTGTCTGCATTTGTCTAAAATACCCATCGTTTCCAAC
>OLIT01000417.1_pt1 | contig 44414 bp, 37 predicted proteins | sample 1601341 | NCBI WGS metagenome assembly OLIT01 (sample SAMEA2452121, study PRJEB22498) | human gut metagenome | biome: human feces; feature: human gut; material: feces | place: Australia | collected 2012
AATATTGTTTATCAACGAATTATAATGTTTAGTTTTTTTGAGTGACGAAGTCAGGAAAAAGCTGACTCCATATAACACATTCATCCTGATAATGGCTGACAAAGGCAAAACCAACGACGAAATTATGCAAACCACCGGCATATCATACAGCGCACTGAGAACAATGAAACACAGAATAAATAAAGTGAAGAATGAAGAGTGAAGAACGAAGAAACAGAGTTCGACGTTAGTCAATTCAAATGCATAGTAATTGCCAACAAAGCTATTGAATTCTTCGTTCTTCACTCTTCGTTCTTCACTTAAAACTTTCTATCTCACGCAGTTTTTTTACGGCTTCGCCAACAGTCTTAATTCCTGAAACTATCATCATGCGCTTGCCGGCCACTTCCTTCAGATTGCATGTTCGCGGATTATGACCGATATAGTTTAAGACTGTGTCGAACACGTTGCTACGGTAATATGCGCTCATGGGGTTGCTCACAAACTGCATGCGCATCTGTCCCTGACGCAAGATAATCTTCTCACAGCCAAGACGCTTGCCTATACGGCGCAGCGGAACAACCTGCATCAACTCTTCACCCTCATGAGGCACAGGACCGAAACGGTCGACAAGACGCGAACGATAAGCGTCAAGGTCGGCATCAGTCTGAATGTTGTCAAGCTCACGATAAAGGAGCATACGCTCGCTGCTGCTGGGCACATACTGGTCTGGCAGATACATCTCGAGGTCGCTCTCAATGGCGCAGTCCTCAACAAAGTCATCGCCTGTGAATGTCTTGCCCTCAGCCATCTCGTCCTCATACATATCGCTGAACTCATCGTTCTTAAGTTCGGTTACGGCCTGATTCAATATTTTCTGATATGTCTCATATCCAAGGTCTTCCATAAATCCGCTCTGCTCGGCTCCAAGCAGATTGCCGGCTCCACGTATGTCGAGATCCTGCATCGACAGATTAAATCCGCTGCCAAGCTCAGAGAATGTCTCAAGAGCCTCAAGTCGGCGACGGGCCTCTTGAGTAAGAGCCGACTTAGGCGGAGCAAGCAGATAACAGAATGCCTTGCGGTTGCCTCGTCCTACACGGCCTCGCATCTGGTGAAGGTCAGAAAGTCCGAAATGATGAGCATCGTTTATTATTATGGTGTTGGCGTTGCTTATGTCTATTCCGTTTTCAACAATTGTAGTAGACAGCAGCACGTCGTATTCATAGTTCATGAAGTCCATGATGATCTTCTCAAGTTCCTCGGGCTTCATCTGTCCATGACCTATTGCCACACGTGCGTCGGGCACATACTTACGTATCATGGCGGCAAGCTCAGGCAGGTTGCTTATGCGGTCGTTAACGAAATATACCTGTCCGTTGCGGCTCATCTCAAAGTTTATCGCATCAGCAATAACCTCTTTGTCAAAAGTATGCAGCTCTGTGCATATAGGATAACGGTTGGGCGGCGGAGTCTGCATTATACTCATGTCGCGCGCACCCATCAGCGAGAACTGCAATGTGCGCGGTATCGGGGTGGCAGACATAGTCAGCGTATCTACATTTACCTTCATCTTGCGGAGTTTCTCCTTTGTTGCCACACCAAACTTCTGCTCCTCATCAATAATGAGCAGTCCCAAGTCTTTAAACTTAACGCTCTTGCCTATCAGCTTGTGCGTGCCGACAATGATGTCAATCTTGCCGTCGGCAAGGTCGGCCAGCACCTCACGAGTCTTCTTTGCACTGCGTGCGCGCGACAGATAATCAACACGTACAGGAAAATCTTTCAGTCGCTTTGAGAACGTCTGATAATGCTGATAAGCCAAAACAGTTGTAGGCACAAGCACTGCCACCTGCTTAGAATCGCAAGCAGCCTTAAATGCAGCACGCACTGCCACCTCAGTCTTGCCGAAGCCTACGTCACCGCAAACAAGACGATCCATAGGTCTGCGGCTCTCCATGTCGGCCTTTACCTCGTTGGTGGCCTTCAGCTGGTCGGGCGTATCCTCATATATAAAACTGGCTTCAAGCTCATGCTGCATAAATGTGTCGGGACTGAAAGCAAAGCCCTGCTCATGTCGGCGTGCGGCATAAAGCTTGATAAGGTCGCGCGCAATGTCCTTAATCTTTTTCTTGGTGCGCTCCTTCAGTCGGTCCCATGCACCTGTTCCCAAAGTACTCAGGCGCGGCGGAGTCTCGCTGTCGCGACGTTTATATTTAGAAATCTTATATAGTGAGTGGATGCTAACATCCACCTTGTCGTTATTCTGATAAATGATACGTATCATCTCCTGATAGCTGTTGCCGGCAGGCACACGCACCAGTCCGGCAAAGCGGCCAATACCAAAATCAACATGCACTATATAGTCGCCGGGTTCCATCTCCTGCAACTCTTTCATTGTGAGCGCCATCTTGCCGCTGCGAGCAGCATCTGAGCGCAGACTATATTTGTGGAAACGGTCAAATATCTGGTGGTCGGTGAAGAAACAAGCCGGCATACTGTTGTCGGCAAATCCCTCATGTAAAGTCTTGTCAACAGGCACAAACTCTATCCTTCCGGCCTTACCCTCATCAGCCAGTGTTGTGAAGATGTCTTTCAGTCGCTCATTCTGCTTAGTGCTGTCGGCCAGGATATAGAGCTTATATCCTCGAAGCATGTAGTCTTCAAGAGCTTTTGTCAATAGGTCAAAGTTCTTATGGAACAACGGCTGAGGCGTTATATCAAACTTCAAAGTTGACGACGGTGTACCTACAGATTTGTTTCCCATATCAATGCGACGGAAACCAGAAGCATCGGCCATAAAACGTGCCCCGTTAATCAGCGACGCATCGGCTCTCATCTCTTTCAATACAGCCTGCTGCTCCATCTCGGTCAGCCCTTCAAGACGCTCTTTCTGCGCCTGCGACGAAAAGCCATCCTGATAAGTGCGGTCTATTACGTCACGAACATACATCAGGTCTTTAGCCACGATAATGGTATCTTCTGGCAAAAAGCGCATAAACGACACCTTCTCATCTGTAAGAGTTGCCAGTTCGGGCACAATCTCTATGCGCTCACGCTTATCACGCGACAACTGGCTCTGCACTTCAAAGGTTCGTATTGAGTCGATTTCATCACCGAAAAAGTCAATTCGGAAAGGATATTCGCTACTGTAAGAGAACACATCGAGAATACTTCCGCGCAGGGCAAACTGACCGGGTTCATAGACATAGTCAACCTCGGTGAATCCAAAGTCGCGCAATGTCTTTTCAAGCTGTATCACATCGTGTGTGTCGCCTGTGCGCAATAGCAAAGTGCGCTCATCGAGTTTCTTACGCGACACGACAAGTTCACTCAAAGCTTCAGGACACGTAACCACATAAAGAGGATGGCCCTCAAGCGGCGCCGACAAGCGACTAAGCACTTCAGTACGCAATATCTCACTAGCCGGATCGCGCTGACCATATTTTATCTGACGGCGATACGACGACGGGAAAAACAGCACATCTGTGTTGCCCATAATCTGAGTAAGGTCGTGATAAAAATAGCCTGCCTCCTCGGCATCATTAAGAACAAAAAGACACATCGGACTGACACGGCGTGCAACCGCAGCAAACATCATTGGAGCGGCTGAAGCCACAAGTCCCTGCAGGAAAACAGTCGAAGCCGACTTATCTTCCAGTAACTTTGCCAGTGCCGCAACCTGTGGCGACTTGGCGTATAAATCAGAAATTTCTTGTATATTCATCGCGAATCTGCTGACAAAGATACAATATTAAAACGAAAATAGAATACAATTTGCAAGAAGAATGCAATGAACAATTCATAATTCACAATTCATAATTCACAATTCATAATTCATAATTCATAATTCACAATTCATAATTATTAATTCTTAATTCATAATTAACCATTAGCTGACTCCCAACATAGTCTTAATTAAAAACGAGTCCGCCATGTCAGAGATTCATCATCTCATTTCATGGCGGATAATATAACTATATACATAATTAGGAATTATGAATTAAGAATTATGAATTCTCCTCGTATCTTTTTGCCATTTTGCGGGTTTCTTCAGCAACCTTATTACGAAAACTTTCTGGCGAGAGAACCTCAACTTCAGCTCCACGCGACAATATCTCCTGAATAAGGTCGCATGTAGGACGTACAAAATATTCAAAAACCGAATAGCCGGCAGCAGTTTCAACCTCCTTCTGTGAATGATGCAAAGGCAAGGCACGGATATACGAAGTGTGCATGCCATACACTTTAAGACGTATCTTAACGGGTTCATCATTACTGGTTATAATGCCAAAACTGTCTTCAAAAAACTCCTCAGGATTAAAGTCCTTCGGATAAACAAATTCCTTGTCTGTTATGGTCATATGCATTATCCGATCTAACGAAAACGTGCATATAGAATTTCGCTCCACACAATAGCCCACCACATACCAACGCTGCTTAAACACCTTGACACAATAAGGCCTCAACGTATAATGGGCAGGTTCCTCATGCCAATAACATCTATATTCAAGTTTCACTTCCATGCTGTCGCGCATGGCCTCAAGCATTCTTCTTAGATATATCTTGCCCGAAGGCATATATTCAAACAAAATGCGTTTGTTGAGATTCTGTCTGTCGCCTAACAGATTATTTACCGAAAACGTGTCAAGAAGCCAGTTACGCAGTCCGTTTGTCTCAAGTTCATCAACATTTTCTATATAATAATAGTAGCCTCCTTTTCTGTTACACTCAATATTTATGTCAAAAATCTGTTCAATGGCCGCACGCCAGTTATGAAAGGTTCGCAATGGTATGTCCTGACCGTCGCTCAGACTTGATCTAAGCCACCGCTCATTAATCTCCTCAAACGTTATCTTTCCAGAACGGTAAATAACATCAACAAGCCAGATGTACTTGTCGAATAAATCTTTTGTCATAATTAATTGTCTATTTATTTCTGTCAAAATCAGCAGTCGTACAGCATCAACATTATATATCCGTCAGCCTGTACAGACTATGCAAAAATTGAAAGGCTGATTCCATTGACAATGAATGTCAACGAAAAACAATACCGCTGCCAGCACGCAATTTACCAACAGCAGCACAAACAAAACATCAAGTATTTATGCCAAGCCTTTGCAGATTTATGCCTGATAACACATATTCAAGTAAAATAATCCCACAACCCACCCATTTCATTTGATTGTCAACAAATTTACCCTAAAAAAACACCTATCACTTATTTGTCCGCATAGTTTTATCTATTTGCAACAAACAAAGCACATGACAAACAGCAATAGTGTTTACATGCAGAGCTGTCCGCGCAAGATTATCCCGCACAACATTGTCTTCAACCAAGAAATTAACCCAGACATCACCTAACCAAAAGTCCAGTTAAATTTTATGTGGCTTACGAAATATCGTCGTAATGCAGATAAAATTCTGATATATATATTAAAAGTAGAAAATAGTGTCATATCAATAGCTTTATTTTTTATGCAAAAATAAAAGCCACTTATGCCAAACCACAGCACAAGCAACAAAAAATTTTCAGCTATTTACATGTTTTTAACCCATATCAAGTGTTATTTTTTCCATTTTCGCCTTTTTATATAACAATATGCCATGTGAATGTGTACATCGACAACAGAATTTCAACTGAAAAATAAACATATCTTGCACGGCTATATGTAGCAGCAAAGCTACCACAGTCAGCCGACAAATTTACTTCTTACTATTGATTCTTTCATAAATTTAAGCCGCGATATCAGCATCATCACTGCAAACAATTTATTCTATTCGTAATTAAGATCTAGAGCGAAATATTGTTTTCCTAAAACAATTTTGCATATATCATAAAAAGCAAATCGGAACAGACGCCTGTTGTATTTCAAATAACACAACAACATCTGTCCCGATAACCTGTTTTATTTATTTGCGTTACAATATCTGAATTTATTAATTCTCTTTGCAAGAATCCTAATATAATCTAAAAGCCTACTCGTCATTCTCGTCATAGAAATTCATCCAAAATGAATTTTTCAAAGGATTAATATAGTTTTCTTCTGATGGCAAATCTGTAATTTTTATTGTTTTTTCAACAGTCGGCTTCATTTTCTTTTCCTTAAAGTCATACTGTCTCTCCTCTCTCTTTACCTTTCCAAAAGGAAGATAATAATAACGTTTCACATTCAAGACAGTGCCCCACTTGCTTCTGATAATCTCATTTTGCAGGCGTCCGCCTTTCCATGTACTTATCAATGTGTCCGTGCTGTTTCCTTTCAATCGAGAATAAATATTTGCCCCATTCTCCTGCTTGAACGAAATAGTAGTCTTTACGTCATCATCATACGACGGATTAGGATAACATACTATCTTGACCCGTTGCCCGCCTTGATAATACTCCTCCATCATAGGAACGAAGTCAACAAATCGTTTTTTTGTATAATTGCCATTATCTTTATTTACCGGCACTACGTCTACTTTTAAATAATAAAAGCCACCGTCTAAATCACTCGACCAGAAAGCTGCACATGGCTCTACGCTTACATTAAGTTTATATCCTGTCGGGGCTGTTATTTTTTTGCCTGAAGCCTTGTCTTCAACTTCATAAGCATAGCCTTCGTTGCCATACTTAATTTCTGCCAGTTTATGACGGCTGGTGTCTGGCTCGCTGAAATCAACGCTGTCTATGGCAAGTCTGAAATGGAGATATGCGCTGTCGCGTCTTTCATCAAGAGTGCTAGGTTCTCTCTTTACATCAAACTGCAAAAGATATTTAAGCCTGCCTTTATCATCATATCCATATACCAGGCGCTGCGGACAAGTCTCGGATGCAGACGAGACAGTGGCCAGCAGTTTTCCGTCTTTACTTACATATCTTACGAGCCAGTTCTGAGGGGCATATTTTACGCCACTCACTGCATACGATCCGTCAGAATAAACAACCGAATCGTATTCTATAAAACCTGTTTTCTCCTGACAGTTTGAATCTTCATGTATATCTGTATGTTCCTTGTTCGTTATCTCCAGCTTTGTGCCTTGGCTGCATGCTGCCGTAAGCAGAAGCAGCGAGAACACAATGAACAAAGCATAATTATTGTGTTTCATAATAAGATTTTAATTTGATGTGTTGCTTAATAATTTAATTTACCGAGCCGACAAGAATTTAATCATACTTGCAAACAGCTCACCTGCCGCACCATAAAGTTCATCGGCATTTTGCTTATATGCGCAAATATAAACCGTATACTTAGGTTTGTCGATAGGCAAATAGCCATACAGTTCCACCTTATAACCGGCATCTGATTTAGAGTCCAGCGGTGCTGTCACCGTGCATATAGCCCCGGCCTGTGTACCATCAGGCAAATTTAGTTTCTTCAGATTTTCTTTGTTCTCAAAGATTTGTCTTATGCCTTGAATGTTCCTTGCGTCTGCCATGCGGTCCTCTACCACCTGAACAAGGCCGTTTATTGACATCAGTTTAACTATCGTACCGCCATTGGCTATTCCGTTTACATACTCAATCATTTCCCACGGCGTAATCTTATAGCCGTATCCCAACGAAGCCCATACAAATTCTGTTCTGTCCTTAAAATTTCTTTTTGGAACATTCAGCCCCGTAAGCCTTATGCCGTTGATCAAGCTGTCTGTATTATTCTTATATGCTGCCGACGCCGCCATATAAGTGGCGATATTCGACTGCTGCACAAAGGCGTCATGATAGTTCATCTTGCCATGTCTGTTTTTCGGCGAGTCTTTCAGTGCCCTGCCATACACTATGTAAGTGCCGTTATTCGTATCAACGGTATCGTTGAGAGTTATCCTGCCGCTCTCCAAGGCTGCCAACCATGTTGCCACTTTCACCGCACATGAACATTCGTTCTTGCGGAAGTTGTCCATAATATTCTTATTGGCACACCCTACCTCACTCGCAGCCTTTATGTAGCCCGTGTGAGTGTTCACCACCATAATGAGACCGCTGTCAGCAAGGTTTTTGTCTTTGAGGTCTGTCAGCATCTTGTCTGCAAACTCATTTATTTCTGAATCTATGGTCTGCATGCCTTCAGTCTTGCTTCCGTTACATGCACTGACAAGCAGCATAACAGCGGCAGCTGTCAGAAACTTAATTGGTTTTCTCAGATAAATTCTGTTCATAATAAACTATCTTACAATATTATTTTAATAGAATACGTTGAAATCATTTTTTATGCCGTTATCTTCACAGAACTCTAAAAGATTCGTGATGAAGTCAGACATGCCGGTGCGAAAGCCGAACTGTTTTTTAAGTTTTGTGATAAGGTCTGAGGCCGTTGAAGCCTGCATAAGATTATATAACTTCAGAGTGTTCTCCTCGTCAAACATATACGATGCTTCCACTGTGCCGTCGCGTCTGTTACTGTCCCACTCCTGAAAGTCAACCTTATGAATGGTAAGTCTTTCGTCCTCAACTGTCGCAACTACGACGCAAAACAGTGCGCCCTTTCGCACCGACTTGTATAATATCCGATGAGCGTTTTTCATCGTGAGCTGTTTTTATTCAACTATTTCATATTTTGTATATTCAGGAAACCATTTTTCAAGCTGTGCATCCGCCTTTGCCTGTATCTCAGGAGTGATATATTTTGACATCTTCTGAATAAGCACCCCAAGCGAAACAGCCTCGTCAAGCCATCCTATGATAGGAAGTTTGTGAGAGTCGAGTATATCTATCGGCAATACAAGATATGCCAGCGAGCCGAATATCGCCAATTTATCCTTACGCGGTGTCTTTTCGCTGCACATTACATACCACATAATCAGCACAGGACGAGCTGCAGCGCGTCCGGCTTTCTTGCCCCAACTGCTGATACCATCCAATAACGTATCGTTATTCAATTTAAGAATATTCATAATGACATTTATTTTTTATTGTTTTACTATAAAGAGTCACAAGGCATCAAGAAACTATCATTCATCATCATCAGTTTTTAGCGGTCGTTCACCATTGTGGTCATAATTGCATTATGCATTATTCCGCACAAAATAATTGTGCTGTATGTAAGTAGTCCAAAAGATTATTATCTTTGCGTGCTTAATAAAAAGTGATTAAGATAAAAGAGCTTGATTAACCTTATGCATGAACAAATTTAAGCATTAAAATCATAACCTACAAACAATCGGATAAGTTTTTCGGTATTATTCCGCAAAATTCTTAATCAGCATGATTTCAAAAGAATATTGCCGACATCTCTGCCAACAATATTCAATTGCTATTTCATCTTTTTTCTATGCAATTTAGGCTGTCACACATTTTCATTATAATAATACTTGCCGTAACGCAGACAGTCGCAGAATATTATGGTATTGTCGTTGTCGCCTTTGCGCTCCGTTATGTCAGCGACACGGTTGTGACCTACTATCTGAGTGTATCCGTGCAACGGGTCTGTCAGTTCCTTTATGTCAGCCCAAAATATTCCGCCTAGATTATCACGGCGCCCACCGCGTGCATAGCCAAGACGGAACAGTGAGTTCACTTGTTCTTCCTTTGGATTGTTTAACTGGTCGGCTATAGGCATCGACAAATCGCCCTTAAAGTCATCCACAAACCATCTGTGCTGTATGCCGGCATGGGTAAATATGAGGCGGTCTTGCTGAAAGGCATATTGAAACAGGTCTAAGTTGCCGCAAAACATTTCTCTTGCCTTCCCTTCTATCTGGAAATCATATCGTGAGCCTGATACGGCCCTGTCGTGGAAATAATGGAGGTCATGATTGCCGAGCAGCAGCACCACACTGTCCATGTGTGCCTTTTTCAGGGCAATTATTTCACTAAGATTTGCCAGCTGTTCCTTGCGTGTAATATAAACATACGGATCGAGATAATCGCCGAGAAAGACTATAGTGCAGTCCTCATGCTCCTCAACTATCTCTTTCCATTTAGTAAGGCCGTGTATATCGCCTATTGCTACAACAGGCTTTCTTGTGTCATCTTTACAAATTTTCTCAGAATTGCTCATTTTCTTTTTCTTAGTTAGCAGTAATGCTACATTTTATCATCAATTAGCCGATGCATCCAACTCGTTATTTCCTGTTACAATATCTCTCTTGCTATCCATGCGCAGGCTTCTGCGTCGGCAAGAGCATTGTGGTGCATTCTCAGATCATATCCGCAAAGTGCGGCTACCGTGTGCAGCTGATGGTTCTCGGCATGGGGAAAGGCTCTGCGTGCAGCAGCAAGAGTGTCATAAAACGGATAGTCGGGATAGTCCATCTGATATACTCTGAACGCAGCTTTCAGACAGCCTTCGTCAAAGCCTTTGTTGTGAGCCACAAGGGGCAGCCCTTCAATCAGCGGCTCCACCTTTTTCCACACTTCGCTGAACACTGGGGCTTCTTCTGTATCCTCGCGCGTCAGACCATGCACCCTACTGCACCAATAGGTATAATAATTCGGCTCTGGCTGGATGAGTGAATAGAATGTGTCAGCTATCTCACCGTTGCGTACAATAACTACACCTACGCTACACACCGAACTGCGTTCACTGTTGGCCGTTTCAAAATCTATTGCTGCGAAGTTTTTCATCTATATAAAACATGTTTTAGCTACAAAATTAGTAACTTTCACTTTCAATTTATTCATTATTAGAATTTTTAACTCAAACGGATGTAAATATTTCCGCCAACGCCTATTCTTTCAGGCTTTACATCATCAGTTGTTATATTATCGTCTTTATTGCATCATCTGCCGTCATATTCAGGCTCCGGCTCTGCCGCCATCAGCTCATTGTCGTCATCAGGCAACGAATATCTTACGGCTCTGTCACCAAGATAGATATGGTTTAACGTGTATTCGAGCGATGTCAGAGTCTGCTCGCGCCTGTCAGGTTTCAGTTCACATTCCCATACCGTTATGCAGTGCCACCCCATGGCGGCAAGTTCGCGCTGCTCTCTTTTGTCGCGCTGTTTGTTGCGGTTTATCTTGGCTGTCCAAAATTCTACGTTGCTCTTGGGCATCCTAAAATACTTACAGCCCTCATGACCGTGCCAGAAACAGCCGTTGACAAATATGCATGTGCGATATTTGCGCAGCACTATGTCGGGATGTCCGGGCAACCGTGGGTGATTAAGCCTGTATCTGAACCCGCGCGAAAACAGATACTTTCTGACTATCATTTCCGGCTTGGTGTTAGCCGAATGTATGGCAGCCATATTTTTGTGTCTTTGTTCTTTAGTGCATCTGTCCATCGCCCCGCCCTTTCGTCAACTGTGTGCTGCTGCTTTTGTTCGGCATAATGCCGCAAGTCTTTCAGCACGACGTTCCGACCGGTACGCATTTTATACCTTTGCCGGTCTAACTGCAAAGATAATATTTTTTTACTCTTCATCAAAAGCATCCGTACTTATTTCTTACGGCAATAAAATAAAAACTACGATAAATATTTTCATTCACATAAGATTGTGCGTAAACGGCATATTGAATTTAATGGCAAAAAACTGAAAGGAAAATGCCTATTCTTTATTAACAAACACTTAATACGGATATTCCAACAAGAAAGACTGTAAGCAGAATTATGCATTTATGTTTCAAATCATTAACCTATCGTTTACGGTCCGAAAACAGGCCACTTTTGATGCGAAAACGGCATGTTTTTTAACTGCAAACATACCTGTATTTATTGCTGTCTGATGTTCCGGCTAAGAATATTTATACTGATGACAGATTTGTATTAAATATTTGTTACCACGTATCAAAAATTCTGACTTGCTTTTTATATCTTAATTTATTACGCTACCTTTGCTGCATCATTAGCAGAGCATGCCTGTTGTATTGCAACAATATGGCTTCTATCTCAACATAATATTCATGAAATAATTAAAACCGAAGAAAATCTCTAAAAAACATGAGCGATAACAAAAAGACATCATACAAAATATTGCGCACAATCAAATTAGCCATAATAGGAATCATCATCGGATTCGGAGCAGGTTTCGTCATCGGCAAGATTATCAAACCCATGATATATGCCGATATATCTTCCGCGGATGTGGCTCTGACTTTATTTCTGGCATTGGTGTTTTTCGTTTTGTCGTTCATCATCCACATCGTTGTCCATGAGGCAGGCCACATGATTGCTGCCATGGCGCGCGGATGGAAGTTTCTGTCGTTTATAATTATGGGCGTTGTCCTTAACCGTCGCGACGGCAGTCTACGTCTGTCACGCTTCAGCATGGCCGGAGCCGCAGGCCAGTGTCTTATGCTTCCGCCCGAAAACGGCGACACGCCTTTCGGCATAGCCCTGTATAATGCAGGAGGAGTGTTGGCCAACCTTCTGCTCACGGTCATTGCTTCTGTCATTCTGTTTATGCCGTCAACATATCATTCTCTTACGGCAATAGTCTTTCTGCTGTGCATCATCATCGTCGGACTGTATCTTATTGTCATGAACGGCATACCTAACAAACTGGCCGGACTGCCCAACGACGGCCTCAACATGCTTAATCTTCACAAAGATAAGTTTTCTACAATGGTGTTTCTACGCTCCATGCGCCTCATCGGATATCTTATGCAGAACGACACGTCACGGCTTGAGGCCATGACATATATGTGCGACGACCGCGACATCAACTTCAGCAATCCCATCCATGTCATGGCTCTTTCGTCCGACTTATCGTTAGCCATGCTGCGCATGGATTTCGGCAAGGCCAACGCCATCATGCAGCGCGCCGAGCCGCACATTAGCCGGATGATTACCATTTACCGCAACGAACTAACATTGGAGCGCATCTACCTCACGCTGATACGTCCCCACTATCCCGAAGACATCAACAGGCTACTGGACAAGTCTATCAGCAAATACCTGCAAGTGCAGTCTGTATTCCGTCCTTCAGCCCTCCGTGTTCAATACGCACTCGCCGTGATACATGAGGCCGACAGCAACAAGGCTGAAAAGATTTACGAGAGGTTTCAGCGTGTCAGCCGTAAATATTATCTTCAGGGCGAAATAAAATATGAGCAGCAACTCGTAGATTTTGTCAGAAGCGGCAGATACAAAAACATTGAATAAGAGGCTGTATTTTTATCAGTCTTACAGGACCGTGTAAACGAGTCGGCCATTAATCCGTTCCGACTTCATTACATGAATCTCACTTACGGTCATGCTTTCGCTCTCCACTTCAACGTCAAGTGGCATTTCTGACGGCTGGCGCACAAGGGTTATATGCGGACTGAACTTGCCCTTTGCATAGTCTATTCCGCATTTGTCAAGGTTCCGTCTCAGCTGCTGCGCTATAGTCTTCACCTTGTCCTCGCCTTCTATGCCGAGCCATACCACCCGGCTTCTGCCGTTAAAGCATCCCAACCTGCCTGTTCTGATTACAAACGGCTCAAACTTAACTGCATCAACAGCGGCTTTTATCTCCGTCACCCTTTCGGTTTCGCCGATAAATGCCAAAGTAAGGTGCAGGTTCTCTGGCTGAGTGTAGTTGCCTCTAACTCCGTATTCTCTCAGTCCATCCTGCGCATCCAAGATTGAATACTTGAATGCTTCTGTAAATCGTATTGCTATAAATATTCTCATGTCATTATCTTTTTATACATCTGCCGACAATAACTGATTGTCATTAGAATGTACATCAGGTTTGTGCTTTTATCAGTTTTATCCACGTGCAAATATTTGTATTTACAATATGTGCGATTATTTGTATTTATAGGCAAAAATAATTTATTTTTATCATAATGACAAAAACAGATACTTATTGTGAGGATTTATCCAAGCAACAATTAATAATAAAGTATCCTAATCTTTACACTTCTCAACAATACGATTTATCCATTCTGCAAAGCGCGGACATTTTTCTATTATAGCATCTATTCCTACTTCCAGTGCAATAAGATTTCCGTCAAGTACCTTATTATAGTCAGGTTTTATTGCCAATAGCCGTTTAGACGGCGCACCTTCAGGAGAAGAGTTTATGTTCTCAGGATTGTTGTAAGAAGAAATTATTGAGGCTGTTTTACTTGCACACTCGTCTGAAAAATAACATTCAAAACCTTTGTTGTTTGAAAACAAAAGAGCCTCGAACTCATGCAACTGTATGTAAGAAAAGAAACGCGAATCGCAGACAGAGTCATCAACAGCGTGTTCCAAAGCTTCAACACATTGTATCTTATCCTTAATAACCATACTCTCTGCATAATTCGGCATATCATTAGGCAGTCTGAAGAAATCGATTAAAGTAGTAACAACAAAGTCTGTTTGTGATGACACAAGTAGCATCTTTATTGTATTATACAGATGCTGATAGTTAACCATGCCTCCACGTCCGCTCCTGCTTGTGCGTATCAAAACGGGCGTGACGCTATATATTTCAAATTTCTGCAAATATGGAGCAACAAGACTATTGACAAACTCCTGTTCCGTCTGTCCTTCCACTACGATATACAAACGTTTCATAGTTGTCCTCCAATCATGTTTTTCTCCCACAGGTCACTGATAGTGAGATTATAATCGTCCATCCATTTTCCCAATTCTTCACCTGACAAATGACGGAACACCGACTGGCTGTCTGAACGGTCTACCACTATAATGTCGTCAACATCAAAGCAGTTTACAAGATTTGTCGACTGGGTTGACAAGATTATCTGACTCTTTACAGAAGCACTTTTCACCATCTCAGCCAACTTATTGATAGCAGCAGGATGCAGTCCGAGTTCTGGTTCGTCAATAATAATAACCTCAGGCTTTTTCGGCTGCAACAACAACGTTGCCAAAGCGATAAAACGCAGCGTGCCGTCTGAAAAGCTGTATCCGTCGAGATACATGTCTGTATCCTTTTCCTCCCATTCCAGACGTATCTTGTTATTATTGTTGGCGTCAGGACGAAGCTTAAAGCCTTTGAAATAAGGAGCTACAGAACGCACAACACCCTCGATAAAGCGAAAAGCCTTTTCATCGTTCTGCATCAGATAATACAGATAAGCAGCAAGGTTTGAACCGTTATCACGCAGACATTCATTGTCGTTTATGTTGCAGTCACCACGCATAGGGGAAGTGAAGCTTGTATCATGAAAATGATACACCATAAAACTTTTTAAATAAGTCCTCAAATAAGCCGCTCTCCATTTAGTGTTATATGCCAACGAAGATTCTTCCACTGCAGAATCCCATAATGTTTTGTTCCACTGCGAATAAATTTTTCCCGACTTATGAAAATTATTAAAATAGTCACCTGTATTCTCAAGATAGCCTTTGTTCGACTGTGCCGGCTTTATCTCAAAAAAGAAAGCATTGGTATTATCAAAATCTATCAATCCTTCTATTGATGCGGATTTTTTCCTTCCATGATACAACAAATTATCAATACCGCCCTTTGACAATGTATAGCTTCCAAACCTTTGTTCATAGATAGCCTTAATCAGTTCAAAGAATGAAATAAAGTTGCTTTTGCCCGCACCGTTTGAACCAATGAGCACATTAAGTCTGTTCAACGGCAGCGACAAATCTCTTATTGACTTATAATTCTTTATCAAAACTTGCTCTATCATATTTTTATCTTAAATTCAAGATTTTCCACAAGCCAATGCATGCTTAACTGCAAAGTTAACATTATTTTTTTAAATCAAAACCATATATCAAGATTTTAGATTCTTACACTTATCCAAAATCTGCTCAAAACGCATTTTACCCAAAATCGGGTACTATACTTCTGCCTGTATTTTTGCTTTATACAAAGCAAATTTTCGTTAGATCTTTCACAAGCACTTTTATAATTGGCAAACACCGAACTGCGTTTCATAATTGGTTAACGCTAAACATCGTTTACACTTTTTTGAATTTTGTCTTTACCGGGCCGCCTCCTATCTTATTCAAATCTAGTGAAATTTAGATAAAAAAACAAGTAGAAAACCCAACAATTACAATCTGCCTTTATAATTTAATGATAAAGTTTTTTCAGAAAAATTAGTTTTATTCTCAAAAATTGCATAGTTTTGCATTTATAACATTCACAATATTGAAGATTAGCAACTAAAAACAAGCATAACTATCATTATAATGATATATAAAATAATAAGAATAATATGGTAGACTTTTATGAATACTCTACGCCTGAACTTGTAAGGCTATTAGGCAATAGATTCAAAGAATATAGAATCCGTTGCAATCTTACTCAGAAAGATGTTTCAAAGCAATCAGGCATTGGCCTTACAACCATACACAAATTTGAAAATGGTACTGCAGGCAATATTTCGTTGTCAACATTTATCTTGTTGCTGAAAGTAGTCGGGCAGATTAACACGATAGACAACCTTCTTCCAGAGTTGCCTGAATCTCCTTACATGATGCGTAAGGATGATAAAAAGGCGCAACGTGTCAGACACTCTAAATAACGTAAACTTATGGTACAGTCGTTAAAAGTAATCCTTTGGGATGAGGAAATTGGCAGATTGGCTTGGGATGCCAGACGTAGGTTATCATATTTTATGTATAATCCGTCATTTCTGAAGAAAGGTCTAAATATTTCTCCATTAGTAGCACCCGTGGATGGAGCAAGGGGACTTATACCAATATGGGGAGAAGAAGCTAAGATTTATCAAAAATTACCGACACTATAAGATATTTTGTGTAAATGGAAAATATTTTATAGTGCCTGGATGCCTTTTACAAAACTTTTTTACGCTCAAACATGTAAACTTTAACTGATTAGATCAGCAGTCTGCCGTTATCGTTCCACTCACCATAAATAACGCCATTTCGGGTGTTTTCTATAAATTTGTCAAGCCGTTTTCTGAACAGCTCGGGCTGACGTTTCTTTATCTGGATGGTGTCAATGCGCACACGCTTATACAGCTCGGGCAGGCGGCAGAAATTCTGCCACACCACAGGGTCCGACTTCAATTCTTTCATTACATCATCGTCTATCACAAAGCCCTTGTCCGTCATATCCGGCAACACGGCTCTGCCGGCGTCGGTCATCAGTCCGAGCCGTTCCATCCTGCGACATCTTTCCTTGTTCAGTTCCGACCAGTTGCTGCGCCGCTTTCTCGGGCACAGCCTCTGTGCCGTCACCCCGTCTGCCAGCTTCTTTGTCGTGCTGTCTATCCATCCGAAGCACATAGCCTCTTCTACAGCATCTATATACCAGAACGTGCCGTCGTCAACAGGTCTTCCACGCTTCACCACCACCCAACATTCCGGCTCCTTATCATGATTCTGCATCAACCATTCGCGCAGTTCATCACGAGAATTGACGTTCAGCAAATTATTTATTGTCATAATTATCATCCAATAAAAATCATGTACATCCGAAATATTATGTTTTTTACATTTGCATAATTCATGTGAAGTTTTATTTTAATGTTATATTCTTTCTTGCTGTTAAAATTATTAAATTCTTACATGCACGTGATATAGCAACATAAAAATTTTTTTTATCAGAAAACAAATGAGCATCAACAATAATAACTGTATCAAATTCAAGTCCCTTTGTTAGTAGTGTTGTTCCCATACAACGTCCTTCGACTTTTCTACCGATTTGTCTAATACGGTTTTTATATTCTACCATATTATCATACACAGAATTATTATTCAAAATGGCATTTTTCATACAAGCCGATAGACTATGTAATAGTTCTGGCCTTTTAGGGAGAAGGCGTAATTTAGTAAAAAAGAAATTGAATATGTTATAGAAGTTATTCAAAGAATTTTCATTGAAAAATATTCTACAATAATCATCAAGCTCTTTTGACAATACTGCATTTTCTCCGTATTTCTGTATTATACGATTTTGTTGTGGACTTATCCATTCTTTTAATTCTGTAACATTAAAAGTAAATTTTTCCAATACATCATAAACATTATGAACTTTCACTCTTGAATGCAAGATTGTATTTATTAAATTGTCTATATCTCTTGCTACAGAATAAAATGATTTATCATCAATAGCTTCCAATAAGGTAAACGAACATTCAATTCCCATTCGTTTTCTCATATTTGCTCTATCAATTATACCTCCTCTTAATCTTCCTGTATATGAATCCTTATAAGTTGGAGTTATTAGAAGAACACTTTTATCTTTTACATTCTTAAGACATTTTGACACTAAACGTAATTCATCAACAGATGGACTATATTCATAAACAAAAAAATGAGCTTCTTCATCATGAACGAGAGTGAATGATGTCCTTGACGTTAATAACTTATTTCTTATTCGAAGAATTTTTTGGCCAAGTTTAACGCTATTTCCATTTAGCTTCCATCGCCAAGGTTCAGTAAGGAAATCAAAACGATCAAAATCCACCAAATCTCTTGCAAATTCAATCTTACTTCCAGCAAAAGAAAATATGCCTTGCAATTCATCACCAAAGACATGTGTTGGCATCAAATCTGCTAATTTCATTATCATATTATGTTGATTTATTGTACAATCTTGATATTCATCTACAAAAATTCCCTGGAACGAATTTTTTATAACGATTTGTACTGAAACTAAACTTAAAAGAGTTGTTGCCTGTTCAATTATAGAAACAAAATATTCTTTTGTGTCTTGTTCTGGTATTTTTTCTTTTGGAAGATACGCATGGACTAATTTTTGCGCAAAACCTGAAATTGTTTCAAGATCATATTTGGAGTTTGAAATACCAAGTTTTTTAAATTTATTTCTTAAAGAAGCTATTCCTGCATGAGTATGAGTTAAGACTAACTGTACAGTATTATCTGAACACAATCTAACACAACTTCCTATTGTATATGTTTTTCCATGTCCAGCCGGTGCTATAAGCAATCCTTTTTTTACAGCAAGAAAATCAGTTAATTTCATTACCAATCCAATTAATTATCTGCTCATATTCTTTTTTTAAGGTACAATTTTCATCCATTTGGCTCATATATTTAATAATTATTTTTCCTAACTGTTCGCCATGATGAATACATTTATACCAAGCCTGTTTACTTTTTGCTTTATTGCCTAATTCTTCTCTCAATTTAATTTGAATATCTTTTGAAGATGATTTTATTTTATCTATACTTTCCCAACCATTAGAAACAATTATTTTCTCTTCCCCATGTTCTTCTATAGCATAATCCAACAAGTCGCATACACCTTGCCAAGGAAGATCGTTGAAGATTTGTTGTTCTATGGCTTTACCATTATCACATAAAACTATTTCTACACCATTTTTAAAAGCCTCTTCCTTATCTTTATCTACGGCTCTATTGTCATCATCACAAAACACCAAACTATCATAGCCAATAGATTTAAATGTTTGCGCTATTTTATAAAATTTATTACTACCTCCACCATCTATATGGACAATACCTTGTACGGCCAATCCATAACCTCGATTTTCTTGAAGATGGTCACTTATAGCTCTTATTATACCCTCTTCTGTGGCACCCTCACACGAAATAATACGTTTGGCAAAAAAAGCTGCAGGTTGTGCACGTAAACTCCCTTGGATTTCTTTTGGAAGATTAAATAATTTACTTTCCCCTTTGCGCATTAAATATACAGAAGATATGTCTGGCTCTACAATTACATCTTTAGAATGAGTTGTTATAAATATTTGACCATATTCATTTTTTGATAAAAGACGTGCTAAATTACGTGCCCTATCAGATTCCAATCCTTGCTCAATTTCATCTATAAGCATAATTCCACCTTCTCCTATCAAACCTTTTTGAATGGCAATAGATAAAAGACGTTTTGAACCTTTTCCATGAAGACGATATGGAATATCATCACTATGTAGTGTAATATTACTTTCTGTATATGCGTTTTCTTTAAACTCCAACATGGTTTTAAGATTTGTAATTGTCAAACCTATCTTTTGTGCAGAATCTTTTACTTTAGCAGTTATTTCTTCAAATTCATCAAATGTCTTAGCTTCTTTTATCGCATCATAAGACTTTCTTACTACCTCAACTATTTTTTTATCTGTCAATGCCTTATCTGCAAGCCCATGTCTCAATAAAGAATAAAGTGGAGAGCCTTTAGAATATGCAAAATGATTGTCAACATAATCTGACACCATAAATATATTTAACTTAGCCCTATCTGATGCAGATATGGAAATATTTCCTATATCACGGCCACTACATACTTCCCATTTAGGCTCAAGGGTCGAATCTATAGTTAGTCTAACACGCAAAGCTATTCTTTCTTGACCAGCATTAGGGTCTTCTATATCTGAAATAACTTTATCTTCATCTAATAGATTTATATATTGCCCATATTTTTGAAGAGTTATTAACTCTTTAGGTAAATCTCCAACAACAACTTCTATAATAATATTTTGAGTAATATCAGCGTTATAGAAATCCAAATCGGAAATGCTAATATTCCAATTAGGGCTAAGAACATACGATATTGCCTTCAATATACTAGTTTTTCCAGAATCACCTCTTCCAATAAGACAAACGAAAGATTTCATTTGAAAAACTTGATCCAAGGATTTAATTCCTCTGAAATTTTCTATATGTAATGAATGAATACGAGACATATGATAACTATTATATCGTTGAATTAGTTTGAGTATCTTTATCCATTGGCAAAATTAATTTATTGCTACTTATATTCTGCTAATAATAATAAGTTACAGTAAGAATGTTCTTGACATACGTATTTATATTACATTTGTAAGCAATTTTCTAAATAATCTGTAATTTTGACGTCACCTCATTTATAATATTTTGTCAAATTTACTTTCAAATAAATCATACTGAACAGTACGCTGAGACTTAGGATGAGTTTTTTCAGTTAATTCAAAATTAAAGACCAGAGCCTCTATTATACTATGTCTATTTTCTATATGCCCACCACTATGATAAAAATGCTCCTGTGTCAAGATATTAAATCTATTCCAATAACGCGCTATCATTTCATTATCACGGAATTCATTGTGATGCCATGTAGATAGAATAAAAGATGCTTTTGTTTCTGATAAAACATTAAATAACTCTTGTTCATCTTTTTCCGTCCATCCATTATAATAATCAACATATCTACCAAAATAAGGAGGGTCGCAATAAATCAAATCACCCTTTTGAGCTCTTTTTATTGTTTCTATAAATCCTTGATTATTGAACTCCCAGGTTTTATTTGTAATAATTTGCTGAACTGCATTTACCTGATTACATATTTTTGTTATATAAGCCGGTGAAAATCTATTTGGTTTTTTACAAAAAGGAATATTCCATTCTCCTTTTCTATTAAAACGCATCATGCCATTAAATCCCGCCCTTGATAAAAATATAAAGTCAAAAGAATTATGAAAACAATTAAAACGATTCTTAACTTCCCGATAATATGCATATCCATCTTCGTCAGAAGAAGAAAGTATTTTTGATTCACGTTCAAGATATGCACGCATATTCATTGGCGTTATTTCTCTTTTTAATATACCATTGTAAAAACTTATAATATGAGGATTTGTATCTCCGACTATAAATTTTCCTTTAAGCGGAGAATTAAAACCAACAACTCCTGTTCCAAAAAAAGGCTCTATCCAATTTGACTTTGAAATATCAATTCCAGAACGAAGTATAACATCGTTTATCCAAGGTACAAGTTTAGTTTTTATCCCTTGCGATTTTATTGGAGGTATAATTGTAGACATAATTATTTTTTTAGTTTATCTAATTTTGCAGATTGAGATTCAAGATATTCTTGATACGTTTTTAAATTATGATAATTTGGTATTCCTATACCTGCAATTCTTGCATCAGTTTTATTAAAATATCCCATCCAATAATCATTAAAAATATCTTCACCTAATGATGAAAATGGACCTTTTCCATTTATCAAATCCTGAATATTAGTTATACCACCAATATTTCTCGTATTACCACTACCAGGTATATCGTTGGCTATTTTCCATTTTGGTTGCACAAAAAATATAAAATTCTCGATAACAGAATGAATGGCAGATAATTCATCAATAGAATATATTTTCTTTTCATCATCAACTACACTCTGTTTATACAACATCCCTAAAACGATATGAGATACATACGAATTATATGTATAGTCCATATTCTTTACTGTATCCCTATCACGGAAATATCCCCAATATGAACCAAGCGTTAAACCATTAACATTATCACCTGAATAATAACTAGATTTAAAATCAACCGCAAATAAATTTCCCTCATTATCTTTAAAAGTCAAATCAGGATAAAAATTTTGCCTAGATGGTAATTCTAATTTTAGACCATTGTCATTGGCAAATTTATCTAATTTAGGAATAAGTAGTATTTCAATAATTTTAGAAACGACTTTCGTGTCATTTGTAATCGTATATACATTCTTATCAATATCTATAAATCCCTTTACAATCCAATCTTGACTATCTGTTTCAATATATGATTTATATGTCTGAACTTCTTTTGATAGAAGATAAAAAAACTCATCTTTTGTCATTTCGTATAGTTTTATTTATGATTTAACCATAACAATTCTCGTACATTAAAATTTAAGATTAGCCACATACAAATTAGTTGCATTTATTTTACATAAGCTAAATTTCTTTAACTCAGTTCATTTGACTTACCAAAATTCTTTTTTTATTCGGTTCATAAACTTTTCTAGTTGTCGTATGCAAAGATACATAATTTAGTTTTGTATTCGGTATAAAGTCTGAACTATTTTATATTCATTTATAACTTTATTATTTTATACGACACCGCAGTAAACCATAGTTTCAACTACAATAATCCTATGACTTTTGATGCAAAAGTGGCCGAATTACGAGGCAAAATTCAGCCATTAACAGTTTAGAAGTAAAAGCGTTGGATTTGCTAAACAAGCAGCCGTATATAAATAAATAATCTTTCCGTTCCTATGGTATTTGCTATGGATGGCATAAACTCTTTAGAGATACTGACACCCAATAGTTTCGTTACCTTCAAGTCTCGATTCCTTACATCCACTTCGCGGATATAATCCGCCCAAGCGCTTGTAGTTTATCTTACTCATAATTGTTCTTGTTAATCAGGTTTACAACTACTTTCACCATCACGTCCTTTTCTTCCGTGCGGCTCTCGGCTATCATCAGCGTAAGGGCAACAAGAGTGTTGTCGGCAATACGCTTCGTGCCGTCAGGATTATAGAGAATGCCGTTACCTGCCATAAACCATAAGAAGAGAGTTGCTGCTATGCGCTTGTTGCCGTCGCTGAACGAATGGTTCTTTATAACGAGGTAAAGCAACATGGCAGCTTTTTCTTCTACAGACGGATAAAGGTCTTGTCCGCCGAAAGTCTGATATATCTGCCCTATGGAACTCTTGAACGAATCGTCTTTCTCATTGGCGAACCACTGGCTGCCACCGAATTTCTCCTTCAGTTCTTCTATTGCCTTCATGGCTCCTTCGTAGGTAGCATGAAACTTAGCTTCGTTAGTGGTCTGCTCCACAGCCAGTTGCTGGTAATCGTACTTGTCCAAAGTATCAAGGGCATAGGCATAATCGGCAACCACTTCCACCAGATTGAGCGCATCATCAGAAGTCAGTGCCTCTTGTGCCTTGACCGTTCTGCCCAATAAGGTAACAAGCTGCTTCAGCTCCGTATAGCGTTGTTCTGTCAGGGCCTTATTGACGGCATAGCCTTTAATTAAATATTCTTTCAGCACCTTGTTTGCCCAAATACGGAACTGCGTGCCACGCTGGCTTTTCACACGATAGCCCACGGAAATGATGACGTCCAAGTTGTATAACACAATATTCTTAGTTTGCGTAAATCCCTCTCTACGACCATAATTCTTGGTATGTGCAAAATTTGCACATGTGGTCTCACGCTCTAATTCATGTTCCTTATAAATATTGCTAATGTGGCGTCCTATAACGGTTCTGTCCTTTTGAAACAGTTCTGCCATCTGTGCCTGTGAAAGCCACACAGAATCTCCATCCATCCTGACATCCACGGCGGTCTGCCCATCGGCAGTACGGTAAATTACAATTTTGTCATTCAAGTCCATAGCCCAACTCTTTAAACAGGTTCAACAAATCCTTTCTGCTTTCCTCCTCCTGTTTCAGCAAATCTTTAATTTCAGTTTGCAGCTCTTTCATCTTTGTGTCGAAGTCTACGCCTTCGTCACGGCTCTTGAACTCAATGTATTTGCTCGGTACAAGCGACCAACCTTTAGCCTCTATTTCTTCAAGAGTAGCCGAATAGCAATATTCAGGCACATTCTTATAAGTCTGCTCGTAACCTTCGCGTTGCCAGTTATGGAAGTTTTCGGCTATCTGTGCTATCTGTTCTTTTGAGAACTGTATGTATTTCTTCTCGAACGGCTCGCCCCACTGGCGCAGGTCTATAAACAAAACTTCATTCTCGCGATTACGGTATTTCACGGTTTTGCCGTTCTGCTCCACTATGCGTGCCTTACGGTTGCCTGCCAGTATCCAGAGAGTTACGCTTATGTCGGTAGAATAAAACATGTTGCGCGGAAGAATAACAATGGCTTCAACCAGATGATTCTTCAACAGCTGCCGGCGTATGTTAAGCTCCGTACCGTCGCCACTCAACGCACCGTTAGCCAGCAGGAAGCCGGCCATGCCGTTTGCAGACATCTTTGAAACGATGTTGAGTATCCATCCATAGTTGGCATTGCCGGCAGGCGGAACTTCATATCCTTTCCAGCGCGGATCGTCAACAAGCTCGTTTTCGGCACGCCACGACTTCTGGTTGAAAGGGGGATTTGCCATAATGAAATCAGCTTTCAGGTCTTTGTGCTGGTCGTTATGGAACGTATCGGCAGCCTGTTCGCCAAGATTGTTGGCTATGCCACGTATGGCAAGATTCATCTTTGCCAGCTTGTATGTGGTGTTGGTATATTCCTGACCGTAGACAGAAATATCCTTTTTGTTGCCGTGGTGAGCCTCGATAAACTTCATGCTCTGCACAAACATGCCGCCCGAACCGCAGCAGGGATCGTAAATCTTGCCGCGATAAGGCTCTATCATTTCGGCAATAAGATTTACAATGGTCTTCGGCGTGTAATACTCGCCCTTACCCTTACCTTCGGCAATGGCAAACTTGGCAAGGAAATATTCATATACACGGCCTATCAGGTCGTTTTCAGGGTCTTTCAGAGTGTCTATATCATTTATCACGTCGAGCAGCGCAGCCAGCTTGTTGCGGTCGAGCCCCAGCCCTGAATAATAATTGCTTGGCAGCGCACCGCGCAGTGTGGGGTTGTCTTTCTCCACTGTCGCCAGAGCCTTGTCTATCTTTATGGCAATGTCGTTTTGCTTGGCATTCTCCATGATGTAGCTCCAGCGGCTTATCTCGTTCAAATAAAACACATTCTTGGCATTATAGAAAACAGGCTGGTCTACAAACGCGCCCTTGCCGTCTGCAATAAGTTCGTTCTTGCGTTGCATGAAACGGTCGTAAGCATACTTCAAGAATATCAGGCTTAAAACCACATGCTTGTATTCTGACGGCTCCACCGAACCACGCAATTTATTAGCCGATTGCCAAAGGTTTTCTTCCATACTTTTCTGTTTAGTCTGTTTTTTTGCCATAATATTTTTTATTAAATATAATCAACACTAAGTTCATTAATAATGCCACCATCAGCTGCACTATCAGAAGTACTATCAGCCGGATTTCAAGTGGCGCACACGAAGAACAAAGATATAAAAATATTTTATAAAAGCCACAACGTTCAAAAAATTTTTTGAATCAAAAATGCCATAATATCGTTTTAGGACAAAACTTTTCAAACATTACAATAATAAATTGTTTTACTTAGTTTTATTATGCCTTGCCTATCCCCCGAAATAACCCTATGACTTACGCATAAAAACCCTATGACTTTTGATGCAAAAGTGGCCGAGTTACGAGGCGTAACTCAGCCATTAACAGCTTGAAATGAAATGTAAGATTTTTGGTTAATGGATAGATAAATATCAAGATGAAAATATTTAATGTGAAATATAAATATACGAAAATGCTTACGGTTTTTCGGGACTTTTGTTTGATATGTAAATTTTTCAGACGAAATCAGTCATTGTGGCACGTATAATTTAATAAAAAAAGGTTGATTAAAAGACATGAAATAATGGCGTTAGGAATGTGACGGAATAAGGCATTTTGACTGAAAAATAACATTTAAAAAGGTATGGACGAAAATTTATGGCTCAGTTGGCAAATTTTTATTTTGTAGTTATGCCAAATTGCATTATCTTTGCATAAGATAAGCGGCATCTCGGCATAACATTCAAGCAAGCTTGATGATTCTGCTCTCAATTTGCATTATCTTTGCACATAAGATAAGAACAAGATAAGCGGCATCCGGGGCTGACGGAATGAGAGGAACTACATACGGACTGACCGGGGGCAGCGTTATCTGAACAAATAGACAACAACGTTGAAGGCTCTTTTACGGCTACGGCCAAAGGGAGACAAGACAAATATAGCACGCATAAACAAAAAGACATTCAGGCCATGAACAAAAGCGACAGCATAGTCATTATACCTACGTATAACGAGAAAGAGAACATCGAGAAGATTATCAGGGCGGTGTTCTCACTTGAGAAATGTTTTAATATTCTCGTGATAGACGACGGCTCGCCCGACGGCACCGCGGCTATAGTTCACCGACTGATCGACAACGAGTTTGCCGACCGTCTGTTTATTATAGAGCGCAGCGGCAAACTGGGCTTGGGCACGGCATATATCACCGGCTTCAAATGGGCACTGCAGCAAGGATATGACTACATATTCGAGATGGACGCCGACTTCAGTCACGACCCGAACGACCTGCCGCGCCTCTATTCGGCTTGCCACGACGAGGGCTACGACGTTGCCATTGGCTCGCGCTACGTTAGCGGAGTGAACGTTGTAAACTGGCCTATAGGCCGTGTGCTGATGAGCTATTTCGCATCGCAGTATGTAAGGTTTGTAACGGGATTCAAGGTTCACGACACCACTGCCGGATTTAAATGCTACAAGCGCCGCGTGCTTGAGACCATCGAGCTTGACAAGATAAGATTCAAGGGCTATGCCTTCCAGATTGAGATGAAATACACGGCTTATAAGATTGGCTTCAAGATTAAGGAAGTGCCCGTGATATTTGTCAACCGTCGTGAGGGTGTGTCAAAGATGAGCGGCGGCATATTCGGCGAGGCATTCTTCGGAGTGATGCGCCTGCGCTGGGACGGATGGACACGCAAGTATCCTAAGATTAAAGACTGACAAAAGAAACCAAAGGCAGTCCGGCTGCCGCCGGACTGCAATATTATACCGACCTTACTGCACGACAAAACGCAACGAGCCACACCGGCAATATGCTGAAAGAATATTCAGTAACGCAATACTGCCTGTGGCCGACAAATAAAAGGAAAATGCCCGGCAAGGACATAAGTGTCTATGACAGGCATAATGGGAACAGACCGGTTAACCAAAAATATTATTCTAACGAAAAAACAATAAAACAACAACAATGAGATACATCTACCGAATTTATCAAATATGCATCGCGCTGCCGATAATCCTCGTGCTAACCATTCTGACATCGCTCACCACGAGCGCAGGATGTGTGCTTGGCAACGGCCATTTCTGGGGTTATTATCCTCCTAAGCTGTGGGCTGCAGCCATACTTAAAGTGCTGCTTCTGCCTGTAAAGGTTGTAGGACGCGAGAACCTGAAGGACAACGAGTCGTATGTGTTTGTCAGCAACCATCAAGGCTCGTTCGACATATTTCTGATATTCGGTCATCTGGGACGCAACTTCAAATGGATGATGAAGCACCAGTTGCGCAAGATTCCTCTTGTAGGCTTTGCCTGCGAGATGTCTCACCAGATATTTGTAGACAAGCGCGGTCCGAGCAAGGTTAAGGAGACATACGACAAGGCACGCCACACGCTGAAAGACGGTATGAGCGTTGTAGTGTTCCCCGAAGGCTCGCGCACGTTCACCGGTCACATGGGTGTGTTTAAGCGTGGCGCCTTCATGCTTGCCGACGAGCTACAGTTGCCTGTAGTTCCGCTGACAATCAACGGCTCGTTCGATGTGCTGCCAAGGACAAACAAATGGTACTGGGTGAAATGGCATCCGCTGACGCTGACTATCCACAAACCTATCTATCCCGAAGGACAGGGCGCTGAGGACATAAACAAACGTATGAAAATAAGCTACGACGAAATAATGTCAGGACTGACTCCGAAATACCAGGGATTTGTGAAGAATCCGAATCAGTGAGTTTAGGAGTAATTCTTTATCTTTAGGAGTTAAGGAGTTATGTAGTTAAGGAGAAGTTCCTTGAGCGCAGCGAAAAAAGACAATAGCCAACGTAGTGCTTGCTGCAAGAATCCACAAGACTATTGTCTTAACTTCTTAACTTTCATTCATTTGTATTTTAAGCGGATTGAAATTAGCTAACGCTGACCGTTGGTTCCTTATACTTAATTCCGGCAGATTAATTCTATTGATTGTCGGCTGCACTCGGCATAACCAAATATAATTTGCTTCTGCTCTCGCTCGCACGACAATTGCAAATCTGCCGGCACATTAGCCTTGTGAATTCTTGTCGCAAATACTACGTTGACATTTGGATTCTTCACTCTTCGTTCTTCACTCTTCACTTAGATATTCTTTCTATGCAACGTAATAACCACTATCTCGTTGCTTGCGCCTATACGGAAGGGGATGAAGCCGCCCATGCCTACTGACACATTAAGGGCACGGTTGCCTTCGTGATACATGCCGCCCCACTCGTCGTACATCAATGACGCAGGCGACCAACCGAAGATTTCAAACTGCATGGCGTGAGTGTGGCCGCTCAACGTAAGCTGCGCCCTGCTGTTAGGCAGGATATCCCTACGCCACAAACGCGGATCGTGAGCAAGCATAAGAACAAAATTACGGCTGTCAACACCGGCCAATGCCTTGCCAATGTCGGCACGCTTAGGCTCACCCTTGCGACCGTCGTTCTCAAGACCTGCAACAATAATCGAGTCGTTGCCGCGCTTTATTGTCTTATTGTCGTTAAGCAGCAACGACCAGCCAAACTCACGCTCACGACTGATAAGCTCACGCTCGTTTGCCACTTTTGTCACATCGTCGGCCTTAATATAATCAGAGTAATCATGATTGCCAAGGATGGAACATACACCGTCTTTGGCATAAAGACTGCTCAGAAGAGGTATGAAATCATACAACTCGTCGGGCGCCATGTTCTGAAGATCGCCCGTAAACACAATCAAGTCGGGCTTCTGGGCGTTAATGCTGTCAATAATCCTTTTGAGAACCTTTGACGAAGAACCGCGGTAAGTGCCTAAATGAGCATCGCTGAACTGTACGATGCGATAGCCGTCGAACTCAGCCGGAACATCAGGAGAATAAAAATCCTCATGACGGATGTCGAGTCTTCTGAAGCCTATGGTGCTGCCATAAATTATGATGACAATCTGGGCTATTGCCAAGACAAAGCCAACAAGATTGCCCCAGTTGTTCTTCGTGTGGTGAAACCGACAGTGCCCCCAGCCCAATATAGAGCAAATGGCGAAAAGAAACTTCGGAATGGCAAGCACACCAAAAAGGAACAGATAAACGTTGAGCAGCTCAACACGCTCAGGCGCAAAGTCGCGCGAGAACGTGAGCACAAGCGTGTATATAAAAAGAACGATGCCCGGAGTCCACCACAACAAGCGCTGCCACCACAGATAACGCGTAAGACGGCGCAGCAGTCGCCTGTCGATATAGATGTCGGACAGGATTATCATCAACAACAAAAGTACAAATATCCTTGCAATCATTTTTTTTAGAAGATTAATTTTCAACAATAAGTCAACAATCCTTTTTAACGGAACATTATCTCCTCGCCACGGAACGAGTCGTCGAAACGGCCGTCGTCGTACACATGAACGCCGTTGCAGAAGGTGTGAACAACGCGCCAGTTGAACTGATGTCCCTCCATAGGACTCCATCCGCACTTGCTCTGAATAACATCCTTCGTGACAGTCCACGGACTGTCAGGGCGCACAACGGTCAGGTCGGCCTTGTAGCCCTTGCGTATGAAACCGCGCTCACGAACGTCGAAAAGGCGTGCAGGATTGTGACACATAAGCTCTACAAGACGCTCTATGGTAAGAACATTACTGTCGACAAGCTCGAGCATGGACACGAGCGAGAACTGAATCATAGGCATGCCCGACGCTGCACGCGCACATCCGCCCTGCTTATCGGCCCATCTGTGAGGAGCATGATCGGTGCCTACTACAGATATACGGCCGTCGACAAGCGCACGTCTCAGAGCGTCGCGGTCGGCAAGTGTCTTTACTGCCGGGTTGCATTTTATCTTTGTACCGAGTGTGGCATAGTCTTTATCCGAGAAGAACAGATGAGCCACAACGGCCTCAGCCGTTATATTGGGCATTGTGTCGCGCCACGGCTCAAACAGACTAAGCTCACGTGCCGTTGTAAGATGAGCCACATGAAGACGCGCGCCAAACTTGCGCGCCATGCTTACGGCAAGCTCTGTAGACTTAAAACAAGCCTCCTCGCTGCGTATAAGCGGATGGAGCGACACATCGGGATCGTCGCCGTGAGCAGCCTTTGCGGCAGCCATGTTGGCATTGATTATGCCGGTGTCCTCACAGTGAGTCATAACCGGAACGGGCGCTTCGCGGAAGATGCGCTCAAGAGCCTCACGGCGGTCAACGAGCATATTGCCCGTAGACGAGCCCATAAAGAGCTTAATGCCGGGCACACGGTGAACATCGAGCTGACTGAACAGGTCGACATTATTGTTGGTGGCGCCGAAGAAGAACGAATAGTTGACATGACTCTTCTCGCGCGCCAGCGCCTTTTTGTCGTCGAGAGCCTCAAGCGTGGTTGTCTGAGGCACAGTGTTAGGCATGTCGAAATAAGACGTAACACCGCCATAAGCCGCTGCACGGCTCTCAGAACTGATGTCGGCCTTGGCTGTGAGTCCCGGCTCACGGAAATGCACATGGTCGTCGATGACGCCCGGAAGCAGATAGCAGCCCGAAGCATCAACTACTTTGTCAAAATGTTCACTGTCTGAAATAAAATTGTCTTGGAGAATGTCAGAAATAAAACCATTCTCCAAGACAACTGAGCCACGGAACGATTTTCCCTCGTTAACAACCGTGGCATCCTTTATCAATAATCTCATAATATCTTCTAAAGCCCCTGTATATGTTTCTTTTTCAAGTGGTTAATCCGCTGTTCCTGTTTATCACTCGGCGCCCATCTCAGCACTTGCGCTGTCTTCAGGCTGCGCCAGCTCGTTAGGCGTAGGCGTGGTTGCCGACGGATCAACACTGCCGTCGGGCATTGCCGTACCGTTCATGATAGCCTCGTTCTGCTGTGCCTTGTGATAATAGTCGCGCACATAAGGATCGTTCTTAAAGTTGTCGGTAGCCTTGCTCATAATATCCTCAATCCAAGGCGAAAGCTCAGGATATCTGTTGCCGGCAGTAATCATGAAGAACACAGCCGGACCCAGCACATTGTCGAAATTTTCGACAATGAACGACGTAACGAGCTTATCCTCTTTCTCGGCTATCTGGGCAGCCTTCTGCGACAGACGGGCATTGACCTCGTTGATGTCGTGACCGTTCATGATGGCCTGGCTCTGCAGATGTCCAAGTTCGCCGACCTCGCTCTCCAGCTGATTGTATTTCTCTATAAACTTAAACAGCTTGTCGTTAAGCGGCGTACCGCTTACTTTCTGCTGCGTGTTATCTATTTTGATCTGAATTTCACCACTTTCGAGTACAACAGGCATAAGACTCTCGTCATCCATAAAAAGAGTGGCAATACGTGTTGAATCAACATTGCCTGAAAAACGGAACTGACCATGAACAATATCGCACGAATCGATGTTTTTCATGTCGTTGCCCTCATAAACCTTTAAGAAGAGCATGCGTCCGTCCAACGTAGGCACATTAGAAGAGCCTTCGATATTATAAGAGTTCATGCACGATGTAAGAACAGTGAATGCACCCAGAAGAGTCAAAAGAGTCTTAACCATAGCCTTGTTTTGTAATATATTAGCACAAAATTACAACGTATTATCGACGTAAGAAAAATTTTTTATGCAATTTAAAATAAATACACTGACTTTTAGAGTTTTTTTGCCTCTTTGGCCAGTTCGCTTGATATTCTGTGAGTTGTATATATCTCCAACATTGCAGCAACGAGCAGCAGAAGCACCCAATTGTTGTGCACATAAGTGACATAATAGTTATATCCGTCGGGGAAAAGTTTCATAAATACGGGCAACAAAAGGGCGTATGAATTTTCGACCATCAGCAGTGCCGACACGATAAAGAGTACATCGCCCGTAACCATTATACGGCGCAGACGGCGTATTGTAAAGTTGTTTCCGTCGTAAGTCTGCATCATCTGCATGGCCGCAAAGCACACGGCACCTACAAGAAATATCCATGGCGACACCATGTGTGTGCCAAAGACATAAAGTCCGGCACCGGCAACCATGAGCACCGCGCCCAAGAGCAGAACCACTGTCTGCAATTTACTTAGCTGTTTCATCGTTATCTGTTATGGGTTTTTGGTCATCACTGAGCACGAATATATCTTCGTCGTCGGCCTTCATGAAATATTTTTCGCGTGCTATCTTGGTTATTGCCTTCGGATTGCGGCGCAGCTCCTTTATCTGCTGCTCGTCGCGCTCATACTGAGAGTTGTATGTGTCAATCTGCTCCTTCAGGTCGCTGACAAGCATTCTGTTCTGGATATGCTTCAGAAGACTGTTCTCATCGAGAAATCCGACAATGAGAACACCAAGGATAACCACAATCCAATATTTATTGTGGCCTATAAAATTCCAAATGGGATATAAATGTCTGCTCATTGATTTAATTTGTTTCGTTACGCAACGGCAACCTCACACGACTATCTTTAACAGATATTAGCCGCCGTAACGCTGCTAATTTGTCTGCAAAGATAATGTAAGTTGAGAACATAACAAAATAATAAACGTCTTTTAATTGTAATAAACAAATCAAAATGAAATGTCATTTTGCCCCTTTATATAAGTATTTTGATTGCCGATGTTTGCATCAAGACATTATGCCATGAATAAATTGAAAGCAAAATATATGCTGTATGTTAATTTAAGGCCACAACAGCATTGCCTAATAAAAACATAAGCAGGACCATCAATGTAAACTTAACTGAAACGTAAATCGCCATATCACTCCCATAAGTCCCATCAGCCTCATCACTCCCATTATTCCCCTCACCCTCATCAACAATCTCAAAATCTCGTCAGCTGAAGCGTTGCGTAATCAGAGCGAAGAACAAGGTTGTCGCCGTCGGCAACAACAACATCAAATGTAGTCTCCAATGAGTTTATCCCGAAAGGTTTAAGTTCGTTTACGGTAGCACTCACACCATTGTCGCTCGTGTTTGCCCTGTGCTTAAAGTCTTTCATCACCACCTTTGTCCTGCCGTCTTTATACCCGAAACGGCCTATAAACGTGCCGTAGCCGTTAGGTCCTTGCTTCTCGGACACTTCAACAACGTATCTCGTTATGCTGTAATATATTCTCCGGCATTCATACATGCGTCCGTCGGCATTAGTCTCAAATCGCTCCAATTTCCAGAAACCTTCAATATCGCTGTCTATCGGCTCCTTAAACTCGCAGCCTGCAACGGCAACAGCCATCACCACGGCAATAAGCAATCTAATTATCTTGACCATAACAAACCTGTTTTAGTTATTGTAACCATGCAGCCCATGCTGTCGCCTATGTAGCTGCCTTTGTCGTAACCCAATGCCAAAGAGAAGTTCCAGCCGGCATATTTCTTCGGCTTATACATAACTTCCGCCAGCGTGCTGCCCTGGCGCATCATGCGGTCGAGCGGCACCTTGTACGTTCCCCAATGCTTCATATACGACAGCAGCAGACGATAAGACCACTCTTCAGACGGATTGCCGCCGATACCTATGTGATGTGCCTTAACGCGGTTGCTCCTGAACATGTTGGTTCCGTCGGCATTATATATAGGTCCGGGCAGAAACGGATGACCGATGCCCATGCCCCAGTGCTGCCAGTTGTAGTCGTGGTTATAGTAGTTGTCGCCGCCGCTCATCTGTATCTCATGAAACGAACCGCCCACACCGTCATAGAGCAGCGGTCCTGTCTGGTCGGTTGTGCATAGCCCTTCCCACAGCACCTTCGTCACAAAGGGGTTCTTAGGCAGCGTTACCTCCACGCCAATGTGTCCGTCTTTCCAGCGTCCATACTGCCACGTAAGCTGTGAATGGTCGTCGAAATAATGTTCGTAATAACATCTTACCTTCCATGTCGGCGCCGTATAGTTAAGCGCAAAGTTCCAGCTTCCTACGTGGTTGCCCTCCACATTCTCGAGCGTACTTTTCTGTATCGGTATTATGGCCTTCAGATAGTCTTTCACTCCGCCCGGCATCCTTGCCACACACGTAACAGTACCGTCGGCATTCTTACGCCATCTGCTGCCGCCAAACTGTGCTGCCTCTATCATTCCTATTTCCATTGTGACAGGCGTCTTTTCGGGGTTGCCAACTCTTATCATCATCGACTTGCTGTGATAAATCACGTTTTTTGTAAACGTTTCGCCCGGCTTTACAAAATCGGCGCGCCAGTCACCGTCGGTAAACCATCCGTAACCGAAATGGCACTTTGCCGCCAGCCATCCTTTTGAGTAGGGCAAAGTCTGATATTCTTTCACCTCAAACCTGACTTGCGGTATGGGACGTGCGTTAGGGCCTTCAACCATCATTCCGCTGCTCAGGCGCATATCCTTATCCAGCGGACAAGCTCCACGTTCCTTACTGCCTATGCTCAGGGTTATCTTTCGCCACGAAAAATCGACAAATGCCTGCTGGACGACAAAAGGCGACGTCTGGTTTACGGCACCTGCCAAATCAAGTCCTGCCTCAACGTGCCATTCGTCGTTTATCTTTTTGGCATAATCCACCCCTGCCCTTACGTATCCGCTCTTAGGCTTAATGCCTGACAGTCCGTAGCGGTTGGCCGTAAACCACATGGGCGCATAGCTTCCTGTCGACACGTTTGCCGACATCTCAAGCTTGTATTTCAGCGTATCGCCTGAGGCAAACATTGAGGCTAAGGGCCACATGCTCAGCAATAATATCAGTTTTAGCGGTTTCATCTGAATTGATCTTTACCTTACTTCTTTTTATCAGTTTGTGTATGTCAAGAGACTTTCTTAAAAATAAATCTAGTTATATCATTGTCCTTTAACCATCCGTAAGTATTCTGAGGTAAACAAATGGAACTGTACGTGCCCATTCTAACCATATACAACGAAAGTTGCCCTGCCCCCTTATTTTTAATTTAAACAAGTCAGAAGATGCAGGAACGGTTCGAAGGACACATAAAATAATCTAGTTATATCTTAAATCTGTATGCAAAAATACAACAAAAAACTTGACGGATAAAAATATTTTTGTTAAAAACATCTCAAAGAATATAAATATGCCGCATATAAACATTTCATTGTGAAAGGATTTTATAGATAGAAACAATATTATTCATGGCATACAACTTACAAAATGTCAATGTCGGACGAATTATTCACCGGCACGGCCGTATAACGTTTACATTTTGCTTTATGCCGTCTAACTTATATTTAACAACAACGTCATCATTATTTCATCTAGGTTTTGTGCATTTTTTATGACGAAACGGCACATCATTACGATTAGTTTCATTCATGGACGGATGTTTCTTCGCTTTTATAATCAGATCAATATAAAACAAAAAGACGACTGAAGCCTGAATGCACAAGACAGATAAAACTATGTGCGGTCTAACGACTGATTTAAGAGAATCTATAAGCTGGTGTCAGACACAAGAGGCCTGCCGATAAAGGCTCACCCGATAAAGCCAAATTACACGGATACAAAAAAGCGCAACAGCAGTATAATTGTCATACTGTTGTTGCGCAAACCACATTCATTACAAAAATCAATATCATGCGACATCACGTCGCAACGACTCTGTTTTCTGTCATTTATAATTCAAATTAAGCTGCCTCAATCTAAATCAGCAAATCTCCTTTCCCCCGATGAACACACGCTTTATTATAGGCGACGTGTAGGCATAAGGAACAAAATCTACTGAAGGTATAGGCTCGGTGATAAAGAAGTTTGCCACCTTGCCTACGGCTATAGAGCCATAGTCGCGGCTGAGTCCCATGGCGTAGGCTGAGTTTATCGTGGCGGCATTTATTGCTTCTGCCGGCAGCAGTCTCAGCTTGATGCATGCCAGAGACACAATAAACTTCATGTCGCCCGACGGAGTTGAGCCTGGATTATAGTCGCTTGCCACAGCCACGCCCAGTCCGGCATCAATCATCTTGCGTGCCAAGGCATAAGGCATGTTGAGGAAGAACGACGTGCCGGGCAGCACCGTAGGCATAGTGCCGCTGCCGCGCAGCAGCTCTATCTCCTCTTCTGTCATGCTCTCCAGATGGTCTACTGACAGGGCATTGCGCTTTACGCCTACTTCCACGCCGCCTGATGATGCCAGTTCGTCGGCATGTATCTTTGGCAGCATACCCCATTTTGCTCCGGCTTCAAGTATGCGGTCGGTCTCTTCTGGGGTAAAGAAGCCTTCGTCGCAGAACACGTCTACATAGTCGGCAAGATGCTCACGCCCCACTTCGGGTATCATCTCTTCAACCACAAGGCGCACATACTCGTCCTGACTGTACTGTCGTCCTACGGCGTGCGCACCCAGGAATGTCGACACCACCTTTATCGGTGCAGTCTCCTTTATGCGCTTTATCACGCGCAGCATCTTCAGTTCGTCTTCGGTGTTCAGTCCGTAGCCGCTCTTTATCTCCACGCAACCCGTACCTTTCATCATCACCTCACGTACACGCCTCATGGCCTGTTCATAGAGCTGATCCTCGGTCATTGTGTGCAGCAGGTCGGCAGAGTTGAGTATGCCTCCGCCGCGTTTGGCTATCTCGGCATAGCTCAGTCCTCTTATCTTGTCGACAAACTCGCCCTCACGGCTTCCGGCATACACTATGTGTGTATGAGGGTCGCACCACGACGGCAGCAGCGTTCCGCCTTCGGCGTCAACCACAGTGTCGGCAGCAGCCTCGGCATCCGTCATACTGTCCATCGTGCCGAATCCGGTTATGCGTCCGTCTTCGGCTGTCAGATAGGCGTCGTTTATCTGCTCCAGCGTCTGCATCTCGCTTCCCTGCAGCCTCAGTTTGCCGTGGCGGTCTATTCCGGCAAGTGTCTTTATGTTCTTAACAAGCAGTTTCATCGGCTTGATGTTTTTATACGTTTACCGCTATCATGCCTGACACGGATACTCTCTGAGGAAATCTATTGAATGCTGTATGTGCGGATACATCACCTCGTCGTTAACGATAAACGGCACAACCTTGCGGTATTCTGAACGTATATTCTCGAGTATGGGCGACGATTTCAACGGACGTCTGAAGTCTAATGCCTGTGCGGCGTTAAACAGTTCTATTGCCAGCACGCGCTCAGTGTTGAGCACCACTTTATATAGTTTAATGGCGGCGTTGGCTCCCATGCTCACATGGTCTTCCTGGCCCTGGCTCGACGGTATGCTGTCTACTGATGCAGGAGAGCAGAGATTCTTGTTCAGACTTACTATCGACGCTGCTGTGTATTGTGTAATCATAAATCCGCTGTTAACGCCCGGATTGGCAACCAGGAAACTCGGCAGGCCTCTTGTGCCTGACACTAGCTTATAGATTCGTCTTTCTGATATATTTGCAAGTTCGCTCAGTGCCATTGCAAGGAAGTCCATAGGCAGTGCTATAGGCTCTCCGTGGAAGTTTCCGGCTGATATTATCAGGTCTTCGTCAGGACACACTGTCGGGTTGTCTGTGGCAGAATTAATCTCTGTGTCGATAACCGACTTAACGTATGCCATTGAGTCCTTGGCTGCGCCGTGAACCTGCGGAATGCAACGGAACGAATACGGGTCTTGTACATACGACTTTGTTCTCTCTATTATCTCGCTGCCTTCAAGCAGTCGTCTCATGTTTGCGGCTGTTTCAATCTGTCCTTTATGAGGTCTTACCTGATGCACTGCATCTGTGAAAGGAGAAACAAGTCCGTAATATGCGTCGAGCGACATTGCTCCTATCACGTCTGCCCATTTGCTCAGTCGTTCGCCCTGCAACAATGCCCATACGGCAAACGCACTCATGTTCTGTGTTCCGTTGAGCAGTGCCAGTCCTTCTTTTGATCCGAGCTGTATAGGCTTCCATCCGTTCTTCCTCAGCACCTCAGCTCCTGTCATCACCTTACCTTTAAATTCAGCTTCACCAAGTCCTACCAACGGCAGACATAGGTGTGCCAGCGGAACAAGGTCGCCTGACGCTCCCAGTGAACCCTGCATATATACAACAGGATAAACGTCGTTGTTGAAGAAGTCGATAAGTCTTTCCACGGTGTCGAGCTTGCAGCCTGAATAGCCGTAGCTCAGCGACTGTATCTTCAGCAGGAGCATTATCTTTACTATATCGTTAGGCACGCGGTCGCCAGTACCGCAGGCGTGCGACATCATGAGGTTTATCTGCAACTGCGACAGTTGGTCGTTGCCGATAGACACGTTGCACAACGAGCCAAATCCTGTAGTAACGCCATAGATAGGTGTATCTGTCTCATTAATTTTCTTATCCAGATATTCACGGCATCTTACAATGCGTTTGCGTGCGTCGTCACTGAGTTCAAGTTTGTAACCTTTTTCTATTATCTCACCGATACGTTCTATAGTGAGATGTTCTGCTGATATTTTGTGTATCATTGTGTAGTTGAATTTAAAGTTATGTGTGTGTGTTTAGGAGTTAAAGAAGTTAGAGTAGTTAAAGGAGTTAAAGTCATATGTCTTGTGGATTTACAATTACAAATTAATATTCATAATTGACTAACGCCTAATATCATTTCATTATCAGGACATTATTTCTTAATCCTTATTTTTTAATTCTTAATTATTTCTTCTTGCTTCAAGGCATTTGACTTTAACTACTTTAACTCCTTCTAACTACTTTAACTACTGAATTTATTTTACAGCGTCATCAATTATCTCCTCATCCACGAAGTTAGGCATTGTTACCTTCAGGTTCGGGGTGCGGGCCATTTCGCGTTCTATGCTGTGAATAGAGCCTTCGTTGCGTGCCCAGCTGCGGCGGGCTATACCGTTATTGACGTCCCAGAACAGCATTTCGCGGATGTGACGGGCACTGTCTTCACTGCCGTCAACAAGCATGCCGAAGCCGCCGTTGATTACTTCGCCCCAGCCTACTCCGCCACCGTTGTGGATAGATACCCATGTGGCACCTCTGAACGAGTCGCCTATGACGTTCTGAACAGCCATGTCGGCACAGAACTGTGAGCCGTCGTATATGTTACTTGTCTCACGGAACGGAGAGTCGGTTCCTGATACGTCGTGATGGTCGCGGCCAAGCACTACCGGACGTGTTATCTCGCCCTTCTTTATTGCCTCGTTGAACGCAAGGGCTATCTTTGTGCGGCCTTCTGCGTCGGCATACAATATACGTGCCTGCGAGCCTACTACGAGATGGTTGCGGCCGGCCTCCTTTATCCAGTGGATGTTGTCTTCCATCTGGTGCTGTATCTCTTCGGGAGCTGTCTTGCATATCTCTTCGAGCACCTCTACTGCCAGGCGGTCGGTTACTGCCAAGTCTTCGGGCTTGCCTGATGTACATACCCATCTGAACGGACCGAAACCATAGTCGAAGAACATCGGGCCCATGATGTCCTGAACGTATGAAGGATATCTGAACTTGCCGTCGGCAGCCATTATGTCGGCTCCTGCACGCTCTGACTGCAACAGGAACGCGTTGCCATAGTCGAAGAAATACATTCCGCGCTCTGTCAGCTTGTTGATTGCAGCAACCTGTCTGCGCAATGAAGCCTGAACACGCTCACGGAACAGTTCAGGATTCTCTGCCATCATCTGCTTCGACTCCTCAAATGTCATGTCAACAGGATAATATCCTCCTGCCCACGGGTTGTGCAGTGATGTCTGGTCGCTTCCCAGGTCTACCTTTATGTTCTCCTCAGCCAGTCTTTCCCACAGGTCTACCACGTTGCCTACGTATGCCATAGACACCGTTCTGCGCTCTTCTACGGCCTTTCTTACTGCCGGTATAAGTTCATTCAGGTCTGTGTGCAATTCGTCCACCCAGCCCTGGTCATAGCGCTTCTGTGCTGCCTTAGGATTAATCTCTGCCACAACGCTTACCACTCCTGCGATATTTCCTGCCTTAGGCTGTGCGCCTGACATACCGCCAAGACCTGACGATACGAACAGCATGCCGTGTATGTCCTTGCGGCCCGGCTGCTTCTTCATCTGCATACGTGCGGCGTTGAGCACGGTTATCGTTGTGCCGTGAACAATGCCCTGCGGACCGATATACATATACGATCCGGCTGTCATCTGTCCATACTGGCTTACGCCCAGCGCGTTCATGCGCTCCCAGTCGTCTGGCTTCGAGTAGTTAGGTATCACCATACCGTTTGTAACAACCACTCTCGGAGCATTCTTGTGCGACGGGAAGAGTCCCAGCGGATGACCTGAATACATCACGAGTGTCTGCTCGTCTGTCATCTCGCTCAGATACTTCATAGTCAGCAGATACTGTGCCCAGTTCTGGAATGCGGCACCGTTGCCTCCGTATACGATAAGCTCATGAGGATGCTGAGCCACTGCCGGGTTCAGGTTGTTCTGTATCATGAGCATGATGGCAGCAGCCTGTTCCGACTTGTGCGGATACTCGTCAATGCTGCGTGCATACATGTCGTAAGTAGGTCTGAATCTGTACATATATATACGGCCGTAGTCGCGCAGCTCGGCGGCAAACTCCGGCGCAAGTGTCTTGTGGAATTTCTTAGGGAAATATCTCAGCGCATTGCGCAGCGCCAGTTTCTTCTCTTCCTCTGTCAGTATGTCCTTGCGCTTCGGCGCATGGTTAACGTCTTTGTCATACTCACGCGGCTCCGGCAGCACGTCAGGTATGCCGGCACGTATCGCCGCCTTAAACTCCTCATTTGTCATAGATATTATGATTTTTCTGTTGTTTAACTGGTTATATGTCTTGCGGTCGTGCCACCATCAGTTTCCGCTGATTACGCGCTCAACCATCTGCATTATCTCTGTCTCCTGCTTTGTTGCCTCTGCCATCAGAGCCTCAGCCTCGCCTATCAGAGCCTTGGCTGTCTCCTGGTCTTTCAGCGACGAAGCGTTAATCTTAACGTTCAGTCCGGCACCCATTACGGCTGCTCTTGCTGCCAGCGCTCCGACTCCTGCGTCCGACACGCTGTTCGGGTTGCCTGTCTCTACCATTGCCCTGCACAGTTCAAACACCTGTGCCGATGTCTTCATTGTCTCCAGCGGCACCTGTGCTGCAAACAGCGTTGCCTTCTGTATTGCCTCCGAGCGCAACTGCTTCTCTTCGTCTGTACCCTTAGGCATTCCGAAGGCTGCCATTATGCGGTTAAAGGCTTCTGTGTCGTCGTCAACGAGACGCAGCAGTTCTGTCTCCAGCACCATACCCTTGTCTGCCCACTGGCTGAATTCGTTCCAGCGGTCGTCCCATCCCGGCTTGTGTGCCGACAGGTTAGCCACCATAGTTGCCAGCGCGGCTCCCAGTGCGCCCATATATGCAGCCACTGATCCTCCGCCGGGTGCAGGTGATTCTCTTGCTGTCTCGTCAGCAAATCCCTTCACTGTCAGCGCCGTCAGTCTCTTTGCCTTCTTCTGGTCTGCCTCGAGCAGCATCTCCACAACCTTCTCCTCGGGTACAAACGGACGCAGGTCGTCCAGTCCCATCGACTTCACGGCTATGTTCATTATGTCTTCTTCAGGAATACCTGTCGATCTGTGCTGTTTCTCAAGGAAATACTTGCCGGCGTCTACTATAGAGCGTTTTGGCACAAGACCAACGATCTCTGTTCCCGTAACTCTCAGTCCTCTGTTCTGAGCGCAGCGGCACACCTCGTCGAATGCCACGTGCAGCGGCGTAACGTTGATGTTAGTTATGTTCATCGACACCTGTGCGATGCCGTATTCCTCGATAAACCATCCTATGGCCTTGGTCGATTTCAGCGTTCCGGGCTGCATTATCGTCTTTCCGTCGGCGTCTTTCTTCACCTTACCTGTTATCGGGTTGCCTTCGCGCACCGGTCTTCCCTTCTCTCTCACGTCAAAAGCCACGGCGTTTGCCCTGCGTGTCGATGTGGTGTTCAGGTTAAAGTTAACGGCAATAAGGAAGTCACGCGCTCCAACGGCAGTACATCCCGTGCGTGCCACGCCTTCGTCAAAGGCTCTTGCGCCAAAGTCGGGAGCCTTGTCCGGCTCAGCCAGCTTTTCGGGCAGCGCCTCATATTCGCCGGCTCTGCACACTGCCAGATTGCGTCTTTCAGGTTTCAGTGCTGCCTCTTCATAGCAGTAGCATGGTATCTGCAGCTCGTCGGCTATGCGCTTAGCCAGTTTTCTTGCCAGTTCGGCACACTCTTCAAGAGTTATTCCGCTTACAGGCACCAGCGGCAACACGTCGGTAGCACCCATACGCGGATGAGCGCCATGATGCTTGCGCATGTCAATAAGCTCTCCGGCCTTCTTCACAGCCTTAAAAGCAGCCTCCACAACAGCCTCCGGCTCACCAACAAAAGTAACCACCGTGCGGTTGGTAGCCTCGCCCGGGTCAACATCGAGCAGCTTCACACCGCCGGCTTCTTCAATAACGTCGGTAATCTGTTTAATAACGTTCTTGTCGCGTCCTTCGCTGAAGTTAGGCACGCACTCCACAATCTGTTTTATTTTTGCCATAGTATTAAGAAATAATGAATATGTCTTATTGTTTCTCTTTATAGGTTTAAAGTCTGAGGCCGTCGTCCGGCGTTACAGTTAAAGCACACTCCATCTTCCGCGCCTCGTCAATGCCTTACAAAGATAGGCTTTTCAGACAAGAAACGCAAGAAATATCGGTTAAAAATACAAAGATTATTCCATTAAATATTAACTCGCCCCCGCATCCTTCCGTCCGTCAAAATATCAATTCAACACCAAAACATATCCGTCACCGCCGCATCCGTCCATCGCATAGCATCATTTACTTTTAATCTCTAACAACATAAGGCATAATACTTACAGTCAGGAGTTAAGTGAAAAGTGAAAAGAGAAAAGTGAAAAATCCATGTGCCTTGTGGAATGGTACTCTTTGGAGTTATAGTAGCATGGATCATAATTCATAATTCATAATTCACAATTCACAATTCATAATTCACAATTAGCTAACGCTGAACTTCGTTTCATAATTCACAATTGGGTTAGACCGAACTGCGTTTCACAATTAGCTAGCGCTGAACTTCGTTTCATAATTGTTATGTGCCTTGTGGATTTTGGTTAGGAGTTAAAGTAGTTAAAGGAGTTATCGCTCACTGAGGTGAGCTAGGAGTAGCTCCTTGAGCGCAGCGAAAAAAGTCAAATGTCTTGTGGATTCTTACCCAAAGGCTGATAGCCACAAGACTATTGGATTTTTCACTCTTCACTCTTCGTTCTTCACTTAAATAAGCACTACGTTGGCTATTGACTATAACTACTAGCTCACCTCAGTGAGCGATAACTCCTTTAACTACTTTAACTACTTTAACTCCTAACAATTAGCCACAAGACTATTGGATTTTTCGTTTTTCACTTTTAACTTTTCACTTAAACACGCTCCTAGCTCATTCAGTGAATGATGACTACTTTAACTCCCCCAAAAAACATCCATGTACAATCTAATGACCGATTGTGGTTCATATGACATTCTCACATAAACAGAATAATAAATCTGGTAAGTTTGTAAAAATTTCAATACGACAAAAATATCGATAACAAATCAAATACAGTTATGGCAATAAAGCCATGAATTTATACTATTACACAAGATTGTTTTTTTATAGAACCTTAATTCCGCAACACTATAGTTTAACATTATTTATAAGTGCCTGAGCAACAAAAAGTTGCCCAGGATTTTGCCATGTCAGAATTTTCACTTACCTTAGTGTTGCGAAAAGAAGACAAGCAAAACTCTAATATGACATGGCAAAGATACAAATAAAATCTGAGAAACTCACTCCTTTTGGAGGAATTTTTTCTATTATGGAGCAATTTGATGCTCTTTTAGCTCAAACCATAGATTCCACCTTGGGATTGAGATGCACTATGTTTGGTTATCAATATAGCGAAATTCTACGCTCTCTGATGTGCGTATATCTTTGTGGCGGCTCATGTATTGAGGATGTTACAACTCACTTGATGAAACATTTGTCTCTTCATCCAACTCTTCGCACTTGCAGCGCAGACACCATATTGCGTGCTATCGAAGAACTGACTTGTAAGAACATCACCTATAAATCTGCTTCTGGCAACTCCTATGATTTCAATACTGCAGACAAGATGAA
>OLIT01000422.1_pt1 | contig 44100 bp, 36 predicted proteins | sample 1601341 | NCBI WGS metagenome assembly OLIT01 (sample SAMEA2452121, study PRJEB22498) | human gut metagenome | biome: human feces; feature: human gut; material: feces | place: Australia | collected 2012
TGAAATTTACAAACTTGAGTGGATTCTTTCCAGACACACTTTTGGGAACACTACCGAATGCTTACGACAATCCGAGCAAAGTGGCTTTCATTTAGGGATAAAAAAGATGTAACACCATATAGCTATTTACAAGCCTGTGATGTTACATCTTTTATTTTATTACTAATAATCTTTTTATAGATTATTTCTTCTTTATTCCCTTATAAATAAGAATTCCGACTATTACTACAGCAAGAGCCAAAAGCACATAACCAATTTCGTGACTATATTTTGTAGCTCTTTCATACACGTCAGCGGTAGTCTTCAAATCTGTGAAGTGGAAAATCAAATATCCAAGCGTTGCCAACACAGAGTTCCATACAGCAGCACCTAGTGTTGTGTAAAGAAGGAAGTGATCCAGTCGCATTCCTGCAAGGCCAGCCGGAATACTTATGAGCTGACGGACAGCCGGTATAAGTCGTCCAAAAAATGTAGATGCTGCACCATGCTGACGGAAATACATTTCAGCGTGTTCAACTTTCTCTCGGTCAATAAGACACATATGTCCAAATCTGCTGTCTGCAAACTTATATACTATAGGTCTGCCTAACCAGCGTGCAAGGTAATAATTGACGAGAGCGCCAATGTCGGCACCGATAGTGGCAAATACAACCACAAGGAAGATGTTCATACTGTCGTCTGCCATTGCTTTCCATGCTGCAGGGGGCACAACGACTTCAGAAGGAAAGGGGATGAAAGAACTCTCTATGGCCATAAAAACTGTTACAACCCAATAGTTCAGATTTTCAAGTACCCATCTAAATAATTCTGCTGAATCCATTGATTTAAATATAAATTTTTTGCAAAGTTATTGCTTTTATATATAAAAAACGAATAAAATGCTGATTAAGCATTAAATTCATGTAAATTTAATAGTCTGGTAATGTCTATCAGAACTCTTGTAATTCATTATAAATTCTTTGTACAGGTAATCCCATGACGTTAAAATAACTGCCGTGTATGGACGTGACACCAATATATCCAATCCATTCCTGAATGCCGTAAGCTCCAGCTTTGTCAAGTGGCTTGTAGTTTTCTACATAATAATCAATCTCCTCATCTGTCAATTCTTTGAATGCCACATCGGTTACAACAGAAAAATGTTTTTGTTTATCAATAGATGTCAGACACACTCCAGTAACAACGTGGTGTATCTTACCGCTAAGCTCATGCAACATTCGTCGTGCATCATCTAGATCTTTGGGCTTACCCAACACCTCGTTGCCAAGTATTACAACAGTATCTGCAGTAATTACCAAATCATCAGCACCTATTGTACCCTTATATGCATCAGCCTTCTTTCCTGATATATATTCAGCAATCTCCATTACAGGCAGATTATCCGGATAAGACTCGTCGATACCAGGAATTACATGTATGTCAAATTTCAAATCAAGTCCTGCCAGCAGTTCTTTTCTGCGGGGACTGTTACTGCTTAAAATTATATGATAATCTTTTTTCATAACAAAATTAATAATCTACCATCCAAAAGCCTCTGCATTGCTTAACCATTTGCCCTGGGCGCGAAGAACCTGTTCTATAATATCGCGTCCGCAACCATATCCGCCTTTACATTTACTTATGTATCTGCTTATCGACTTAATGTCAGGGCATGCGTCAGAAGGACAACACGGACAACCGCAACGCTGCATAATTTCATAATCAGGAATATCGTCGCCCATATATATTATTTCATCATCTTTAAGACCATATTTGGCTAAAAATTCGTCATAGACTTTTATTTTTACTGCACATCCCATAAAGATATCCTTTACTCCAAGACGTTCATAACGCAACTGGATACTCGGAGTTTTCCCTCCTGTAAGTATCACAATGCGCAAGCCCTGTTTTTGAGCAAGCTGTATGGCATATCCATCCTTAATATTGACTGTACGCATCGGCTCGCCTGATGTATGTAAGAGAACGGTCTCTGCACTTAACACTCCGTCAACATCAAAAATGATAGCACGTATTTTTTTCAGATCATAATCAATCATTCTTCTTCTCCTTTCTTTTGGGCTACATGGTGAATACTAAGGCTCATGCACTCATATATCTGTTTGAATATAGGATTCTCGCGCAACATTTCCGACTGCATCCTTATTACGTTTTGGTCGTATCTTACTGCCGGTCCAGTTTGTGCATCCTTTGGATTCATCTGATGAACCTTGGTTGCCGTTTCATCTATTAAAGGCAACATGACATCAAACGGAATATTGTGCTTTGCCAATATTTCTGATGATATCTCATAGCAATGATTAACAAAATTACATGCAAATACAGCTGCAAGATGCAAATGCTTACGAGCTTCTGATGAAAGTACATACACACGTTCTGAAATGCTGTCGGCTAACTGATGCACCGTTTCAAACGTATAGTCATCATTACCTTCAATAAAACATGGTATATTATTGAATTTCAATGGTTTAGTCTTTGAAAAGGTCTGCATTGGATAAAGCACTCCGTAATGTAGAGCCATACCTTTAAAAACATCAGCCGGAACACTTCCTGCTGTATGCAGAAAGATTTTTTCACCACGGTCTTTGCATAATAGCGGTGCTATTTCTGCTATTGCGCTGTCTTTTATAGAAACGATGTATACATCAGCATCTTTTGTTACACTATCTATTTTGGTTACAGGAGAACCGCCAACAGCTGAAGCTAATGTCGCAGCCGATTCCATTGTACGGCTATATACCTGTAATATATCATTTCCGGCATCCAATAAAGCTTTTCCTAAACTTGTAGCAAGGTTACCGGCACCAATTAAAACAATCTTCATGATTAGAATTTATTAATATGTACATTTTCCCATTTCAGTGCATCTTCATTTTGCAATGCACGTTCTTCTTTTTTCTTATGTCCGAATCCCAATACGCAAAGAACGTTATAGTTTTCAGGTATATCCAATACGCCACGGATAACGGTATCGGCTGAAGTACCGTCAGAAAGGCCTCGTCCTCTCATTTGTGCCCAGCATGAGCCAAGCCCAAGTTCTTCTGCCTGCAGCTGCATTGCAAATGCAGCGATAGAGCCGTCTTCAATCCAACAGTCGTTCTCTTGCGGATTACCCAACACAACGATGGCCAATGAAGACTTTGCCAAAAATTTGGCTCCCATATCTTTTGCGTCGGAAAGTTTCTCTATTGCCATTTTGTCGTCAACAACAATAAAATGCCATGAACGGCGACCTTTTGAACTTGGTGACATCAGAGCCGCACGTAATATCAATCTAACATCTTCAGAATCTATTTCTTCATCCGTAAAGTCCCTGTAACTACGGCGTTTTTGAACTAAATCTTTAAAACTGTTCATCTGTAGTAAATACGTTTGATTTATTAAAGCCCTACAAAGTTAGGCAATAATAAGTCAATTCAAGGCAAACCTTATTGATTTTTTAGAAAAGATTTATTATTTTTGCGGTATGAATGAAATAAAGGTCGTCATTATTTCAAAAAGCGAGAATTTGCCGCCAATGCAATGCAATAAATTGTTTCATAGCGACGAGATGTTCAAAATCATAGAAAAGACCCCGGGCCAGAAGCCCTATATGGTTATCGCCTATGATGATGATAAGATTGTTGCTCACATGCTTGTGATGCTTAGGCGCAGAGGTTCATTATTTCCGCCATATCTTTTCACTCAGGGAAGAGCATACGGCGAAGGCGAATATACGCCCGACTGCAATAAGGAGGAAGTGTTTGGCGAAATGCTGAAATGCATAACAAAAGAGTTGAGAAAGGCTCTTTGCCTTTATATTGAATTCAGCGACCTCAGCACAAAGATGTTCGGATACAGCAAGTTCAGAAGCAATGGCTTTTTTCCGGTGCATTGGATGGAGATTCATAACTCACTTCACAGCATGAAGCCAGAAAAGAGACTGACAGTAAAGATAAGAAAGAGTCTTATCAATGCCAACAAATCTGGATTAAAGACCAAACTGGCGACAACAGACAAAGAATTTAGTGATTTCTTCAAAATTCTGAAAAATTATATCTCAATAAAGATACGAAGATATATACCTGACTCAAAACTTTTTCGTGATTTGTTGCAAAAGGGCTACGGCAATATATTTACCACTTATCATAAAGACATTATGGTCGGCGGATGTCTCTGCGTCTATTCGGAGACAAACTGTTATATGTGGTATCTGGCTTCAAAAAAGAATTTTTACAGAAAGCGTACTAACGCAATAACAACATGGGCTGCTATAAAGCATGCATACAATCAAGGCTATGATCATATCTACTTTATGGATGTGGGCTTGCCGTTTAAAAGAAATAATTTCAGAGAGTTTATTTTAAGTTTTGGAGGTAAGCCTGTAGGGACATACAGATGGTTCAGATGTTCGATAAAATGGATAAATAAACTTCTGTCATGGTCATACAGGGAATAATCGTGCCAATAAAAAACAATAATCATCAATAATTCTCGTTATATTCGAGATGAAAATAAGACAATTCTATATAACAGTACTTTTGCTTTTATGCGTGATATGCGTAAAAGCACAGACTTTCACGCTACAGGGAAAAGTTACAGACAGCAACATGAGTCCTGTGGAGCTGGCAACCGTATCTGTGGTTGAACAGGGAAAGATGACAATGACCAATCTTAAAGGTGAGTTCTCTATGCAACTGCGCTCGGCAGACAGTGTCGTTGTTAGATTCTCAATGGTAGGATACAAGACAAAGACACGTGTACTCCGTCGTCCCCGCGGCAAGCAGACGCTGCTCATACAGCTTTTTGACGACAATCAGCTGGCAGGAATAACCGTAACGGAAAAGAGAAGACAGACAGGAAACACCCAGCAGCTTGAGACTAAGGACATGAAAAACTCTCCTAGTGTTACGGGAAATGCCGTAGAGGAACTCATTCAGTCGCAGGCCGGAGTTTCTACTCACAGTGAGTTGTCTTCTCAATACAACGTGCGAGGCGGAAGTTTTGATGAAAACAGTGTGTATATAAACAACGTAGAGATTTATCGTCCGTTCCTTGTAAGAAGCGGTCAACAGGAAGGTTTGTCAATTATTAACCCCAACATGGTTGAGTCGATAGGTTTCTCAACAGGAGGTTTTGAAGCCAGATACGGAGACAAAATGTCTTCCGTTCTTGACATAAAATATAAGAAGCCAAAAAAGTTTGAGGCAAACGTTGCTGCCAATCTTCTTGGCGCAAGCGCTTATGTAGGCTTTAGCACCAAGAAATTCTCATGGAGCAATGGTATCAGATATAAGACAAACAAATATCTTCTCGGTTCGCTTGAAACCAAAGGAGAATATGATCCTAACTTCCTCGACTATCAGACATATCTCACTTATGAGCCGAGCAAGAACTGGTCGATAGAGGTTATTGGCGACATATCCGAAAACCATTATAACTTTTATCCGGAAGACCGTGAAACCAAGTTTGGTACGCTGGAGAACGTCAAATCGTTCAAAGTATATTTCGACGGTCAGGAAAAGGATGTGTTCCGCACTTATTTCGGCTCGTTGAGCATATCAAGAAAATTTGGTGAAAAGACCAAATTGTCGCTTATATCGTCAGCGTTCCATACTAATGAGCAGGAGAAATACGATATACAGGGACAATACTGGCTCACACAGACCGAAACAAGTGAAAACCTTGGTGTGGGCACATACATGGAACATGCCCGCAACTATCTTGAGGCTACGGTCAAGAGCGTAAAGGTGGCTCTTGAACATAAGACAAAGAAACATGACATACAGGCCGGACTGACTTACCGGATAGAGAATATTACAGAGAACAGCAAGGAATACGAAATGCGCGATTCGAGCGGATACAGTATTCCGCATACAGGCGAAGACCTTTACATGATTTATTCTCTGAAGGCAAAGAACACGCTTGACGCCAACAGACTTGAAACTTACATACAAGATACATGGCGATTCAGCAGCAAGGGTGAGCATACTTTCTTTACTCTCAACTATGGTATAAGATTCAGCCACTGGAACTTCAACAAAGAGAGCATTGTAAGTCCGAGAGTGTCGCTCGGCATTGTTCCGGCATTCAATCATAACGTAACCATGAGGTTTGCCACGGGTGTATATTATCAGGCACCGTTCTATAAGGAATTGCGTGACACTTCTACGATAAACGGAATAACTTATGCCACGCTGAACAAGAAGATAAAGAGTCAGCGCTCAATACATTTCATAGCAGGCTTCGACTATCGTTTCAAGATGAAAGACCGTCCTTATAAGTTTACGGCAGAGGCATATTATAAGGCATTGTCTAACCTTGTGCCTTACACGGTTGACAACGTGAAGATTGTGTATGACGCAAGTCAGCAGTGTAGCGGACATGCCATGGGACTTGACCTGAAACTGTATGGCGAGTTCGTTCCTGGAACTGACTCATGGGTAAGTCTGTCTCTGATGAATACAAGGATAAACATCAACGGCAAGAGCATACCTATGCCAACAGACCAAAGATATTCGCTCAACTTGTTCTTTACTGACTATTTCCCCGGTACAGACAGATGGCGTATGTCACTCAAACTGGCTTTTGCCGACGGCTTGCCGTTCGGAGCGCCCCACAGACAGCTTGATGAGCAGCCGTTCCGTGCTCCTGCATATAAGCGTGCCGACATCGGTATGAGCTACAGACTGCTGAACAACGAGAAAGGCGACCGTAAGTCTATATTCAAGAATATATGGCTCGGGGTTGACTGTCTTAACCTTTTCGGCATCAACAATGTCAACTCATATTATTGGATTACCGACGTTACCAATCATCAATACGCTGTTCCTAATTATCTTACCGGAAGGCAGATAAACGTTAAGGCTTCGTTTGAATTTTAAAAGTCGAGAAAACAATTCATATAATTCATAATTCGTAATTCACAATTCATAATTCTTTTCTGCGTCTTTTAGTTCTCTTTTATTTTGTGCTTATTCAAAATTGCATTAATTTTGCAAAAATGAACTATAGGTGTGCTTTCGTATAAAAGATATTTGCCAATATCATATACGCGGCACACCAATAATGCTTTTAATTCATGGCAGAGAACAAGAAGTTGATACTATCGCTCGGAAGCAATTACAATCATGAAAAGAACATTACTGAGGCAATATCGTTGCTGAAGAAAATGTTCGGCAAAGACGACATTGTTTTCAGCAGACAGCTATGGACAAATCCGATCGACATTAAGTCGGATAAATTCCTCAATTGCATTTTGTTCACTCACACCTCATGCGGACTGGACGAGGTGGAGAAAAACATGAAGGAACTTGAACGTATCTGCGGCAGAACTAAAGAGGAGAAAAAAGAAAATATAATAAAGATAGACATCGACATTCTGCAATATGGCGACCTGAAACTGCACGACAAGGACTGGGCGCGCGGATATGTCAAGGAACTTATGAAAGAGTGTCCTTTCTGAATTGAGCAAGATTTTCGACAATATGCCATAACTTATTGAGTATAAACCTTTTTTATATAATGCATTATGAAAAGACTAAGTGTACAGATTTTAGCTATATTCTCAATATTCTTCTGCTGTGCTTCAAGCGGTACATGCCAGACATTTGACGAGTATTTTGTAAACAGAACTCTGAGAATCGACTATATTTTCTCAGGCAACGCGAACCGTCAGGATATAAGTCTCGACAAACTTAACACAATGCCTGGATGGTATGGCAAGAGACAAAGACTGGCACAGGTGCCGGTTGAGGGCAATGGCCAGATAACCGTCAGACCGCATAACTCAGATAAGGTTGTTTACAGGAACTCCTTCTCTACCCTGTTTCAGGAATGGCTGTCGTATGACGAGGCAAAGACTGTGAGTAAGTCGTTCGAGAATGTCTTTCTTGTGCCAATGCCCAAGGACACTGTCGACGTTACTGTCGACCTGTATAACAACCGCCGCGAAAAGTGTGCCACGTTTACTCACATGGTTGCTCCCGGCGACATCCTTATCAGACATATCGGTGAACGCGGTATAACACCATACAAAGTAATACAGCAGGCTGAAGATACCTCTAAGTGCATTCACATAGCCTTCGTTGCCGAGGGATACACAAAAGACGAGATGGACGTATTCCTTAAAGACGTCGGCATTGCTACTGAGGCGCTGTTTGCCCATGAGCCGTTTAAGTCGAGACGCAAGTGCTTTAACATTGTCGCAGTGGAGTCTGAATCTAAGGAAAGCGGAACAAGTGAGCCTTCAAAGGGCATTTGGAAGAACACCGCCCTCCACTCCCACTTTGATACGTTCTACAGCAACAGATATCTTACCACGCTTAACCTGAAGGAGCTTCACGACTGGCTTGCAGGCATACCTTACGAACACATCATCATTTTGACAAATACTGACGAATACGGTGGAGGCGGCATACTTAACTCTTATGTCCTGTCGATGACTCACCACAAGCAGTTCAAGCCCGTAGTTGTGCATGAGTTCGGTCACAGTTTCGGAGGCCTTGGCGACGAGTATGCCTACGAACAGGAACAGATACCGATGTATCCGCACGACGTTGAGCCGTGGGAACCTAACATCACCACCTTGAAAGACTTTCATGGAAAATGGGAGAACCTGATAAAGCCGGGCACGCCCGTGCCTACGCCCGAAAGCAACGACCCGGCGACAATACAGAGCCGAGTGGGACTCTTTGAGGGAGCGGGCTATAGTCTTAAAGGCGTTTATCGCGGCATGCAAGACTGCAGAATGCGCACTAACGAGAATCCTGAGTTCTGTACTGTCTGCCGCAACGCACTTAACAGTTTGATTGATTTCTACACCAAATGAGATTCCTTGCGCTTTTGATATTCTCATTACTTACGTTACAAAGCCACGGAATTGCCTATAGCCAGGGCGGCAATAACGACTCGGAGATGCTTGAGCGCGCCTTAGACTATTTTGCAGGAGAGAAGTATCATGAGGCGCTGTTGCTGCTCAACCGGCTCGACAAGAAGTATAACCTGAATCCGCGCTTCAGGGCATACATTGGAGTGTGTTATTTTCATGAGGCTGACTATAAGGAGGCATGCCGCTATCTTGACGACACCATGAGCCGGCTTGAAGTCTATTCGCCTGGGGAACGTAGCGTATATTACAATGTGGCAGCCGAAAGCCATTTTATGCTCAACGAATATGAGAAGGCCATTCCGCTTTACGAAAAGAAACTGCTGGTGTGCAGCAACGCCGAGAAGGGCGACATTTATTATCGGCTTGGCTTCTGTTATATGTTCCTCAGTAAGTGGCAATGTGCGGCTGAATATTTCACTTCTGCAATGAGTTATTACTCTGCCTTCAACGCCGGACAAAAGTCTGCAAGAATAGAGCAGCTCGAAAGGATGATAAAGGGATGTGAGGAGAAGGCAGGCGAGCAATAAAGCTGTTGCTCTCAAAGATATATTGATTGCCGGATATGGTTAGTCCACCATGTCCGGCATTATTTGTCTGTCCATCTTATGGTATGCTGGCAAAACGAAAGTCTTTTGCGTGATAATCCATGAATTTGTTGCGAAAGACAAATTAAATTCGTATTTTTGTAAAAATTCATACATATAAAAATCGCTGCCTATGATTAACACAAAAAGACGCAACACTCTGCAATCGGCTGAAACCACAGGCACATCCGTGCCACCTGCCTCATTCAGGATAATGTTATCTGCACTCATTATTATTGTGGCTCTTACTATTCTCAGTTCCTTCACGTCAATGCCGCACGGAAGATACGTTAACGAAAAAGAAGATTCTGTTGCTCCCGGCAGAGATTCGGTGCTGTATGTGGTTGCATTTTTCAACAAAAACGACACCATGATCTACTGGATAAACGAGAGCCAATGGGATGTGAAGAATGGTGATACGATAAAAACCATGGGGATTAACACCAAGGTAATGGTAAACGTAACCGACTCAACCAAGAAAGGGTATAAGATGGAATATACTTTTCTTGAATTTGTCAGCGACTCGGTAAAAGACTCATGGAAACAGAAGCTTCTAACCGAGAAGTTTGATACTTTAAAAAAAGTGCTGAAAGGCACTACGATAAAATTCACTACCGACGAATATGGTAAAATAGTTAAGTATGACAATCTTGACAAGATAGCTAAGCAGGCAAAACAACTTTTTATGTCAGTTGTTAAAGAAATGCCAATCATTGACAGTCTTGACGCTATGGGTGCTGATACAAAAAAGCTGTTAAAGGATGTTGACTACGATAATATCGTGAAGGGATACACGGAGGAACTTGAACTGATGTTCAGGCAACACGGTGAGGCATATAACATCGGCACTGTAACCGAGCATACTGACGCCACTGAAGATGAATTTGAATCAGATTCATACGTGGAAGTATCTGAAGATCCCGAAACTTATGATTACAAGATTGAGGCTGATACATATAATTATATTCCAAAAGACGATGTCAGAGCTATACTTAAAGGTCTTGTAGAAGGTATATTAAAAGGAGACGAATTAAGCGATGTCAAGAAAGACATAGGCGATAACCTTGACAAACAGGTTACCGGCAGGATGCTGTATAACGATTACCTCTTGATAGAGTATTACTCCGACGGATGGCCAAAAAAAATCGTAAAGCAAGAGAAAAACATGATTGGCAACAACGGAAAGCTTTCTCAGAAATATATCATACCATGCTATCGCAGCGTGCGGCACTGATAAGTCAAGCATGACGGCATGGCATATATGGTTCGCTCAAGCAAACATAAATGTGCCTTCTGCCGCCTTGTTGCAGTCTGCTTTCACCGTATGGCTTTGCATGGATAATAAAAATAATACAGACATACGCCAATATGGACAGTGATACGGAGCCGAAATCAAAATATAGTTTTGTGGTTACGGCATAAAAATGCCTTAATCCGGATGTTTCCTTTTGGCACATAAAACGGCATAGAGGTAGTCATTGTGTCACTCGAATTTTGTCGTGATTTTCTGCTGAAATAGAAAATTAAGTACCTTAAAATGAGTTGTAATAGTAAAGCATTTTTACAATATCATATAAAAGGTATGCTTTTATAAAATAACTCGGCCACTTTTTAGTCAAAACCCGACTGTTTTCATGTCCTAAACAGTCGGGTTTTGTTATTAAAATAAGGGCATTTTTGCAGGAAAATATACATATTTAATTGCACAAATACATTTAAAGCCGCATAACACACAGTAAATCACGTGTTTGCATTTGCACACAAAAACGGCATGTTTTTACATCCGAACGGCTTTAGTTTTCAAATTTTGCAGTATGACGGCATCATATAAAATCAGATATAAAGCAACTCTGTGATATTTATAGCATTGTGTTATTTTGAGCAGGACACAAAATTTAAATAAAATAGTCTTTACAAAAAATATACAAATCCAATTTGGACATTAAGCAGCATGTGGCTTAATCTTACTGCCTGATTGATGCTTTCTGCTGACTCTTTGTAACCCCAAACGTCCTATCTTCCAATATTGTCAATATTTGTTCATCCCCTACCCGTCTGTTTATACATATTATTAAATGTATGATTTATAGAAATTATTAAAAATATTTCTTCATCAGATCTTTAAGAATATGAGTCCGGCTGTATTTGATTTAAATGATTTTTATTAATTTTGCAATGCTCAGAACTTATCAGTTCACTATAAAGACGCAAAAACTCTGTATGTGTAAGAGAGCTGATGTCAAACGTTTAAAACTTACTTTGCGGACAATGCTCATGGTAAGGCATAATGCGAATATTCTTAAATCATGATAAAATAGTACAAGGTATATGACTTTAACTCCTTTAATTACAAGAATACTCCCCTTCTTGTTGCTCTGCACAACATTCTTTTCATGTCGTGACGGAGGCAGAACTGAAAGTATATTGCGCACGGCAGACAGCCTTATGGAAGACCATCCCGACAGCGCACTGGCGATATTGAGGCGCGACTCGCTCGAGATATGCCGTTCGGGCAAAGACTATCGCTTATGGTATGCACTGTCGCGCACCGAAGCCGACGATAAATGCTATATCCTACATGTGTCAGACTCAACCATACGCGCTGCAGCAAACTATTATAACAGTCATGGCAGTGACCTTCAGCGCGTCCGTGCTAATTATCTTCTCGGCCGCGTCTATTGCGACATGCATCTTTATGGTCATGCCCTAACCTCGTTCAACAAAGCCATTACAGTGGAGTCTGAAAACGATTCTACTATAAATCGCTATAAAGCCCGTTCCGCCACATGGGCAGGATATGTTTATGAGGTGAAAGGCTTGCATAAAGATGCGTTGCGATATAATAAGTTGGCATACGGATATGCCAAGCAAGCCGGTGCGCAGGTTACAGAAGTTTATTCATTGAGAGATATTGGACGTTCGTATCGTGATTTAAACAGAAATGACATTGCTATACATTATTACCAAAAAGCAGCAAAAAAAGCAAAAACCATTGATGACGCGAACCTTTATAATATGGTTATGGAGGAATTGGCCGGTATATATATTGAAGAAGGTAGGCTTGATGAAGCTTATGCGGCATTGAATACGCAATTCCTTGCAACGACAGACAAAGACATATCGTCTCATTATTACATTTGGGCTATGTACTTTGAGAAAAGAGGGCAGCTCGATTCTGCCGTTGCATATAATAAGCGTGGGATGAATTACAGTGATATCTCTATAAAGAGGGATGTGTCTTTGGATTTAGCTCGATTATTAATGAAACAGGGCAAGCATAACGAGGCAATAAAGTATTATGAGCAATATTCTGTGTATTCTGACTCTGTGACGGCAAGCGAGCTAAATGAAACATCAGATATGTTGTCACAGGTGGAGAAGAATATTGATATAGAGCGTAAAAATACTATATTGGCAGAGACAAAGACAAATCTTACCATATTGCTTTCGGTAATTATCTTTACGGTGATAGTTGTGTCTTTAATTTTGATAAAACATTATTCTAATGTGAAAAAACGCATACGGGAACAGCAGGAACGTGCAAATAATTATTTAAGCCAGCTCCAAGAAACTGAAATGCAAAAAATGAAGCGTAATGAAGAGCGTATAGCACAATTGGAAACAGAATTATCTGTCTCGAACGAAAAACTTACTGAAATACGCAAGTCTTTAATGCGTAACGAGGCTGAGATGCTGGCTAAGCAGAATGAACATATGCTCTTTAAAGAAAAACATCGTGAGCTGCTGATAGCTGACTTGGCTGATACGGATGTATATAAATTGTATCATACTCCAAATGCCGTACCGTCTTCTGCTGATTATCACAGACTTGTTGAAGCCTTGAATAAAGCATACAACAATTTTACAAAACGCCTTAAAGAGTTTTATCCAGACATAAATGATAATGAAGTATGGATTTGCTGTATGGTGAAAGCAGGTCTTTCATCTAAAGAAATATGCAATATCTCACCTTATTCATATAGCTCTCTCGGAATGGCAAAGTCACGCTTATACTTTAAAATGTTTCAAAAAAAGGGAGGAGCAAAAGATCTTGACCATTTCATAAAAGAACTTTAGCGCTATTGTAAATAACTGAAAATCAATAGATTGTAATTTTGTGAAGTTTTGTGAAGTGAAATATTATCGTATATTTCGCTATTTTTTGTAATTTTGTAAAAGTTGAATATGAAACTATGAAAAAGCCGTATCCGTATTTTTTGCGATATGTGCAATCTTCGTTTTCGTAGCAATAATGCATGATGGTTTGGCAGGAGATTCCGGATAAGGCATTATAATTGGTAATAGACTTATGTAAATTTTGGGTGGACAAAATATGATTATATTTAAGCTTTTAATAACAATTGCGCTGCTTGCGGCAGGTATATATTTTGATATACGTAAGAGAAGAAACGCTCTCGCATGTTTGTTCTTTTACGTTTCTTTTCTCACAATGTTTGCCAACGTATTTGAAGCGTTGACCGACTGGCATGAGCTGGTCGTAATTGCAATTTGCCTATTGATATTTGCGGGGATACTGCTTATTGTGAGAAAGATAAAAAACAAGTATAAAAGATAATTGTAAGTTGCTGATTTTATGATAGAAGAAATCTTAATGTATTTCTTCAATAAAGTTATGTACATACTGAATGAATATAAGACTTTAAATATGGCATATAAATTGGTTCTTTTGTTGTATTGCTTTATCAGCAGCTTTACACTTTCAGCCCAAACAACTGACAGCGTGATAATGAGTATTGTTTATACATCTGAATACAACTACTCAAAGTATAGAAAGTCTGACCGCTGTGATATGATGCGTCTTGATATAGGAAAGCGTTCATCACACTTTTTCAGCGACTATTTTGAGCAGAAACTGGCAAAGATGGACAGCATGAATATGAATGGAAGTATAAGCATAATGCGTTTGGAAAAAGAGACGCGCGCCCTTGAAGTTGGTCAGACCTATGGCATTTATAAGAATTTTCCGTCAGACGGACGATTGACTTACACTGAGGATATACTTGACAACAGATTTGTTTGTGAGGAGGATATGCCACAAATAAACTGGAGTATTGTTGAAGGTGATACCGTTATCTGCGGTTACGGGTGTTTAAAGGCTGAGGGCGAATTACGTGGACGCAAATGGAATGTATGGTTTGCTCCTGAAATTGCCGTAAGCGATGGTCCATGGAAACTTTGTGGACTGCCCGGATTGATATTGCAGGCTGTTGATACGGAAAACATATTCTCGTTCAGATGTGTGGGTATAGAGAAGTCTGAGGGCAAAACCTTAAAGATGGTTAACAGAAAATATGAAAGGTGTACGCCGGAAAAGTTATATACAATTAGCACAAAATTTCTTTCGGATCCTTTAACTTATATGCGTGACATATATGGACTTACAATTCCGCAAGAAGTTATAAACCAATTTGTTCCTGAAGCTAATGCCAAGGCGAAGTTGCATTTTCTAGAGTATTATGACAAAGAATAAACAATATATGTATGTCCTTAATTGCCAACATAAGTATGAGGTCATTGAAAATGTGACAGTTCTTAGCTGTTGTTTTCAAGAATTGTAACCAGCCGTAAAAAATACTTGTATGACAGATATATCCTAATGTCCTTTAAATAAATAATATATGAGAAAATACATTTTATTACTTCTGCTATTGCAGTTTGTTGTCATGTCTGCCGAGACTGCCGACAGCGTTATGCTGCACATCGTATATAATACAACTTATGCCACATACGGCAACGGACATAAAACTCATGACGTTATGGCATTGGATGTGGGGCGTACCATGTCTCATTTTTATAGCGAGGCTCAAAGGCTGCGTGACGAGCAGATGAAAAAGATCAATGAAAGCAATCTGCCGCCCGACATAGCGATAAACAGCGCAAAGAACGTGGGCGGAGGCGGTTTGCAATGGCATGTATGCAAGCGCCCTTCTGGTGGTGACAGCATAACATTTTACGACACGTTTGGATTAGACGGAGTGAAATACTCTGTGGTTGACAACCGGCAGCAATGGCATATAGAAGATGGTGATACCACTATATGCGGATACAGTTGTGGCAAGGCATGGACAGACATAGGCGGACGGCGGTGGACTGCATGGTTCACGGCAGACATTCCGGTAAGCGATGGTCCATGGAAACTGCGCGGACTGCCGGGACTCATACTCAAAGCTGTTGAATCAGATGGAATATATTCATTCTGCTGCACATCTATAACAAGCGGAAACGGAATGTTGGTGGAAATGCCTTCGGGAAATTATACAGATTGCACATACGATGAATACAAAACGCTTTATTATAAATATAACGACGACCCAATACGGTTCCTTGTCACCCGTACCGGCAACTCGCTGCCCATTCCAGGTAGTAAACGTAAGAGCGCGATAATATCAATAGACGAAAAACCGTTTACGCACTGATTACGTCCCGCTTTCTGCGCCTTTTGCGTTATGACATACACTTGTCGCGCTACAAAATTTAAAGTTTTAAGTATGTAGGGAGACAATGCCATGACAAATTGGATTACAACTCAATGAAGAGAGGCTGATAATATGTTGATGCATTGCATAAAAAATAATAAGCTAAGATATGAGAAAATTCATTATGACATTCTTGTTGTTGCCGTTTATGACGCTGTCTGCCTCCATGGCCGACAGTGTTCGACTTAGTGTAACATATCAGGTGAGATATGCTAATGCAAAAGGTGAAAACGAAGCTAAACAGGACGTGATGAATCTTGACATAGGCAACAATGCGTCACACTTTTATAGTTGGATGAACTGGATGAAAGAAGTCCTGATGGACAGCATGAATGCTACAGGACAAATAAACTTAGAGAAGATACGCAAGCAGGTTAAGCCATATCAAAGCGGGCAGGCGTATCACATTTATAAGAACATTCCGTCACAGGGAAGACTGGTGTATGTCGACAGAGTGCTGATAGATTTCTTTAAATATGAAGAAGACATGCCACATATAGAATGGACTCTGACAGGAAGCGACAGCACCGTGGCTGGCTATAGATGCCAAAGCGCTGTGGGCGAATTGCGTGGACGCAGATGGCACGTATGGTTTACCGCCGACATACCCATAGCTGACGGCCCGTGGAAATTATGCGGCCTGCCTGGACTGATACTCAAGGCTGCTGACGAAACAGGAACATTCTCGTTTGTATGCACAGCCATAGAAAAAGGCGACGGACGGCAGTTGGCGGTCGACAAGCAAAAGTATGTAGACTGTACTCCTTTGGAACTTCAAGACATCTACAAGGAATATTTTGCCAACATAAAACTTTATATGGAAAAGGTAAACGGTGTTCCGTTCACCAAACATTATATGGAAACAGGAAACACTGAAGCATTGAGGAAAAAGCCTGTGAATCTGATGGAGACATACATGCCTTAACCTTTCATCCTCTGCAATGAAACCGTTCATGATTATATGAAAAATAAATTATGCCCAATTATGAAAAAGATATTTGTCCTGATTTTACTTATAATCCCTCTGCTGCTTAATGCCCGGACATTTACGGGCGTTGTTAAGGATGAGGGCGGCAAGCCGCTCCCAGGAGTGTCGGTTATGCTTAAAAGCACAGCAGGACGCATAAGGGCATACGCAATAACGGCTAAGACGGGAACCTTTACGCTGAAGTATGAAGGAGAAGACGGACAAACCGACTCGCTCGTATTCAGAAGTATGGGCTATGCCACAGTTACGCTGGCTGCAAAGACATATAAAGACGGACGGACAATAACCATGAGGGAAGAAGCTTTCGCGCTGAAAGAAGTGAAGGTGAAACCGGACAAGATAACACAGCGCGGCGACACGATAGACTATCTTGTGAGCAGTTTCCGTCAGAAAAACGACCGCTCGATAGCCGACGTCATATCACGTATGCCCGGAATGGAGGTCGGAAAAGACGGCAGCATAACATATCAGGGCAAAAGCATCAACAAGTTTTATATTGAAGGCATGGACCTCATGGGCAGCAAATATGGCGTAGCGAGCAACAACATAGATGCCGGCAAGGTGAAGAAGGTGCAGGTGATGGAGAATCATCAGCCTGTGAAGACACTTAAGGATGTTGTGTTCAGTGACCAGGCTGCGCTTAACATCGTGCTCGATGAGAAGGTGAAGGATATGTGGCAAGGAGAGCTGTCGCTTGGCGGAGGCGCCACTCTGCAGGGAAAGACAGACGCATTGTATGACAGTCGGGCACTGGCAATGCTATTTTCGCGCAAGATGCAGAGCATATCAATGTATAAGTGCAACAATACAGGCAAGGACATAAGCAGCGAAGTTGGCTCATTGGCATCGCTCGAAGAGAGCGTGCCGACTGCGGGCGGACTGCTTTCAGGTATTGGTCTGGGCAGAACAGGACTTGACGAAAGCCGCACCATGTTTAACAACACACATATACTTGCCACCAACTGGCTGTTTAAGACGGCGGCAGACAACGACCTGCGACTTCAACTTACGGGGCTGTTTGACAAGAGCCTGGAGCGGCAGCAGTCGCAGACCGTTTATACCGACTTAGGCAGCGGAGCCGTGATAACACAGGACAACGACGCACGGGCATACCGCAACGAATATGAAGGCGAGCTGATGTATAAAGTGAATAAAGACCGGCTATATCTTGTAAACACCCTTAAAGGGTATGCCGACTTTAACCGCAGCCTCGGTACATCTGTACTTAACGGACGGACAACGCAGCAGAGCGTAAGACCGCGTGAAAGATATGTGGCAGACAATCTGCGTTTCATTAAGAATTTTTCAGGCGGAAACAGTTTTTCGTTAAGTTCAGCTGCCGCTTATCATTATAAGCCCGGAACGCTGCTCATATCAGACGGATCGGCAGAGACGCTCAACATAGGTCAGTTAGACTGGAAAACTTATACAAATTTCAGACACAGATTGTGGTTGCTGAATATTACATATACCATAGGATTTGACCTGAAACGGCAGAACATTGACGTAGAAAACGCGGTGAACACAGCTACAGATAAGTATGATGAATATAGAGCTTACGTATCTCCTGACATAAGCATCAAGACACACGACGTAAGTATCAGTCTTAATGTGCCGATAAACTGGCGCTATCGCAGTCTGAATTCGCTGTCGGCACATAAGTTTACGGCAGACCCATCACTCTATTTCAGCTATGAGCCAACGGCGCGATGGCAACTTACGGCAGGCGGCTCATATTCATGGATGCCACAGGACGCGCTGACATCCATGCCGACGCTGGTGTTCACCGACTATATAACAGCGCGTCGCGGCAACGGACAGCTTGACTATATTGACGCTTTTGTAGTGAATGCCGCTGCAAGATACAAGAACGTGATAAGCGGATTTTTTGCCAATGGAGGAATAGTTTACAGCCGTATGGGCAACATGCTGATGTATAAGGGTGAACTCGTAGATAATATTTATTGCAGCACTCCGTCGGACCAACGCTCGTCCGTAAGCATGATTACGCTTAACGGCTCGGCAAGCAAGAGCTTCGACTGGGCCGGTCTGTTGCTTAAATTATCTGCACGTCAGACATGGAACAACTACAGTATGCTCATAAATGACAATGTGCAGCCATTCAGAATGGAAAGCAGCGAGATAAAGCTCAACATCTTTATAAAGCCTCTGTATTGGCTTTCTGCCGACTTGACGTCTTCACTAAACCGTAACCATCAGACCAATCAGGAGAGTACAGACAGTTATGACAAAACATTATGTTATTTTACCCATAAGCTGCGCACATATATCATGCCAGGCAACTGGATAATTGAGTTTGACAACGAGATGTATCACAGCAACGACGAATCTGTGTCGACAACATTGTTTTCCGACCTTTCGGTAACATACAAGACACGGCACATTGAGATAGGCGCAGCCTGTCATAACCTGTTTGGCAAAGATCTGTTTGAGCGCCGATATTTCACAGACACACAACGCATATATACATCCACCCGTCTGCGTCCACGAGAAATATTTTTCAAGGTACGTTTCAGTTTGTAGTGACAGAATAGCCGTAAAGGTTCAATGTATTGCTGATAAAAAAACTGAATCGTCATTAGAATTGAAATTGTATTTTTGCTTTATATAAAACGGATTTTAGTACTATTTTTCGCTAATAGAAAATAGAAATGCGGCTGAAAGTATGTATGCGCAAAAAAGATAAAAATATATATGAACTAATGACTGATTTGAAGTAAATGTGATGGCATCTGAAAAAATAAGAGGGTGAGGCTAAACAATCAGCCCTACCCTTTTATTTTTGTATTGCTCAATAATAACGAACAGTTGGATAATTATAAATTGCTATTCGAACACCTCTTCAATACCTCCTGCGCTATAGTCGTCGAATTCAGAAACGCAGGGGTTGAAATCTTCAGGTATGTCAAACTTCTCATTAGGGTCGTATCCCAGTGAGCGGTCGGCAAACACTTTCTTCATATAATAAGCCCAGATAGGCAAAGCCATGTTGGCGCCCTGTCCCATCCTGGTAGAATCGAAATGTATGTCGCGGTCTTCACCGCCAACCCAGCACCCGCTTACCAAAGACGGCGTGAAGCCCATAAACCATGCATCAGCATTGCGGTTGGTGGTACCTGTCTTTCCTCCCATGTCACATTCTATCTTATATTTATATCTCATTCGGCTTCCCGTTCCGCCATCCATAACGGCCTTAAGCATTTCGAGCATCTTATAAGCACTCTCTTCGCTTATAACCTCGTTCATGCGCGGTTGGAACGTGGCTATCACGTTGCCGTCGTTATCTTCTATCTTTGAGACAAACATCGGCGAACAGTGTATACCGTGGTTGGCAAACGTGGTGTAAGCGCTCACCATCTCGCATACAGACGCTTCATTAGGACCAAGACAAAGCACGATGGACGGATATACACCGTAAGTGTTTATGCCGAAATCGCGCAGTATGCGCAAAAAGTCCTGAGGATTGATACGGCTCATAAGATAAGCTGAAATCCAGTTGTTCGACTGTGCCAATCCCCATTTCAGCGTCACCATCTGTCCGTATCTTGACCTGCTGCTGTTTCGAGGTGTCCAGTTACCGTAAGAGCGCTGAACGTTGGGTGCCACATCACATGGCGACATTCCGTTAGACATGCTCAAGGCATAGAGGAACGGCTTTATGGTAGAACCGACCTGACGGCGTCCTTGTGTTGCCATGTCGTAAGTGAAATGAGTAAAGTCTACACCGCCTACGTAAGCTTTCACGGCACCGTTGCGTGGGTCCATGCTCACAAAGCCAGACCGCAGGAAAGACTTGATATAACGTATAGAGTCGAGCGGCGTCATAACCGTGTCAACATCACCGTGATATGTAAATACAGACATCTCAACCGGAGTTCTGAATGCTTTCTGTATCTCACTTTCAGTAGCTCCCTGCTCTTTCATTGCCCTGTATCTTTCGCTCTGACGTATAGAGCGGTTAAGTATGCTTCTTACCTCAGCCGCCGTAAGAGCGTTGGTAAACGGAGCGTTAGGCTTGGTTCTGTTCTCCTTTGAGAATGCCGGCTGAAGATATTTTCCCACATGCTGAAGAACTGCTTCTTCGGCATATCGCTGCATGCGTGAATCTATGGTAGTGAAAATCTTTAAGCCGTCTGTGTAGACATTATATGGTTCACCATTCTTCTTAAAGTTCTTGTTGCACCAGCCGTAAAGCGGGTCGGTTTCCCAGGCAAGCGAGTCAATGGCAAACTGAACATGGTTCCACGAAGGATAATCTTCAATCTTCGGTTTCTTTGCCATAATATACTGTCTCAGGAATTCGCGGAAGTAAGTGGCAATGCCGTCTTTATGATCAACACGATGAAAGTTGAGTGACAATGGCTCGTCATGAGCCTTCTGGTATTCTTCGTTGGTAAGATATCCGGCTTTAAGCATCTGACCCAACACTACATTGCGGCGTTCAGTACATCTTTCAGGATATCTTACAGGATTAAAATAAGAAGGATTCTTGCACAAGCCGATAAGTGTGGCCGACTCTGTGAGAGTAAGATTCTTCGGGTCTTTGTCGAAATAAACATCCGCTGCAGTCTTTATGCCCACTGCGTTATGCAGAAAGTCGAAATAATTAAGATACATCGTTATTATTTCTTCTTTCGTGTAGAAACGTTCCAACTTGACGGCAATAACCCACTCTATCGGTTTTTGCAGCAAGCGTTCGAGCGTGCTTTTTGCTGTTGAGGAGTAAAGCTGCTTAGCCAACTGCTGGGTTATGGTAGAACCTCCTCCGGCACTTTTCTGTCCGAGTATTCCACGTTTTACAATGGCACGCGTCAACGCGATGAAGTCAATACCCGAATGATCATAAAAACGCTCGTCTTCAGTGGCGACAAGAGCCTTTACAAGATATGGCGAAATGCCGTTATAGTCGACATGGACACGGTTTTCACGGTTCATATTATAAGTGCCCAATATCTTACCGTCGACAGAATACACCTGAGAAGCATACCTGCTTATAGGATTCTGCAAGTCCTCAAGATCGGGCATATAGCCAATCCATCCGAACCATATCGAGGTAAAAGCAACCGCCAAAAATACTATAATCACGCAAAGCGCTCCCCAAAGGATACGCACAAATGTTTTTCTCATTACACTTTATTAAAAAACTAATTAGTTGCAAAAATAATATTTTTCTTTTGAAATATCAATCATAAATTAAAAATAATGCGTAACTTAGCGGTCGAATTAGAAACACTACACTAATGGGAAAACATAATTTTGTAACTATTGCTGATTTGTCTAAAGAAAAAATTCTTTACATGATAAAGTTGGCACAAGAGTTTGAAAAACATCCTAACAGAGAAATTCTAAAAGGCAAGGTGGTAGCAACGCTTTTCTTTGAGCCGTCCACACGTACCCGCCTCAGTTTTGAAACAGCTGCAAACCGCCTGGGAGCCCGCGTTATTGGATTCAGCGACGCAAAAGTGACAAGTGCCACAAAAGGCGAGACACTTAAGGACACTATATTGATGGTGTCAAACTATGCGGACGTAATTGTAATGCGTCACTATATCGAAGGCGCAGCACAATATGCCAGCGAGATAGCTCCTATTCCAATAATCAATGCCGGTGACGGTGCACACCAGCATCCGTCGCAGTGCATGCTTGACCTTTACTCAATATACAAGACACAAGGTACACTTGAAAACCTTAATATTTGCCTTGTTGGAGACTTGAAATATGGAAGAACAGTCCATTCTCTTATAATGGCCATGAGACATTTCAACCCGACATTCCATTTCATTGCGCCGAAAGAACTTGCAATGCCTAATGAATATAAGATATATTGCAAGGAGCACAACATAAAATATGTTGAGCATACTGCCTTTAATGAGAAAATCATCAATGAGGCAGACATATTGTATATGACACGTGTTCAGAAAGAAAGATTCTCTGACTTGATGGAATACGAGAAAGTAAAGAATGTTTATATCCTCAAAAACGACATGTTGGCTAATGCACGTGAGAACATGAAGATATTGCATCCGCTGCCACGTGTGAACGAGATAGAATATGAAGTTGACTCTAATCCGCATGCATACTATATCCAGCAGGCTCAGAACGGACTTTATGCCCGCGAAGCCATTATCTGCGATGTGCTCGGAATGTCTATGGATGAGATAGTAAACGACCAGACTATCATTGAGTGATAATTTAATAAAACCTTGTAAGACAATTTACAACAATGAGCAAAAAAGAAAGATTAGTTGCCGCTATTGAAAACGGTACTGTCATTGACCATATACCTTCAGAAAAGACATACGAAGTTGCAAACATTCTTGGACTTCAGAATCTTAAGACGGTTGTAACAATAGGATATAACTATTTGTCAAAGAAAATAGGACATAAAGGAATCATTAAAGTTGAAGATAAATTCTTCACAGACGAAGAAATATCACGACTCTCGGTCGTTGCCCCAAATGTAGTGCTTAACATTATCCGCAACTATGAAGTTGTAGAGAAAAAGACCGTTGAGACTCCTGATGAAATAAAGGGAATAATAAGATGCAACAATCCTAAATGTATCACTAATAATGAGCCAATGAAGACCGTATTCAATGTCATTGACAAAGAAAACGGAATAATAAAATGCCACTATTGTGATAAGGAACAAGATATAAATAAGGTAAAACTCGTATAAGTTTTGGAAGAAATATCTTGCATGCATCAATAATAATATCTATATTTGCATAATATAATAACCAAAGCACAACATTCATATAAAAAGCTAACGTATGGAAAGAGATCAAGTAATTTTCGACCTCATCGAAAAAGAACACCAAAGACAGTTGAAGGGAATGGAACTCATTGCCTCAGAAAACTTTGTAAGTGACGAAGTTATGCAAGCTATGGGCTCATACCTGACAAACAAGTATGCCGAAGGACTACCGGGCAAACGTTATTATGGCGGTTGCGGTGTGGTAGACGAAGTTGAGACATTGGCTATCGAGCGTGTAAAGAAACTGTTTGGAGCTGAATTTGCCAACGTGCAGCCTCACTCTGGTGCACAGGCCAATGCAGCTGTTATGCTTGCAGTATTGAATCCGGGTGACACTTTCCTCGGACTTAACCTCGCTCACGGTGGACATCTGTCTCATGGCTCAAGCGTTAACACATCAGGTATTCTCTATAAGGCTATAGGATATAACCTTAATAAGGAAACAGGACGTGTTGACTATGATGAGATGGAAAAACTTGCCATAGAGCATAAACCAAAGCTGATTATCGGTGGAGGTTCTGCATATAGCCGTGAATGGGACTACAAACGCATGCGTGAAATTGCCGATAAAGTAGGTGCGTTACTGATGATAGATATGGCACATCCGGCAGGTCTTATAGCAGCCGGTCTGCTTGATAATCCTGTTAAATATGCTCATATCGTTACTTCTACAACACACAAGACTCTCCGTGGTCCTCGTGGTGGAATTATTTTGATGGGTAAGGATTTTGAAAACCCATGGGGAAAGAAAACTCCAAAGGGTCAGATAAAGATGATGAGCCAGCTGCTCAATAGTGCTGTGTTCCCTGGAATACAAGGTGGTCCGTTGGAGCATGTAATTGCAGCAAAGGCTGTTGCATTTAACGAGGCTCTGCAGCCTGAATTCAAGGAGTGGGCAAAGCAAGTTAAAAAGAATGCGGCTGTATTGGCAGACGAGCTTATGAAACGTGGTTTCACTATCGTGAGCGGCGGAACTGACAATCACTCTATGCTTGTTGACTTGCGTTCTAAATACCCGGATCTTACAGGAAAGGTTGCTGAGAATGCACTTGTTTCTGCAGATATAACAGTAAACAAGAATATGGTTCCTTACGATACACGCAGTGCATTCCAGACATCAGGAATACGTCTCGGAACTCCTGCAATTACAACACGTGGCGCAAAAGAAGACCTTATGGTTCTTATCGCAGACTTGATTGAGGAAGTTCTTAACGCTCCTGAAGATGAAAATGTTATAGCATCTGTACGTGCAAGGGTAAATGAGACTATGTCTAAATATCCCCTCTTTGCGTATTAACAGATAATTAGCAAGCAAAATATAAGATGGCATGACCAAGGTAAATATTGGTTCATGCCATCTTTTTGTAAAAACGTCATATAATTTGCCTGAGAAATCTAATGCAAAAGCTGATATGTGATTATTTATCACATAAATGTAAACTACATAAAAATATTTTAAAAATTTTTATTGTTATATTAAGGCCAACAAACACAAAAAATTTGGAAGTTTGGATTATTTGTTATAATTTTGCAGCCGATTTAGTCCGCAAAGGCTCAAACAAGTTATGGCACAACGTCATACGCCTTACGGAAAAAACCGTTTAACATAAAAAAATGTACGCAATTGTAGAAATTAACGGTCAGCAGTTCAAGGCTGAACAGGGCAAGAAACTGTTCGTACACCACATGAAAGATGTAAAAGAAGGCCAGGCTGTTGAATTCGACAAGGTACTGCTTGTCGACAATGAAGGTTCAGTACAGGTAGGTGCACCAACCGTAGACGGTGCAAAAGTAGTATGTGAAGTTGTAAACCCTCTTGTTAAAGGTGACAAAGTCATTGTTTTCAAGATGAAGCGCAGAAAAGATTACCGTAAAAAGAACGGTCATCGTGCTCAATTCACTGAGGTACAAATCAAAGAAGTAATCGCTTAAATTTAGGAGGAACAAGAAATGGCACATAAGAAAGGTGTAGGTAGTTCTAAGAACGGACGTGAGTCAGCTTCTCAAAGATTAGGCGTTAAGATTTGGGGTGGACAGAAAGTAATCGCCGGTAACATCATCGTTCGCCAGCGTGGTACAAAACACAACCCTGGTAAAAACGTAGGTATTGGTAAAGATGATACTCTTTACGCTTTGGTTGACGGTGTGGTTAACTTCCACAAGGGTCGCAAAGACAAGAGCGTTGTATCTGTAATACCTGAAGCAGAAGCTTAAACAAAGAATTTTTAATTATTTATTCCAAACAAACACAAGAATCCCATTTCTCACACGAGAATTGGGATTTTTGCCGTTTTTAATAGCTACAAAAGAATATTTTTTTGTAAATTTGCATCAGTTATCATAAAAAATAAATTGTATGCTTACACTAAAACTCATCAGTGAAGAAACTGAACGTGTAATTAAGGGGCTTGAGAAAAAGCACTTTAATGGTGCTAAAGAAGCCATTGACAATGTATTGGCACTGGATAAAACCAGACGCGAGACTCAGCAGAAACTTGACAAGAACCTGCAAGAAAGCAAGCTGTTGTCAGCACAGATAGGTTCTCTCATGAAGGAAAAGAAAACAGACGAGGCCAATGCAATAAAAGAAAATGTATCCAAACTCAAGGAAAGTGCCAAGAATCTGGAGCATCAATTAGATAAGACACAAAAAGAACTTACAGAACTGCTCTGCACAATTCCAAATATTCCTAACGATGATGTACCTGAAGGTAAAGATGCATCAGATAATGTCGTTGTGAAAGAAGGCGGACATATACCTGATTTACCGGCAGATGCATTGTGCCACTGGGATTTGTGCAAGAAATTTAATCTGATAAATTTCGATTTAGGTGTGAAAATTACTGGTGCAGGATTTCCTGTATACATTGGTAAGATGGCAAGATTCCAAAGAGCACTCGAAGCTTTCTTCCTTGAAGAGGCACGTAAAAGCGGATATCTCGAAATTCAACCTCCATATGTAGTGAATGAAGCTTCAGGATATGGAACAGGACAACTGCCTGATAAAGAGGGACAGATGTATCACTGCAATGTTGACAACCTATATCTTATTCCTACAGCCGAGGTTCCTGTAACAAATATTTTCCGTGACGTAATACTTGATGAGAAGGATCTTCCAATTAAACGTTGCGCATATTCTGCTTGTTTCAGACGCGAGGCAGGATCATATGGTAAAGACGTTCGTGGACTGAACAGGCTTCATCAGTTTGACAAAGTTGAAATAGTACGTATCGACAAGCCGGAACATTCTTATGAATCACTTAATGAGATGCTCGCACATGTTGAAGGACTATGTCAGAAGTTGGAACTGCCATATCACATTTTACGCCTCTGTGGTGGTGATATGAGTTTTACGTCCGCTATTTGTTACGATTTTGAAGTATTCAGCGCAGCACAGAAAAAGTGGCTTGAAGTTTCATCTGTAAGCAACTTTGAAAGCTATCAGGCAAATCGCTTGAAATGCCGCTATCGTAATTCAGAGACAAAGAAGACAGAGCTTTGTCATACATTAAATGGTTCAGCTCTTGCGTTGCCACGTATCGTTGCCACAATACTTGAGAATAATCAGACACCTGAAGGAATAAAAGTACCTAAAGTACTTGTTCCATATTGTGGATTTGAGATGCTTGACGATAAGAACTTCTAAAAAGGGCTTATTGCAGACTTTAAATTTATGGTTTATGGTTTGCTGCCATAAACCATAAATTTATATTAATACCTTAATTTTTTAACTTCTACACCTTAAACAAAATGAACAAAATTATCCGTAAAGAGCAGTTCTCTGAGAACGTATTTCTCTTTGAAGTAGAAGCGCCATTGATTGCTAAAAGCAGAAAAGCTGGCAATTTCGTAATTGTTAGAATAGGCGAAAACGGAGAACGAATGCCTCTAACTATTGCTGATGCAGATACAGAAAAGGGCACAATTACTATGGTAGTGCAAAAAGTTGGTCTGTCATCAATCAAGATGTGTAACCTAAACGTTGGAGACTATATAACAGATGTTGTTGGCCCATTGGGAAATCCGACAGATATTAAGAAATTCGGCACCGTAATATGTGCCGGAGGCGGAGTTGGAGTAGCACCAATGCTTCCTATCATTAAAGCACTCAAAGCTGCTGGAAACAGAGTGCTGTCTGTCATTGCCGGACGTAATAAAGACCTTATTATCCTTGAAAACGAAGTAAGGGAAAACAGTGATGAAACAATAATTATGACAGATGATGGCTCTTACGGGGAAAAAGGAGTTGTTACAATCGGTATAGAAAAGCTCATTAATCAGGAACATATTGACAAGGTATTTGCAATTGGTCCTCCAATAATGATGAAGTTTTGCTGCCTGCTTACTAAGAAGTATAATATTCCTACAGACGTATCACTTAATACAATAATGGTAGATGGTACGGGAATGTGTGGAGCATGCAGACTTACAATTGGCGGCAAGACAAAATTTGTTTGCATAGATGGTCCTGAATTTGACGGTGCATTGGTTGACTGGGATGAGATGTTCAAGCGCATGGGTACATTTAAACGTGTAGAAAAAGAAGAACTTGAGCATTTTGAAGAGCACATGAACGCAACAAAGCCTCATGCAGACCATAAAGGAGAACTTAATATTAATGCAGATGTACAGATTACGGATGAACCTATTGAAGTGTTGACTGACAGAAATGCAGAATGGCGTAAGTCACTTCGTGCATCAATGAAGCCAAAGGAACGCACTGCAATAGAAAGAGTTGTCATGCCTGAATTGGATCCGGCTTATCGTGCAACGACAAGATATGAGGAAGTTAATAAGGGACTTACCAAAGAAATGGCAATGACAGAGGCTAAAAGATGCCTCGACTGTGCAAAACCTACATGTATTGAAGGTTGTCCGGTTAACATAAATATTCCTTCATTTATTAAGAACATTGAACGCGGTCAATTCTTAGCTGCGGCAAAGGTTCTGAAGAACACCTCTGCCCTACCCGCAGTCTGTGGACGTGTATGTCCTCAAGAAAAACAATGTGAAAGCAGATGTATACATCTTAAGATGAACGAACCGGCTGTAGCTATTGGTTATCTTGAGCGCTTTGCTGCCGACTACGAGCGTGAAAGTGGACAGGTTTCACTGCCTGAAATAGAGAAATCCAATGGTATTAAGGTTGCTGTTGTAGGTTCTGGTCCTGCAGGATTAAGCTTTGCAGGCGATATGGTTAAAAAAGGATATGATGTATATGTATTTGAAGCATTGCATGAAATTGGCGGTGTACTCAAATATGGAATACCTGAATTCCGCCTTCCTAACGAGATTGTAGATGTAGAAATTGACAACCTAAGAAAGATGGGTGTTCATTTTCAGACAGACTGCATTATAGGAAAGACCATCAGTATTGATCAGCTTGAGAACAATGGATTTAAAGGCATTTTCGTATGCTCAGGAGCCGGTCTGCCTAATTTCATGAATATACCAGGCGAAAACCTTATAAATATAATGTCTTCAAATGAGTATCTGACGCGTGTTAATCTTATGGACGCAGCTAATCCTACAACAGATACTCCGCTCAACATAGGCAAGCATGTTCTTGTTGTTGGTGGCGGAAATACGGCTATGGACTCATGCAGAACTGCTAAACGTCTTGGCGCCGATGTAACTTTAGTGTACAGACGCTCTGAAGCAGAAATGCCGGCACGACTTGAAGAGGTTAAACATGCTAAAGAAGAAGGTATCAACTTTATGTGTCTGCATAACCCGATAGAATATCTTGCAGATGAGAATGGTGCAGTAAAACAGGCTGTCTTGCAGGTTATGACATTGGGTGAGCCTGATGCATCTGGAAGAAGAAGTCCTGTACCTGTTGAGGGTAAGACCGTAACTATTGATGTTGATCAGGTTATTGTAGCAATAGGTGTATCACCAAACCCACTCGTTCCAAAATCAATTAAAGATTTGACTCTTGGACGCAAGAATACTATTGTTGTAAACGATGAGATGCAAAGTTCACGTCCTGAGATTTTTGCAGGCGGTGATATTGTCAGAGGCGGTGCAACAGTAATATTAGCTATGGGTGACGGACGCCGTGCTGCCTATAATATGGACAAACAACTCATGAAAGAAAAATAAAAAATGAACGGATTATATACAATCATACTGCTCATACTAAGCAATGTCTTTATGACACTTGCCTGGTATGGGCATTTAAAACTACAGTCATCAGGAATATCAGCAAATTGGCCTGTAATCGGTATAATTTTATTCTCTTGGGGAATAGCGTTTTTTGAATATTGCTGTCAAGTTCCGGCTAACCGTATAGGCTTCCAAGGAAATGGAGGCCCGTTTAATCTTATCCAGCTTAAAGTTATACAAGAGTGTATAAGCCTTTGTGTCTTTGCTGTTATTGCGAATATTTTATTCCAGGGACAGTCATTACATTGGAATCATGTGTTGGCATTCTTGCTGATAATTTGTGCAGTATATCTTGTTTTCATGAAGTAAATCAACTTCAGGTTATAAAATTAAAATTTATGCCTCTATTATCAGTTAGTGAAAAACTTGAGAAGAAAATCATAAGTCGCTTTCAAAAAGCGATTTATGATTATAATCTTATATGTGATGGTGACAAGATATTAATAGGTCTGTCAGGCGGAAAAGATTCATTGTGTCTCATCGATCTTATCAGTCGCAGGCTTAAAATTAATAAACCATCATTTACGGCTGAAGCTCTTCACATAAGGATGGCTAATATAAAATATGAATCAGACTTATCTTATCTAAAAGATTTTTCTGAAAGCAGGGGTATTAAATTTAATGTCATAACAACACAATTTGATTCAATGACAGACAAGCGTAAATCACCTTGTTTTTTATGTTCATGGAATCGCCGTAAACAGTTATTCACTAAAGCGCAAGAATTAGGATGCAATAAAATTGCACTAGGTCATCACATGGATGATATAATACACACAACAATGATGAATCTATATTTTCAAGGCAGTTTCTCCACTATGCCTGTACGTTTAAAAATGAGAAAAATGCCATTGACAATTATACGTCCATTATGTCTTGAAGAAGAAAATGACCTGAGACAATATGCATTAAACAACAACTATCAGAAACAAATAAAGCTTTGTCCTTATGAAACAGATTCGCACAGAAGTGACATAAGCATAATGTTTAAGCATATTGAAGAAATGAACAAAGAGGCGCGCTATTCAGTATGGAACGCACTTGAAAAAAACGGTAAACTGATAGAAGAATAGCCTAATTTTAGTTAAACAAAAATATAGCCTTACAAAAAAAGATATTTATCTTTTTACTTTCGCCTAAATTACGTTATCTTTGCATATTGAGGTGTAAAATATTTACCTCTGAAAGGTGTATCCAACTTTGTGGCATGGCCGCAATTTATATACACAATAAAAACAATAATAATGCAAATATAACCAAGGACATGTTTAATAAACGTTTTTTGTATTTTTTTCTGATTGTATTGTCTACAAACATATCGCTTAATGTTTATGGTCAAAGGACAAAGACTGTAAAAAAAGCTACAGCAACAGTAAATATTAGTGAACAAGAGCAAGCACAAATGTTATATGAAGCAATGCTTCCGTCTACAGAACAGATAATGATTATAGACAGCGTGATTGCTGACAAAAATGATTTTTTAAGTAAAATTCCATTGACTAAAGAATCCGGATCTGTTAGCACTTATAATAAGTTTTGGAATGTAACAGATCAGCCTTCATCGTATACATATACAAATGAATTTGGTAACAAAATTTATTTTTCAAAGAAAGATGAAACAGGTCATTCGCGTCTGTATACGGCAGATAAGCTTAATGGTAAATGGAATGATATACGGCATATAAAAGATTTTGATGATGAATTTACTGATATCAATAATCCGTTTATGATGTCAGACGGAATAACATTATATTTTGCAGGAAAGAGCAAAAATAATCTTGGTGGATATGACATTTATGTAACAATGTATGATGCAGACTCTACCCGATTCTATAAACCACAAAATATAGGACTTCCATACAATTCTACAGGAAACGATTATTATTGTATCATAAATGAATTTGATTCTCTGGGATGGCTTGTTACAGACCGCAGACAACCAGAAGGAAAGGTCTGCATTTATACATTTGTTCCATCTGCATCGCGAACAGTATATACTGATGCAAATATAGAAGAAGGTAAATTAAAGGCTCTTGCTGACATTAAAAGTATAAAGGCCACATGGACAGATCAAAAGAAACTTAATGCTGCTAAAAACAGATTGGCAAAACTCATTAAGCGTAAAAATGTAAGTGAAAGGAAATTTATTTCATTTATTATAAATGACAATACAATATATACAAGTCCGGATGAATTTAAATCAGAAATAAATAAAAAACGGTTTGCAGAATTGTGTCAGATGAAACAGAAAGCAGAAGATATGTCAAAATATCTTGAAAAACTTAGAAAAGAATATTCATCCAAACCAAATACAGTATTGGGCAAAGAGATTAGTAGAACAGAAAATCAACTTGACCAACTTTACACGTATATTCATACATTAGAAAAAGAAATCAGAAATACAGAAAACATTGCAATAAATAATAAATAAAGGAGGAAAAAATATGGAAAAAAAATATTTTGCAGAATCAGAATTGATAATTAATTCTGACGGAAGTGTTTTTCATCTCCACGTAAAGCCAGAACATTTGGCTGATAAAATTATTCTTGTAGGCGATCCAGGAAGAGTTGCATTAGTAGCTTCACATTTTCAAACAGTAGAATGTGATGTTGAAAGTCGCGAATTTCATACAATAACAGGTACCTATAACGGAAAACGTATAATGGTAACGTCAACAGGTATTGGCTGTGACAATATTGATATTGTTATGAATGAAATAGACGCTCTTGCAAATATAGATTTTAATACACGTGAAGAAAAAGATAAAATACGTCAGTTGGAAATTGTGCGTATCGGAACTTGCGGAGGCTTGCAGCCATATACTCCTGTAGGAACATTCATCTGTTCAGAAAAGTCTGTTGGATTTGACGGACTGCTTAATTTTTATGCTGGTCGCAATTCTGTGTGTGACTTGGCTATGGAAAGAGCTTTGTTAAATCATTTGGGATGGACAGGAAACATGTGTGCCCCTGCCCCATATGTTATTGATGCAGATTCAGAGTTGGTAGAGCGTATTGCAGGTAAGGATATGGTAAGAGGTGTCACTATAGCATGTGGAGGTTTCTTCGGACCACAGGGACGTCAGTTGCGTGTTCCATTGGCTGATCCAAAACAAAATGAGAAAATAGAAAGTTTTGAATATAACGGTTATAGAATAACAAACTTCGAAATGGAAAGTTCTGCCCTTGCAGGGTTGGCACGCCTTATGGGACATAAAGCGACAACATGTTGCATGGTTATCGCAAACCGTGTTGCAAAGGAGGCAAATACTGGATATAAGAATAAAATTGATGATTTAATAAAAGTTGTTCTTGAGAGGATTTAGCTCATACGTAAATTTAAATAATGAAAAGATTACTATTAATTTTATGTATGGCTCTGTGTTCACTGCAATATGCATCAGCACAATATGATTTCATTCGTCCTGTAAAAGATTCAATACCTGGTGGCTATAACTTTTGGGTCTATACCCCACTTGACTATTACTATTCGCTTGAAAGTACACCAGTGATAATTTTCCTCCATGGTCAAAGCCTATGTGGAAATAATCTTGAAAGAGTTAGGCGTTATGGCCCATTAGATGCAATTGTTAAGGGCCGTCAAATAGAGGCTCTTGTCATTGTTCCACAAAATCCGGGAGGTTCATGGAATCCACAAAAGATAAATGACGTTCTCGAATGGACAAAGAAAAACTATGCAATGGATTCAACAAGAGTATATGTAATAGGCATGAGTCTTGGGGGATATGGTACGTTAGATTTTGTAGGCACTTATCCAGACAAAGTTGCTGCTGCGATGGCACTTTGTGGCGGATGTACATTAAAAGATAAATCAGGACTTGGTAAAGTTCCTCTTTGGATTATTCATGGCACAGCAGACAGAGCCGTTCCAGTTAAGCAGTCACAGGTCGTTGTTGATGAATTACAAACTACAGGAAATGATACCAGACTTCGATTTGATTGGCTTAAAGGTGCATCACATGGTGCATTGGCAAGAATATTATATATGAATAAAACATATGAATGGTTATTTTCTCATTCTCTGTTAGATGAAGGGAGGCCGGTTAATAAAGACATTGACATAGACAAATCAGATTTGTCAAAAGCCTATCAAGATATGATTTCAGGTGCTCCTGACCCGGAAGTTGTTTACGACAAAACTATTTATTAGATTACTTTTCATAAAATCACAATATAAGCAGATTAAAAGGTCTTCTTGTATTGTGATTTTAATTAATACAAAATATTATTTTCAATTTTTGAAAAACTATCCATTTAAACGACGAATTGGCTATACTAAGAAATTCAATTGAAAGTAATAATATTATTATCTACATAAATAAATAAAATTCAGTAATTTTGCAACATCTATAAAATGTAAATAAATGAATACACAAGATACAATATGCGCCATAGCTACAGCGCAAGGTGGTGCTATAAGTATAATACGAATATCTGGACAAGATGCTATAAATATTACAGATAAGATATTCTATGCGGCGGGAAATAAGCATACACCACTTGCAGAAAAACCAGCAAATACTATAACATTCGGTCTTATAAAAAACGACAATGATGAGATTATAGATGAAGTCTTAGTAAGTATATTTCGAGCTCCACATTCATATACAGGAGAAGATTCTGTTGAAATATCATGTCATGGCTCCTCATATATTTTACAACAGGTGATGCAATTACTTATAAATAATGGATGCCGTGCTGCAGGACCTGGAGAATATACTCAAAGAGCATTCCTTAATGGAAAGATGGATTTAAGTCAAGCTGAAGCTGTAGCTGATCTTATTGCTGCCACTTCCGCTGCTACACATCGCATGGCAATGAATCAGATGCGAGGTGGCTTTAGTAGAGAATTGTCCATATTACGTGAGAAATTGCTTCATCTTACATCACTCATGGAACTTGAACTTGATTTTAGTGACCATGAGGAACTTGAGTTTGCAGACCGTTCTGAACTTAAAGATATAGCGAGTCAAATAGAAAGAGTAATAAGTCATCTGACTAATTCTTTTAGCATGGGCAATGCTCTGAAAAATGGAGTGCCGGTAGCAATAGTCGGTGAAACTAATGCAGGCAAATCAACTTTACTTAATGCCTTATTAAATGAAGAAAGAGCAATTGTAAGTGATATCCATGGCACTACGCGTGATGTTATTGAAGATACTATAAATCTTGAAGGAATTACATTTAGATTTATTGATACTGCAGGAATACGTGAAACTACAGATGCTATAGAGACTCTTGGCATTGAACGTAGCTTTCAAAAACTCGACCAGGCAAATATCGTTCTTTGGGTAATAGATGCTACATGCGCAGAAGAACAATTTAAGCAGCTTTCTGATCAAATTATTCCAAGATGCGAGGATAAACATCTCATTATTGTACTTAATAAGTTTGACTTGCTTGATGACAGGGCAAAAGAATTATTGACAAATAGCATAAATAATAAAGAAGGTGATAATAGTTCATTCACAACTATATTAGGAAATGTTCCTAAAGAGTGTGTTGTTATGCCATTATCTGCTAAAAATAAAGATGGACTTCAAAGGCTACAAAAGCAACTTATATCATATACGACTATACCCGATATGTCACAAAATGACATTGTTGTAAGTAACATACGTCATTATGAGGCTCTTAAACATGCTCTTGATGCCATCCATCGTGTTCAAGATGGTCTCAATACTCAATTATCAGGAGATTTAATAAGTGAGGATCTTCGCCAATGTCTTTACCATTTAGCAGAAATTGTTGGTGGTGAAATTACGACAGATGAAGTGTTGGGAAATATATTTAAACATTTCTGCATCGGCAAATAAATGCATGATTATCAAATAATTAAAAGGCATTGTCCAAAAGATCTGTAAACAAATATATTTTTAAAGAAACTGAGGATTGTCAACTAAATCTAGTAACTGTAAGCCATAATTAAAACTCATTGAGTTTTGTCATATAAATCAATGGATTCATACCAAAAACTCGCTGAGTTATACATTGTAACTCAACGAGTTTTTGGTATGAAAATTTATTCAGTAAATGTAATCGTCACAAATGCCCTGAGAATAATTGAATTTCTTTCACTCTTAAGACTTGTACTTATACATGATGTTGTTGAATCAGGCTTGTCCCAATATGGGCAATAACTTTTAATAGTTCCATCTTCATCTAAAAAATAATATGAATAGAGTGTTCCACTGCCTATAAGGAACCGATCCTTACCTAAATTATCCAAGTTATCATTAATTGCATCAACATTGTCTTTGATATATTTAAGTTCTTCTAATGCAGGTACCCTTAATCCCTCAATACCGTCAGTCTTTGCTGCGATGGAGTCTATTTTGTGCTCTATGGCTTGCTTTATTGAAGCCTGATCATTATTTATAAATACTAGTCCTTTTGCAGATCCTATGGACATAAGTGTCACTTTAGTACCACCTCCAATTTGTTCTGTTTTCAACACATAGCATCCTTTATATAAAGTTCCTGCTTGTGGCGCGTTTCCTGTTATAGTTTCGTCTGTTTCTTCTTTATCGTCTTGTCCTTCTTCGCCATCTTTATCCGTGTCAGTGCTTACATCCGTCGTACTTCCACTCTCATCGAAATTGAAGTTTATGTTTTTTGTGCCGTTCCATGTGGCTCCGGTAATAGTTCCGTTGAGTGTAATCCCATTTTCGTTATAAGTTCCGCTGATATTAATCTTATAATTGGCTTTAAGTTCGTCACTGCATGTATATGAATAACTTTTTGTAACAGCATCGGTTTTAAGTGAAACCTTTATCGTTGCTTGTCCACAAGCTTCAAGCAGATAAGTATTGACATCATTTTCCCATGTTGTACCGTCACTTCCTTTTGTCAGGTTTATTGTCTGTGAACCATTTTCTCCACTATATTCTCCGTTAAGTAAAATGTTCTCATACAGCGGACTTATAGTAACGCTTACAGCTGTCACATTTGATGGAACATTCTTTATACTTACGTTTTCAAGCAGCATAACTTTTCTGTCAAGTGACAGAGTAAGAGTATTTTCTTCACCATAAGCAAGAGTTATGTTGTTCTTGGCAGTCATAAGATCTCCATGAGTTTTATCCGCTTTAAGGCTAATCAGATACTCTTTTGTCGCATTGTCTTTAGTTGGCAAATTATAATTTTCAGCATCAGCTCCGGCTATTGCGTACACTTCGTAGCTTCCTTCCGGAAGTTTCATTGATATTGATGAACTTTCAGATTCTATCAATGCTGTTTCAACACATGAATTCTCGTAGAAGATGTAGACATTAATCGGATAGCTTATCTTGCTTTCCGTTGTTTCATTTTCATCCAATGCACGTGTTTTGATTTTCAGAGTACTATTGGCTTCTTTACTTGAGAAATCTGTGTCTTCATTATATTTCTCACAAGAAAATAATGACACTACTGCTGTAAATAGCAGCAGCAAATTTAATGCTTTGTTTTTCATAATAAAAATATTAAGATTATTTATAAAATTATATGTTGTTTATTATATCCAAAATTTATGTTTTAAGTGTTTGTTTTTTCATGATGCAGGATTATTTAAGGTTTTTATCGTTAATTTTGACTTCAAATATACAAAATAATCTTATACGCGCATTTTTATATTAAAAATATAATATATAATTTAAAAATATTTATACCAAATAAATATTTGTTTATAATTAAGGAGTGGACCAAAGTTAATTTAATAAATATATTTCAAATCATTAGTGTCCCGTTAAAATGGGACACTAATGATAAACTATTATTTTAAATTCACTTAGAAAAATTTAATCATCACTTTTCAAACATGCTATTAGTCTGTCAATCGCTCTACCAGGATCCTTTTCTTCTTCTAATAAAGTAACAAACTTACTACCAATTATACATCCGGCAGCATGAGCCGCAGCTGCTTCGTATGTACTTTTGTTGGATATACCAAAACCTATCATACACGGATTACGTAAGTGCATTTGTTCTATGCGCTTAAAATATATCTGCTTCTGAATATTAAATTCTTTCTGTACGCCAGTAACTGCTGCTGACGATACCATATAAATAAATCCGTTAGTATGTTCATCTATCTGACGTATACGTTCATCGCTGGTTTCCGGTGTTATGAGCATAATTACGTGTATTCCATATTTGTCCGCTATAGGACGGTATTCATTTAAATAGTCTTTGAAAGGCAAATCAGGAATTATGACACCATCAATGCCGCATGTCTGACATTCTTTGCAGAAATTCTCAAAGCCATATTGCATAATAGGATTCAAGTAGCCCATAAATACTAATGGCATTTGTACATCAGAGCGTATATCTTTTAATTGACAAAATAATTTACGAAGAGTCATACCATTATGCAACGCTTTAGTAGAAGCCCGCTGAATGACAGGGCCATCGGCCATTGGATCACTAAACGGAATACCAATCTCAATCATTTGTACTCCTTTTTGCTCCAATGTACGTATTACGTCAGCAGTTCCTTCCAAAGTTGGAGTTCCTGCGCAAAAATATATTGAAAGCACATTATCTTTATGTGTCTGGAACAATTGATCAATTCTATTCATTGTTACTATACTTTTTATTAAACTTATTATGCTTAAATTCAGATATAAATGTTGATAATGAATGTACATCCTTAATACCAGGAGCCAGCTCAAAACCACTATTCAAGTCGATACCAATCCAATTAGGATGATAAAACTTTGACAATGCTTCCAAACTATTTGGATTTAAACCTCCACTTAGCAAGAAAGGCACCGAGCCATGATAATGAGTCAACAACTCCCAATCGAAACTTTTTCCAGAACCTCCATAGCCATTACATGGAGTGTCAAACAGAAAATAATCACAATATGGAGCGTAATATTCCGTGGTATACAAGTCTTTATCCGTATGTAATGCAAACGCTTTAATAACTTTTACACCCAACTGTTGAAGCTTACGGCATAGTTCCAGAGATTCATTTCCATGAAGTTGTACAATATTTAGCTGCCACTCTCCTATCCTTTCCATTATTCTTGAAAATGGTGCCTGAACAAAAACGCCGACTCTTTTTAATGATTTTGGAAGATATTCCGGTATGCCATTTACATATCGTGGTGACCTTTCATAATCTATAAAGCCCATCCAGTCGGCTCCAATCTGCTCTACTTGACGTATGTTTTCTGCGTCTCTCATGCCGCAAACTTTAATAATCATAATGCAGGAATTTTAAGAAAATCCGATAATGTCTGTACAGGTGAAGATGTTTTCATAAACGTTTCTCCAATAAGAAATCCTCTGAATCCTACCTCACGTAATTGCATAATAGTATCAAATTGTGAGATACCGCTTTCAGACACCCATAAGAACTCTTTTGGCAGTTTCTTAGCCAGATTAAACGAATTCTTTACATCAGTATGAAATGTACCTAAATTTCGGTTATTTACACCAATCATATCAACATATTCATTTATATAATCAAGTTCATTCTCTGCATGAATTTCCAATAATACTTCCATTCCCAGCAAGTGGGCTAATCGTCCTAAACTCTTACATTCATCAATAGTCAGTGCAGCCGCAATAAGAAGTATGACATCAGCTCCAACCAATTTTGACTGATAAAGCTGGTAAGGACTTATAATGAAGTCTTTTCTCAGAACAGGAAGTTGTGTCAGCGGACGAATATCATGCAGATCTTTCAGAGTACCGCCAAAGAATTCCTGATCAGTAAGAACTGATATACCTGAAGCTCCGGCCTGTTCATAACCCGGAACTATTATTTCAGGTTTGGCATTTTTAGAAATCCAACCTTTAGAAGGTGAACGTCGTTTGAACTCTGCAATAATGCCTGTTGGCGAACAGGCTAAAGCCTGTTTCATACTTTTTGCCTGACAAGCATCGTCCAATTGTTCTAAAAGGAAATCTTCAGATACAACTTCTTTATGATGTGCTATTTCTGTGCGTTTATGTGCAACGATAGTATGTAAAATATCTGTAGTCATAGATTATTCATTGATTAAAAGTTAGAAATTTATGTAAAGTAGACAATGCTTTTCCACTTTCAAGTGATTCTTTAGCTAAGGCTACGCATTCCTCTATTTGCTTCTGTGGCTCTAACGCCTGAATGGCAAATGATGCATTAATCAGAACGCAGTCTGTCTGTGCCTTACTTCCCTTATTATGAAGCACATTGTCAAAAATCTTAGCTGCCTCTTCCGGTGTTTTGCCTCCGTAAAGTTCTTCCTGATGTGCCATCGAAAATCCTAAATCAGAAGGTTGGTAAATGGTTTCATATCGGTTTGTCATAACCTTGAATTCATCAGTCAACGAAATCTCATCATATCCGTCCAAATTGTTTACGACAGCAAACTTAAGACCTAGTTTTTGCAGTGTATTAGTATAAAGTCTCATTTGTGGAAGATCTGCAACACCTAATAATTGGCATGACGGATGACAAGGATTAACCAATGGACCAAGCAGGTTAAATAATGTACGTACCCCTAAAGCCTTACGCACAGGAGCCACTGTCTTCAATGCAGGATGAAAGAGCGGAGCATGCAGATATGCCATGCCACATCCTTCGATAGAACGTTTTATCTTGTCTTCATCATTTGTAAACTTCACTCCATAATGTTCCATTACGTTACTTGCCCCGCTTACTGAAGTAGCTCCATAATTGCCATGCTTGGCTACTCTATAGCCGGCTCCGGCTACAACAAAACAAGCACACGTAGAAATATTGAACGTATTTTTTCCGTCGCCTCCGGTTCCAACAATGTCAATAGGATGATATTCATGAAGGTCGATAGGCACACAAGCCTGAAGTAAGGCATCACGAAAACCTGCCAGTTCATCTACGGTTACATTTCGCATCTGAAATGCAGCCAGGAAAGCTGCAATTTGAGCTTCGTTCATTTCTCCACTAGTCATTTTATGCATCAGAGAGCAGGCCTCCTCTCTAGTCAGTTCTTCGTGATGGAATATTCTTTTCAATATTTGTTTCATATTGTATATTTTTTATTTTATCAGTTTTTAAATGTGGCGTATTTCTCTATTTAGTGATTTATCCAGTTGTACAGAATCTGTTTTCCGCCAGGAGTAAGCACTGACTCAGGATGGAATTGTACACCACGAATATCAAGTGTTTTGTGTTTGAGAGCCATAATATATCCTTCTTCACTTACGGCTGTTACCTCCAAACAATCAGGTAAACTGTTTTTATCCACGATCCAAGAATGATATCTGCCAACCTTGATTTTTGATGGAAGTCCTTCAAACAGATAATCAGATACAGTCAGTTTAATTTGACTTTGTATGCCGTGAAATACATCATCGAGGTTTGTAAGTTTTCCTCCGAACACTTCTCCTATAGCCTGTTCTCCTAAGCATACTCCAAGTATAGGCTTTTTTCCGGCATAAGTACGTATGATATCCATTAAAAGTCCTGCTTCTTCAGGTATGCCAGGACCAGGTGAAAGAAGTATTTTATCAAAATCCTCTATATCTTCCAGTTTAAACTGGTCGTTTCGTTTTACAGTAACTTCTACTCCAAATTCTTTAATCAAATGGCTCAAATTATATACAAAAGAGTCGTAGTTATCGATAATAATAATTTTCATAGTCTGTTATTTTTTTCAGCTAGGATTATTGCTTTTTTCAATGCCCCCAGTTTGTTGTTTACTTCTTGCAGTTCATTATTCTCGTCACTTTTGGCAACTATGCCACCTCCAGCCTGAAACCAAAGTTCATTGTTTCGGCTCACAAAAGTTCGTATAGTGATTGCCTGATTAAGATCTCCGTTAAATCCGATAAAGCCAATACAACCTCCGTAAGCTCCTCTGTTGTGCGGTTCAATTTCACTTATCAGTTGCATCGCCTTTACTTTAGGTGCTCCGCTAAGTGTACCGGCAGGAAATGTATCTATGAATGTCTTTATTGGATTAGCCTCTTTATTTAACGTGCCACTTACCCTACTTACAAGATGAATAACATGGCTATAATATTGCGGCTGCTTATAAAATTCTACATGAGTGTTATGACAATTTCGGCTCAAATCATTTCGTGCCAAGTCTACCAACATAACATGCTCTGCATTTTCTTTCGGATCAGACAGCAGTTGCTTTGTAAGAGTTTCATCTGTTTCCTTATCTCCACTTCTTCTTGTTGTCCCGGCGATTGGATCTATGGTAGTCTTTCTGTTTTCAATCTTACAATGCGTTTCCGGTGAAGAACCGAAAATACGAAATCCGCCGAAATCAAAATAAAACAAATAAGGAGAAGGATTAATACTTCTTAATGCTCTGTAGAGAGTAAAATCATCTCCTTCATATCGCTGAATGAAACGTCTTGAAAGAACAATTTGAAATACATCTCCTCTTTTACAGTGGGCAATGCCTTTTCGTATGTTGGCTTTATGTTCCTCATCAGTCAATGTACTTGTTGTTTCACCAACAGTTCTAAATTCGTAGGTAGCATAATTTCTGTTATTGACAGCCTTTTCAACTTCATCAATATGGCTCGGTTCATTGTCTGCCTGTAATTCAACCAATACCATTTCACTTTTAAAATCATTGAAAACAATCAAATACTTATAGAGAATATAAAGTATTTCAGGCGCATCATTTTTCGTATCGCAACTATCTTTTACCTGAATGTTCTCGAAATATCTTACTGCATTGAAAGTAGTATAACCATATACACCTCCGTAGCGTGCATATTCTCCTTTAACATTGAAATGCTCCATAAAGTCTTTAAAGGCATCCTCTACTTTAAAGTTTGATGTAAGAGGCAGCTCTTTCCTACTCTTATCAGGAAATACATTAGTAACAACTCCATGATTTACCGAAAAGCTGGCAATGGGTTTTAATCCGATAAAAGAACGGTTATTTTCTACGCCATAATAATCAGAGCTTTCAAGTAAAATACTCTGTGGAAACAAATCACGCACTTTCAGATATGTGCTTACTGGAGTGTGCAAATCTCCGAGCAATGTTTTATAACAAGTTGTATAATTAAAAGTCTTCATCGTATTATGTTTTTAATTTTTAAAGTTATCTTTATATTTCAAATATGTCTCAATGTCTTTATCACCTCTACCTGATACTGTCAGAACTATAATGTCTGTTGGCTGGAATTTTACCTTTTCCAAGGCTCCTAAAGCATGAGCAGATTCCAGGGCTGGAATGATCCCTTCAAGCCGTGTAAGTTCAAAAGCAGCACGCAAGGCTTCATCATCATTAATAGCCATCACTGTAGCTCTTTTCTGTGCTGCAAGGTTAGCATGCATTGGACCAATACCCGGATAATCAAGTCCTGCAGATATAGAGTAAGGTTCAAGAATCTGTCCGTCCTCATTTTGCATTACCAACGTTTTGGCACCATGTATTATTCCTAAACGTCCCAACTGAATTGTTGCGGCAGAGAAACCTGTCTCCACTCCTTTTCCTCCGGCTTCTGCCAAAATTATCTTAACACGTTCATCATCCAGATAGTGGTAAATGGTACCGGCAGCATTACTTCCGCCTCCTACACATGCCATAAGATAATCAGGATAATCACGTCCTTCATGTTCCATAAGCTGCTTCTTTATTTCTTTGCTGATTACCGACTGCAGACGGGCAACCATGTCAGGATAAGGATGGGGTCCTACAGTTGAGCCAATTACATAGTATGTATCTGACGGATGACAGCACCAGTCGCGTATAGCCTCATTAGTTGCATCTTTTAAAGTCATGTTACCTGATGTCACTGCTTCAACTTTTGCTCCCAACATCTGCATACGTTCTACATTTACACGCTGTCTCTCCACATCTGTTTTTCCCATGTAGACGACACATTCCATTCCCATAAGAGCACATACTGTAGCAGTTGCCACTCCATGTTGTCCGGCTCCGGTTTCAGCAATGATACGTTTCTTACCCATTCTTTTAGCCAATAAAACCTGACCTATGGCATTGTTGATTTTATGAGCCCCTGTATGATTCAAGTCTTCCCGTTTCAGATAAATCTTGCATCCATATTTTTGCGACAACCGTTTTGCAAGATAAAGAGGAGAAGGACGTCCTACGTAGTCTTTAAGCAAGGCTTGATATTCTTGTTGGAAACTCTCATCCTCCAAAAATTTTAGATAAGCATTTCGCAATTCATCAACACAGCGATGGAGTATTTCCGTAAGCATTCGGCCAACTACAGGTATTAAACCTTTATATCCAACAATAGCGACT